>LKMJ01004299.1_pt1 | contig 13385 bp, 17 predicted proteins | sample 643391 | NCBI WGS metagenome assembly LKMJ01 (sample SAMN04112250, study PRJNA286221) | soda lake metagenome | biome: soda lake; feature: Kulunda Steppe; material: water; isolation source: sample PL-Br10 brine of Picturesque Lake | place: Russia: Kulunda steppe | collected 2010-07
CACACACACACACACACACACACACACACACACACACACACACACACACACACACACACACACACACACACACACACACACACACACACACACTCTCACACAAGCACACACACACTCTCAAACACATTCACACACACTCGCACAAGCATACACTAGCACGCACGCGCAAACACACAAACACACACACACAAGCACACACACTAGCACGCACGCGCACATACACACACACAAACACAAACATGTCGCGCGCGCACACACTTAAGCATGCACACACACTCTTCACGATCACGTCCCTGCACTATGCACACACCAGGCGGTGCCAAGGTGAAATGGAACAGAGGGCGGCGCACTCTCACGTTCATAGCCCAGTGCGACAAGCTGGTGGAGGAGGGGGGCGGAGCAGCGTCAGGCAAGGGATCAACAGCCAGCAGGTGCAGATCTGGGGACTCATCAGAGCCCTCATCTGAGCCAGCCCCTAATGAGTTGGCGGCGGCGGCCCCAAAAATCGGGCTGTGTCCGCCATCCGCAGCAGCGCCTGCATCAGCCCTGGCAGATGACCGCTACGACACAGGGTTGCAGGAGATGTACGGCCCCGAGATGTTTGGCGCGCTCAAGCAGCATCCACAGCTGGACCTGGGGGCAGGCCGGCCGCCTGGCGACGCTGCTTGCGGGCTCGACAAGCCTTGCAGCTTGCAGCACCCACCCCACCGCTCATCACAGCCACCTCCCGAGCCCCCCCATCGCAACGCCCCCAGCACCGGACCGCATGCCCCTGCCTCTGCTGCCCCTCCCGACGCACCACACCTGTCAGCACAAAGACCAAACGGCGCGCCACACCCATCAGCGCACAGACCGAACGGCGCACTGCCTGACCCTGCCAGCGCTCAGGCACATGCCAGCCAGCTGCACGCGCAGGCACAGGCACGAGCAAGTGAAGGCGCGCACTACGTCTCGCCAACCCGGGTCCCCAATGGGAGCACCCCCGCTGACCATCAGGCTGGCGCGGTTGGGGGCCACCCCCGTGGGGACACGCAACTCGGCACCACCAGCAGCCACCCCAGCTCGGAGCAAAAACCAATGACAGATGGCGCAGCTGGTGCTGCGGCAGCATCCAGCAGCCATGTCCCCCCAGCCCAGGGCATCGACTGCTCGAGCCTGGCCCCGCCACTGCACGCCCACACCACTGCAAAGGCCCACAAGTCCTGCAAGAAAGCCGCCAAGGACGATAGGAGGCGGGTGCGTGAAACCTTGGGTTTGCTAGCCCTACTGTTTGACAAGGGGTCCAACGCGTGCGCGGGCGTGGGCTGCAATCCGCGGTTGCCTCTTCAGTGTAATGGAGTGAAGTGGGCGCACAAGCAAGACTGTGTGCACCGGCTGCTGTGAGCATGCCAAAGGCCCCCAAGCAAGTGGTGTGTGGGCATGCTTGCCCCACCTGGCGTTGCATGGCGCAGCGGTGATGCGTGCTGCTGCGCCTTCCAACAGCTCTCGGCTCCTGACGTGCAGGTAGGCAACAGACACGTAGTTGTTACACACCACCATCAAGTGCGGGAAATGGTGGATGCCATACCTTTGTGCACTGAGCAAGGGCCTCCGGCCTATGGCCATGTGTGTGCAGACCCGGTTTTCAGTGTTATGAGTGTGTGTGTGTGTGCACTTGACTTCCAAGCCTGGCTGCTGCATCCAGGCGGCCCCGGTCCTGGATGCGATTGCCAACAGCTTGGCCAAGAACAGCTGGGCGGTGTGTGACAACTACGTGCCCATCGACCAGGTGCGAGGGGTGGCGAGGTTTCATGGCAGCTATGGGCTAACCCATAAGGCCAGTTCCCTCCTTGATGGGCTATGCGGCTACCTTGAACACAGACCCCCCCTTGCTGCAGCTGTTTTGGTGCCCCACAGAGGAGCTGCTGCCATGCGCAAGCTAGCTGATCCCAGGCACTCCCGGGCACTCCACGCGGTAGGCATGACCACCCTTGCAGACTGGGAGTATGGGGTGCAGAGTTTCCACACCTCAAGTCACTGTTGCAGCAAGTAGGGTCAATGTGTTCACTGGCTCTTGTTCTAACGTTCCTCACCAAAGCTGCGCCTGAGCGCCCTGCAATCCTGGTGCCTTCATGAGGGATCCCTGCAAGCCAGCCCCCGAGAATGTAGTGGCTGTTACAATGCATGTGTTGCGACTCAGGGGCACCATCCCCGGACACACTGGTGTGTGAACCATACCAGGCCGCACAAACACGAGGAGCATGCGCACCATGCAGGTCATTGAAGTGCGCAAGGAGATGAAACGCTTGGAGGAGCATTACGTCGAGGGCGAGATCTGGGTGAGGATGCTGACATGGGTGAACACTGTGCGTGTGCGTGTGCGGGTCTGGGTGCGGGTGCGGGTGTGTGCGGGTGTGTGCGTGCTTGTGTGCGTGGAGCTTTGAGGCCAGAGGCTTGAAGGGCCACGGGAGCACCTCTGTGGGGCACCCTGTGCAAAGGGGGGCTATCTTGCGTGAGCAGCAGAGAGTGTGCTTGCACAGAGCATTTGTTTGTGCATGCAGCTCTGTGTTGGCATGCTTTCGGCAGATGATTTGGAACTCCCGCATCTGTGCACGCACGGAGGTGTGGAGGCACAGCATCGTCCCAATGCACAGAGCCTTATGTCAAACACGGTGTGCCCTCAGATCTTGCAGGCCAGGGTTACGTGGAGCCACCCTACCTGCCCACAAGTGCGAGGCTTAGCCGCGCTTCTGTCCTGTGCGGCAGGCACTGACTGCTGACTCAGGACCAAAGGGGCAGGATGCCGTATGTTCACCCTGCTAACTGCCAAGACAGTGTGCTTCAGTCTCCGCCCGACTGCCCCTCCAGAGCTCGGTGCTGTGCTTGCAACCTGTGGGCTGCCGCCAAGAGCCTGCACAAGCCAGGCCACCAGCAGCATATGCATTCACAGGCCACCAGCAGCATATGCATTCACAGGCCACCAGCAGCATATGCACTCACAGGCCACCAGCAGCATATGCATCCACAGGCCACCAGCAGCATATGCATCCACAGGCCACCAGCAGCATATGCATTCAGGGAGCGCTCGCTGACCACTGACCACAGGGTGGGTCCGTCCTTGTGTGCTCCTCTGCAGGTCGGCAAAGAGGCCGATTCAGGGGCCACGATCGCAAGGAAGGACGTGAGGGGTGACGTGGTGCTCTGGTGCGTGCAGTGCTCGCCTCTGCCTAGGGCGGACACTCTAGGGCAGACACAGCAGCAGCCGCCGCCCAGAAGCCAGCAGCAGGCCACCAGGCTGGCCCCCAGAAGTGCACTTTCTGAGCCCTTCACTTGAGTTGTTCACTCTGAGCCTGCTTTGAAGCGCACACCGAGCCTTCACAGCCAGACCCTGAGGCCTGTGTGAGATTTGTATGTGTGTGCTGTGCCTGGGGGGTGCCTCCCCTTGCCTCAACACATCTCCCTGTTCTGTTCCCGGGTTGAATGTCCCGCGGTCCAAGCTCCCGTCCTCAAACCCACACTCAGGAGCATGGCAGGCGTGCCGGACGCCAGCTTTGGACACCAACATGCTCAGCGCATACTGACTCCTAACCCCAACCCAGGACATTGCGCACTCAGGACACCAGCATGCTGACTGCACTCTGGAGCATGGCCTGTGCGGGGGGCATCATGGACTTTTGCTGGGATGGGTGGGGCATGAGGGGCAGCAACCAGGCAAGGGACACAGCTGGTAGCCCTTAAGCCTGGCAACTGATTGCCATTCCAGTTCAGCATTGGCTGGAAGCGCCAGGCAGTTCGCGACATCGCTTGGTCCAGCACCTGGTTGCGGCGCTGGGCCAGAAGCAGCACGGCATCCCAGCACATGATCACACATGATCGCACATGATCGCACGTGCTCGAAGTGCTTTAATGTGCACATGAGCTGCAGAGCTTCAATGCGCACATCGGTGCAGAGCAGCTCGCCTCCAAGGCTAGCTTGTGATTGCAGCACTGTCTCCCAGCGCTTAGGCTGAGGCATTCATTGGCAAAACAAAAGGCCCTGAAAGGGTAGCGCCAACCAATGGGCCGTTCCAGGCTGGATGCTCAAACCTCAAATACCACGGAAAAGTTTGGCTGCACAAGGCCTTGAAAAAGGACAGCGCCACATGCAATGCCATGCAGGCTGGATGCTGCAGCCTTGGACGCCACAGCGTACATGAAGGACGGCGAAAGGCACAGCTGCAGCTTCAAGACACTGAAGCGGGTGCGCCGCGCCGGGGGCTGTGCAGGTGTAGGCTGAAAAACGGGGGTGGACCAAGGGCTGGGGATCTGGCTCAGATCGGTGAAGGGCCGATTGAGGGTGGGCCACAGGTCTTTGATTGGCAGAGGGCTGTGTAAGAAAGTGCTGCACATGATAGGGCAGATGGGATTTTGGAGAAGAATGGTAGACAGGGTCAAAGGTGGGCCAGGCTTGAAGAAGGCAGGAACAGAACGGGAAGGGCTGCAAAGGACAGGGCAGAAGGGACCAGGAAAAAAATGGTGGACAGGGCAGAGGGTGGGCCGGGCCTGAAGAAGGCAGGGAGGGAACGGGAGGGGCTGCATTGGACAGGGCAGAGGGGACCTGGAGAAGAAAGCTGGCCAGGGCAGAGGGTGGGCCGGGGCCTGAGGGGGTGACAACAGCAGTGCTGTTACAGCACCTTTGCAACGTGCGTCCTGCCTGCAGAGCTTGCATGCTTGCAGCAGCTGGAGGGCCTTCTGTAGCCTGCAGCAGCCTATGCTCAGGCCTCATTCAAAAAAGAGGACGTGCATGGGGCCTTGTGAGAAGGCGGGCTGCGTTCGGCTGGCATCTTGGCAGAGCCTCATGCGTACAGCCTCTGTGTGGGCACAGCCAGAACAGAGGCCCAGCACATGAGCCATGCTGCGCTTCTCCAATCAATGATGCACGGGTTGCCTGAGACCATCAAGGTCAGCCACCACCACGGAGTAGGGGCGGCGGAGCACGCGTGCTATGCTCTCATGAGCCATATGCCACGCCTTGTGCGCTATACTCTCATGAGCCATGCCGCACCTTGTGCGCTCTGCCTCCCTGCTTGCGGTGCGTGACCTGGACTTGGGTGTGTGGTTGGTGCCGCATGGCGTGCTGCTGCTCCCAAAACCCTGACTCCCTGTGTGAGCATGCGTGCTTGTGTGCACGCGTGCGGCGCAGCTGCTGGAGTCCATCGACAGCCTGGTAAAGGAGCAGCTGCCCAGCCGTGCGCCCTGCCTGGCCAATGTGCGCGAACGCTCAGACGCGATGATGGCGATCTACCCCGGGCGCGGCAGCCGCTTTGCCAAGCACATAGGTGGGCTGATTGGGGCGAGCGTGCAGGTGGGCTTGTGGGCCTATGGAGGTTTGGTATGGTGCGCGCGGGAGCTAGGAGTCTTGACAGGAAGGCGCCTCAAGTGGAAAGTCTGGGGGTTGTGGGAGCAGGAGTAGTTGCAGGGAGGGGGGGCAGAAGGATATGCCAGGCTCGGTTTGATAGGAGTCAAACCATCGCTTTGTCCATGGCAAGCTGGGCTTGGTATGATAAGAGAGACCCGTCATCGCTGTATCCATGATTTGATTGGCTTGGCATGTCACAAAAAGCAGTCTGCTGCTGTGTCCATGAGTGCTACTTAAGCTGCGGCCATGTCCTGCTTTGGCCTCCTTTGGGGTGCATCCCGCCAAATCAGGACCAGCTGGCATGGTTGCAGCAGCCGTTCCCACCCTTGCGTGCTTGAGCAAGCGCCCCTGATCTGTTTTAGAGTGGGATTCTTGCGCTGCTTGGGCAGCTCAGGCCTGCATGGGGCCGCACCCTGGATGGGCCTGTCGCACGTGCGAGCAGGTGCGAGCACCGGCTTGCCTGCCGGTGTGGCCGGGCCTGCTCAAGCAGCTGTGCCTGCAGGGATGGAAGGGCCTGCCTGCATGCGCTGCATGCACCTGTGCATCACCCCTCTCACGCAAACCTGTACAAATGGCGGGCGCATCCCTGCAAGGGCAAGCTTGACGGCAAGGCAAGTGCGTCCGTGCATGAGCCACACCCTGGCTGCAAGTTCGGTGTGTCTGTGTATGGGCCAGCTTGCAGGCAAGGATGGGAACGCCACCTAAGTTTGCCAGAACCGTTCGCTTGCAGACAACTCCGCCAATGATGGGAGGCGACTGACTTTGCTGTGTTACCTCAACCCAAACTGGTGAGAGCCTGTGGCATCCTCTTCAGGTTTCCCGTCCCTCTCTTCCCTCTCTTCCCTCCCTCCCTCCCTCCCTCCCTGCCTTGTTGCCTTGCATGAAGGCTCTCAGTCCCCACGTGTGACGCGCATTGGGACTGCCAAGCAACACGCATCCAGAGCTTATTAGATCCTTGTCCCGACCTCAAAAATCAGGAGGTTTGCTCAGGCATGGGGCAAATTGGATACATTAAACTGTTCGACAGCCTTGTGTGGCGACTTGAGCTCTGGCTGTCATGACTGTGGTGCTGTGGCTGTCATGACTGTGGTGTTGTGTGGCTGTATGTTGGACTTCAACAGAGTTATTGGTACTGTCTTCCTTCGGGGCCAATCCTGGTGTGTTAGCTATTGCAAGCCATCTACCTGCACCCAACTTCAGAATTGTAAACCAGGCGCAGTGCAGGCAATGGAACCCCGCTGCGGCTGTGTGTGCAACTCCTGCGCTTAGGTGCTCAGCTGCGTGAGCACTGCCAGCGCCCCTGACCGCACCATGACTCAAGAGCCTGGGGTACATGACCATGGGACATGGGAATGACGAAAGTGCATACGTCTCCTGAGCACGCTTTTGGCATTCTGCTCTTGATGCCCTGTCCATCAAGACAGAGAGCAGCAGCAGGTCTTGTGCAGAATGCCGCTGGCGCTGCCCGCTGTGTGTGTGTGTGTGTGCGTGATCCTACCAGGCCGGAGCGCAGCGGCATCATCCCCTGTGCACACACAGTTGGCATCCTCTGCTGGTTGTGTTCTGCTCAGGCGGGAGAGCAACGGCGGGGCCCTCCGCCTCACACCCCCTTCTGGCCAGGTCGTGGATGTCTTCCCGCACGCTGGACGCTTGGCCATGTTCCTGTCCAAGACTGTCGCGCACGAGGTCATGCCAACGCACGCACCTCGACACAGCTTCACGCTTTGGTACTACGGTGCGTGTCTTGGGGCACTGCGAGCACACATGCGCATGAGCAAGGCGGGAAGAATCCACATGCCATGAGCACGTGCCAGCCTCTCCTGTAATACTTTCGACCCTTCGACCAGGAAGAGTGTGCCCATGGGTGGGAAGGCAAGATCTCCGAGCATCAGGCTTGTGAGTGTCACATGTTATGTGTACTGATCATTGAATGATGGTGATGATTACGACAATGACAATGATGATGATGATGATGATGCACCTTATTGAGCGTCCAGGAGATGCACTTAGCTTTGCTGCTTTTGTCAAGACTGAGCATGCAACAAGCTTTGTAATTTACTGTGTCACTGACCATGCGCCCAGTGGTGTGACTGATTTTGTGTGGTTAACTCTCCTACCACCTGCGCAGACGCCCTGGAGAGGGCAGAGGCTGTTGCAACAGCGCAGGTGCATGGCCGCGGAAAAGCAACCGAGGCTGAGCAGCAGGAGGCCCGGGACTTAATCAAAGACATGCTCAGCCGAGGTGGAGAGATCCAGGTGCGAGGAGCATGGGCAAGGCTGGGCTGGATTTACTCTGGGTGCACTGCATCACCTTTCACCGCCATGGGGCTTTGTTGCATGACCTGGGTGGGTGTGCACATGCACACCCTCAGACGACCAGTGCCGCACACGCTCAAACGACAGTGCACATGCACACCCTCAAACGACCCGTGCCTCACACACTGTGTTGCAGGCCACCTATGAGGGCGTGGCTGCGATGCAGAGGCGGGTGGCAGGTACCTCGCATGCTGCCATGGGCATCGTTGCGTCCATCGTAGGCGCACCCTCCACACAGGTGCGACCTGACACGGGTGTCGCTCAGGTGTTGCTTGAGGGTGTGGGTGTGCCGCAGAGGCAGGTGGCGGGCACCAGGGTTGCAATTATATGGGGATTCATGGCATCTTCAGCGGGTGGCGCACCCTCCACACAGGTGCGACCTGACACAGGTGTTGCTCAGGTGTTGCTTGAGGGTGTGGGTGTGCTGCAGAGGCAGGTGGCGGGCACCAGGGTTGCAACCATATGGGGATTCATGGCATCTTCAGCGGGTGGCGCACCCTCCACACAGGTGCGACCTGACACGGGTGTCGCTCAGGTGTTGCTTGAGGGTGTGGGTGTGCCGCAGAGGCAGGTGGCGGGCACCAGGGTTGCAACCATATGGGGATTCATGGCATCTTCAGCGGGTGGCGCACCCTGGCAAGCGCCATGCAGAGGCTCCGCGAGGACAAGCATGAAAAACGCAACAGGTGCCTGTACTGCCAAACCATTCCCGCACCTCTTGCTGCGCATCAGCACAAACCGTGCATTGCACGTATGCGCGCCTTTGCACAATCAGGCGTGAGCACTCGAGGGCACATTTGTATGAGTGTGGCTCAGCTAGCTGTTAGCACTTGGTCACCATCCGGGTGGTGCATCTGCTGCAGGGGTCGTGTCGACCTGTCATCACAGCAGGTCTCAAATCAGGCTGCATGTGCTTCCCGCCCAGATGACGTGTGCTTTGCATGCGCTGAGAGCAGCCTGCTTCATCAGATGACGTGTGCTTTGCATGCGCTGAGAGCAGCCTGCTTCATGAGCTGAATCCGCCCTCGGCTTGCGTGGCGCCTGACACACCCAGCAAGCGGTCCCTGCTTTTAGCTGCAGAGGCACACACACACACACACACATCACCTCCCCGCTTGCAGGCACTGCTAGATATGATAGACAACATGGTCCCAAGCGAGCTAGAGAGCCTGAATGAGCAACTGGCAAGCATGGGCCAAGGGGCAGACCATGCACATGCACCGAGCTTCTGATGGTTCTGGCTTCCAAGCTGGTGCTGGTACAGAGCACCCTGAGCTCCTTGGCCTGCCCACCATGGGCTCACGATGTCGTGGTGATATGATGTCATAGCCACCTTGATGGTGACTATGCCTGAAGGCATGCTCTCTGCTTGGCAGACTTGGTGGACTGCTGCCTCACAAATGCCTAGACAGCAAGGTAGCCCGTATACAGCTAGCCACCTCTTACTATCTTCCACTGCCTACATATTTTTCTGTTCTTCCCTAGTAAAAGGGAATCTGGCCCTGAAGCTCAAAGTTAGTAAGTATAATTGAACTCAAACCGAGCACTGTTAAAAAAGCTTGCCTGATGAGACCTGTAAGTGCACATTTTCCAGGTGTTGCTCTTTGTCTGTGCAGAACTGTGATTCGTCCACAAGCATCTATTGCGTTTGGTATGAATAAATCTGACCCAGATACTCAGTCGCCTAAGATAGGGGAAAGGAAGGAAAAATACGCAGGCGGCTAAACAACGTGCACACCCCGCATGAATTAAGGAAAGGGAGGCACCGTGTAACACTGATCCTAAGAGTACCTCAGGTAATTTTTCACAATGCTGACTTTAAAACAGCCAGCCTGAGTGTGACTTTTTTGACTTTAACAAAAGGTCAAGTACTAGTAGTGTCAATCTAGCTGCAGTAGATGACAGACTATTTAAGGCCCCCACCACAATCTGCTTGACTCTAATTAAGTATAACAATGGGTGATGAAGGTCAAGTAGTCACCTACAGAATGTCAAACACTCCTCCATGCTTCAGCTTCTGTCTCGTTACCACCAACATTCCACAAAATCAATGATCCCTCGTTGAACTGTCACTTCATCAGTGATGCACATGTTTTGTTTGTGAGATGTGACTAAGACTTGTGCACTGCCTTTAAAATAAGTCTGGTGGAGGAGTCATACGGTGCCTGCCAGGGCCCAGTGGGCCCTAGGTGCCTCCTTTTCCATAATTGATGTAGGGGGGCTTTCACTACCTACTAGGCGTACTACGCCATGGTTTTTCTTTTCTTTCTTCAAGCAAAGTTTGGCTGCTAGCTTTACAGCCTCCTTTCTTGTAAGTCCAGACTCCAGCAGTGGAGCAGTGTAGTCAATGCCAGTACAGTGTATTACAATTGTCTCAGCCTGCTGAGCCTCCAAGAGAACTTCTCTTTGAAATCATCTTTGAAAGATCAAGACGGAAAGTAACACAAATTTACTTGTTTGTATTGCTGAGGTTGCGCATACTCTGTATATTTAGTCTGCGCATGATTTCAGCACTGCTGGCTTGGCAAGTATCCTGCGTATGAAGAATTTGTACATATCTCGTAGGTTGCCCCCAGTTTTTGAGCAAGTACACCCCTGCCAGGGGGGGCCAGTGAAAGTACTTCAAGTTTTACCAAGAAGTTCTCAGAAAACGCAGTATTGCAGGAGACCATGTTCTTCACGTTATTCTCTTAGGTGCAGGGGGTGTTATTTACATTCCTCACACTTTGGTTCCTCTGAAGAGTCTCGGCCTTGATTCATAAAGAGTCAAGAAACTTGCTCTCAAGCTCCATGCTCATTCTATGCACTATTCTCTCATAAGCTTGTTCAGACCAGACGTTCTCTTAAGCATTCTCCCCACCTTCAAATCAATCAGGAGAGGTCTGCTGGCTTGTCTGCCCGCAACCCTCCTGATCCTCACTGACCCCCTTTTCTTTTCTGGTGAAGGGGCTTTTCTTCCCAAGTGGCCCCTTTTCCTTAATCGATGTGAGGAGCTTTTTGCTGCTTGCGTAATTTTTCTTTCTTTTCTTCCTAGCCTTGCATGCCTTACATTCTTCACCTCCATTTCAGATCACCCGTGACAGGGCAGAGCTAAATTCTGTCAATCAGCTGAGCTTCAAGAACTTTTTCTCTTACATCCTTTCTTGTTTCACTAACAAGTGTGATACACTATTGTATTTTTTGGTGCCTTGTAGGGGCATCATAAAATAGGTTGCTGGTCTGATAGGCTTCAGCTGAACAGCCCTCCGAGGGGTTCGGAGTCCGAATCATCCAGCTGCTACACTGTATGTGTACACTGGGTACACTGGCAGCCATGGAACCTAGTGAAGAGACAGATATGTTGATCTGGCGAGAGTGTTTATCACAAGCCTGGCTCAGGCTTTCTCGGAAATAACTTTGTAACCTGCCATTCGATGAGCAAGTCTGATGGCAAACAATTATACAAGGGCAAGGAAGTAAAGAATTTGCAGGGACTCCCAAGCTCGGAGCTGGCAGCCCAGCACCCTTGGCATAGCAAGAAATGCGCGGCATGAAATAATTGAGGAAGCTGAAGTCAACTTGTTGCATACATACAAAATGCATGCACATACACTTCACTCATGCATGATATAGTCTACATGTGAGAGGCCATAGTACAAGTTCAAGCATTAATGTGACATATGATAGTCGTGAACAGTCATGTGTGATGGTGCGCTTCATGTGCTGTATCGGCAGGCTCAAGTGCTCTTCCAGGTAAACGAGGATCAATTTCTGTCTGTGCAGTGCCTAGATTGGTCTTCGGCAGCCAAGGGACTCCCCATGTCCGACATCATTGCTCGCTCTGCGGCGCCGCCAACACTTTCAAGTCAGCTAGTTGCAGGTGCTCCCATTCCTCCGCTCATCACGTTTTGTTGCATTCTTCCACAACATGGCATGCAGCATGCATTTGGGCTCACAAAGACAGACGCGTCTACTCATTATGCAGAAGATGGGCCTGCAGCCGTGGCTGCAGGCCAGACAGACAGCACACACTGTGTGACTGCAGGCTCACGCTTTCCTCCATAAATGCCCAAGCGCAAGTGTCACCATTTTCGCACGCACGTCACAGTGACAGCTGGTCCACACCCAGGCCTGTGGCAAGCCCACCTTCTTCCTTCCCTACCACCAACGGGGCTCTGCTTGCTGCTGCACCCTCTGGCCTGCAGGCAGCCGCGGCCACCCCACTCGCCTCCACGCTTGTCCCCACACCACAAGATCGGTTGTCCTGCAGCGCAGCTGACCCAGCAGCCACACTCGCCCCTGCAGCCGCCAATGCGGCGGCTGCAGCCGCCACGGCATCAGCCGCTGCGCCAGCTGCAGCTGCAGCGGCCTCGGCCGCTTCGGCGGCAAGCTCGCAGGCTGCCTCATCAGGGAAGCCCAGCTCCCAGTACCAGTCGGGGGTCTGGGGCGGGGCGTACATCGCGCGGTGCCTGGAGTTCTGCTGGATCATGGCCTCGTGCATGATGCTCGCTGCGCCCTCATGGCCCTCTCCAGCTGACCCACCTGCGCAGGTCGCGGAAGCGGAGCGGGTGCGGAGGTGCCACACGCAGAGGAGGGCAGGGTGCTTAGCTCACAGACACACAGAAAGGTCGCTGGCGTGCTGGGACCCTTGTGCTCATTACAGGGGAAGGAGTTGTATGCACAGGCCTCAGCAAATCACGCGGCACCCTATAGGGGGCTGGCATCCTGCGCCTTGGCTGCCTCAAGCTCCGCAGTCCTCACCAGGCGCCTGCTGCCCCTTGCGGCATTGCCCTCGCCGCGCACACAAGCAGCTGCCGCCACTCACGGCGCCGCCCTCATAGCGCACTCACGCAGCCGCCGCCCCCATGCAGCACTGCCCTCGCAGAGTATGCCAGAGGGACAGTGCCTCGTGGGGAGAGGGAGGATTGGCTGCAGCCATGCGCGGCTCTGCATGCTCACCATCAGAGGAGTGCATGCAGCATCGGAGCCAAGGTGCGGCGTGCCTGGCACAGCCTCAAGGTGGCGCGGGGCAGCCCGCGTGCATGGCACATGCGCACGTGTGCTGTGGGTCCCGGGCAGGCGCCTGCTCACAACCCAAGCGCTCATCTACCCTTTGCTGCGCATCTGCCCCGTGCTGCGCTTGCCAAGGATGCACAGGCACTGAGCATGCTGTTTGCTGCGAATGCCAAGCAAGCGCTAGCGCGCCTGCTGCTCACCCCTCTGGGCACCCTCACAGGCTACTCACCTCCATCTACATGGTTGCAGGGGGGCATCTTGAAGCCGCCTGGCTGCGCAGTGTGGCGCGAGACGGCCAGGAAGAAGGCCCGGCAGGCGTGGCAGGCGTAGCCAGGAAGGGCCGCACGGTCATCCTGCTTGCGCACTACCTCTGCGAGCACGTACGCAGGGCATATGCATGCGCACGCGCGCGCGCGGATGTTGGTGAGGGGATCGCCACAAAGATTGGTACGCGGATTGGTGGATGGGTGTGCGTCAGGTTGGGCATGGCTTTGCGAGCACAGGCGTGCAAAGGCAAGCAAAAGCCGTTCACTGCATAGGGTGCGTGCCGGGCGGAGCAGGGTGGCCGTGTGGTGTTGCTGCATGCCTTGGCCGTGTGGTGTCGCTGCATGCCTTGGCCGTGTGGTGTTGCTGCATGCCTTGGCCGTGTGGTGTTGCTGCATGCCTTGGCCGTGTGGTGTTGCTGCATGCCTTGGCC
>LKMJ01004300.1_pt1 | contig 13385 bp, 12 predicted proteins | sample 643391 | NCBI WGS metagenome assembly LKMJ01 (sample SAMN04112250, study PRJNA286221) | soda lake metagenome | biome: soda lake; feature: Kulunda Steppe; material: water; isolation source: sample PL-Br10 brine of Picturesque Lake | place: Russia: Kulunda steppe | collected 2010-07
GACGAGTACGTCTTCTCGCTGCCGGACATCGAGGCGTACCTCAGCACGAAGATCCCCTCGGCACCGCCGCCGGCAGAATACTTCGCCGAGCTGGAGCCGCAGAAGATGCCGCGCAAACCGCGCAGCGGCAACGGCCCGCGACGCTCCGGCGGCCAGGGCGGACGCTCAAGCTCGTCACGGCGGCGCTCGAGCACGGCGCGCAGCTCGCGATAAGGCGTCTGGTCTCGCCCCGCGCGGGCGTGTCATAGTCGAAGGTCCGTGGCGCCCGCCGGGGCCGACAAGGCGAACGGGAGACCATGTACGACTTCCTCAGCTACCGCGTCAGCGACTACATGACCACCGCCCCGAAGACGGTGGGGCACGACACGCCGCTGCGCGAGCTGCAGCGCCTGTTCGATGCCCACGACTTCAACGGGGTACCGGTGGTCGATGACGAGGGCCGGCTGCTCGGCCTGGCCACCAAACTCGACCTGCTCAAGGCGTTCACCTTCACCCCGGAGGCCATGGTGCCGCGCTACGACGCCATCATGGAGCGTCCGGTCCACGAGGTCATGACCCGCGAACCGATCACCGTCCCCCCGGACCTGCCGTTGACCCGCGTCCTGCAGCGCATGGTGGACATGCGCACCAAGGGCTTCCCGGTGGTCGATGACGAGGGCCGGGTAGTCGGCGTCATCGCCCGCGAGGACCTGCTCGGCGCCCTGCGCGACGCCACCGGCGGCACCCGCTAGGCAACAGAGGCCCCGCCCATGAACCCGTCCACCCTGATCGGCATCATCGGCGGGTTGATCCTGGTCGGCTCGGTGCTGTTCGTCGCCGCCGAGGAGGCGCTGGTCTTCCTCAACCTACCGGGGCTGGCCATCGTCATCGGCGGCACCCTGGCCGCCACCTTCCTCGCCTACCCCATGGACGAGGTCCTGCGCGTCTTCCGCCTGGTGTGGATCGTCATCCGCAACGAGCGGGTCTACACGCGGGATGACATGGAAGAGCTGATCCGCATCTCGCAGCTGTGGTTCAAGGGCGACGTGCGGGCGGTGGAGGATGCGCTGGAGAACGTGGCCAATCCGTTCCTGCGCACCGGCGTGCAGCTGCTCATCGACCTGACCCCGGAGGAGGACATCCTCGATCTGCTGCAGTGGCGCATCCAGCGGCTGCGGGCCAAGGAGCACGCCGAGGCGCAGATCTTCCGGGTCATGGCCTCCTTCGCCCCGGCCTTCGGCATGATCGGCACCCTGGTGGGGCTGATCAACATGATGTTCATCCTCGACGACGGGGACATCGCCGCCATCGGCCAGCAGATGGGCGTGGCGCTGCTGACTACCTTCTACGGGATCCTCTTCGCCAACCTCATCCTCAAGCCGATCGCCGTGAAACTGGAGCGGCGCACGGAGCAGCGGCTGGTGACCCTGAACATGATCCTCCAGGGCATCTCGCTGATGTGCCAGAAGCGCAACCCGACCCTCATGCGCGAGACGCTGCATTCGTTCATCGCCCAGTACAAGGACGAGATCCGCGACCCGGACCTGATCCGCCAGCTTGAGGAGACCAGCCAGCGCGCCGCCGCTGCGGCCGGTCCGACGACCGGCGGCCCGGGCGGCGGCAAGCCGCAGAGTGGCAGCACCGGCGGCGACCGCCCCGCCGGCGCCCAGCGCTGACCCGGGGGGCACGACGTGGCCGAGCCGACCCCCACCGCCCGCCGCACCCGCCAGTTCAACCGGCAGGTCCAGCCGGAAGGCGACAAGGAGGAGGACACCAGCTGGCTGCTCGTCTACCTGGACGTCATCACCCTGCTGCTGATCGTCTTCGTCATCCTGCTCGCACTGCTCGAACCGGAGGAGGATGACCACCGCGAGGGGCTCGGCGACGGCGTGCTCGAAGGACAGGAACACATCCTTGAGGGCGACCCGAGCGTGCTCGAGGGGCTGCCGGACCCGCGGGATGAGGGCGAGCCGGTGGAGATCCCCGCCGAACTCGAGGAGGCCGGCATCCAGGCCGTGGGTGAGGAGGAGACGCTTACCTTCCGGCTCGATGACGCCGTGCTCTTCGAGACCGGGCAGGCCGTGCTCCAGCCCGACGGCCAGACGGCCATCGACGAGCTGGTCCCGATCCTCGAGGCCACCGGCGTGCGTCTTTCGGTGGAGGGGCACACCGACAGCCTGCCCATCGCCACCGAGCAGTTCCCGTCCAACTGGGAGCTCTCCTCGGCGCGGGCCAGCGCCGTGCTGCGCTACCTCCAGCAGCAGGGCATCGACCCGCAGCGCATGCGCGCCATTGGCTACGGCGACATCCGGCCGATCGCCGACAATGAGACCGCCGAGGGGCGGGCCGAGAACCGCCGGGTGGAGATCACCCTGCACTTCGGCGCCGAGACCCCGCCGGATGACCTGCCGCTGCCGTAGGCAAGCGACCGGGTACCGGCGATACTGACCCGAGCAGACCGACTGGAGACCCGAGCCCCGAGATGGACAACGCTGGCCCGCCCACCCTGTCGAACTTCCCGCCGGTGATCGGCTTTCTGCTCACGGCGAACATCCTCATCTTCCTGCTGCAGATGATGATCGGCCCGCAGTTGCTGATCACCGCCTTCGGGCTCTGGCCGCTGACCGGCGGGCTCGACCTGCCCCCGACCCTGGGGCCCGTACCCGACTTCCAGGTCTGGCAGCTGCTCACCTACGGCTTCCTGCACGGCGGGCTGCTGCACCTGTTCGTGAACCTCTTCGCCATGTGGATCCTCGGCGTCCACCTGGAGCATGCCTGGGGCTCGCGGACCTTCGCCCTCTACTTCTTCATCTGCGTCATCGGCGCCGGGCTGGTGCAGCTGTTCGTCGCCACCCAGGCGGCGGCCGACGGCCAGATCTACCCCACCGTCGGCGCCTCGGGCGGGGTCTTCGGCATCCTCCTCGCCTTTGGCATGATGTTCCCCAACTACCGGCTGATGCTCCTCATCCCGCCGATTCCCATCAAGGCGAAGTACTTCGTCATCGCCTACGGCGCCTTCGAGCTGTTCGCTGGCATTACGGGCACGGTGGCCGGCATCGCCCACTTCGCCCACCTCGGCGGCATGGTGGTCGGTTTCCTGCTGATCCAGTACTGGCGCGGCAAGCTGCCGATCAAGCCGCGCTACCAGCGCTTTCACTGGTAGCCCCCTTCCCCCTCCGGCGCCGGAGGGTCTAGGCTGGGACCTCGCTTCAGGGACGAAGCCGAAGGAGTGCCCATCATGGACGATGATCGTGCCACGGTCCGTGTCGTGGACCGTCTCCTCGCCGATGCCGTGCGCTGCCGGGCGTCGGACATCCACCTGCAGCCGGAAGCCGACCGATTGCGGGTGCGTCTGCGTATCGACGGCCTGCTGCGCGAGGCCGAGGGGCCGCCGACGGCCCTGCGCGGGCGCATCACCGCCCGCATCAAGCTGCTGGCCGGGATGGACGTCGCCGAGCAGCGACGGCCCCAGGATGGCCGCCTGGAGGCCCGCGACGGTGACGGTCAGCGGGTGCAGTTCCGCGTTGCCAGCTGCCCCGGGGTGCACGGCGAGAAGCTGGTGCTGCGCCTGATCGAGCAGGACGCCCCCACCACCCTCGACGCCCTGGGCCTGCGCGAGCCCGCCCGAAACGCCCTGGAGGACGCGCTGGACCGCCCCGACGGGCTGATCCTGGTCACCGGCCCCACCGGCTCAGGCAAGACGGCGACCCTGCATGCGGCGCTGCGCCGGCTGAACACCCCCGAGCGCAACATCTGCGCCGTGGAGGATCCGGTGGAGGTGGAGACCCCCGGCGTGACCCAGGTGGCCGTCAACCGACGTGCCGGCATCGACTTCGCCCAGGCCCTGCGCGCCTTCCTGCGCCAGGACCCGGACGTGATCATGATCGGCGAGATCCGCGATGCCGAGACCGCCGCCATCGCCGTCAAGGCGGCGCAGACCGGGCATCTGGTCCTCTCCACGCTGCACACACGCAGCGCCCCCGGGGCGGTGGAGCGCCTGGCGCAGATGGGCCTACCCGGCTACGACCTGGCCTCCAGCCTCTCCCTGGTCGTGGCCCAGCGGCTGGTCCGCCGCCTCTGCCCGGCGTGCCGGGACACCACCGAGACGGCGCCGCAGCCGATGGCGGCAGAGCCACCGGGCGGCTACGCCCGCCGCGGCTGCGAGCACTGCCAGGATGGCTACCGCGGCCGACACGGGGTCTTTCAGGTCATGCCGGTGACCGAGTCCGTGGCCGACGCGGTACTCGCCGGAGCCGCGGCCCGCGAGATCGAGGCCCGCGCCCGGGCGGCCGGCGTTCCGGATCTCTACGAGGCCGGCTGGCCGCTGGTCGAGGCGGGTGAGACCAGCGCCGCCGAGCTGCGCCGGGTGACCCAGGAGACCGGGCCATGGCCCGCCTGAGCTGGCGGGGTCTCGACCCGGCCGGACGCCGCCTGGGCGGAACCTGCCACGCCGACTCGCCGACCGCCCTGCGCCGTGCGCTGGACGAACAGGGGATCGCGGTGACCGCCATCCACCGGCGGCTGGGGCGACCCCGGCAGCGGCGGACAAGCAGCGCCGAGCGGGCCGCCACGCTGCGCCGGCTGGCCTCGATGCTCGAGGCCGGGGCGCCGCTGGGCGAGGCGCTGCGGATCACCGCCGCCCAGGCCCCGGGCGGCACCCTGCGCCAGGGTCTGCGTGGGGTGCGCTACGCCATCGAGCGGGGCACCGATCCGGCCACCGCCTTCGGCGACGCGTTCCCGGGGCTGCGCCCGGTCCACGTGGCCCTGCTCGGGGCCGGTAGCTGGACCGGGGATCTGCCCGCCGCGCTGGGCAGCGTCGCCGCCGAGATCGAGCGTGAGGCGGCGATCGTGGCGCAGCTGCGCCGGGCCCTGAGCTACCCGGCCGTGGTGGCGGCAGCCGCCCTGGCCCTGGTCAGCCTGCTGCTGACGGTGGTGGTCCCCCGCTTCGAGGGGCTCTTTGCGCAGAGCAGCGAGCCGCTGCCCGCCCCCACCCGGGCGGTGGTCGCCGCCTCGGAACTGTTCACCCTGGTGGCACCGGCGCTGGTGCTCGGCGGCGTGACGGCGACCATCGCCCTGGCCGCCGCGCTGCGTCGTCATCCACCCTGGCGGCAGCGGATCGCCGCCGGTCTCCTGCGCCTGCCGTGGCTCGGCAGCCTCCTGCTGGAGGCCGCGCTGGCCCGCTGGTCGGCCACGCTGGCGCGCCTGCACGGGGCCGGGGTACCGCTGCTCGACGCCCTGCCCCGCGCCGCCGAGGCGGCCCGGGGCGCCGGGCTGGAACCACGCCTGGCGCGGCTCGACCGGCGCGTTGCCGCCGGGGAGCCGCTGGCTACGGCACTGCGCGAACACCTCCCGGGGGCGCGGGAACTCAGCCAGCTGGTGAGCATCGGCGAGCACAGCGGTCGCCTCGAGGCCATGCTCCAGGAGGCCGCAGCGCTGTACCAGCAGCGGCTGGAGGCCCGCCTGCAACGGGCCGGAGCCCTGCTCGAGCCGACCCTGATCGGCCTTCTAGGTCTGATCACCGCCGGTGTAGTGGCCGCGCTCTACCTGCCCGTCTTTCGCATGGGCACGACACTGTGACCCACCCTCCCTACAATGGGCGCCCGTTCACCCCTTCAGGCGCGGAGAGCCATGGAGACCTGGAACCAGTTACCGGAGTGGATTGCCTGGGGCGGCGCCGGCCTGCTCGGCCTGCTGGTGGGCAGTTTCCTGAACGTCGTTGTCCACCGCCTGCCGGCCATGCTGGAGCGGCGCTGGAGCCACGAGGCGCAGGATATCCTCGGCACCACCCCCGAGGCGCCTCCGGGGCCGGCCTACCACCTGGCCTGGCCGCCCTCCCACTGCCCGAACTGCCAGCGGCGCCTGCGCCCGCAGGAGAACATCCCGCTGCTGAGCTATCTCCTGCAGCGCGGGCGCTGCCGCGGCTGTCGGGCCCGCATCCCGGCCCGCTACCCGGTCATCGAGGCCGTGACCGGGGCCGCCACCGTGGCGGTGGTGGCAAGCCACGGGCTCGACCTGCTGGTCCTCGGTCCGCTGCTGCTCACCTGGACCCTGATCGCCGCAGCGGCCATCGACTATGAGCACTACCTGCTACCGGATGCCCTCACCCTGCCCATGCTCTGGCTCGGGCTGCTCTGGAGCATCCTCGACCCCGGCGCGCCCGCGCCTGCCGATGCGATCCTCGGCGCCGTGGCGGGCTATCTGGCGCTGTGGGCCATCTTCCATGGCCACCGGCTGGTCACCGGACGCGAGGGCATGGGCTACGGCGATTTCAAACTGACCGCCGCCCTGGGGGCATGGCTGGGGTGGCAGGCCCTGCCGGCGCTGGTGCTCTTCGCCGCGCTGGCGGCGCTGCTGGTGGCGGTGCTGCTGGCCGTGCGCAGCCGGCCGCTGGGGCAGCCGCTGCCCTTCGGCCCGGCGCTGGCCGCTGCCGGGTGGCTGCTGCTGGTGCTCTCGCCGGCCGGCGTGGCCTGGCAGCTGGTATGACCCCGCAACGCCCACCCTGGTGCGTCGGGCTGACCGGCGGCATCGCCAGCGGCAAGAGCACCGTGGCCGAGCTCTTCGCCGCCCGGGGGGTGCCGGTGATCGACACCGACCTGTTGGCCCGGGAGGTGGTCGCCCCCGGCACCGAAGGCCTGGCCGCCGTCGCGGCCGCCTTCGGCCCCCGGGTGCTGGACGACGACGGACGTCTGGACCGCGCCGCCCTGGGCCGTCGCGTCTTCGCCGACGCCTCCGCCCGCCGCACCCTGGAGGCGATCCTCCACCCGCGGATCCGGCAACGGTTGCGCGACCGACTGGCGCGTCTGCGTGCCCCTTATGCCGTTGCAGTGGTACCTTTACTGGTCGAGACAGGCATGGACCGCGACATGGACGCGGTGGTGGTGGTCGACCTGCCCGAGGCGCTCCAGCGCGAGCGCCTGATGGCGCGCGAGGGTCTCGACGCCGCGGAGGCCACCCAGCGCATGGCCACCCAGGCGAGTCGGGAGCAGCGCCTGGCCGTGGCCGATTACGTCATCGACAACAGCCGTGCGCGCGGCTCGCTGGCCGGGCAGGTGGCCGACCTGCACCGCCGGCTCCTCGCCCGCGCCGCTGCGCACCCCCCGATCAGGAGTGAAACGCATCGCGATGAGTGACAACAACCGGGACTGGGTCATCTACGAACACCCGCTCAATGAGCGCCTGCGCACGCTGCTGCGACTGGAGTTCCTCATGGAGACGGCCAGCGCCGCCATGGAACGCGAGGCGATCATCGACAGCCGCATGGCCGTGGAGGCGTTCATCCACACGTTCAATGTCCTTGAACGCGGCGAGGTGCGCTCGGAGGTCATCAAGGAACTCGACCGGCTCTCCACCGAGACCGCCCACATGGGCGCGCGCGGCATCTGGTCCGCTGCCCGGGTCCAGGAGGAGACCGACCGCTGCCGGCAGCTGCTGCGCCGTGTCGGGGAGCCCGACGCCGCCCTCGGGCAGGAGCTGCGCGAAGACGAACTGCTCGGCTTGATCACCCAGCGCTTCGGCGTCGGGGCTGGCACCTGCAACTTCGATCTACCCAGCTACCACCGCTGGCTGAGTCGCCCCTATGAAGAACGCCGAACCGACATGCAGCGCTGGTTCGAGAGCTTCGCCGATCTGCGCGCGGCGGTCGCCTTCGCCCTGCGGATCCAGCGCGATGCCGGCGCCTTCGCCGACGAGGTGGCCGAGGGCGGCTCCTGGCAGCAGCGCACCCCCTACGACAGCCGGGTGACCCAGATGCTGCGCCTCCAGGCCCCCATGGAGAACGGCGTCATCCCGGAGATCAGCGGCAACCGCCACCTGGTCACCATCCGCTTCCTGCGCCAGCCGGACACCCGCAGCCGCCCGGAACCGGTGGGTGCCGACGTCCCCTTCAAGCTGGCACGCTGCACCCTGTAACGCCGCCGCGCCCTCAGGCGCCGGCCTCCGGCAGCAGGCCACGGATGGCCGCCACGCCCTGGGCGCCGCACTCTCGCGCCCGGGCGATGTCCGCCGGCCCCACCCCGCCCAGGGCGTAGACCGGCAGCCGGGCCCCGGCCACCCCCTCAGCAAAGCGCTCCCAGCCCATGCCGGTCTGCTCCGGGTGGCTCGGCGTCCACTGCACCGGCGAGAGCAGGGCGAAGTCGGCACCGCAGTCGGCGGCGCGTTCCAGCTCGAGCTCGTCGTGGCAGGAGGCGCCGACCCAGCGCGCCCAGGCCGGACGGGACACCCCCTCGGCAAGGGCCGGCGCGCTCCAGTGCACGCCGTCCGCCCCCACCGCCCGGGCCCACTCCGCCGGCGCATTGGCCAGCAGCCACGCCCCGTGGGCGTCGCAGCGGGCGCGCAGGGCGCGGCCCAGCGCCATCCAGGCCTCGGCATCCAGGTCCGGACGGCGCATCTGGACCAGGCGCACGCCGCCGGCGAGCGCCGCCTCTACGCGGGCCAGCCAGGTGTCGACATCCGCCGGCTCCTGGGGCGTGATCAGATACCGGTCGGGAAGCTGCAGGGCGCGGATGATGGGCCAGTTGGCAGCGGGCCAGTCGAAGGCGGGCATCTCCTCGGGGGTCAACCACGCCACCGACTGGCCCTCTCGAGCGACCGGCTCTCCGCACCACTCGGTCACCTCGAGGACATGGAGCACCACGCGACGCCGTCCATAGTCCCACGGGATGCGGATGCGCAGCGCCCCGGGGCGCACGCGGATGCCCAGTTCCTCGTCCACTTCACGGATCAGGGCATCGGCCACCGACTCCCCGGGCTCGATCTTGCCCCCGGGGAACTCCCACAACCCCCCGTGATCGAGGTGCCGGGGGCGGCACTGAACCAGCACACGACCGTCGCCGCCGCGCAGCACCGCGGCCGCCACCGGGATCGGCGTGGAGGGATCGGCGACGGTCATGGTCCAGGGCTCAGGTGCGGTACTCGGCGTTGATGCGCACGTACTCGGCGGTGAAGTCGCAGGTCCACACCGTGGCCGACGCCGCACCGCGGCCGAGCTCGATCCCCAGACGCACCTCCGAGCCGGTCAGATGCGCAGCGGCCGCCGCCTCGTCGTACCCTGCGGCCACGGCGCCGCGCTCGGCCACGCGCTGATCGCCGATGGTCAGCACCACGGCGTCGACGTCCAGATCGCCGATCCCCGCCCGGCCGACGGCGGCCAGGATCCGGCCCCAGTTCGGGTCGGCGGCGGCCAGCGCGGTCTTGACCAGGGGCGACTCGGCCACCGTGAAGGCCACCTGCTCCGCCTCGGCGGTGTCGCGTGCGCCCTCGACAACGACATCCACCAGCCGTGTCGCCCCCTCGCCGTCGGCGGCGATGGCGCGGGCCAGATCGATGCAGACCGCCTCGACAGCGGCCTGGAAGCGCTCGAAATCGCCGCCCTCATCGGGCACCTGCGGCCCCTGACCGGTGGCGGCGAGCAGGCAGGCGTCGTTGGTGGAGGTATCGCCGTCCACCGTGACGCGGTTGAACGATCGCTCGGTCGCCCGGCGCAGGCAGGCGGCCAGGGCCGCATCGGAGACTTCGGCATCGGTCGCCAGGAAGGCCAGCATGGTGGCCATATCCGGGCGGATCATCCCCGCCCCCTTGGCAATCCCGGTCACCGTGCAGGTGCCGCCAGCGAGCGTGACCTGGTAGCTGGCGATCTTCTCGCGGGTGTCCGTGGTCTGGATCCCGGCGGCCGCCTGGCGCCAACCGTCCTCATCCAGCGCCTGCAGCGCCCCGGGCAGGCCGGCGGTGATGCGGTCCACGGGCAGCGGCTCGCCGATGACCCCCGTGGAGAAGGGGACCACCGCCTCGAGGGGACAACCGGCTTGCTCGGCCAGGGCGCGGCAGCAGGACAGGGCGTCGGCCTCGCCACGCTCCCCGGTCCCGGCATTGGCGTAGCCGGTGTTGATCAGCAGATAACGTGGCGCGGTGGCGGCCAGGTGGCGCTCGGCGATGCGCACCGGGGCGGCACGAAAGCGGTTGCGGGTGAACACCGCCGCCGCCCGCGCCCCGGCGGGCAGGGCCATGACCACCAGATCCGGGCGCACGGGCTTGCGGATGCCGGCCGAGACCGTACCGAGCCGGAACCCGGGAACCGGATGGATCGAGGCGTCGGCGCCCGCCATCTCAGAGCTTCCCGCAGCAGTGCTTGTACTTCTTGCCGGAGCCGCAGGGGCAGGGCTCGTTGCGCCCAACCTTGGGCCCCTCGCGGGTGACCGTATCCTGCCCGGCGCCGGCCTGCTGCCGGGTGCCACCCGCCGCCTGGGCGGTGCCCTCGCCACCGCCACCGGCAGCGGCGGCCGCCCCAGAGGCGCCAGCTGCCCCCGAGGCCCCGGCGGCAGCGGCGGCGGAGGCCGGCGCGGCGTGGCGCATCTGCATGCGCTCCGCCTCCTGCCGGCGTTGCTCCTCGACGGCCTCCACGTCCTCCTCGGCGCGGACCTGAACGCGCAGCAGCACGCCGACGGCGTCGCGTTTCAGGCCCTCGAGCATCTCCTGGAACATGGCGAAGGCGTCCTTCTTGAACTCCTGCTTCGGGTTGCGCTGGGCGTAGCCGCGCAGCCCCACCCCCTGACGCAGGTAGTCCATGGCGGCCAGGTGCTCCTTCCAGTGCTTGTCCAGGACCTGGAGCATCACCGCCTTCTCGAAGTGACGCACCACGCTGGCACCGGCCTCGGCCTCCTTGGCGCGATACGCCTTCTCGATCTCGGTCTGGATGCGCTCGCGCAGGGTCTCCTCGTGGAGGCTGTCGTCCTCGTCGAGCCAGCGCTGGACGGGCAGCTCCTGGCCGAACTCCTCCTTGAGGGTGCGCTCCAGCCCGGCCACGTCCCACTGCTCGTCGATGGAGCCCGGCGGGATGTGCTCGGAGATGACCTTGTCCACGACATCCTGGCGGATGGCATCCACCGTCTCGGAGACGTCGTCGGCCTCGAGGAGTTCGTTGCGCTGCTCGTAGACCACCTTGCGCTGGTCGTTGGCGACGTCGTCGAACTCCAGCAGGTGCTTGCGCATGTCGAAGTTGTGCGCCTCGACCTTGCGCTGGGCGTTCTCGATGACCCGCGAGACCATGCCCGACTCGATCGCCTCGCCGTGCTGCATGCCGAGCTTCTCGAGCATGCCGGACATGCGCTCGGAGGCGAAGATGCGCAGCAGCGAGTCCTCCAGCGAGAGGTAGAAGCGCGAGGATCCCGGATCGCCCTGACGGCCGGAGCGCCCACGCAGCTGGTTGTCGATGCGGCGCGACTCGTGGCGCTCGGTGCCGATGACGTGCAGACCGCCGGCGTTGACCACCCGGTCGTGGCGATCCTGCCACTCGGCCTTGCGCCGCTCGACCTCGGCGGGGTCGGCGTCCTCGCCGAGATCGGCCAGCTCCTGATCCAGGTTGCCGCCGAGCACGATGTCGGTGCCGCGACCGGCCATGTTGGTGGCGATGGTCACCGTGCCCGGCCGGCCGGCATCGGCGATGATCTGCGCCTCGCTCTCGTTGTGCTTGGCGTTGAGCACATTGTGCTCCACCTTGGCCTCGTTGAGGGCCTTCGACAGGCGCTCGGAGGCCTCGATGGACGTGGTACCCACCAGCACCGGCTGGTCGCGCTGCACGCAGTCACGGATGTCGGCGATGATCGCCTCGAACTTCTCGTCCGCCGTGCGGTAGACCAGATCGTTGGCGTCGTCCCGGACCATCGGCCGGTGGGTGGGGATGGAGAGCACCTCCAGGCCATAGATGTGCTGGAACTCGAAGGCCTCGGTATCCGCGGTACCGGTCATGCCGGCGAGCTTGTCGTAGAGGCGGAAGTAGTTCTGGAAGGTGATCGAGGCCAGGGTCTGGTTCTCGGCCTGGATCGGCAGCCCCTCCTTGGCCTCCACCGCCTGGTGCAGCCCCTCGGACCAGCGGCGTCCGGGCATGGCACGGCCGGTGAACTCATCCACGATGACCACCTGGTTGTCGCGGATCAGGTAGTGGACATCGCGCTCGTAGAGGGTGTGGGCGCGCAGGGCCGCATTGAGGTGGTGGACCACATTGATGTTGCGGGCGTCGTAGAGGGAGTCGTGCTCGCCGATCAGCCCCTCGGCCCGTAGCAGTTCCTCGGCGCGGTCGTGGCCGCCCTCGGTGAGATAGACCTGACGGGCCTTCTCGTCGACGTAGTAATCCCCCGGCCCCAGCTCCGGGTTCTCCTCCGGACGCTCGTCGGGCTTCTGCGCCTGCAGGCGCGGCACCAGGCGGGACATGGCCTCGTAGAGCTCGCCGGCCTGCTCCGCCGGACCCGAGATGATCAGCGGGGTACGCGCCTCGTCGATGAGGATGGAGTCGACCTCGTCGACCAGCGCGTAGTAGAGATCCCGCTGGACCTTGTCCTCCTTGCGGAAGGCCATGTTGTCGCGCAGGTAGTCGAAGCCGAACTCGTTGTTGGTGCCGTAGGTGATGTCCGCCTGGTAGGCGGCGATCTTCTCCTCGCGGGGCTGGCGCGGCACCACCACGCCCACCTCCATGCCGAGGAACCGGTAGAGCCGGCCCATCCACTCGGCGTCACGCCGGGCCAGGTAGTCGTTGACGGTGACCACGTGCACACCACGGCCGGTGAGCGCGTTGAGGTAGACCGGCAGTGTGGCCACCAGGGTCTTGCCCTCACCGGTCTTCATCTCGGAGATGTTGCCCTGGTGCAGCACCATGCCGCCGAGCAGCTGCACGTCGAAGTGGCGCAGCCCGAGCACCCGGCGCGATGCCTCGCGCACGACGGCGAACGCCTCCTCGAGCAGGTCGTCGAGCTCCTCGCCCTGTGCGAGCCGCGCCTTGAACGCATCGGTCTTCGCCTGCAGCTGCTCATCGGAGAGCTTCTGCAGCTCCGGCTCGTGCGCATTGATGGCCTCGATCCGCTTGCGCAGCCGCTTGAGCGCACGATCGTTACGGGTTCCGAAGACGCGTTTGGCAATGGCTGAAAACATGGGCACTCATAAAGATTTCCGGCGAAGTCAAGGCCAACAGGATACAGATAATCGGCGGCGGAGGGTAAGGCGTGGGCGGTCGCATCAGCCGTCGGGTGCGGATGTCCTTGCATCGGAGCCGCCGCAGCCGGAGACTCAGCGGGATGAGCGACCCGAAACGCTTCAACCCGGCCCGCCCGCCCCGGCGCGAAGGCAAGCTGCACCGACTGGCGCCGCGCCTGGCGCAGCGCCCCGGCCCCCTGCGCGCGGTGATCGACCACGCCCGCGGCCTGGAGCGGCTCGGGCGCCGACTGCAGCGCAATCTACCGGCGGAGATGCGGGGTCACTGGCGCCTGGCGCGCCTGGATGAGGCGGAGATGGTGGTCATCGCCGACGGCAGCGGCTGGGGCACGCGGCTGCGCTACCTCTCCCGTCAGCTTCAGGATGCGGCGGAGGGGCTCACCGGGCAGCGGCCGCGGCGGGTCACCGTGCGGGTCACGCCGGCCTCCTCC
>LKMJ01004301.1_pt1 | contig 13384 bp, 5 predicted proteins | sample 643391 | NCBI WGS metagenome assembly LKMJ01 (sample SAMN04112250, study PRJNA286221) | soda lake metagenome | biome: soda lake; feature: Kulunda Steppe; material: water; isolation source: sample PL-Br10 brine of Picturesque Lake | place: Russia: Kulunda steppe | collected 2010-07
GGGGGTGTCAGAGGGCCCCGGCCCAGAATTTACACGTGGCGTCCTTCAGAATTTTTTTTTGCGCCTCCTGGCTCAGGAGTGAAATTTTCCGAGTGAAAAAAAGTGAAAAAATTTGTGTGTGACCGCGGCCTTATGGATGTTTTTTTGATGGCTGATGTTCACCAGCAGCCTGGTCAGTCAAACTACCTGGCTGAAGGTCAAACTTAAACTTGTAAACTTTGAGCGCTTCTGGTTTTGGTTTAGAGTTGCAGGCCTTTTAGGCTTCAGCTAAGCTGCCCTCGTTCGGCGGATACAGCTATGTAACCTAACCTAACCTACCAGTTGTAAACCGCTCCTTATTAAGTCAACAATCAAGACTTCCAATGTAGCCTTTTCTATGTTTTTTACAATGCATTACTGCTACTTTGTGATGAATTCTTCTCAATTGTCTTCGGCTGTCGACGATAAGTCACATACAAATCAGCCAAACGAACTGGCTGACACTCGACCCTAACTTTGTAATTGCTCAGCAAAACAAAATTAAACAACGTGCAAAATTCCAGCCACAACCACGTATGTATGAATTCACGCGCACGCACATGAGCCAGAACTCAGTCAAACAGTCACACGCAAACTGACACACTCCCTCTCACACATTTCTGCAAGATCCTTAGTCACCTGATTTGACCCAAAGAATCTACAAAAACTTAATCAGTAATAGATCCGGAGAGCATGCACACTCGATTGAACTAAGATCCTCAGGACCTTATCCAATCCTGCACATGAACGAGCTGAAGTGCCCCAAAATGAAATACAATCCGCCACTGGTCATAAGAGAAGTGCCAAACTTAGTGAAACATCCTTTTTTGTCCGATATGACACGCCACCTTCAACAACAAGTTCTGATTCACCTTCCATTGCCTAATCTAGGCTGATTTTGTTGGCGCTGTGTGTAGCTTGATGCTTGCTGCCCTACCTGGAGTCGAGATGACGCTCCATTTTGGCCCTAAGGTAAGACCTGGGTTCATGCCTCTGGAATGAATTTCTGGCTTGGCTGGGCGCCTTGCCTGCTCAGCCTCTGCCCACGCCTTCTCAGCCTCAAGGCGCGCTTGCTCCACCTCAAACCATGCATGCTCCTCGCTGTGGTTTCGTACCCCTTGCTTGTGGGCCATGGTTGCCAGCTGCTCCGCTGCTTCCCTTGCCTTAAGCTGTTCAGCTGCAGCCCATGCCTGCTCCCCTGCCACTGCCTGTGCCTGCTGCTCCGCTGCAAAATGAGCATGCTGCTCTGCTGCTGCTGCTGCTGCTTGTTGTTGCTGTGCTTGCTTGATGAATGCGTCCTTGGCTGCTTGCTTCTCAGCAAGCCTCATCGCAGCCTGGCGAGCCATTCCTATCTCAGCATTGACTGATGCCTCTTTTTCACCCTGAGAGCAGCATTTTGGTGAGGATGGCACACAAGGCTGTAGATCATATTGTTAAGCTGGATGCAAGGTTGCACGTCCTCAACGTGCTGTGGGCACGACGGGCATCATTGCAGGTAATTGCCCATGTGTACGCTAGTTGTGCAGCCTTGTTCCTTCCCTACATAATGCTGAATGGGCACATTCTGCTGGATGCCTGAATTAGTTATGTGCCAAGTGTTGAGGTGGACCAGGGGCAATGGGACCCTTAATTGCAGTCCTCTAACTACAATAGAGGCACACAAAGAAAACCGGCATTGGTTGTTCGCATTCCTATGTGGCAGTGCATGCATTACCTTGGCAAGCTGGGATACTTCAGCGGCATCCTGGGTCTGCAAGTTGGCCGAAGCAGCCCTGCAGGAGCAGGAGGGAGCAGCACGCAGAGCATATCACACATGACCATGCCTAACAACTACGTTCTAGCAGCGCCTGATCAGGTCGTTATCAGCTGTTTTTTCGTGTCTACGTGCAGCTCGCTGGAGCTTGTCATTTGCACGCACTTGCTTCAAGGTTAGGCACACCGTTCACAACAGTGCGCACATAGCACAGCTGCAGCTAGTGCTGCAATGCAGCTCCTTCACGCAGGTCTCCACTTCCTAGCTCTGAACGTTCTGCCAGCTGCTTAAACCTAGGTTCTAGACATTTTCCAGCAGTGCCTGCTGAGTTCAAATGCGTCCTAGCAAAAGTATCGTGCTTGTACACGCTTCATCTGCGCAAGAGCCGGCTCCCACAAACCCTTCTCTCAATCCCGCAACAGTAAACTTGGCGCATGGCATACAGGGATGCAAAAGACCAACTTGTTTGGTGAAATTCATCCATTCAAAATTTTTGAATGGAATTAATCAAAAATTGTTTACAATACGAAGTTTCGAGTCCGACGGCTTAGGAGGTCTCACAGGCACAGGCCCGCTCATAAACCCCCTCTCCTGCTTACTTGTGCTGCAACTGGCATCAATCACGTATTCACTTCAAATGTGCAGTCTGCATCCCCTGTGCTGTCTTTACTCCAATATCTCCTCACACTGGATTTCCCCCACAAATGGAGCCTAAGGGTGCAAACAAGGCTGCGCTGTGCAAGCAATTACCCACTTATATAATCATATAAGACTCCCCTTAGCACAGCTTCTGCTCTTGTCACCAAACTTCAACAAATATACATTTAAGTGCAAATTCTACAAATATTTCATCAAATGGAAACTCCCAAACCCTCGTATTTTGTCAGTGGTATTTTATACCCCTGGCAGTGGTATTTTATACCCCTGGCAGGAAAGGCAGCACCACAATGCTTATTTGCATAGCCTCGGGGCAAGCTGCTGCTCAGAGCTCTCAGACAGACAGTACACTCACCTATCCCTGTTCAGGTGAGGGATAAGTGACTGTTTGTGTGTGTATGCATGCATGCAAGACCGCCTTGTCTGACACCCGCGGTGCAGTCATCTCCAGCGCTACCTTTTGTCGTCGTGTCAGTCCTTTCATCCTTTTGAATTAGTTCTACCTTCCACTAACAAACTGACATACTGAACAAGGCCATCGTCCCCTAAGGGATCCAGAGACCACACGGCATACATATGACATCAGGATCCCCAAATTGCTCCTTGCATTTCTGAGCTATAGACATGGTGCAGGTTTTGCTTGAGTGTGCCTGCTAATTAATGCAACCAACACAACAGAATGGGCCTCGTCTGCATTGAGTGCCCCAGTGGCTTTTCTTTACACCAAAATCTTATTTGGGACCAAGAGGGCACATGTACGTCAAGGTAAGACAGGCATGTCAGATCCTTGGGCTGTGGCTTCAGATCACTCATGACCCTCAGCAACTTGAGGCAGGGCTCACTTTCTGGTATTCAATTCAAGTCTGGAACAAGCCCATGCATTCTCAGGCTAGATCAAACAAGCCTGGGTAGCAGCACTGTGCTAGCGAGAGACAACCAACTTGAACACGCCCCTCTCCAACACACACCTTCGAGCAGCCGACTGTTCTGAGTTACTGCTCTCTGCTGCAACTGAGGGGATAGCTGCAGCAGCATTACTGTTTCTTTGTGCTGCTTGCCGTCCCACTCTAAGGAATGGAGCCAGAGCAGTGCAAAGCGAGGCAAAGATGGCAGCACAAAGCATCCATCCCTGCAGGGCATGGACATTGGAGGCTTAGCATGTGCACTGCCAAGTTATGAACGATGCAAGCTGCTAGGAAATTAAAACATCTGGTGCAAGCTGAAAGGAAACTGAAAGATCTGGTTGAGTCAAACGATGGAAATAAGCCAGTGTCTTACCATGCAAATCTTTCTGTGACAGCTTTGCAAATATCAGTGAACATGTAAGAGTCCATAGACTCAGGTATATGTGTTGCCCCTGTCCGTATCATTTACAGCCTTGAGCCGTTTGTGCAGGCAATATCCAACTAGGCATCAGCACGGTCACGCAAGGCATCAGCACAAAACACATGCTTAAATTCCCTTGACGTCGACTGGTCGTCACAAAGCTGGCTTGTGAACTTATACCTCCAATAACAAATCCCTCTGAGCCAATCTAGGGCATGACATTTCATTCCTTATACCCACATTCTCACCTGGTGCTGAGTCAGATTCATTGCGGTGAGTGCATCTAAGACTCCTGGACCACACTTGCTTGCCAGCGCCAAGGTCTTGGTGCCCTGTATGTCGTTAACACACAACCCACACCATGATACAAAAAGCTGATGTGGGCTGGACCGCTGCACACCTCCAAAATCATTACTAGGTGCCGGCAATCCATTGAATTAAAACGTACCTCAGCGAGAAGCGGGGTCGAGGGCTGGCTGAAGGCAATCACGCCAACGACTGCCAGGGCACCCAGGATGCTCCCCATGACAACCTGCCAAGGTTTTATATGCAGGGTTTTGAATGCATTGCCCAGGAGCCTTGTGTGAGCTGCTCCATTATTTCACAGTCAGCAGTCATTGATCCCTAGCTCATCCCAAACTAGTCAAAGGGTCCATCTTGTACTTCCACGAACGATGAACAGATCATACAGCACCAGGCACACAGCCAATAAACGTGCATGCAGTAGCACTGCAACTCTACAACTCACACAGCATAACTCATACAACAGAGTCAGCCTGCTAAAGTTGCGCAAGGCAATGGATTTCAGCAGCACACTTTCACAACACATTTTCCATTATAGCAAAGCAATTTGTGTGAATTGCGTGCCTTCAGAAACGACCCTGCCACCAACGAAGATGTGGTACATCTACCACCATCTACCAGTGGTAGATGAGGATAGGGAGGGCCTGCCACCTTGCCTGCACGCACCTTGATACATGTCTGCAGCATTGATGGTCTTGCCGGCGGCTGCAGATGCAGATTAGGTCAGTGCAATGGGGGATCAATGAACATGAGTGTCGCAGAAGCAGAAACATTGCGGGAGGATATCCTTGATTGTACACTCACCTCTTGGGTGGCGACTCGCTGTGCCTGTATCACGCATCTCAGTTGATTTTTAGGCTGTGTAATGGCACGGGAGTCTCCAGACTTGGGCGACTTCGGCAGGTGCCTTTGGCAGGGCGATATGTTTGCTCGAGGGAGGACCGGCCGGAAAAATCCAGTTCTAACATGCATTATTGCCTTCATCATATTATTCTTTTTGCCGAGATTCAATCCATACGCCAGAATGGCGGGTTCTGTATTATGGTAGGTCGCCATTCCCAGCCATTCGGTATCATTTAATTTCTACCTGTGCAAACACGCTGTTGTTGTGCTTCCGTACCTCCCAGACCATTCCACTTAGCACAGTGCTCAGTACAAAGAAAGCTACATCTTTAGTGGTTGAAACTGTTGCTTTGCGCTGACACGACAGGGAAGTCAAGGTTTACCTCAACGGAACCATGCTCGGTTTTCTCAGAGTGCATTTTCTCAGAGTGCATCAACAGCTTGTGGGATTGTATGGAAAGAATCTTTGAAGAATGCACGGGAAGACATGGAGACCAGGACAAAAGACACACAAAAGTTGGTGACACGCCAAAGGATTACCTTAGACCTCAATTTTTTACATGCACAACTATGTGATGTAAAACAGCCGACCCAGCATTTTTCCAACTACCACTAATATGAGGCGTCATGTTGCAAAGTTTTGATTGCAGGCCCATTCTTAGATAGTCTCTTGTATTGCAATAGAAGAGATCAGTGACAATTGTCACTTACATTTGGCAGGAATATGAAGGCGTTTTAATCATGTGTCTTAGATAGTCTCTTGTATTGCAATAGAAGAGATCAGTGACAATTGTCACTTACATTTGGCAGGAATATGAAGGCGTTTTAATCATGTGTCAAGGTCCAAGATGATGTATATTTTGTTGAAGCGTCAGTGCTCAGAACTGTGCACCTTTGCCGCAAATATGAAGATTGATTTGCTAAGTAGTTATAACCTGCATCAACATGGGCTGTTGGCTTATGAATAGGGGAGTCTTTTTTGCTAGAATAAGTTCTGAGGGAGTACACTATTTCCCTTTGACGCAGATAAGCCGATCTTTCTTTTTATCCCGAATGTCATGGATTTACTTCCGGGCTGGCAGCAGCCAGCACTTGGCCCATTTGGCTGATAGAGTCTGAGTTGGACTAACCCCATTGGCAATGTAAGTAGTGTGAGTGTGTGTTTCCTTCAGAGGTCCCATGCACCCCAGACGAAAACTGCTCGAAGATACGCACCAGGGAGTGACATTGGTCGCTAACGTTTACAGCTTTGCACAACTCCTACTAGAAGTACAGTATCCCACTAATCGTTCTGAGCTGAGGTCAGTCATTCACCAAAGCCATTCTTGCTTAGGAACTTCCATTGTTTCGAGCTTCTCTTAGGTTCAGGCTCAGGTTGCAGACCTGACAAGCTCAAGCTATGCTGCCCTTTTCAACAAGTACGGCCTTCAAAGTGTCCTCTATTGTCATCAATGTGCTATTTGAGAAGGAAATTTGCAGAATAGTTCACTGACTTATTACAAAAGCCATATTTTAAGGTTCTCTAGGCTCCTGTCTTATATCCACAGATATGGGCAGTGCTGACAAGCATTGTATGCAAGATCTTCAAATACCTGTGACAGTAGAATCCAGAGTTCCTCCGGCTTGGATTTTTGCTATAAACCACAATCAAAGAGACAGACTCCGAGTGAGTCACTTCTCGCCCTGACGTCATTTTAGTAACTCCAAAGAAAACACACTACATCAATTCCCAAAATCTACAGAACCATCACAATGATCAAGGCCTTATTTTAAGGAGTGGAAGGAGGGTGGTTTTGGGAAGGGGGCACGGTTCTTTAGTGGCAGCCGCCGCAGCTGGAGGCAGACTCCCATTGTAAGGATATGATCATTGCAACAGGTGGTTGCAATTGCAAACCGGTGAGGGGCCAAAAGGGTTGGGGTGCAAGTCCCCCCGCTCCTTCAAAAAAGTATGAAGGTGCCAAAGTGGCATCCACCACCTGAATTGGTGGGACCCTTTTGGCTGGGTCTGTTAGACCGTTACACCCATCACCAGCCACAGCTTACCAGCCCAGACAGACTCGCCCTGAGCATGTCCCTTGGCAGCGTCGAACCACCCACCTCATTGAGATCAACTAAAAGTACTGGGAAGACACTCACCTTGAGCAGCAGCTCCAAGCTGCCCATGCTCAGCATGGTCGCCTAAGATGCAACATTGCAGGAGACCATGTTCTTTATGTCATTCTCTTAGGTATAGGGGGTGTCATTTACTTTACTCACACTTTGGTTCCTCTAAAAAGTCTCGGCCTTGATTCACACAGAGTCAAGAAACTCGCTCTCAAGCTTGCTCATTCTGTGCACAATGCTCATGAGCTTGTACAGACCGAACATTCTCTTGAGCATTCTCCTCACCTTCAACCTTATCAGGAGAGGTCTGCTGGCTTGTCTGCCTATAGCCCTCCTGATCCTCCCTGACCGCTTTCTTCTTTTCTGGTGCAGGGGCTTTTCATCTCAAGTGGCTCCTTTTCCTTAATTGATGTGAGGAGCTTTTTTGCTGCTTGCGTACTTTTTCTTCCTTTTCTTCACATCAGATCCATTGATATCACAATGAACAAGCACTGCTTTATCCTGTAATTTGTGATTGCGTGTCTTTACATCTCCCTTCACAAGCGTTTAAGGTAAATGCATGCTTGTAAAACAGACCATTTAAGATAAAGATGACAAAGATAACCATTGAACTTGGAACTTTATCATTGACTCCCAATCAGTCTCTGATTTCAATCCACTAGCCTTGCACATGGGATGAATCACAGGTTGGCATTTTCATGACTGACTGGGCCTCTCGTCACCAAAATTACCAGGTTGCCACAACTCTCAGCGCTGGAACATCTCTACCCACCAAAAAATCATTCAGCAACACAATCAACATGGTCAACCTTGCCAATCACCGATTGTTCACCACTTCCGCATTTCACAAGAATTGAACCCTGCCGGCTTCTCCTGACACCTTTTCCGGGACCTTCCCATCCCGCTGCAGCTCTCGCCTGGCCTTCCCTGCATCCACCCATGCCAGTCCCAATTCCCTTGTCGCCTGGAAAGCTTCCTTCATGACCTGGCGCTGGATGCGGGCCCTTGCCACCCGCTCTGCCAAGCGCGCCTTGGCCTGTGCATCCTGCTCAGCTGCAGCCAGCAATGCCTGCTCATCAGCTGAAATGCTTGCTTCAACAGGCGCGGTCTCCTGGTCTACAACAGCTGCGGCTGCTGCCACGGATGTTGCCTCCTGTTCAGGGAGAGATGCACTTGCTGCAGCAGGTGCCGCCTCCTGACCAGCAGCTGGCAGGCTTTCTGCAACAGGTGCTACCTTCTGACTTACAGCTGACATGCTTGCTGCAACAGGCGCCACCTCCTGTACAGCACCAAAAAACCCCAGGCACAGACTGACAGTGCATCACAGCACATATTGGTGAGAAGAGGCAGCTGCTGTTCATATGTTTGCAGACAAGTTCATAGCATGTCAAGCTGTGGAGCGCAAGGCACAAGATGGCCATCAAAATGGTTTATCAAGGTCTTTGGATTGATCAAATGGCGGAGCAAAGATTACCTGTTCAGCCTGCGCCGCTGCAGGGGGTGTAGGCTGAGGAACGTCGACAGAGACGGCCCTGAATGGGTTAATACAAACTCACGTCGTTCATTTCCACCAGACCAGTCGAGTGCTACAGAGGAGGCTTAAACGTGGCCATATTTTAAGACCTGATCCGGTCTTGCACTACTCTATGTGCTAGAAGGTGGGCTATTCTAGCTTGATGCAGCTGTGTGAAGAACAAAAAAAGGCAGAGGATGACTGCGCTGAACCTGTCACAGACAGGGGAACCCCTCGAGAGAGAACTGGCATGGCACATGCCGATATCTATTGGCAAAGGTCAATGGCTGCCATGGAGGCCATGAAAATGATACTAATGGTCTCTCAAGCACGCACTTGACGGAAGCCTGCTCCTGAGGTGCAGCCTCCTTCTGATCAGACACCGCAGTAGATGGGCTGGCTTGGGCAGGGGCGCTATCACCACTTGGTGTTGAGGGAGTGGCTGCCTTGTTGACAACTTTGCCAGGAGCCAGAAGTGGCTGTATTGCGGCATACAGTGCCACAAACAGGGCGGCGCACACACCCCATGCCTGCAAGAACAACCATCACATGGCAGCCACATGTCCCCCTCACCAGGCTTGTTCAAGGTGCTCTAAGGCAAAAACAGGCTGCTTGCAAGGGCGTGCGTCTGCGCGAAAGAAGGCTGCTGGAATGGTAAAGAAACCTGAAGTGTGGCTCATCATAATGAAAGCAACGATTAACTGGCTGTCACGGTGTTTTGCGAGCTGCAGGCTGGTGTCAAAAGATTGCTGCGGGGCTAACAAGAAGGAGACAACATATCCAAGCGCTCGTTTGCTTTCTTTACCTGATGCTGAGTAAGATTGAGAGTGTTGAGGAAGCTAACAACTCCATCTCCTAGCTTGGAGGCTGCAGCTTGCGTCATGGTGCCCTGAATGGCGTACATAAGGCAGAGCCAAGTCTATAAGCCACTGCAGGCCAATTTTGAAGCTGTAAGCAAAGACCCACAATTTTGAAACTGGCATTGTACACTTTAAGGGGTCTTGCTGACACTAGGCCAATATACTGGCCTACTTGCCGGCTTCTGACGCGCTTGCTTCCAAGGATCCGGCCGTAGGGACTAAGCACTTGCTGATGTAAGCCTACCTCCGCGAGTAGGGACATTGGTGGCTGGCTGAAGGCAGCGACGCCAGCTGCCACCAGAGCCAGGAAGGAACCACCCAGGATGACCTGTTCAGGAGTATGGTGGTGCAACCTGCGGGTCAGCTGCTCTGCTTGACTGTACTCAACAGCCTCGCAGCATAACACAGACTGGACGCAGCACGTTGAGCAGAGAAAGCTTCCAGCAACAAGTTTTCTTCGGCCAACTTGAAGGTTTGTGTCCACAGGCATGGCAACATGCCACCAGGTGCATCATTGCGCGTCCTCCAGCTCAGGCACCTTGCCTAGTGCCCTAGCCCGATCAGGCCCGGGACCAGGCAACAATTCACACCCATTTTCAACACAAAAAGGTGAGGACGAGTTGGATCATGATAACTGATCTCAAATGATGGTGTCATGTGGAAGGATTGGCCTACCTTCACGCCAGCCTGCAAGCCGTTGCTCCCAGAGCTTGCCTGTGGAAGGAAGGCCAGGTCGCAGACATGATGTGAGGGAACTGCCCTGAAAACATGCTTGCATCAAGCTTGTATAACAGAGCGTGCAGCATCGTGCGAGGATGTCGGAGGGTGACCTGTCGCAAGCAAATCTCGGTAGGACGGAAAACCTACCGAGCCAGAGGCGTGCACTTGAGTACCACGTCTAGCTGCTGGCATTATTCTTGGTGCAGACCTCCACCGGGAGAATGGGCAAGGTGCACGACGAAACCGTGCACCTGGCAAGTTGTTACACGGTACATGTATGGTGGAAACCAGGCCCTGCATCTTTTATACACAGCTCTATACACTGTTTGTTTTCAAAGAGAATAACTTGTGCTTATGGACCGGAATGATCCTTGCAGAACTTGCAGATATTTTTTTATAGCCCCCTACTCAAAAATCATATTTTCTGATAATACTGCTCGAAATTATCTGATATAACGCTTCATTCAATTGTGAAAAAGAGTGGGAGATTGGGACAGCTCAAATGATAAAATTTTGTTCGAATGCATTTTAAAACTAAGATTCTCCAGATCCCGACCCCTTGTTCCCACCTGGCAGGTTTGACTTTCAGGGTTTGCAAATATTAGTGGAAAGTATATCTAGCAAGAGCATTGAATTATGCAAGCAGGGCAGGGACACCATGCTCCAGCTCAAGGAGATCAGCAGCGTGAGCCGGGAGCCTCTCTTGGAATGCAGGACCTCATTGCAGCATTAGAGGTGGTGGCACCTACAGGTGTCCATCAAGAGAATACTGCATCCGAAAGAACTCATCAAGAGGATGGCCCACATGCTGCTCAAAGCAGTGACACGAGAACACCGGAACGTGATCCAGGAGCAGCAGCTAAGCGCGACATTGGGACTGCGCGCGCGGCTGCTTACCAACTATTCGCTCAAGCATCCCAGGACAAGCAGTTGCTCAAAGATGCCCAAGCACAGCCTCCATCTTTCAATGCCAGCCGGCCCTCCGTGATGCACGCTCGCTCACCAGCTGCAGCTCCACCCCCTCCTGTTCAACAAGGTCCTGTGCCTCCTACTTTGCCCTCAACATCCTGCTCAACGTCTTCCTCAGAGGATTTGGCACCCAGAGCTCCCCTGATGCCCCCCCCAAGCCACAGGGTCTCGCCCGAGACAAGGCAAGCCCCAACGCTGCCTCGCCAGGGAGATGCGCAGGTGGGTGCCAATGACTGCATCCAATATGGAGTGGTGGGTCGGTGTGAGGTCAAGCACGCTCTTGTGCAAGTGAGTGCGCGCACGCCCATGCGCGTGTGCTTGAGGTTCCTGGTTGTATTCTCGCGCTCTGAAGTGTCAGCTTTCTTTTCATGGACGCCAACAGCGTGCAGCGCTTCAACCACTCTAGATCTCCAGCTGCCCCAAGCAGTTGTGAAAAGGTCACAAGCTTACATGCATACCTGCACGCACACGCACACACAGAGGACTAAGTGCACATAGGCTTGCATGCCTGCATGCCTCGTGAGCTTGCAGGTTGGGTTGCTGTACGACGAGTCAATGGAGCTGCATGTAGGGCCAGGTGAGCAGCTGTCTTGCGGCCTGTGAGGCGCTTCCGCGACTCTGCTGGTGCCATGGTACATTATGAGATGCTTCAGAGCTCACTCTGGCAAAGGCTTTCATGCTAGCAGAGATAAAGCAACATGCAATTGTTTGCCGTCAAATGCACTGCCGTCAGGATCACAATGTCATCATGATTAAAGTTGCGTGATATGCCACACTGATGGGAGAAAGCGTGTTTTAATGAAGCCAGGCGTCCACTGCCATTCGAGATAGACCTTGGGCAGTGCAGACTGTGCTGCCCACCAGGTCTGCCCTGGTACTTGTTGGCGTCTCGCCAGGCCAGAAAGTCAGCTTTATTTCCTTACCTATTCACACTGGACAAGGCCCCCGCTTTCATGCCAATAGTTGCATTATGTCTGCTGAGGGGCGCTTTGTTGCCGCCACAAACCCACTCCTCTTCTCTCGTGACCGACGTACCTCGCAGAGCACGTAGAGCAGCCCATGCGTATCATCCAGGTAGGCTGTGTGCAGAGCATGTAGAGTAGCCCTCATGCATCACCCAGGTAGGCTGTACACAGCAGTTAGACCAGATTGTAACGCTGTGCCCTGGGTGCTAGGCGGTGCTTGCTGGTTGAAGGTTGGCTGGTTGGGAATTGGTAGACAGCTTAACCATTTTGGCTGCCCAGACAGCTGCAGTCCCATGCTGCCTAATTGACCTTACAGTAGGCTGTGCATGCAATGGAGCACGGCCTGTGAGGCACACGAAATGAATGAAGCCTCGGGGCTGGGAAAACTACAGCCAGTAGGCACGGGTGTGCAGGCAGCTGCATACCTGCGCCCCACAGCTGCCCTGCCCTGTCCACGCGCAGGTGTACATGACTATGGAGGAGGAAGGATTGCTGGGCCGCTGCTGGCGCCTGCCCACCCGTGCTGCCTCTGACGCCGACCTGCTCAAGGCTCACAGCCCCGAGCATGTAGCTCAGGTGGGGCACGCCAGGCGTAGGCTCACGGCCCCATGCATGTAGTTCAGGTGGGGCACGCCAGGGGCATGGACCGCCAGCAGGGGCAGGCTGGCAAGAGGCAAGTTGACCTGTCTCAGCTTATATAGCGTCTGTGTCACGGACACCTAAGCCCCCGCGCAAGGGTGTAGAGTGGGCTGCGCTCATCTGGATGCGCAATGCACTGCAGGTGGAGCGGGTGTATAGCGAGCGCCCAAGGGAGAATGAAGAGGATGCCTTCATTCACACGGTAAGCACCGTGCCTTGTGGCCATCCCTCCAGAGGCCCCAATTGCGTTTTTGCCCCCCACAGTGCAGCGAGCTCAGGAAGCAGAGAAAGCGTAACTTGAACAAAGCATGCCCTAGGTCCTGACAGTGTTGAGCTCAGTGTTGTTTGGGGCAGCCTCACCACGTCCACCATTGCATTGAAACATGCCTGCGTGCAGCAAGCAGTAGACACACTGGCTGATGAGGTCGGGCTGGTCCATTTCAATGCCTCAGGCCAACAACTGTGGCTTCCTGGCATCGTATTGCTGTAGTGCACCGTGTCCTCCATCAGACACGCTCACGTGTCCATGCCAAATCCATGCCAAACCCATGCCAAATCCATGCCAAACCCATGCCAAATCCACGTGTCCATGCCAAACCCATGCCAAATCCGCATGTCCATGCCAAATCCATGCCAAATCCGCATGTCCATGCCAAATCCGCATGTCCATGCCAAATCCATGCCAAATCCGCACCACGCCATTCAAACAACCATA
>LKMJ01004303.1_pt1 | contig 13383 bp, 9 predicted proteins | sample 643391 | NCBI WGS metagenome assembly LKMJ01 (sample SAMN04112250, study PRJNA286221) | soda lake metagenome | biome: soda lake; feature: Kulunda Steppe; material: water; isolation source: sample PL-Br10 brine of Picturesque Lake | place: Russia: Kulunda steppe | collected 2010-07
AGCGTGGCGATGACAACGTGACAGTCGCATTCTTGGGTGATTTCAAGGCGGAGGACGTATCGCCGGGAGAGCTTGTGAAGCACTGTGAGGAGAACGGGATCAAATGTTACACGTACGAGTATTCGGAACTGGACTTCTCAACGCAAGACTGATCCAGCTGCTGTAACGTACTGTCTTCTCTAGCGAAAGATTCTATCTTAAATTTCAGTATTCTAATAGTAGACCGACTATTGAACGAAGATACGGTGAAGACGACTAACAGGCAATCAGCTCGTTAATAATTTCTGGAGGGTACCAACTCCTTTATCATCAGTCCTAACTGAACCTTTGATGAGTAAATGAGCGACGAACCAGACTCTCAATATCGCATATATCAACATGACTCACGAGAGTTGAAGGCGAGACTAGAGAAAGAATTCAGTAACGTTGACGGGCTCGTCGATACCATCATTACTTCTCCCCCGTATGCTGACCTCGTCGATTATGGCGATCAAGATGAGCAGGTAGGAAAACAGAGCTATGAGGATTTTCTCAGCGATATTCGAGATATATCCAAGCAATGTTACGAGATTGCAGCAGATGACTGTACCTTATGGATCGTAACAGATACGTACAAAACCGGTGGTCGTGTCGTTCGACTCCCGTTTGATATTGCTGACGAGCTTGAGAATTTACCGGGTTATGAAACGTGCCTCGAAGAGAATTGTAACGGGTGTCTTCAACGCAATCGGGGAGATGGCTCGTTAATCTGCCGAGAGTGTGGGTCAGTGTACGATCCACTACAGGATTCGTGGCGGACGGAAGACAATATTATCTGGGATAAGCTCCGGACACGGCCTTGGCACCAGAAAGGACGGCTGCGTAACGTCTATGAGCACATTACGATGTTCTCAAAGACGGATGATTTCAAGTACGACAAGGATGCCATCCGGATTACGGATACAGACGAATTTGAGCGGTGGTGGGTGAATTACCCAGAACGGTACAATCCAAAAGGGATGGTTCCGAGTAATGTCTGGGATTTCCCAATACCGAAACAGGGACAGTGGGGACCAAAGGTAAGTTACCATCCGAGCCCGTTTCCAGAAGGTCTCGTAGAAAGAATCGTACATCTAGCATCTGAGCCTGGAGATGTCGTATTCGATCCGTTTGCGGGAATTGGAACCACTCTTGCGATTGCCGAAGCACTAGACAGAAAACCACTCGGATTCGAACTTAATGAAGAATATATTGATTATTACGAGAAGCACGTGCGACCAACTGCTCTTCGTGAGGTAGGAACTGTCCAGTCGACACTACGAGACGAGCAGGCGGAACTCGCCCAGAAGATCTACACTCTGCGGATCCACAAATACGCATACGAACTATACAAAGAGCTTGCAAACTCCGACGATCATGATATCCGGGGGGATCAAATCGAGTTTATTCATGCGTTCAGTGACCCCTCAACATTCAGTGATTCCGATGATCCGAGTGCGGAGTTACTCTTCGTTTCTGGTTCGAAAGAGGCCTTCACAGGCATAGAAATGGAAGATGCGAAGGAAGGAATGCTTTCTGGGAACAAAGGTTCTGGAGACTACTACGGTGTCGAATTTGATGCTAGGTTTACCACCGTTGATCAATATCTCAACAAATGTTCGGCAGAATATAATCAGGAGTCGGAGAGACAATACCACCTCTATGTCAACGGAATTCACAGTTGGGCCGAACACAGTTTCTCGCCCGAAGATTGGAAAGCACTTGTCGAAGAAGTCGAATGGAAGCGATATCAGTCGAATAAGAATCCGCCACTTGTGTCAAACCTGAAAATACAGGTAGAAAATCCGATGGACAAACGGAAGCGAGATACTGATGGCCGTCAAGCGAACTTCACCAATTTTAGCTAATTGGTTACGTCTCTCCAGTCTGAGCCGCTTCCCAACCCTTGTGGAAATGAGCTATATTAACTATTGAATCGAACTGAGTGCCGGTAGGCACATGATATAGAATTGGCTCGTCATGTTCCATCTCGATGGTCCCTTTTTCAATCAGTTGCTCAACCAGCATTCTGGCCTTTTCCTCGTAGATATCTTGTGTTGGGAGAGTATCCTCGCTAGTCGCCATTATATGAAATGACATTACCGACGGTCTTAACCATTTCTCACGTTGGATTTTGGGTTTCACATCAGAACACTCGAAAATGACGGCTGGCGATGTTTGGGTAGTCTCTACTGTGCTATTGGCATAATAAGTTCTCAGTATATTCGGTCGGTAATAACAATAGGAGTCAAACCTTCTCACAGGCGAGGAGCCTTAGGTTTATGACGTAACGATAGATAGCTAGAGTAGATGGCTGAGCCGATTCTTAAGTGGGTAGGTGGGAAGCGCCAGCTGCTTCAGGAGCTGAGAGCACACTTCCCGATTTCGTATGAGGAGTACCACGAGCCGTTTATTGGAGGAGGAGCGGTGTTCTTTGAAATGGAACCCTCTGAAGGATCAATAAACGATCTCAATCGACGATTGATTACATTCTATGAAGTTATTCGAGATTATCCAGAGGACCTAATAGAGGAGAATCAGCGGCACAGATACGAAGAAGACTATTATTACGAGGCCCGAGATCGTTTTAATGAATTACATCAGCTCGAAGAGCGGTCGATAGAACAGCAGATAGAGGAAGCGAGCTTGATGTTGTATCTAAATCGAACGGGGTATAACGGACTTTATCGTGTTAATCAATCTAACGAATTTAATGTACCATTCGGAACTCACCGGAATCCGGACTTTGTCAGGGAACGCCAAATCCGTAAGGCCAGTGCCGTTCTTGAAGATACTGAGATATACAATAGAGACTTTTCATATTTGAAGGACCGCGCAGACGAAGGTGATCTCGTGTACTTCGATCCTCCCTACGAACCCGTATCACAGACTGCGGATTTCACCGAATATCAGTCCGAAGGGTTCGATAAAGACGATCAACGGCGTCTCCGAGATTTAGCCGAGCAACTCAGCAATACGGGAGTCAACGTCGTAATTTCGAATTCACCACCAGTATGGGAATTGTACCAAGATATCGACGAATTCGAGGTGAGCACTGTCGGTGCGTCGAGGATGATAAACAGCGACGCAGATAACCGGGACGATGTCGCTGAAGTGATCATCACAAATATCGCGAAAGAAGACCAGCAGCAGCAGGATCTGGGGAATTACGTCTAAGCACGTATCGTTGTAGATCAGATTTACCAGACAAACATAAAGCTAACCGCTAGGCGAGGATCCAGATTCACGGGAGAAGAAAACAGAGAACGACAGTTACGGGCTTATACAGTTAGTTTGAGTCGATGATTGACTGCTGTTTGTCACCAGAAGGCAAGTTCAATATGAACTCGTGATTTCCAGACAATTCCCGAGAGATTGTTTCCATGGAGTGTTTTGGGTGATTGACCTCAATACCGATATTGCTCACAATTGGTGGGGTATCATCATCTGAATATTTCTTGGTCCATAATTCAGACCCATCATTCATTTTTCTCCACTCCTCGTACGATACATCTTCCGAGTAAACGTAGTGACGACCGTCCTCATACACATAGAGGTTCTCAGGAAGGTGATCGTAGGTTCCCTCAGAGATTTCCGAAATGAATTCGTCAGTGGTCAAAACGAGCGGACGAGCGTGAATTCCAAACCCAGAGCAGGGCTGTATAGTAGTCGCTTCCTCTGCTTTTTCGACGTAATCTAATGCGTCTCGTGCAGTTGTTTCATTATCTACGAGTAGAACGACATCTACCTGACCGTGGATATCTTCTCCTACGGATTGATGTCCGAGCTCCCGGCTGACGAGGAATACGGTGTGGATATCTAATTGAGACGGACTAGACAATCCAACCTCACCAGCTACTGTTCGTAGTAGCTCACGTGCATATTTGATTTGACGCAATCCGCATATAATTCGATCAAGATCTTCCTGAGATGCGACCTGTTCCTGTTCTTCGTCGTGGTCCTGTAGATATTGTTTTAGATCAGGATACGCGTTACAATACTTTTTGTTGAGCTCGGCACCGATCGCTTTTCTATTCATCAATTCTGCCTGGCCCAGAACCACACCCGAACCGGCGAATGGATCAAGCACGACGTCGTTATCATCGGTTGAGAGTGTGAGAATTCTTTCTACTAGGTCTGGCGGGAATGCCGCTGGATGATCGAATACATCCGCCTCACCAGTAAACGAACCACGTGTTGGTGGCTCAAATTCCCAAATGTTCTCTGGAAGCTTTCCAAGTGGATGGTACCGTTCTGGGAAGTCGGCCCACCACTGTTGAAATCCATTCGGATCGGATTCACGAATACGATCCATTTTAAGCTCAAACTCAGGGGTTTTGCTGAAACAAAGTATGTACTCAAATACGTTTCTCAATCTGCCTTCTTTAGTGTAAGGAAGGGCTCTGTTCTTATTCCAGACGACGATGTCTTGTAGGATCCACGAGTCGTCGTTTGTGGTCGTGTGACCACAATTCGGACACGTCGTCTTACGAGAATCGAGTTCGTCAACTCCTCTCAGAATTGTATTCCCACAGTTGGAACACTCAAGTCCCTGATCAAGGTTTTGGCATACTCGAGCGAGGTCGAACGGAAGCTGCACGATTTCTCTGTTCCGCCTGAAGGTGTTGACGACTATCCAGAGCGATCCATCGTCGTCAGTAAGTTCATAAACTTCTGAGAAGAGGTCTCGGAGCTCTTCAAGATATTCAACGTATGTGCCGTGCTGACCGATCTCGTCTTGGTCTCGAGACCCGTATTCTTTGAGATCGTAGTACGGAGGTGATGTAACTGTGGCATCGATAACGCCTCCTTCTTCATCAGCGGAGTCAGCAGTGTGATCTTTGATCGCCGGGACAATCGATCTAGCGTCACCATGGTGAAGACCGAAAATTCCGGAATCTGGATCAAACGTTGGGGGGGACTCAGACGTCTTGGGTTGACTTTCGGCCTGTTCCGACTCTGTCTCGATAGAGGCTCCGCCTGTAGAGACTCGCTTACCGTACTCTCTTCCATCGGGGAGTAGCTCTTCTTGCGATAGAGTCTCCTGAATTTCGCGCCATAGCTCACTGTTCGTGTCCAACCTTGTTTTCTTGTTATCAGTTGGAACTTCGGCCGTTTCGCCCTTCGGGAAAATCCGCAACGTTCCCCCAAAGTAGTTGTACTGGTTATTTCGAGTTAGGTCGAATAGGTCCTCAAAGACCGACGTCATCAAGACACGGCCATTTGCATAGATGTCGACCCCTTGTCTATTCTGGCTGGGTCGGTAGCGATATCGAAATTTACCGCTCTGAGTGAGTAGACCCGGATACTCATCCTTTGCCTTATCCGCCATAGCATCGATACCCAACGTCCCGGCTTCATACTGTACCTCATACTGATCTCCAAGTGCCGTCGAAACCTCAAATTGATGAGCTTTGATTTGGTCCTCATCAGAATAGATCGGCCGGACAGGAGCCACCTCAAATGTCCCTCTTTCATTATTTGGTAGATTATGATAGCTAATAATAATCTGATTGTCTTCTTGTACAGACAATAGCCGACGAAACAGAACACCTAGACGTTCGCGTACATACTGTATTTTAGTCTCGAGAGAATCTGCAGATGGCCAAACGTCGTTGTCAAACTGTGAGCGAGCACAGGTTGCATGGATATGTGTACCGTGATCTGAATCTTTGAATGTCGGAACAGTATCAGGGAGGCCGATTTCCCATTCACTTTCATCTGCACTCGATATTGGTAGATCACCCGTGATAGGCCCATCTACACGAATGCACTCACTTTGGCTCGTCTGAGTGACTAATGAAAACCAATTGGTATCATTACCAGCGTCTCGCTGTTTGAGTGACTCCTCAAACCACGCGAGGCTGGCTTTTAACCCCCATCCAACGTTATTAAGTATTCCTTCGGATATTTCTTTATTTCCTGTCCTAAAAACGTGATTTTGTAATTCTTGTCTAGAAATTCCTGGGCCCATATCGGAGATATATGTGGTTACTGTGTCTTCTCCACGAACAAAGTGTATTGAAATTTTCACCTGCTCATCTGGGTCGTCAAAGTACGATTCACTATTTATCGAGGCGGCGACAGAATTGTCAATTAGCTCTTGTAGTGCGTCTAGGAAGTTCTCATGTTGCTTCGCCATCCCCGAAGCCAGCAGTTCTAGTTCTACAGCAGACTCGCAGGTATCACTACTCATGAAACGGATGTTCCTCCGTGAATTTTGTATTAACCATCATACTGGGGCTTGTACTACATGATTCCCTTATCCCGGTTTAATCTATGGATCTGGTTGAGACAACCTATAGAATAAGTCTCAAGTAAGGTGTCGTCTCTGGATTAAACACTATGGTACCTTACAGACAAGAATTTTCTAATTGGAAATACAGGTAAGAGATAGTGAAAAAGGAAACAGAGGGGTCCTCTGATATGAATCAGCCGGCGGAGTCACCATCTCGTGATGAACTAATCAGCGAGCTATGTCAAATTGATTCGTCTCTGGACCGCCTACCATACCCATCTGACATCTCAGAGAAAAGTGATTATACTGTTGAGGTGTACCGAACCAAGTTTGGGTCCTGGGATGATGCACTTGAAGCGGCAGGAATAAACAAAGAAGAAGAACTCCTTAGAGAGCTTCAACAAGTGACGGTAGAGTTGGGTCGGAAGCCGACGGCAACTGAAATGAATTCTATGGGCCGTTATAGTAGTAGTATGTATGCACGGTACTTTGGACAGTGGAGCACTGCGAAAGAGCATTTGGACGAAGAAAGCCGAGAAGTAGAGCCTCAAGTAACAGAGAGTGAAGAGCTGGAACAAAACCGAGCGGACGATTCACAGACGCATACGGCCGTTGATTCTGGTGAAGAAGAATTTGAGTGGAATACATCTTTGGAGACTTCCTCTAAGTTGGAAGCACAGGGTGACTCGAAGGATGCAGCGGTTGATGGTGAGTCAAGATATACTCGGGAAGAGTTAGAAGACTATCTCAATAAACTATTTGAAATATTTGGAGAACCACCAACTGAAGAATTTGTAACTCACTATGGCTCGTATCCGATTAGTGCATATGAAAATCAATTTGGTTCGTGGAAAAAGGCGCTGGAGTCTGCCGGTCTCTCTCACATAGGTACAGAAAGCCTGAAGACAAGAAAGCAATCAAGAGTGGATATTCTGGATGAGCTTTGTGAATACGCCGCAGAAATCGGTGAGGTTCCGGATCCAATCGATGTCTGGAAAAATACAGGGCTTTATGCGATATCAGTTAGTGACAACTTCGGCAATTTATCTACTGCTTTTGAATTAGCAGGGATTACTGAAGAGGCATTTAAGCAGGAGACGGATGACCAACAAAACAGGCCAGAAACACCAATCCCTGATAGTGCAGGGGTGGTTCAGGAATTGAAGCGTATCGGAACGGTCCCAGCAGATCCTCCCACACCATACGAATTTGAGCGACAGTCGATTCTATCAGTTGTAACTGTAAGAGACGTGTTCGACACGTGGATCAGCGCACTCAAAAATGCAGGTTATGATGGCAATGCTGCGGTTGGTGATAATGAATCTCCTCAAGGATACATGAGACAGGAATTGCTGGAGGAGGTCCGTCGTGTTACGATTCGCGTTGGGGCTGTACCAACGACTAGTGATTTCGATAAGTATGCGGACATGACCTCGCAGACAGTAAAAAATCATTTTGCTAACTGGGAAACTGCCTTAGAAGAGGCGGGTATTACTGGACTCAGTTCAGAAGAAATCGTCCAACTCTGGAACGAGTATATGCTTCCTGCTGACCAAGACCTCCTTAATGAGGTAGAGTGGGTGGATGATGCCGTGGCGGGTCAAACGACGAGTGCGGATATTCGATCGTTCGCACGGTATCCACCTATCTACTTTGAGGAAGTGTTTGGATCCGTTGATCGAGCGATAGAAGAATTCAGGAATAGTTGAGCCAGATAAACACAATCAAATTCTAGATAAACATCTATCGTAAGATTTTGCTGTTACTCTTCAAAATCATAAAAATCTTGGCCAAGTTGAACAAGATCTGTAGTAAGTTCACTAAATGAATCACCCGGTCGGATGTATAGATTATGTAATTCTTCGATACCACCTCGTGCGTATTCTTGAGCTATTTGGTACACTTGCTTCTCGTCTCGAAGTACCTGAGGATCTCGCTCTTCGTATGTCGCGACCGATTTAATAATCCATTCTTGTTGTTCGGACAAAGAAGGGCGATTAAACAAGGCATTACGACCAGAACCTTGCGTCACCTGTCCTGCCCGTTTTTTACCGTACCCAAGTGCGAACATGAACAGATCAATTCTCTGAACGCCATAGAACGGCGAGTCTTCCTCCTCAACTAATGTGTCGTAGTATTCGCGCGCTTGGTCGTCAACAATAACGTCTCGCCCTGCATCCGTATCTTCGTACTCGACATCAGGGTCTGTGTCACTCATACCTCTTTCACCTCGGTAACTTCATTCAAATACTCAAGCTGATATTCGTTAGCAACGCTGTTTTGGAGACGAGCACGGACATCATCGGTGTATTCCTCGTCAGTCATGAGGAACGTTATCTGAGTGTCCTTCAGGTACGTCGGGAGATTCTGTGCAATACGTTTCTTTGGTTTGCTCGAAATCCTTCCAAGGGGTGTGTCGATTACTATGGGTGCGTTGAATCCGCTAATCTTGGTTAGCGCAGACATGAACGATAATGCGAGAACTTGTTTCTCACCGGCTGACAGGGATCCTATTTTGTTGTCACCATGTTTTCCATACACGCTTACAGTATAGTTTTCTCCTAGCTCAACAGTATAATCTTCATCCTTCCAAATGAGATCGTTGAAATACTGATTCATGTTCTCTTCTGTATTTTCTCGGATTTGTGCGAGGATGGTCTGCTTAATCTCGGAAATCTCCTCACTAGCCTCCTCAACAAAGTCCAGTTTCTTCATCAGCCTCCGGTGTTTGTCTTCTTTTGCCGCTTCATCACGCCACTCTTCATCAAGATCGTCGATCTTTTCGGTCAGAGTCTCAATCTGTTGATCGACTCTCCCAATCTCTTGGCTCATCTCGGTAATTCGATCCTCAATTTCGCTACGTTGAGATTCAAGACTGCTCACATCGACGTCCTCAGGTAGATCGTAGTTCTTGAGTTCGTTGGAAATATCGCGTAGTTCGATATCCACATTATCAAGTTCAGTCTGTCGTTCAGATATCTTTTTACGATTCTCAATAATTCGACGAAGAGAGTCCTGGCCGTCATCAATAATACGTGGGATTTCTGCTTTGCCTTCGAGATTTTCTTGCATCACGAGAGACATTTCTTGTTCGAGTTCAGCGAGGTGCTGTCGCTTTTTTTCGTCTGAATCGAGATTGGCACCGCAGATACACTCTCCCTTCTCAAGGAGTTCCTGTACAAACCAGTCTTGGATCTTCGGTGGGAGTTGACCAGTCTGAGCCAATTCCGCAAATTGCTCATGTGTATATTCCAGCGCTTTGAGATTGTAGATGATGGGTGCTGCTTGCACCATCTCCTCTGTCGTTTCCTCCTTCAAATCGTCAATCTCGTCTTCAAGCTGGTCTAGCCGGTTGTTCAGATACTTCCGACGTTCCTGCTTTTCGCGAACCGCGGCATCGCTACTGTCTCTTAGCTTATTATCTATTCCGGTGATTTTGGACTCCGCTTCAGCGATGTTTGCTTCTAATTCCTGTTTTCTCTCCTTCTTTTGTTTACGTTCCTGCTTCTTTTCGTCAAGCTGATTTTTCAACCGTTTTGCTTCCCCTTCGAAGTTGGATGCCTTACGCCCGATTTCTGTGTCCATCTTCTCGAGATGGTCCAGAGATCGGTTTAACAGCTCGATGTGAGAGACATCGAGTATTGCTGTCTGAACCCTCTCTGGGTAGCCTTCCTCGAAGAATTCATGAAGACGTTCTCCGTCGAAGAGGAAGTATTCATGTACGCGGGTGGGTAATATCTCATTCAGGTAAGTGTGGGGATTGTCAACTGGTTTCCAGTCCCGGTTTACTCGACGTTGAAGACGTAAATCGCCGATAGTACTATTGAATCCAGAAGACGTTTTGACGGTGGTAAATTCTCGTTTGAAGACGTATTCCGGCTCGTTTTCTCCTAGTTCTATCTCGATATATCCCTTTGCCGTCTCGTCTTCATCAAGTTCTTCGAGACGGTCTCGGTTAACGAGGGGGAACGTCTCCAATCCTCCCTCCTTTTCGTCTTTCAGATGTTCCTCGGTACCATAGAAACAGAGAGTGATCGAATTCAGGATATTAGACTTTCCAGCACCGTTTTGACCCTCTATGACATTTATATGACGATCATTACGGATTCGAAGATCGATCTTCTGTTCACCCTTGTACTGACGGTAGTCATTCAGCGTGATCGATAAAAACTGTAAGTTCGTCATTCCGGATCACTCATGTATTTCTCGATGAGCTCGTCGTATTCATCTTTAAAATGGGGTTGCTCTCTATCCATCTTAGAGCGCTCAAAAGTGAGGATTTCGTTGATAAACTGACGCTTATTATCGTTCTCAATCTTGTCGACGTGCTCCAAGATGAGACTGTTTACGTCGGATTTATTCATTGAGGTCTAACAGCATAGAGTACAGTAGTTTACTTAAATGTCTGGCTCGCTAATATTATAACTGGAATTAATTGGACTCGCTTTCTTCTTTATCATCTCCAGCAATACTATATTCCATTCGAATTTCCTCAATCTCGTTTCGGGCAGCGTGTTCGTTTCGAGCGTTTTCGGCAAATTCTTCGAACCGACGTAATTCCTTTCGGAGAATATTCTTTTCAGAGTCAGCAATCTGTTGGGTTGGATTCATAGTTGGGACTACAATAAAATCGTAGATTAGCGCCTTCTCTTTCCCCCGATATTTTCGGAGCACTCGTCCACGACGCTGAATAAACTGCATTGGATTTCCCGTGTTCGACATGAGGATCGCCTGTTTGGTAGAAGGGACGTCTACCCCCTCATCGAGGCACTTCATTGCAACGAGTGCATCAACATCACCTTCATCGAACGAATTCAAGAGACGCTGTCGTTCCGTATCGTCTTCGCGATAAGTGAACTTATGCTGGCGAATTCCGAGTTCGTTCAATATATCCTGAACATGATCAATCTGCTGTGAGTTGGTATAAACGAGGAGGTGGTCAGGCTCTCCGATTGATTTCAGAACGGAACGGAGACTCACGTATTTATTCTCGGCACTTTTTATGATGTTTGCACGTTTCATCGCCAACCGATTTACCAACTCCTCGTCAGCATCGTCGCTTGCATATGCTTTTGCGAGTCGTTTCGAGAGGGAACTGTAGTCTTTCATCTCTTCTTCCGTCAACTCAACAATAATTGGATAGTAGTCGTATGGCGTCAGAAATTCCGGAATGGCTTCCCCCAAAGAATACTCAAACACGATGTCTCCAAAGTAGTCAAGAAGATATTCCGAACCTTCTTCATCATAATGACGCTCCGGGGTTGCAGATAGACCAATACGGTATTCATATTCATCCAAGAGCGCTTCACGACGGTGACTAGATCCTAGGCCATGGACCTCATCAGCGATCAAGAGTGTCTCACAGCCTGAGCGTTGTATTTGATCCCGAAAATATTCGCTTGCAAGCGTAGTGTGTGTCGTGATTACCAGCTGATCAGAGCCGAGGCCAAGTGCCAAGTCTGAGAGGAGACGAGATAAATCCTCTTTCCACTCAGTATTTGCCGATCCGTAGAGGAATTTCGGATTGGCGTAGCCAAATTTTTCTAACTCTTCCTTCCACTGATTAGCAAGGTGGGTATACGGAACTGCAATGACCGCTAGCATCGGCTTTTCCGTTTGTTCAATAAATTCGTCCATCGCTCCCAGGGCAGTGAAAGTCTTCCCAGTACCCGTAGCCATCCGAAACAGACCTCGGTTTTGATTAGCAAACCAGCTATCAACTGCTTCTCGTTGGTAGGGACGAAGGGTGATGTTATCTCCGCCCTCTTCTGGATTCTCGTACGGTCTATGGTCGCGATCCCGAAGGTCTGCGATATCCTGTTCTATGCCCTCGGGGAGAGGTATTATGTTGAGATTCGCTTTTTGTCCCTCCCAAATCTCATCAAAGCGCTTCTCTTGCAGAGAAACACCTTCTGCGTCACGCTCACTCAGCCAGTCGCAATCTATACTATATGCCTCATAGTTCTCAAAAGCGTGAGCACTGTCATTTTTCGATCCATGAAATGCCACTTTGTTTCCATCTAGATCGCGAAATATACCGAATTTGTCGTGGAAATCTCCGTGGAGTTTTTGCTCCGGGATCGCGAATCGGATTTCCAAAAGTCCATCTGCGATCATCCATGCAATTGCGTTCCGAGTTTGATATTCGAGATCGTATTGGAGGTCCCGAATCTCATCCTTCAATTCTCTTCGGAGGATTTTATTCCTCTTTGCAGCTTCTCCCCGCTTGATCGCGTCCCAGTCGTCTTTTTCCAGCATAGGACTCATGATCCATTTCGCTGTTCCACCATTCTCTGCAAGTTCAGCGATCCCGCGTGATGCAGAACGAAGCCAGTTCGTGGTAAAATATCCAACACCGCGTTTATACTCAACGGAACGCGAAAGAAGTGGGTTGTAGAAGGCTTCAATAAAATCTACGTCAGAAGTGTCGATAACTCGGGGGATATCCAAGGTGGTAAACAGATCGTCCTCGCTCATTTGATTGTTGGAATGTCGTGAAGCATCGAAATAAGTCTATGGTAGCTCTCTGTTATTTCTAAGCGGACAATCTGGTTACCAGAGGGAGATGGCGTTTGGAGATTAGTTACCCGCAACACCGCCTTGTTCCCGAAGAACCTTTGCGACATCTCCGAGACGCTCCGACTCTTTCGGAAGATTTTCGAGTGCTGTATCAAGATCGATCGCGAGCGAGTACTGGTTTTCGTCGCCACGACCCCGCCCCTGCCGCTTATTGAGCACGTTCGTATCGGCAAGATCGTTAAGTCGGTCGCGGAATCGTCGGTTCGAGAGGATGTTCACATCTACGTACTCACAGAAGGTCTTGTACTGGGTGTATATCGGCGTTGTCGTCACGGGTGTGTCTCCGTGTATCCCGTGATACGTGACGGCCATGAGCGCGAGCATTCGCTGATTCGGGAGCGTCTGTATCCCCGACTCGATAGCCTTCGTCTCAAGGAAGTCCCGTGCTTCGCGTACGTGCTCCTCCGTGACGATTTTTTCTCCCCTATCGTCGGCAAACCGAGTCGCACGGAATAGCAGACGGATCGCCTCACGAGCGTCACCCGTATCCTGTGCACCTAACGCCGCGGCAAGCGGGATCGTGTCGTCGCTTAGAATCTCACTTCGGA
>LKMJ01004304.1_pt1 | contig 13382 bp, 20 predicted proteins | sample 643391 | NCBI WGS metagenome assembly LKMJ01 (sample SAMN04112250, study PRJNA286221) | soda lake metagenome | biome: soda lake; feature: Kulunda Steppe; material: water; isolation source: sample PL-Br10 brine of Picturesque Lake | place: Russia: Kulunda steppe | collected 2010-07
CTCCTGTTTTACAGGTGGCATCTAACAGTTCTACGTTAGAAAGGTTTTCAGAAGTATTACTCAGATTCATATAGTCTGAAGGGTTACATGCGGATAAATCAGTGTTCTCTCCTGGACTCCCTACCACCATAACTGTTCCGAGTATCAGGAGGGTAAGCATAGAGTAGGTCTTTAGTTTCATTGTATTTGTTAGTAAAAGACTGAGTAAAAATAAACTAGATTATATTTGATTATATTGTACGTTTTAACAGTTGTAAACTGCAATAGTGCGGGTAGAAAGAAAATAATGGAACAACTAATTGTTTAAAACAGGTTTCTAAACCAGTTAAGGATTTCCTTCATTACCGAGCTATCTTCGTGTTCTTTTTCTTCGGAAACTTCTATTGTTTCACCTATTTCACCATTGTGGAAAATTTCAATAGTATAAGGATCTTCTGCTTCAAACGATGCACTGTACTCTTGGTACGCTATAGCAGTAGGACAGACTTGGTTCTCATCTTCCTGTTGAACTACATCTATATGGAACTCGTATCCTTCACTTGTTTCCTCAACTCTTTCCTCAAGGATGTTGCATGGTGGAGGTGTTGGTGTTTCAACTACTCCCTCAAACTTGACTATTTTACCGTCAACACGGTACTCTGTTACTCCTGTATCATTTTCAGTTAAGTAGTCTTCTACGGTCTCAAAGCTGTGATTATAAGAGGTCTCTGCTGATGTTATAGACATTTCTCCGTTTTCCGTAGACTGGTTGATCTCGCCAAGTGCGAAACCTGTCATAAGCACCAAGACTGTTATCAATGATAGTTTCTTCATAACAGTTCCAAAAATCCTCTGTTCTTTATATAGAAGGCTGTATTTGTTCGGAAAATATCGAATAGACTAGGATTTTAGCGAGAGTTTTCTATCTCCTCACTTATTCCTATGGCTTCAGCTATCTCTCGGTAGTTCTTTCTTATAGTTACAGAAGTTACTCCTACAGTATCAGCCACTCTTTTCTGAGTCATCTGTTCTCCTTCAACAATCGCTGCAAGGTATAGTACAGCTGCCACAACTGCTTTCGGACTTCTTCCAGCTAATACTTTATTATCTCTTGCTTCTTGGACGTACTGTTTGGCCGTTGCTTGTGTTTTTCCTGATAGGTTTAGTTCGCTGGCGTAACGCGGTATAAAGTCTTCTGGACGTGCAGGTTTGATATCCATTCCTAATTCTCTTGCGGTGTATCTGTATGTTTTACCTAGTTTTCTTTCAGATACGGATGCTACTTCTGCGACCTCTTCAAGTGTTCTTGGAACGTCTTGTTTTCTTGCCACTAAGTAGGCTAGTGCGGCCACAGTAGGTTCTATCCCTCTACCTTTTATGATTCCTTTCTCTCGGGATTTCTCTGTTAGTCGTGCTGCTTCTTCATAGACGGACTCCGGTAGTTTTAGATCAGAGATTATTTTTTCTAGTTCAGATAAGGCATTTTGCAGGCTTCTGCTCTGTGAGTTGGCTGCTCTTCTATCCCATTTTCTCATTCGGAAGTACTTTCCTCTTTTTGAGCCTGAGACTTTGCTTAGTTCTCCCCCGTATCCTATCTGTGTGCTTATTCCTTTATTGGCTTTTGTGTATGTTATAGGGCTTCCTGCACGAGATTTTGTGTTTTTCTCTTCGGCGCTGAATGCCCGCCATTCTCTTGATACGTCAACCTGGTCTTCATCTATCACGGTTCCACAGTTTCTGCAGTAGATTTCTCCAGCTGCTTCGTCTTTTCCTAGATTTGCCGAGTTGCAGTTAGGACATTTTTTCTCTTCAGGGTTCTTGATCTGGCTTTTTTTAACCGGTATTGTATCGTTTTTGCCTAGACTTATTGTTCCGTTTTCTACATTATTCATACCCCATAAATTATACAAAAAAATTTAAATACTAAATTATGATTAAAGGTACTGAAAAAACTGCTTTAAAGCCCTATGAAGCGGTTAAACACAATATTCATATTATAAATTAGTCTATTTCATAAATAGGTATATGGTAACGGAGATTCTAGAAACACGTATAAAAACCCAGAAATCTTTAAAATACAGTCAGAGATTGTATGTCGTAGTTATAACAGAGTTTTATTATTATGAGCTTGTATATCGTTTCCATAAAGAGTTTGAACCTCATTTGACAGTGACCAGGATGACGTATGGAAAAGTGCATGAGACCCGGTCAGGATTTACGCGTGTCCTACAGAACAAGAATGCCGTAGTTCAACATGCACATAGAACTGTAAATATTATGGAGTCAGAGATTATCTAAAAAATTTTTTAATGTTTATTCTAACCTTGACAATATTACAGATTAGTAATAGAGTTTTACCACAATTTTAGTTAAAAACTAGTTCTTTAATCACCATTTATAGTGATAATTGAAAATGGTTGAGCCTATAAGAGTCGACTTGTACGGTACAGAGGAAGGACTTCTACGAGAAACAGTAAAACACTCTGTAACACTTGACCTTGATGGATATCCTAGAGCGGATATAGACGTACCTTTAGAGCTTAGAGACTACGACCATCAAGGACAACACTTCACTCTAAGCATAAATGGAGGGCCTCCAGAAGAGTTAAACACCTACGAACATCGCGGAGAACCATTTGAAGTAGCTAAAAGAGAAAGGCCTAAAGGACGTCTAGAAAAGATAAGAAGCTTTCTAAGAAGAGGTGGAGCAAAAACAGACAAATATCTTGCTAAAGATGCTTCAGAAGCCTTTAATGAGATAGAAAACGGCGCACTACTTTTTGAAGTCAGAGGGAAAGGCGGTGATGGAGATTACCGTACAAAAGGAGAGCCTGTAAGAGGGAATATCGAAGATAAAAACGAGTATATCCAGAGACTGAACGCTGTAGAAGAGCTGGCTGAAGACAATAAAATACTTGACAACGATCTCCTAGAGAACCAGAAATCTCGATACATGGGCTGTTCACACTATGCTAAGACAGATCCTCATACTTCTCCTCATAGAGCTTGGCAAGACTTCTCTAACACTGATATAGAGGTAGCAGCACATATTGATGTTGGGCTGGATCAGCCTGTAGCTATAGGTTATCTTGGAGAACGGTACAGAGATGAGTCAGTTTTTGGATACAGAATTGAGGATCAGAAAGGACGAGTCAGCCCTTCAAATTACAGTAAAGAAGAGGAAACTATTGCAAGAGAGTTAGAGGATGTAGTAAAGAGGGTTGAGAGTTATTTAGAAGATTGATCGCTGATTCATTTATCTTAAAAAGCTTATATCTTCCGATTTTTTGTTGGAGAGAGTCTGTGAGCCTCTGATGAACCTTATGTTGACTTATCTCGCCGTCCAATGACGAGTATAAATATCTTAAAATCACCCTTGTAGTCTAAAACAATATAAGCTGGTGTCTACAACCTTCTAAATTATTCTAATACAGCCATACATTAAACAAGGTCTACTGTGTTCGAGTGTAACAGTTTTAGTTAATTAGGAGGTCGAAAGAATCTGATAGGTAATATGCATGGAAGAAGAACTCAAATATATGTTCATACACGAGAAGCCGGTTAAAATCCTGGTAAAGCTTCAAAGTCCTCAAGAGTATTACGCCTCAGCTTTATCTACAGAGATAGATGCAACATACTCTCACACGGTCAAGATACTGCAACGACTTGAAGAGTACGAACTCGTAGAGTTTGAAGAAAGAGGTAGAAAAAAAATAGTAACACTTACAGAAAGAGGAGCGAAGCTTGCAAAAATATTTACAGAGTTAATGGATGAATTTGAGCCAGGACCAAGTCTTTAGAGCCTGAAGAAGTGGGACTCACATTCACAGTCACTGGATCCGAAATCCTTAACCGGATCACCAATAGTCCCCACTATATCTGCAAGAATGCATTCATACTCTGAAGATTCAGGTAGTATAAAAAAATCTAGAGGTTCAGCTTCTACAGAAAAGTAGTCGATATGCCAGTAGACATTTTTAGAGCTGGAGAAATGCCTTTCAAGTCTTTTCAATACATTTGATCTGCCAGAGCCTGTATAAGCGTATATTCCTGGGTCAAATCTTATCTTTCCTAAACTCCCTACAGCTATATTCTTTTCTTCTTGAAGTCTGAAAAAAGCTGTATAGACTCCTTTCATGTATAAATTATAGTTCATGAACTGTTTTCAAACCACTTATCCCTGCAACATATTGTTGTTCAAAGACGTCTTTCGAACACATTCAGGGTTTTAATCTATGCCTCCCAGGTTGAAGAGGTGAGGAGGACGTTTCTAAAAAATGGCTTACCATAAGAACTACAGATTCGATACAGACAACTGGCGGGAAGATCCTAAAAAGATAGCTAGGATTTACCAGTTCCAGAAAAAACTGGATAGAAAACAAGAGACGGAAGATAAATCTGTCAATAAAATAATAGGTAACATACTTACGGACCGCAGATCATGGAGAGAAGAACCTGAAAAAGCATACTCGACATTAGAGGAAGGCCTGTTTAAACGTACAAACCTTATGCTTAAAGGCAGAAGAGGTGTTAAACCTCATCCACGTAAACAAGAATGGTTTTTCAACCAGTTCTTTGAAGATGGACTGTACCAGGTCTCTAGTCTTTATGCCGATAAAGCAGATCTTGATATCAATGACAAAGTAGATAGAAGACTTTCAAACATCTTGGAGACAGCTGGAGAACAGGATAAAGAACAAGATAAGGTTGTTAAAGAGGCTTTCAGTCTTCTGGATTCCTTTAATTACAGTAAGACTGTCGAAGAGTTTGAGGATAAGTACAGTACCGGTTACTTCGATGATAGAGGACCTGATTTTGTGATAGATCAGGTGGCTAGCGACGTGCTTTCAGGTCTTGATGGCTCTGCAAAAACTTTTTTCCAGATGTATATTGATTCCGGGGAAGAACGTCCCAAAGAGTCTTTCAGAAATGAAACTGTAGCTGAAACCTACGAACCAAATATCAAGATGCCTAGATCTAGAGGTGCTTATATAGAAGATGGTTTAGAGGAGTTTGAAAGACTTTTGGATGAAGAAGAGTATGAACAGGCGAAGTATTTGGTCGGGCGTTTTGATCTACCTGCCACAGAGATAGCTAGTATCCTAGAAGATAAGCACTGAGTTAATTACTCCTTCTTTAATTACCGCCTACAACACTGTATGAGTTAACCTTTTATTTAGACTTGTTGAAAAGGATTCAGTGGAGCTAGAAGATATATACAGAACTGTTAAAGATGCTGAAAGCGCACAAAACTACTTACTATCTGAATCTTACCGCTTTGAATCAACAATAGATGCTTACCACCATACCAAGGACGGAGAATGTTCCTTAGAATCCACAGGAGCTGTAGATAGAGAAAGAGTCTTGGAAGAAACAAATTATTTTGTCAATGTGCTCGAAGGACATGAAGAAATGCTTGAAAGATTAGAAGAAGCACGAGAAGAGCTTACAAACTACACTTCCAAACAAGTAATAGGAGAAGAGAACATAGATGCCGGAACCTTAAACAAAAGAGCAGAAACAGCTTTAGACCAGTACAAAGCTAACTTTAAGGAAGCCATGGGATCCTGTGGAAGAGTAGCAAGAGATCCCACACTACCGAACCCGCAGGTAATGAAGTCTCTAAAGAACCAATCCTCCGACGAAGAATCATTAGAATATCTTATGAATCTTCTATAGTTTTTTGAATATTTAGGCTAATCACTCTACTTAATGGACTTAGAGAAACTTATACCAAAAAATTACGGACAGCTTGAAAACTCAGACTTAGCGCTTTCAGAAGGAAGAATAGCAAGACTATTTAGAGAAAACATGGATGAAGATCAGACCTTAGACGGAGACGTACCTCACGTCGTTAACTGCGTGCTTTCAGAGCTTCTGGACGAGATTATCGACAGCACAATGAGCGAAGCAGAGATGCTCGCAAAAGTAAAGGAGTCTCATCTGAGAGTGGCTCTAAGAAATATTGAGGTAGAAGAACAGTACAACGCACGTACAGAAGCTTTTGTTGAACAGCTCCGAAGTATTTCAGAAGAGATGGAAAAAACGGCTGACAGAATAGAGGAAAACAATTAGAGATCTATTTCTCTTCTTTACTTTCCTCATCTTCTATCTCTGCGAGACCCATATCTTCAGTCATCTCCATCATACTTTCCATCTGGTTCTGCATACCCATTAGCTGGTTTCTGACCTTCCAGCGTAGGTAAAATATTGAAGCACCTACACCTAGTAGAACGCCTGTTAAAAGTCCTGCAATAAAATAAATTGTTGACATAATACGTAACTAACTGTTCAAAGAATGATAAAAAACAACGGTATCTTTGTATAACAAACGATTTTTGTTAGGTGTAAGAAACCTGTTAATATGTTAAACCTGTTAAGTGATTCAAGTAAATCTGGAAGCTGTGAGGACTGGCTAGAAGAGTATTTAACCACGAAAAGAACAGATGATAATGTTTTGGCCGTATATGATATCGGTTTAGCTCAAGATGAGAAACCTGTAGAATATTTAGCTGAAAAGTACAGGGATGAGATCAACAGTTTTACCGATGGAGAACCTTACAGTGTTGATGCTGAAGAAACAATGAAGCATCTAATCAGGAACTCTGAAAATGAGGATAGACTTTACTTCCTATCACATAAAGCAAATTTCTGAAGAAATAATAGTTTTTACATCCTAAATTAGAACTACACTATGGACTTTCAGGATGAACAGGTAATTCAGCTTTTTACAGCTTTTCTAACGGTAAATATAACCGCAGTAGTTTCTGGTCTAATAGTGGTATACTCTGTAGGTGTTTTAGAAGGACTAGTTACTACTATACTAATTTTGGTAATTCTTCCTGCTGTTATAAACTACAGGATTTTGAAAGGTTGAAGGCTTGGACCGATCGGGATTTGAACCCGAGGCCTCTTCCCTGCCAAGGAAGCGTTCCGCCAGGCTGAACTATCGGCCCTCTCTAGTTATTGTTTCTGTAGGTAAAACCTAAATAATGGTTGGAAGCTATAGCTACTACCTTTCTTTAGTTTAGGATTCTTGAAACAGTAGTTTTACGTTTTTCGTAAATTAGTTTACGAATAATCAGTTAATATTTAAGATTTATTACGGATTTACGGAAATGTGAACTAAAAATGTCAAAAAACAGTTTCGAAGGAATATATCCTGCCATCCCTACACCCATCAACGAAGACAACTCAATCAATTACGAAGCACTTGAAAACCATCTAGACTACCTTGAACAAAGTGGAGTTCACGGAATTGTGCCTGCCGGATGCACAGGACACGCGGCAGCTTTAGGAGACGGAAGTGAAGACCTCTACAATGAACACGTCGAATACATATCTCAAACCGCAGAATACACAGATCTACCTGTCCTCGCAGGTACAGGGATGAATACGCCTAGACAAACAATAGAATTAGCCCAACAAGTAGAAGAAAACGCAGACATAGATGCACACATGATGATAGCTGGCTATGTAAACTGTCCTGCAGCTAGTGACTTAGTAAATCACTACAGAAGTGTTGTAGAAGAAGTTGAAAAACCTATAATCGCTTATAACGTACCAGGACGTACAGGAACAGATATAGGTGTTAAAGGCGCTGTAGAGCTTGCAGAAACAGAAGGAATAGTAGGATTGAAAGAAGCTTCAGAAGATCCCGGCCAAGTCTACGAGATAGCTCGAGAACTAGAAAGGACTGATAATGAAGACTTTGACCTAATCTCTGGTGTAGACAGTTTAAACCATTTTTTCTATGATGCCGGGGGGTCAGGCGCTATCAGCGTATCTGCTAATATAGCTCCGGAAGAATCTGTAGAAGTCTGGGAATCAGGGTATATAGAAGACAACAGACAGGAATGTTATGAGCTGAACAGAGAGCTTGAACCACTACACGACGCTATGTTCCAAAAAGACGACAAGAACCCTATCGGCGTACAGTACGCAATGAATCTTTTAGGTTTTGACTACGGGACCCCGAGACCTCCTTTAAATAGAGCGCCAAAGCAGGATGAACAGCACCAAAACCGGGAAAGGATCGAGGAAGTTTTAGAACAATTAGAACTAACTTAACCGTTCCCTACTCATTTCTCTCTTTTCTTAAGTACAGGATAAGTTGTGGTACTTCTAACTTCTTTAAGCATTCTTACAGTATCAACCACCTGATTTAGCTCTTCTGTACTTTCTCTTGAAAATTTGAGAACAATATCGTGATCTCCAGCCACCTCGAAAAGCTGTATATCTTCAGGTAGTTTCGAAAATAGTTCTGAGAAATCTGTATCAGTCTCAACGTTTACAGTTACAATAGCGGTCTGTCCTTGAAGATCTGTCTCTACAGTATATCTTTCAATAATATTTCCTTCTTCTAAGCTTTTTATCCTGTTTCTTACAGTACCTTCGGACACGTTGAGTCTTTCTGCAATCTCGGTATAAGGAGTTCTAGAGTTCTCTTCAAGTATAGCTAAAATCTCTTTATCAGTACTATCCATAATAGAGATAATTGTAAGAAGAATCCTAAAACAGTTACGATTTTCGAATAACTTTCTGGTTTTTTTATCCTAACTTTGTTCCATGAAAAACATCTTCACGTTTTTGTCCCTCTCTAATCAGATTTAGCTCTAACTCTTCCACCATTACTTCAGGCGGCTTAGGACGAGTATTCCAGTTAGACGCCATTGCAAAGCCGTACGCTCCTACATCCATTATAGCGATTAAATCTCCCTCAATAAGTTCAGGAAGCTCTCTATCCTCCGCTATCACGTCAGTGTTCTCACATACTTGTCCAACCAAGTTTTTCTTAGAACCAGGCTCTCTTCCCAAATCGTTTGCTACAAGGACTTCATGGTAAGCATCGTAAAGCATAGGTCTGATAAAATGATTCATACCTGTATCGACACCTACAAACTCTTTCTGTTTCTGTTTTACTCCTACTACCTCAGTTAGAAGTATTCCTGACTGCCCAACAAGAAATCTACCGGGCTCCATACGTAGTTCAGGGTTTCCTAACCCGTATTTATCTACACCTTCTTTGAATTTTTCAACTGTTTTTTCCGCAGTTTCTTCAATATCTAATGACTCCTCTTCAGGCTTGTATGGTATACCCAGCCCTCCTCCAATATCTACAAACTCGAACTCTATACCTGTCTCTTTCTTTATTTTTCCTGCGATTTCAAGAAGTTTGGATGCAGCTTCCCCAAAATATTCCGGATCAAGTATTCCACTACCAGTCATCATATGTATACCGAAACGTTCTACACCCATTTCTTTAGCTTTTTTGTAGCCTTTTACAGCCTCTTCTTCAGATATACCAAATTTTGAGCCTCCTCCTAGAAACAGTCCGAAGTCTCCTTTGCCTATTCCCGGATCTATTCTGAAAGATATTCTTTCAGGTGTTTCTGATAGTTTGTCTAGAAGGTAAACCGCATCAAGATTAACAGTAATGTCTTTACTAGCTGCATGGTTCAGCTCTTCTCTGGTATTGAAAGGTGCAGTGTATATTATTTTTTCACTTGGCACATCCAGTTCTAATGCCAGATCTATCTCAGCCATACTAGCACAGTCCAGGCCTGCACCTTTCTTTACAAGTACTTCAGCTATACTAGGGTTAGGATTGGATTTTACGGCGTAGCTGACTGAGAAGTTACTGTATCTTTTAGAAAACTCTTTTTCGAGTTTGTCATACTGTTCTTCTATAGTATCCTTATCGTAAACGTATACAGGTGTTCCAAATTTTTCAGCTATTTCTTCAGCAGAGAACTTGTTTAGAAAAAGTTTTTCTTTACGTTCAATCATAGAAATTATTTGTTTTAGGGCTGTTTAGAAACTTAGCCTTTTTTACTCTACGAGTACTACTTCTTCGACTTCTTCGACTCCGCCTTCATCTCCAATAGTTACGCTATAGGCTTTTCCTGTCTCATCAGATGCAGCATTCAAGACTTTTGTTTTCATAAGCTGTCTTTCTCCGAAGTCTTCGTGTACGTGTCCATTCATCCAGACTGCGGGTTTGTGTCTTATTATTATCTCGCGGAACTGGTCGAAACCTATTCTTCTTCCTGAGTGTACGCGGTCCCCTACTTTTTTCGGCGGATAATGAGAACCTATAATTACTTTGGATGAGTCTCCGTGTTCTTCTATCAGATCGGAAACTTTTTCTTTAATGTTGTCTGGGAAGTCTCCTCCTATAAGTATTATTAAGTATTCATCATCTACTTCAGCTTCTAAAAAGTTATAGACTGGTACTTCGCCGTCCAGAAACTCGGCGTCGAACATCATGTCTCTGTTTCCTGTACAACCTATTGCAGGAATATCTATTTTTTCAAAGAGGCTTTGTGCGTAATCTTCAGACATGTAATCTCCAAGATTGATGTATATATCGTAGTCGCCGTTGTTTGCTTCTTCTATAGCCGCTTCCTTAAGGTCTTCTCTGGCGTGGAAGTCACTGGTGACTAAAAGTTTTAGAGACATTGTATGTTGTTTAGACTGTTAAATGCTTTTAAGTATGTCCTAGTTTTTTTCTAGTAGCCTTCATAGTCTGGCGTGTATGTTAACTCTTCTATTTCTCTCCAGTAGTCTTCTGCTTCGTAAACATCCATGTCTTGAGAATAGTTTAGAAGTTCGTTTTCTAAGTCAGGATTTCTTTTTACTGCGTTTTTTTTCTCTATATCTTCTAATATTTTTCTAGCTTCGTCAAGACTCATTCGTGAATTATTATGAGACAACCATAATTCAAAAAGGTTTAGGCCAGCCTAAACTCTTTTGTAGACGTTCTAAATAGTCGATTAAATCCCCAATAGAGCTTTAGCCAGACTAAAGTAAATCATTAAAGCCGTGATATCTTTAATTGTCGTAACCATAGGATCAGATACTGCTGCAGGATCTCTACCGGTTTTATGGGCAGCCCACGGAATAATATATCCTAGAAGCGAAGCGATACCACAAGTTAAGGTCATTGATAGAAAGAGTACGACTGAGACCATGGCGTTACCTTGCCATAGAAAAACCGTTAAGCCTGCTAAAGCACCTGTAATTAGTCCTATACTGATTCCTGTAAACGCTTCTTTAGCTAAGTACCTAAGAGCTTTATCGCTTTCTATGTTACCTAGCACCAGACCTCTTACAAAGATAGTGGAAGACTGTGTACCTACATTACCCCCCATATCCATTATTACCGGTATAAAAAATGCTAAAGCCATGACCTGGTTGAGAGAAGATTCAAAGAACTCTATAACTCCTCCAGCCATTAAACCACCTAGCAACGCAAACAAAAGCCATGGAAGCCTAACTCTAACTGCTCCAAAAACCGAAGAATCTATAACTTTCTTGCTTTTATCAATCTCTTCAATTATTCCCGCCTTCTTGAATATATCTTCTGTAGCTTCGTTGTCCAGTACTTCAAGCATCTCATCGTGACGTACAATACCTATCATTTCTCCTTCTTCAAGTACCGGAAGTGCCTGATAATCTGTCTTCGCCATGTCACGAGCAACTTTCTCCAAAGACTCTTTTGAGTCAACAATTTCAATATCTCTCTCCATAAGCTCTTCTAAAGTCTGATTGGTCCGGGCTCTTAGCAAATCTTTTACCGATATAACTCCTACAAGGTCTTCTTCGTCAAAAACATAGATATAGTATATAGAAGGCTTTTCAAGTTCTGATTCAAAGTCTCGGAAATGTTCTAAAGCTTCTTTAGCAGTTGTCTCCTGATCTAAACTTACAAAGTCTTTTCTAACCAAGTCTTCTGCTAAAAGCATCTTATCCTTCAGAACCATTAGTTAAGAAGTATTACAACTTTTTATTTAAAGGATTGGAGAAAGCAGGTCAGAGATCTTTAACATGTTCGTTGTCTCTGAGCTCAATATTACCAAGGGCCTGTTCTATCTCTTGTAAGCCTTTCCTACAGATATGCATATCCATACCCGGAAGATAGATATCTAAAACAGGATCATCTTCACCTATAACATAACCACAAGATTCTTCAGAAGTACTGTACCTAAGTCCTGACTGGTCAAGAAGTTTTACGGCTCCTTCATAGTCTTCTTTACTTGACTCTAGACTGTAAAGCGTGAATTCGCGCGGAGAATCTTCTAAAGGCATACTTAGCAACTCAACAGTAGTTGTAATATATCTAACGGTTATACCGTACCATAATGTTCTTTGGTGTAGTTCTGTTTTTACCTACTGAGATCCCATAGTTTCAGTGAAAGATGAACTGGACAGCTGTAGCCTTAATATTAGCAGGTATAGTATTTCTCTTAATACCGATACCGCCAGTAGCAACTATAATAGGCATAGTACTCATTTTGACTGGCGTATTCCTTCTATCAAAGTAGAAGATCCTTTTCAGCTAACAGATACTTCATAGTAGTCCTGATTGTGGCCTATACTTTTCCTATCATTTATTTTTTTACGTCCTAAACTTGTTTTCTGGTACTTTTTCTCCGGTTTGGTCATCCATTCCCAGGTTGAGAATTCTTTATTCTGTCGAGCCTCTTCAAGACAGGACCTTATCTGTTGTGATATCTTTCTTAGATCGCCTGAAACCTCAAAAAGCTCCGTATCTGGAACTCTACGGCTATGCAGCTCTATTCTTAGAACTGAGTCGTTAAACTTTCTAACGCTTTTGACACCGTCAAGATCTAGCAGCTCTTCTATTAAATCTTTCATAAAGTTCAACTATTTTTTAGAAGCCAGTTTAGAAGTGCTTTCTGTACGTGAAGCCTGTTTTCTGCCTGTTCCCAGACTATAGATTTACTGCTTTCTAGAACCTCTTCTGTTATCTCTTCTCCTCTTTCGGCCGGTAAACAGTGCATTATAAAGGGTTCAGAGCCTTCTAAAAGCTCTCTGTTTACTTGGTAATCTTCAAATTTTTTCAGCTCTTCAGCTGATTTCTGGTCGCCCATACTGTTCCAGACATCTGTATAGACAACGTCTGCATCTTTAACTGCTTTTTCAGGACTTTCAGCGATTTCTGGTTCTAAACCGTTTTCTCTAAGTTTTTCTAAGAACTTTTCACTGAAGCCATGGTTCTCTGGAGCTGCAACAGAAAGCTTCATTCCTGTAAGAGAGCAGCCTAAGGCGAATGAGCGTGCTACATTATTACAGTCCCCTATCCAGACAGCTGTCACATCTTCAAAGCCTCCAAACTTTTCCTTGATTGTAAGTAAGTCGGCTAAAGCCTGGCACGGATGCGATTTGTCCGTTAAACCGTTTATAACAGGGACACTTGAGTACTCTGCCAAGGTTTCAATATCTCCGTGTCTGTAAGTTCTTGCCATCAAGATATCGACGTAGCTTGAGACTGCTCTAGCCGTATCCTTTAACGGTTCTCCGCGTCCAAGATGGATGTCCTCCTCGTTTAGGTAGACTGCGTGGCCGCCTAGCTGAGTCATCCCTGTTTCGAACGATAC
>LKMJ01004306.1_pt1 | contig 13380 bp, 6 predicted proteins | sample 643391 | NCBI WGS metagenome assembly LKMJ01 (sample SAMN04112250, study PRJNA286221) | soda lake metagenome | biome: soda lake; feature: Kulunda Steppe; material: water; isolation source: sample PL-Br10 brine of Picturesque Lake | place: Russia: Kulunda steppe | collected 2010-07
CCTTCTGAATGTCTAGATAAACTCAAGCGAGTCATGTGATAATTTCAACTACCCCCGCTCGCTGTCCTTGTACATACGGTAGGTCGTCTGTTGTCTACCAATTATATATGATTGAGTAACCGTATAACTCGATTACTTAGCTCCTAAACACGTTGCCGATCACATTAAATATCTCCGCGAAATGTTACTACACTAATGATTAGTCGGGGATCTGAGGATGTGATGAGACATTTGAATACTTATTACGCTACTAGCGGAACGCACAGTTATGAGTGAATCTATAGCTCTCTCCACGTGTTTAGAAAAATTACGTGCTGAGACACTCCCATCGCTAGGTATAAATGATCCTCTGTTGATGCGAATAATTTCATCTCGGCTTTTGGTCGAGCGAGTTGGCGAACGTGATGCGAATTACTGGTGGGATTCGCAGGTTCTCAGCGACTTTGGCCAAGGTACGTTAGATGAAATTGTGCCGCGGACCGCTACGCGCTCGCAGATAGAGCTGGCTATGAAAGTCGGACGTAAAGTGGAAAGTGAGGCGATCGACGAAGAAGCCGTCTCACTCTTTGATCTCGGTCCCTTCGTCGAATCTCAAATTCAACGTGAGATCAATTCAATCAATAATGGCGATGGGCTCGATATTCTAAAAGAGCAATCTGTTGAAATCACTGAGAGTGGTTGGACTACGCCATTTGAGGAAGGTAAGCTGACCGTCGAGCCTGGAATCGGAACCCCATACGAGATAGGTTCAATTTCTATCGATGATCTTCAAGAAGAGGAGGTGCTCGGAGATGTTCTTTCGCAGCTCATTCATGGGTATGGTGAAGCAACGAAACAGGAATTGAAAATCCCGTACTACAGTTTGGAGAAGTGATTAATTTATGACTGACAATTCAAATTTAAGTGCATCAATCGGTCGTCATGGTGCATACATTTGGGAGACAAAACGTATACTTGAGAAATATGTCAAAGATGAGTGCTATGACGCAGTAAAGGAGGCTGTATTAGAAGAAAATCTACTTCGGAAAGGAAGCGAAAGGTACAGAGAAGACATTCTTGCTGAAATTGTGAGCCGATACAATATAGACAAGAGTGGATACACAGAGACTCCGCTTGTCCGTGCGTTTAAACTCCCCATCTCAGAATCAGTAACTGACTGGTTGATTTATTATGAATTTTCTCAGGACAAACTGGTGTACTATCTTACGACCGAATTCCTGTATTCCCAATTTCACAAGGGTGCTCTTTCTATAAAAAAGGAACATGTAATTCAATTCCTAGAGGATTCGACGGAGGACTATTCCGTAGTCGAATCTTGGTCTGACAATACGAAACTAAGTGTGGCTGAACACTACTTGGCTGCTATGAAGAATTTCGGGTTGATGGAAGGAAATACAACAAAAGAATTCAAGTACGTGTATCCCCCCAACGAACTTGTTCTCTACGTTCTCTATTCTCTGTTTGACCAAGGAGTAACAACTTCCAAGGAAGTTATTGAACACCCTGACTGGAAGCTCCTATTATTATCGCCAGAAGATGTTCGAGACAGATTACAGGACGTGAGTCCGTCTCATGTGCAGTATGAAAAACGCGGGAGTGTTGAGCGATTAGAACCGAAATACGATTCGCTGATGAGGTGTGTCGATGAGTTCTGATTACGATAAGCGCATGAACGAGTTAGAGTCATTAGTGCTTGAAAAACGCCAGACGATAGACAATCTGAGTGGCGTCCCCTTCGTCGTCTTTCCTTATCCACCCGAGAAAGAGCTCTCTGTTGAGAATGATATCGATTCCTTTGTTGAGAAGTTAGAATTCAACGAACTGTCTGTATCTCTTATCGATCTCCGTGACTTGATTTTTACCATCCTACAAGAAGAGAAGTTACTGGAATCGGTTATAGAGGTCGAAAAGAACAATCCAGAAGATCTTCGAGAGGGGCTGAATTCGACGTTTTTCGAGGAATATGGCGAAAGCCGAGGAAAACTGATCGACGCTCTTGTTGAACACATCAACGGACATGACACAGCAGTAATATACCGATGTGGAATTCTCTATCCGTTCTCAAGCTTATCAGTTATTTTAGGACAACTAGAGAATATTATAGAGACGCCACTTATTGTATTCTATCCGGCAGTCAAAGAAGATAAGACGGTGCGATTTCTTGACGAAACAGAAGGACAGTACTATCGTGCGAAGGTGATCTAAATGTCTGAATATAATTCAACTGAAATTGGAACAATCTTTCGGCGACCTATTACCCGCGACATCAATAAAGTCGTCAAGGTAGAACAAGAAGACGAGCGGGTTGTTGCCCAAGAGCTCGAAGAATACATTCTGACTGCTGGACTAGAACAGAATTTCACTCGACTATTAGAGGCGATCATCGACAGTGAACGCGGTTCCACCGATGAGGTCGGAATCTGGATTTCTGGTTTCTTTGGGTCGGGAAAGAGCCACTTCATGAAAATATTGGGCTACCTGCTGGAGGACCGGACATTGGGTGATGGGAGTTCGGCGGCAGATATCTTTTGCCGGAGGACAAAAGACGAGACGCTCAAAGGGGCTGTGCGATCTGTCGGCTCAAAGTTCAATTCGGAGATGTTGATGTTCCAAATCGGGTCTAAAGAAAACAAGGCGCAGGCTGAATCTATCTCCAAACTAATATACAGAGAATTCAATAAAAAACACGGTTACGCTGGTTCGGCGTGGGTAGCGGAAATCGAAAAAAACCTACAACAGCAGGGATTATACGACGAATTCAAATCGGTTATCGAACGTGAGACAGGAACTGCTTGGGAAGAGCGACGGACGCAGTCGTTACTTAAACGAAACGATATGGTGAATGCCTTGGTTGAGATTAATCCTGGATTCACCGAGGATGACGCCCGGCAGGCAATCAAGGATGTTAAAGAAGATTTGGTTATCACCGCGGAGAAGCTGACCTCCGAGATACTAAAATACGTTGAGAATGAGGAAACTGAACAGGGTGAATCTCGTTATTACGTCTTCCTTGACGAAATTAGCCAATTCATTGGGGAAGACAGCGAGAAACTGCTAGAATTACAGAGTATCGTCGAGGAATTCGGACGGCAAGGCGAAGGGAAACTATGGCTTGGCGTGACCTCACAAGAGAAACTGGAAGAGTTGATCCCCGGTGTTCTCGCTCACAAAGAAGAAGAATCGAAGGTCGGAGACCGATTCGACCATCGTGCTGACCTCACTTCTGAAGAACTCGACGAGGTCATTCGGGAACGGATCCTACAGAAGAAGGAAGACATCGTTCCAACGCTCAGTAAGTTCTATTCGACACATAGCGGCCAGCTTAGCAAGGACTACAAGCTCGAATCGACCCGTAGTATTGGGAGTGTAAACGAGAATGAGTTTATCGAGTGTTATCCTTTCCTTCCATATCAACTCGAAATACTACCCAATATTTTTGCTGCACTACGAGGTCGGGGGTCGGACGACAAACTCACAGGACGTGAGCGGACCCTAATCGACGTTACCCATAGTGTGTTCAACGAACCGCACAACCTGAAAGACGATACGATTGGATCACTGGTCACCCTTGACGTCATCTTCGATCAAATTGCCGAGGAAATCAGTGGTGAAGACGAGACTACGATTGAAGAGGTGTCACTCCCGAGTGGGAAAAACGAGTTGGCACGGCAGGTGTTGAAAGCTCTCTATCTCTTACAGCAACTTGACTGGATCCCGAACAGCAAGGAGAATATCGCTACAGTGCTCTACCCACAAGTCGGCGATACAAGGACTATCGATGTGGATGTAGAGAATGTCCTGAAAGAACTGTTGGAAGCATCCTACATCGGCCGAAGTGATGAGGGCTATCGATTCCTGTCGCAGACTGAACGTGGTATTGAGGACGATATTGCCAGTATTGACGTTCGGGGGGGCGATATCCGGCGAAACTCGAAGAAGACTCTCCGGAAACTCTTCGAAAACGCGACTACGCTGGGTTATAAGAACGACACGTTCGATGTGTCGATCCAGGCCGATGGGGAGACAGTCTCGGAAACAGGCGAACTCACTGTTGAAGCATACTCTCCGATTTATAGAATATACGAGTCGGTGAACGAGAAAGCTCTGAAAACGCAGAGCTTCTCCGAAGACGCGACTATCTACTGGCTCGCACCAGAGAACGGCGAGGAGCTCCGTGATGACATCGAGCGTCTCATTCAGGTAAGACAGGTCGTCGAAGACAAGGAGCGAAAGCAGCTGAGTCCCGAGGAGAAAGAAGCCGTCCAGCAGAAAAAGAAAGATCTCTCTCGGTTGGAAGACGATGTCGAAAAGTCATTCAGGAATGCATTCCAAGACGGTGTTCTTATCTACAATGGTGACGAGATCGATCCAGAAGGATCGTCAAAAAGGTTGGAGACGATTCTCGAATCGGTTACGGAGAACGCTATTCCCCGAGTTTATACGAAGTACGAACCGGAATTGGCTAAAATTTCTGACGACGATGTCAAACGCGCGTTCGGAAACCTGAATAGTAGTTCGCTTCCGAGCGTCTTCCGCGAACTCAGCCTTGTCGTCGATGGGGACATTAACCCCGAGGCAAGCCTCTGTCAGGAGATCGCGGACGAGATCGATGACCGGCTCAGACGTGGCAAGGGTACAAGTGGGAAAGACCTTCGGGACGTGTTCGAAGCTGCTCCATACGGCTGGAATCGGAATACAGTTCGGCTCGGCGTAGCGATGTTGTTCCGCAACAGTGCCGTCGTAGCCAACTACAAAGAGAGGGTATACGCGAGCTACACCGATAGTCAAGCACAGTCACTATTCACTGGCATTCGCAAGTTCAACAGTACGACCTTCGAGAAGCAGGAGGGGGTCCCTCCGGCCGATAGAAGGGCAGCACGCGACCTCCTCGACAAACTCTTCGACGAGAAGGTTCAGGACACGGTTCCGGAAGTCGCTGATGGTATCGAAGAGGTATGTGAGACGTGGCGGCACCGAACCAGGGAAATGGAACAGAAAGGACGGGATTGTTCCTTCCCGCTGACTGGCGATCTAACGGAGTTAAAAACATATCTGGATTCCATCGCGGGCAAGCAGACTGATGCCCGTACGATCAAGGCGTTCTTGAAGCATCAGGAGAAACTCGAAGACCTCACGCGGACGGCCAAGGATGTCTACGAGTTCGACGAGGCAGGGAACCTCGATGAGTTCACTCGTTACCGAAGATTCCTCACTAACGAGTGGTGTGAGTTACTGGAACTCGACGAGGGCTCGCGGCACGTCGCAGTTTCTGACCAAGACAGGGAAGCCTCTGAACAACTCGAAGTGACTCTTGAGTCGGACCAGGTGATAGAGAACTGGTCTGAGGCACAGACCGATTATGGAAAGATCGCACAGACGTACGCAAACCAGTACAAGACGCTGTTCGAAAAGCGGTACGAGGTGTACCAGTCGGCGATCAAAGAGGTGGGGGAGTATGCTGAAGGCTTAGACGAGAAAGAGAGCGAGCGCGCCACAGGGGAGCTTCAGGAATTACAGGGCTCCTCATCGATTTTGATAGAAATCTCCGAACACGAGCACCTCGATAGGCAACCGACGATCGATCACTTAGAGGAATACATCCGCACGGTTGATTCATACATAGATCGTGCGAAGGCTAAGGTAGACAGGATCCGAGAAGAGAAAGACGAGACCCGTCGGGTAACCATCGACACCGGGAGTATTCTCTCAGGAACCGTCGTTCGTGAGGAATCCGACATCGAACCTGCACTTGAAGCACTCCGCGAGCGTATACAGGCGGAACTGGACGACGAGGACGACATCGAGATCAGATTCAAGTAACCGCTGGAACATCCCTAACCAACTCTCCAATCATCACAATGGCAGCTGAAACACGACATGCCGGCTTGACCGCCGACGAACGATCCGATATTCGTAGTACTGTACTGAACACCCGCGAACTGATCGAAGACGATCTCTACCGACAGCTCAAACGATACGGTGTCTACGAGGACGAGCGGGATGGCCTCGAACAACTCGGTCATCTGGATTCATACGACATAGAGACGCGCCGGAAAATTAACGCGGCAATTGACCGCGAAATGGAAGCTACTGAAGGAGACTACCAACGGTCCTTGAAAAATTACGTCCGCGAGGCGACGAAGACGTATCTCAACCGGCTTGTTGCGCTAAAGGCGATCGAAGTCCGCGGTCTCGTGACTGAGACGCTAATGGAGCGTCCCGAATATGGGAATCGATCCGAGATGCTCCGTACCGTGGACGAGGTGGCTGGTGAATTGACTGAACAACAGGATGGAGGTCAGGGTGCAGCTCTGGAACTGGCATACACAGAACTCACTGACGAAATCGGCGTTATTTTCGAGGAGAGCGAGCACACGGCAATCGATCTGGATTTCGCTGTTCGTGAAGAGGTCATAGAGCAATTGAATGAGATCAACGAGTCAGTTTGGGAGTCCGACGAGGCAATGGGGTGGGTCTACCAATACTTCGGAGAGAAAGAACGCGAAGAGATAGACGACCGGATTGACGAAGAGAATTATAAGGTTCAAGATACGGACGTTGCGACAAAGACGCAACTGTTCACGCCCCGGTACATCGTAGAGTGGATGGTAGACAACTCGTTAGGGCGACTCTGGCTAGAGATGCATGGGCAGGATACAAATATCGATGATGAAGACAACTGTTTCTACCTTGCCCCGCTGGAAGAATCTCTCACCGATCGGGATGCAAAGAACGTTCGGGATATCAAAATCCTCGATCCTGCCTGTGGAAGTGGGCATATGCTCTTCTACGCTTTCGATGTGCTGTACAAGATGTATCTGGAGCAGGGCGACGTTGCAGAGAAGTACATTCCCCGGGAGATTCTGAAGCACAACCTCTACGGTATCGATATTGATCCTGGCGCGGCACAACTGGCGGCACTATCGCTGTATGTGAAGGCAAAAAGTGAGGAGCCGGAAGTAGAAATCGGGCAGATCAACATTGTGTCGGCGGATGCTGTGCTGGTAAACGGTGAGAAGAAAGAGGAGGTACTGGCGCAGGTTGAAACCGATTTAGAGGAGCGTGTGCTGGAGCAGCTCTGGCAAAGTTTCGGGCACATCCGGGAGTGGGGGAGTCTCGTGCGAGTTGAAGAGCGTATTGAGGAGATAATTGAGGAAGAACTAGAGGAAGTTCGTGCAACAGGACAGACGCAGTTCACTGACGACGGACTGGCAAAGCAGTCTTCTATGGTATCTTTCTCAGGTGAGGAAGAGTCGTGGGAACAGGTAAAAGAGCGGCTGCTCTCCCAGGTGAGCGAGCTGGCCGAGAAGGCGCTCGAACGTAACGACCCGATTGAAGAGATGTTTGCAGAAGAGGTGGAAAAGAGCGTTCAGCTAATTGATTTATTTGTAGAAGATTATGATGTTGTTTGTACGAATCCGCCATATCTCGGCCGAAAGAAAATGGGGGACAGCATCAAACAATTTACAAAAGAGAATTATGTAGCAAACAGAGACCTTTACACAGCATTCATACAGCGCTGTGTAGAATTTTCTGAAGAAGGTGGATACGTCTCTATGATAACTATGGAGACCTTTATGTATCTATACAGTTATCGGAAGTTAAGGGAAAAATTGCTTAAAGAGTCTTTCCTGCAGGATTTTGCTCACATATCTAATAGGGATGAGGGGTATATGAACGTCTGTTTCACAATACAAAACTCAGAAAGATCCGATACGGAATCTAGATTTTTACGATTAGTTGGCGAAGACGAGAAAGTAGCCTGCCTGAATGATCAAATAAAGTCCTCTCGCGAATCAATAGAGAATAATAAGTTCTACGTTATTAATCAAGATTCATTTACAAATATCAGAAGACACCCTTTCGTATATTGGTTTGGTCGGGAAATGTTAGAACTCTTTGATGAGCACAAACTCTTAAAAGATGTTGCAGATGTAAAACAGGGAATTGGCACTGGAAGTGATGAAGAATTTGTACGAAATTGGTGGGAAGTAACTTTGGATGAGATTGATCAGAAGTATTCATGGTTAGTTCAAAGTGGTGATGATAGCGAATATTACGATTCTACCGAGAAGGTGATTTTATGGGAAGACGAGGGTCAAAGAGTGAGAGATCATGATGGAAGCAACTTGCGAAATGAAGAATACTACGGAAAAGGTGGACTAACTTTCCGAGATTTCAGTAAGTACTTCACTGCGAGGAAACATCCAGAGGGCCATATCCATAGCAAGGCTGCTCATCTTGTATACACTGATGAGCAAGAAGTGAATGAAACACTTATTGGTTATCTATGCTCGTCCATAGTTCGGTTCATTATGGACGGAATTAATTCCAGCATTCATTTCCAAGTCGGTGATGCGAAAAATATTCCAATAAAAGAGGATTGGATTCCAAACGATCAAGTAAGTAAATTAGTGCAAAATGCAGTTTCGATACAAAAGAGCCGCTACCAGTTCGTCGAAACAAAACGAGAATTCAAAGGAGACGTTTTTGTTAACACGTTTAAAAACATAACATTCCATATGGAAGTTTGTCGTTCGGATATCAAAATGATCCACGGTATCATAGATAAATTGGTATTCGATGAGTATAATATATCAGAGAGATCAAGAATATATGAAGATCTGCCCAAGAGTCATCTGAGCTACCCACACATTCAGAATGTAGGAAGTTTAGACACGGAGGAATATTCATTCCGTTCTGAAGTTCAAGAAAAGGAGCTACCCGAGAATGAATATCAAAGTCTTGTCTCTAATATCGACGAACTCAAAGACAAGGCTCTCCACGAAATCTCGGAAGAACTCGAAGTCTCACCCTACACAGTCGCTATGGTGCGACATAAAAACGATCTATACACGCGCGAGGAGAAACGGGAAGCGGCGGGTCGCTTACTCTCATACTATCTCGGCTGTGCGATGGGCCGTTGGAAACTTGAAGATCTAACTTCCGACGACACCGGAATCATCGTATTCGACAGCGATTTTGAAGACGACGTTATGAGCTATATGCGCAGCTGTATCGAACTCACCTACGGCGAAGACCAACTCTACGAGAAGGAAACTGAGATCGAGGAGATGCTCAACAAGAGCATCGAGGACTGGCTCCGTAACACATTCTTCCGCTACCACCACTGCAAGGAGTACCGCCGCCGGGGGCAGCGCATCCCGATTTATTGGCAGCTCGAAAGTGAGGAGGGCGCGTTCAGTTGCTTCATGTATTACCACAAGATGGATGCTAACACCCTCCCCAAACTCCGAGGGCAATACATCGACAAGAAACTCGATATTCTACAGAACCGTCTTGACGCGATCGAAAGCGAACTCGAAGCAGCCGACGGGGACCGTGCCCGCGAACTCCGAACGGAGAAAGAGGAAATGCAAGCGGATATCGACGACATTACCCAGTTCCGTAACCGCGTAGACACCCTGATTGAGGAGGGCTTTGAACCGGACTTTGAAGCTGGTATTTGGGAGAATATTCAAAAGGTAGACGAACACGACCTGCTGGCTGTGCCTCTAGATAAGCTCTGAAAGGATAATATATCGGTCAACGATTCCAATTAGGCGTAACGTCTTGGTATTATATCCCCGGAACCCTGATTCCAAAGCAATCAATGACATACTGGAAATCTAAAAACACATCTACGGAGGTCGGCTGAATGTCTGAAATCTCCGAGCAGATCATCGATGAACTTCTCGAAGAGCGACTCCCAAGTCATCCAGTCCGTGTCTGGTACGACCCTCGAAAAAAATACCGCGGTATCATCGATGAAGTCTCTGAGGCGCTGGAAGCACAGGACATCAACTTCGTACGCTACGACGGCAGCTACCTCGAATTGAAAGCCAAACTCTGGCAGCGCGACCCGGATATCGATGAGCAGTGGGTCTTCTACATCCCCAAATCACAATCCGACGCCGAGTGGTTCAAAGACATCCACAAACTCGGGAAGATGTACCGCCCGACGGTCGATGTCTCTGACGATCCCGCAGCCTCTTACCTTGTCGAACGAACCGACCGGATCCCCGACGACTTCAGTGAGTGGGGAACGGATCCAGAACAACTCGAAAAGGCATTCTTCACAGTACTCTTCAGCCAGAATCACTACAGTCCAAGAGATTTCCTCGTCGAATTCTTCGAGCAACCGGGGAACTATATCGACCTCATCAAGCGCTACGACCAGGAGGACAACTGGCGTTCGATCCTGCACGGCGAGTATGGTATCGAAGATGCGATGGATCCAATGGAGGTCGCCAAAGGAATTCTCTTCGCTGAGGTTGAGGCGGGGTCCCCCATAGATCGCTACTCTGAACTCGCCGCTACAGAAACGAACCGCGCCGCCGAGTTCTGCGAGTTCTGGCAGCGCAATGCAACCAAGACATACCTCGAATACACGACGGACATTGAGGACAACTACGATCTCACGAAGGCCGTCGTCGATTCCGAGTCGCTTGACTGGCACTCGGATGCGTTCTTAGGTATCGACGAAGGGCTTCTACACCTCTGTCTCAACCGATTCGACTTAGTACCAGAACTCGACTTCCCGAATGAGGTACCAGCCCTCCGACGCGTCGTCCAGCGTCGCGTGGACTGCTTCTGGTTCCAAGATGGTCGGGCAGACTACTGGTCTGTTCTCAACCACGGTCTCAGTGTCATCGACAAGGCTTCTGATGCGATAGATTCGATTGAAGCTGAAGCATACTCCACTGAAGAACTGGCCGAAGAGTACACCGAGCAGTGGTGGGAGATTGACGCGGCCTACCGGAACTACATCCAGAGCGCGAGTTCGCTGATCCAGGCCATCGACGGCCTTGAAGACGCAAGAGTAGTCATCACCGGGTTTTACACGCGGTTTTTGAAAGCGATCAACCGAGACCTTGCGGACAAAATCCAATCTGAACCTGTTCTTAGCTCTCCACAGACGGGGTTTTGGGATCAATACGTCGAAGCCAACTCGGGGACTGCGATCATCGTCTGTGACGCGCTTCGATACGAACTGGCTCGTGAACTCGTGGATAATCTGGACGAACTGGACGCTGAGGTTTCTCTCGATAATGTCTCCGCCGCGCTTCCCTCGATTACCGAGGTCGGAATGGCTGCCCATCTGCCTGGTCAACTCGGCCTCGATATCACCGGAAACGAACTCGAAGTCACGGTCGATAATGAGCCGATGGATATCAAAGACGACCGGATCTCTGTACTCGAAACCGAGGGGTTCCAGGTGGAGAACCTCAGTGACGTTTCGACGGCACCAGCGAGCGATTTAGAGTCGACCGATCTTTCGCCACTGGTAGTCTACTCCGGCTTCATTGACAAACTCGGCGAAAACCTTGACAATGACGAGCAGACGTTAGCGAAAGCAACTGATCACATTCAGGATGTCGAACGCGTCGTCAGAAAGCTCAAAACTGCGGGATACCGGCAGTTCGTTATTACTGCCGATCACGGTTTCCTGTACACCGAGCGTCTACCCGATGAACTAAAGATCCAGCTCTCCGCGAATCCGGATGTTTTGAAACGCCGATTCGCAGCGACCAAGGGGCTTCCAGTAGACGATCAGAGTGTCATCACCTTCGAACCGGACGACCTCCGGGCATTAGACATAGACTCTAACGGTGTTTCGCTGTCTTTCCCTCGGAGCGTAGCGTGTTTCACTGCCCCTGGTGGGAATATGCGCTACTTCCACGGTGGTATCTCCATGCAAGAGCTCGTGGTACCCTGTGTGACAATTGTGAGCGAGGCAGAAGAGGACGCAGAGCAGCAGTTCGACGTCAATGTCTCGTTCCCAACGACGGTAACGAACAATATCGTCACAGTCGATATCGAACCGGATGGTCAGATGGCTATCGCGGCAGACCGTACGATTATCCTCAAAGCCACGGCCGACGATCGTGAAGTCTGCAAGGCAAAAGAGGTGACAGTCCAGCACGGAGCAACGACCGAACGACTCCGGCTGAAAACGGGACAGCTGGACGATGCAAGTAGTGTCGTCTTCGAAGCAATAGACGGAGAAACACGTGAGGTTCTTGAACGTCAAAGAGCCAAACTTGATATGATAATTCGGGACGATGGATTTGATATCTGACTATGCTTAGTGAATTAGATCAAAAGGCGCTCTCTGAGTTTTCTGGACGCGTCGTACGAAAAGACCTTGTTCAGGATATTAAATCCGGAGTCAATGTTCCGACGTATGTCCTTGAGTATCTCCTCGGGCAATACTGTGCTACCGATGATGAGGAAGCATTAGAAAGTGGGGTTGAAACAGTCAAAAAGATCCTCTCGAAACACTACGTTCGTCCTGACGAGTCAGAATATGTCAAGTCAGAAATTCGGCAGACTGGACGCTACCGTGTGATCGATAAGATCAGAGTTAAGCTTGATGAGAACGCCGACGCGTACTTCGCCTCATTCGTCAATCTTGGACTCAAGAACGTCGAAGTCAACGAACACCTCGTTTCGAAACACGAGAAACTACTCGGTGGTGGTATCTGGGCAATCGTGGATCTCGAATATATCCCTGAGAATGCGGGGGGTGCAGGTAGTCTCTTCGGCATTGATGAATTCAAACCCATTCAGATCTCCCAAATGAATGTTGAGGAAATTAAAGAAGGCCGGGCTAACTTCACTCGGAACGAGTGGCGCGACCTGATCCTACAGAGTGTTGGATTCGATCCCGTTCATTTCTCTGATCGAGAGAAGATGCTCTTTTTGGCACGTCTTCTTCCGATGACGGAAACCAACTACAACTTTGTAGAGATGGGGCCACGGGGAACCGGAAAATCGTACGTCTATCGAGAAATGAGCCCCCACTCGATTCTCGTCTCCGGTGGCAAAACAACTGTTGCAAAGCTCTTCTTGAATCTCAACACTGGCCGAATCGGGCTAGTTGGCCTTTGGGACGTTGTCGCATTCGACGAGGTAGGGGGGCTCAAATTCCAAGACTCCGAGGCAGTTCAGATCCTGAAAGATTACATGGAGTCCGGAAGCTTCTCCCGCGGAACTGAGGAGCTTTCTGCACGAGCTTCAATGGTGTATGTCGGGAACATCGACCCCGATATTGAGGGAGTTCTCAAATCGTCACACCTGTTCTCACCGTTTCCCGATGATATGCAGGATCTCGCTCTTATTGATCGCTACCACTACTACCTCCCCGGCTGGGAAGTCCCAAAAATGCAGTCCGAATACTTTGGGGACCAATATGGGTTCATTGTTGATTATCTCGCAGAATACTTACGCGAGATGCGTAAGGAGACGCATGGGGATGTAATCAATCAATACATTGGGTTTGGAGATCACCTAAATCAGCGGGATGAGAAAGCGGTCCGGAAGACTGTTTCGGGATTACTCAAACTGCTCCATCCACACGGTGAGTTCGAAAAAGAG
>LKMJ01004307.1_pt1 | contig 13379 bp, 18 predicted proteins | sample 643391 | NCBI WGS metagenome assembly LKMJ01 (sample SAMN04112250, study PRJNA286221) | soda lake metagenome | biome: soda lake; feature: Kulunda Steppe; material: water; isolation source: sample PL-Br10 brine of Picturesque Lake | place: Russia: Kulunda steppe | collected 2010-07
AAGTGTTTGTAATAGTATGCATGACCTCATGTGCAGGTGGCAGCACAAGGGCAGCGTGAGTGCCCAAACTCTGCATTGCCACACTACAGCGTTAACAAAATTAATTAATAGTTGTTACAATAATATTTTAAGATCAACTGCCATCTGATCTGCGCCAAAATTTTGGCAAGGCTTTGATTAGCCTCCTCCAGTACTACACACTTTTTTTGGGATGAGCACCCTGTGTAGCCAATTTCACTTATAATGCTACACACCCAAAAACCTTAAAGAAACACTGTGAGTGGCTGGCTTAAGTGCAAACCCCCATGGAAGCGTCGAGCAAGGGAGCGACGCAGCCCTTGCGCTTCACCTGAATAAGCTGGTGGAAATCCAAATCCAACGGAGACGATGGGTGTTTCCATCCAGCAATGCACACTCCTGTACCCGCCCAGCCTCGGCTGTGCTTCACAGTGCTGCACAAATCTACTAGGCCTCCTCAAGAGCTCATTCGAGGAACACATCCAGCATATCTGGGATACACCCAGAAGCGCCCTGCTTGCAAAAAGCCAAAAGTTCCTGCTTCCTATGTGTGGGGTGCGTGTATAGTACAGGAGGGTCTGTGCAGGGGTTGGGATGTTCAGAAAGGTGAAATTGTGTGTTGCTGAATGCCCTCTAGGGCGTGTCATTTCTGTTGCGCTTATTTGTCTCCCTGATTCCAGAGGGCAACTTGCCCTTGCAGTTATCAAACAGGCGTTGGACAGCTTTAGAAGACAAATGGAAATATCTCTCTAGGCGCGGAATCGTTTGTTCTTGCGTGCTTAATTGCACTCGCTGCTGTGGATGCGGAGCAGGAGCTGCACGCTGTGCTCAGCAATAAGAAACCCACAACGACGCAAAATTCATATGCGTGCTACCCAGGGATTCTTTAGGGTGCAGTAGTTCCATCTCAGAACTCACAAACCTTCTTGGCTGCTTGTTTTTGGGGTCCTGTAGGTGGCAGTTCCTTGGGAGCAGGCCAAGCAATTGAAGACAGCAATGACAGTGATGACAGTGATGAAGAAGGGAAGCGGCTCGTGCGTGAATCACACGCCCTTTATGCCCTGCTTGCCAGCCAGAAGCAGCTGGGTTGAAAGCTGTGTCCTGTGGACATTGGAGTTGAAAGTTTGTGTGCTTGTGCATACGCGTGCTGATCATGTGAGTGCATGCATTGAGAGAGTGTGTTAGTATGTGTGTATCTGTCTGCCTGCAGCAACCATGACATCAAGGACTTGAGATCATGACCATTTTCAGCATTATCAAATAAAGGCTTGCCTGATCTGCTTTGTCCATAGGATGGGGTCGTGCAAAGCTAGCAACACTCATATACCTGGCACACGAACTTTCATACTCCTATTGACTCATTCATTTCCAATTTCATAGGCTAGCTTGCTTCTGGTTTATCCTGCTTATTGCCTTCATTTTTTGCATGGACTGCCAGCTACACCCAGTTAAAGGACCAACACTAAACGGGCAATTTTTTTTGAGTAAACCGGGAGCTTCATTATGCAGCAATGCTGCTAAAGCATCTGCCTTGTGCCTGAAATCACAATTTTGCCCTGCGCTTTTATCCTTGATGAGGCTACAAATGTGTCTACTCCTGGTGCCAAACACTACGCTATGCTCCAAAGTTAGTGTATACAGTTTGCGCTGCTCTCTAGCATGTTTTATTTCAGATATAAATTGTATATTATATCATATAATACACATCCAAGATAACACAACAGCGAACACTCCACCAATCACAAATGGTGTGCTGCTGCAACAAAGAGGGCTCTTTTACTCAATCACCACAGCATGTCCAAATAACATGTTCCTCAACCTGCCCCAAAATGTCATTTGCATTACAGCTCAATTCAGACTCTGGGTACTGTCGTGTATTACACACCCTACGAAAGCATCATGACTCATGATTGAATTTACAATCATCCCTAATTCAATTCATTCATCGATCAATTCATTGAATCATTGATTAATTGATTCATGAGGCCTATACAATTCCTACTCTAGTGACCTCCGACTGTGTGATACCGATAATATCCAAAATGAGCAATACTGGTTCTTATCCATTGCATTCATTCCCGCGTAATTTCTCCGCGCAGGAAGTATGCCTCTCATCATTATCATCATGTGAGATAATGACCATGATGGTCAGGAGTGGGGCAGTGCCATTCAGCCTCCTGATCCCCGTTGACTTCTTTTTCTCTTCCTTTGGTGGAACTTTCACCTTGAAGGGTCATGTGGTGTCTTGACCCTAGGTTTAGGTTAGGTTACAATGGGTTCAGGCCTTCAGCCAGATGAGTTGATGCTGGGCTTTCTGGTCACTGCCAGCCCGACAAAAAACATCCATAGTCCGACTGAGAGTCTGGGAAATAAAAACAAGTGATTTGTACGTCTGCTTCAAGAAAAATAAGGCCACATCCTCAGCACTGATGTTGTCAAAATAAAAAGCTCCTGTGTCTTCAGGATATGTGATGAAATTCAATATAAATTCTGTGTGGGCGCACAAGCGGAACCAAGCAATGTTACGAAGCACATGCCTTCTCAACTCCAGCTAAATGTATCTGGGAAGCAGATGGGGTGGGCCACATGAAGTACCTGCCCCTAGGTGCCCCCTTATCCTTGATTGATACAGGGGATGTCTCGCTGCCGGCGCTTTCTTTTTTCTGTCTATGTTAATGATCCAGGAAGGTGGTTCTGGTCCCTTTAAGACTGAGTGCTTCAAGCTACGGTAAAAGATTAAACCAACCAGTTCCATATTTTCTATGACCAGGCAGATGCGCTTCTTGACCCAGTCAGGCGGCGGCTGAAGGCTTTTTCAAACCTTGTTAAAACAAGAGTCTCAAGACAGATAACCTCCACGGTGGAACAGGAGGTATTCCTTTGAAAAAAATGCTTAGCCTGCAAATGTTCAACCCTGTTAATTAGCCTGTTGGAATGCCGCATCTCACGCGACAGTGGCATGGACTCTAACCATCAAGCTTAAATCAGGCAGTCAGGTGACCCTCCATGAGACGCAGGCAAGACTCATGCCTCGGAGGCATACCCAATCATTTTATAAAAGGCCTCAGTTGCCTCTCTGCCAGAGACTGGTACAGTAGTGCTGCTGGCCGCATGTTTGGTCAATCTCTTCCTTAAGGCTATGGCAGATGGAAAATGCCAATTTCCAGCTTGGTATGCTTCCAAACGCACTCAGCATGGCTCAAATCGCTTGACTAGAAAGCATTCAGCCAGTGTTAAACACGTCATACGTTTGTTCATTGAGCTAACCTTTCCTGCCTGGGTACCAAGCAAGAAGTAGTAGGCACGCTACAAGTACATGAGCTCGCCACCTGCTGGTGTGCTGTTAAACCAATTGTGTGTGAGACTTAATCCCTCAGCTGATGATGCATCAAAAGTAGCATGACCAAGCAATCCTGCTGCTTTAGCTGCGCGTGCAAGCTCGTGCAAAATGTCTGCGCTGTCTGCAAGTGTAGATGATACGCTGGGCTTGTAGCCTGCAGGCAGTGGAGTGGGGCAGAGGCGCTTCTGAGTGCAGATGCAGCTCAGGCGGGCACTTACCAAGAAGCAGGGATGCCAGCATCACACTGTGATCTCTTGGCAGCAATGCATGGGCGAGTTGGTTGGCATGCAATGTAGACTGCATGCCCACACAGCGAGTCACAGTTATGCACATGCTGTAGCACAGCATTAGTATCAACAAAGCCACCACATTGTTCCACTGTGGCCATGGCATTGTTGAGGTTGCAGCCAGCAATCATTCGGCTCACGCTTGCGCACTTGCGCGCACACGCATGTGCACATACATGCAATTGTGTGACAGTGTATGCGGGCTTGCGTGCGTTCGCACCAGTTGGAATGCGTTTAGGAATAGTGTGTACACACAATTTGCGCGACACAAGCTTGCTCGAACCACTTCCTCTCATGCAACGCTACCCGCACATCGCATCGCGCAACTCACATGCGCAACCACACACTTAAGCCACTCTAGACGCACCTGGTACCGTTAGCAAGGTTGCCTGCAGGCCTGTGACGCTGATGGCATGCAGCAGCACAGCCAGCAGGTTGTCCTGGACTTTGGTGGTCGGAGGCACACGGGGGAGTGCCTCCATATGCTGCGTGAGGGGCGCCTCATTGTAGGTCATGACATGTGCACCTGGAGCGCGGCACATGCGGGTGGGTGTATCCAGGCATGCACCTGAGCAGACCAGCTCTCACCAGCAGCAGGGGTCTTAAGACACACATCACACACACAGATCATGCCTAGCTGATCACGAGGCATAGGTGCTGAGCCTGTCCTGCAGGCCAGGCGTGGCTCACCTTTGCCGACTGCAGAGGGCATGATCATGGCAGCAAGCACGGTCAGCGACATGCTACAACATGGCCCGTTTGACTGCTGCTGCTGCTGCTGCTGCTGCTGCTGCTGCTGCAAAAGGGCCACAAGAGCAGCCGTCAAGTGCGCGTGCTGGTTCTCTGGAGCGACGCAGTTGAGGCAGATGGCGGAGACCTGGGAGATGCAGGAGGCACAAAGGCTGGCAGGGTGACATTGGTGTGGGTTGGCGTCATTCTACACCAGTAGCCAATTTGGAGGCACAGAAAAACGAAAGCCTGGGCATTTTAAGCTGGAGTGTGGCATGAGGCGCGCAAGGAAGCAGCCAGGTACCCTTTAATGTGCCTTGGACCAAGGCGCCCTGAAGCACGCTCTGTACTCAGTAGAACGTGTGACAGTACTTTTTTGCTGGCTGTGCATGCTGGAGTGTCCTAACATATTTGCTTGCAAGCGCTGCGTGTTTGGCCTCTGTTGTACTCACTGTGGGCGCGGTGCTGGAGCTGCTGCTGTAGATGTTCTTTAGCACTACAGGGCTGCAGCTAGGCCCTGGCACTCCTTGGAGCGCTGTCCTGACTTCAATGGGGCCTTGCAGCTCAAGGGGGATGTCCTCAATCCGAGAATCCTGTGGCGCTTTTAAGCTCAGAAGTAATCTTGACCTGCGCGGAAGTTCAGTGCACCCAGAAATGAGCTGCAGCAGGGCAGCACCGTGGGGCTGCAGATCATACAGGGCTGGGAAAAAGTGCAGCTCCCAAAGCCTTACGAATAAAAGATCTGCACAGCATGTCCAGGCAAGGCCCAAGGCTCGCAAGACACCTACCCAACGCCTCCACATCCATCACACAGGCCTATGACAACCTGCAAAGGATGAATATGAGCAATAACTGAAGCATGGAGTCGTGCTTCCAACCACACCGCATTTTTGATGATAACTTGCTCATGCCCCACGCGCATGCATGCCAGTACCTGCACTGAACTGACCACCATGTGATCATACAATGAGGTACCCACCTGCTGTGCAATTTCAGTTCCTGCAGGTGCATGCAGTGAAACACTCGCCATGCAGTCCACGCAGAAAGATGAGTAAAAGAAAAAGGAAAGGAGGAGTGGAAAACAATTTTAAAATATTGAAATTTACATAGTCAGTAGCGTGTATGAGGCCCGGCACGTAGCACTGCCCTCGACCGAGCTTGAGTCGGCCCAAGAGGCCAAGCAAGCTTCACAGTTCTACCATTACCAATGGTGAAGGGTGAGGGAAACCCAAGAAAGAGGGCCAGGCCCACGAGTGTGCAGGATGTGCTCTTGTCAGGGCCTGATGGTGCAGACGCCCAAGCCCAAGCACCGGGAGGCAAGCCTGCAGCTGCAGCAAAAGGGAGCAATGCCCATACACTCACGGTTAAAGAGGTAATGCAGAGGCTCAGGGGGAGCGCACCTTGCTACAGGATCATAATTCAGGCAGCGTGTCATCTGTCAGCGCATGCTGTATTTGCAATGCGAACTGATGTCTCATGCATCCACCGCTGATGCCGCTCATGTGCTGCATCCATGTTCAACATCCACGTTACAGATTCACCAGGACAAGCTTACGCAGACAGCACAGAAGCTGTGGTCGGCCAAAGCCCTGTCCAGCAAAACTCCACCTGCTTTCCAGCCTGAGCTCGTGGCCAGCATCTACAGAGATGAGTTGGCAGGAGGCAGGGACGCTCCTCCTGCCTTGAAGCGTGTGATGCTGCTGGAGGTGTCCCAGTACCTGGAGAACTACCTCTGGCCAAACTTTGACGGAGCCACTGCATCCTTTGAGCACATCATGTCCATCATCCTCATGGTCAACGAAAAGTTCCGGGAGGGCGTGCCTGCGTGGACATTCTTCCACACACGAGAGGTGGGAAAAGCTCATGCATGTACAGCATCACTGCTGTGGCGCGCAGCAGTCGCGCTGGCGCTCGTGTTGTGCTGCTGCGACGCGCAGGGCTCGTACGAGGTGCACGCTTTTGCTGCAAAAGCAAGAGGCATGTGCTGTCTGCTTGTTCACTCTTCCTGAAAGCACAGATGCTGCAACCCCGCATGCCTGCGCCTGATCAGGACAACAATTGATGTCTCGTTAGACAGTACTGTGGCCTTGTTGGTTGGTTGGTTGGTTGGTTGGGCAGTCAGTCAGTTGGTCAGTTGCCCTGCCCTCTGTTGAATTGGACTTGCCGCGTTGGCTTTTGAGCTGAGCGGAGTGCATCTGCTTGCACCTCTACTCTGGCAGCTAGCTAAATGTTGAATGCAACTCATGGCGTGGTCACGCCACCCTTCTGCCTGCCCTGCCCCTCCTGCCACTCCCTGCCTGCTCGCCAGCCCCTCTCAGGCCCATTCCCCGCCTGCTTGCCCACTTCGTCCGCTTACCCGCTCCCTGCCAGCAGGAGGCCTTTGCCGACTTCTTCCGGTGCTTCCTGACCCTCAAGGGCCGGCGCAAGGAGCAGGGCCACGATATGCGCATGCACGAGCGTACGTCCTACCTGGTGTTCACCATCAACGTGTTCCAGGTGCGTGCGTGTTACTGCCAGGGGGCGGCTCCCCCCTTGGATGCGCACCTTTTGTGGGCACAGACTTGCTTGCACACGTCCTGCCTGGTGAAACGCACTGCCGGCGTGTCCCATGTGCGCCAATTAGGGCTTGCGTGTGCAATTGGCAAAAAGAACCGCAGACCTGCTGGCCCACGGGGCGTGCCTCCAGCGGCACCGATGTTGCAGTGAGGGTGCACAGACACGGGTCTGCATCTGGCGCGAGGGGCAAGAGCGCATGGACCAGTATATACGCTGTGTGGGCTTCAGTCCCCATGAGCCCAAGGTCAGGCCCCTTTTGCAGCCGCCCTTCCAAGACTAGCTGGGCCGTGCTAATGCTCTGGTGAGAGCTGCTGCAGTGCATGCCTGCTGCCCCGCACAGGCTGCCGCATCACCGATGGCCCTTGCACCTCAATGCGCGCGGTCACGCTGTCTCTGCTTCTCTGTTTTTCACAATGCCACTGCTAGCCTCCGTCACTCCGGAGCACCCGTCTGCCCATCTCTCCGAAGCACTCAAAAGCACCCAATAGTACACTGAAGCACTCTTACACACGCTAAAGCACCCGTCAGTCCATCTCTCAGGAGCACCTGTCAGTCCCAATGCCACACTGTCACTGCTAGCATCCACCACGCAAAGGTACCCATCTGCTCATCGCTCCGAAGCCCTCAAAAAGCACCCAACAGCACTCTGAAGCACTCTGAAGCACTCAAAAGCCCCCGTCTACCCATCACTCAGGAGCACCCGTCACCCTATCACTCCAAAGCACTCCAAAGCACCCGTCTACCCGTCACTCAGGAGCACCCATTAGCCCCAGTGCCACACTGTCACTGCTAGCATCCATCACTCAGACGCACCCGTCAGCCCATCGCCCCTTGGTGCTGCTTTCTAAGGCCACTTCAAGGCTCAGGACAGCAGCGTCTCCAGTGTTGCATCGACGCAGGATCCTGACCTGCCCTTGAGGCAGGAGTGTTGCATAGACGCAGGAGTGTTGCATAGACGCAGGAGTGTTGCATCGACGCAGGATCCTGACTTCTGCCCTTGAGGCCCAGCGGCGCCTTTGCACCACTGCCCCTGCGAGTGTGCTCGCTGTCCCAGCACATGACCAAAGTCTGCGCCCTTCCGTTCCTTGCATCAAAGGCCATCCCCACGTTGAGGCACACACAAGTGGAGCCGAGACGGTTTAAGCCTGTGTCCTTTTTCTTGGTTGCCAAAGGCCCATTTTGGCGCGCACACACCAGAGGAGCAGGCCCCCAGGCTCAATGTCCCCCCCATTCCTCTGATCAGGCTTCTTTGCGCTCCCATATGTATGGTTGCCCCTACGTGTGTGCACAGCTGCCCCTACGTGTGTGCACAGCTGCCCCTACGTGTGTGCATAGTACCCCTACATGTGTGCGCAGCTGCCCCAACGTGTGCGCACAGCTGCCTCTACGTGTGTGCACAGCTGGCACCCAAGATGTGCGGTGGCCCCCCCCTGCGCGCAGCTCCCCAGCTCCCCGGCATGAGCGCCCTCACGTGCTGTGCTCTGCCTGTGCCCCTGCCTGCAGTCGCTGGAGGACGAGATGGTGCGCGCGCAGGTGCTGCGCCTGGTGTCGCTGCCGCTATGGCAGGCGCTGTCGCCGGGGCGCCTGCAGCTGGAGCTGCACGGCCTGCCGCAGCTGGGCAAGCATTGGAAGCACCTGCTGAAGAAGGAGGCCAAGGTGTGGTGCGGGGCAGGGCGCGGCAGGGTGGCAGGGCTGCTGGCATGCTGATCCTGGTGTGGAAGGTCTGTAAGGGCGGAAGAAGGGCTGGAAGCACCACTGCTGATTTGATCAGCAGATAAAGGCTGAGGTACGGTGTGGGTTGGCGGCTCTGTTCGGATGAAGCTGGTCTGGTGCTGTCTCTGCCCTTCTGCTGCCTGGCATGGGTTTGGGGGGATCATGCGCCTGGAGGGTTGTACTGAAGCCCCTTGCTTGGACATGATGCCCGGTTGCAACTGTGCCAGCGCACGGGTGAGCGCAGGATGGTGGGTGTGCACGCGTACACACATGTATGGGCCCTGAGCAGCCCTCTTGTGTTCTCCTCCCAGTCCACTGGCAGCGCAGCTAGCAGGCTTTTGCTCGAGTGCGCGCACGGACTTGTGCACACGGACTTGAGCACTGCACGCTGCTGGAAAGTCGTGTGGGCGTGCCTGCTCCGTGGGTCGAGACATGGCCGGGCTTACCTACCAATGGACCTGCTGCGGATGTGCGGACAGGCAGCGCGGCCACAGCAGGGCAGCTCAGCCACGGTAGGGCAGCTGGGCCACAGCAAGGAGCCTCAGCCACGGTAGGGCAGCTGAGCCACAGCAGGGCGCCTCGGCTACATCAGGGCAGCTAAGCCACAGCAGGGCGCATCAGCTACAGCAGGGCAGCACGGCCACAGCAAGGCAGCTCAACCACGGCAGGGCGTCTCAGCTCGGCAGAGAGCGCCTCAGCCACAGCAGGGCGCCTCAGCTCAGCTGAGAGCGCCTCCTTACAGGCATGTGCGCCCGCCTGGTTATTGACCTGACCCAGAAGGGAAGCGGTTGCCGCAAGGGTGCTGTTGCCGCTTGACTCAGCCGCATGGTGCGCGTTGTTTGTGGCCTGCAGGCCTCCAAGCAGCCCGGCTACGTGCCCGGTCCGCAGCGGCCGGAGGGGCGGTTTGTGCCCGCACTCCTGGATGAGTTCCTCGAGATCCTGGACCAGGTGTGTGTGTGTGTTCTTTGCTCATGTGTGGCCACATGTTTGTGTGTTTGTACACATGCGTGTGTCTGACTGTTTTTGTGTGCATTTGTCTTGGTGTTGGTGAGGGTGGCAAGAGGGTGGGAATCCTTCTTGCGTGTTTAAATAGGCAGTTTGGGACTCTGGGGGGTATGGATTTTGGTCCTGATGCCTGGCTTGTTGGGAATGCGATCGGATGTACCTCCTCATGCACCCAAGCATGCCGTCGGCGTGTGCCCTCCCACTGAGCAAAGCAGAGTGTGCCTGCTGCACTGCAAAGCAGAGCGTGCCCGCTGGCCGAGCATCGCCGCCTGCTGCACTGCAAAACGGAGCGTGCTCTCTGCGTGTTTGCGGCCGGCAGGTGGTGGTGACTGAAGATGCGCCCACAGAGGGGCAAGGCGCAGGGGCGATGCCGACGGAGAGCGGGGCCACGGTGCTGGCGCCGCGCCCGCTGCTGCACTGTGAGCGTCTGCTGGAGCTGCTGGTGGACCTGCTCAGCCAGCTGCCCACGCGCAGGTGCGTGTGTGAGCTTGTGCGCATGCATGCGTATGTGCCTGTGCATTAGTGGGTACACGTGCATGTTTGTGTGCATGCACCATGCATGTGTGTTTGGGGCGGAATGTGCAAGGCATGGTGTGTGGTGGTTTGCGCAAGTGATTGCATGGGTGTGACGCACAGGATGCGCTCGGTGCGTGTGTACATGTGTGGGCTCGGGTTGGGACAGATTCCATGTTAAAACAACATGGAGGGACTATACAACAGCATTGCCAGCATGCATGTGTCCACAGGCCGCTGCCGATCCCACTGTGGCATCCAACAACAACGTGCCTGCATCAGCACTGGCCTGGCCACTGCACATGCGTGTGGCACTCTCCTAAACACACTCTTTGTGGTGCTGCCATTCACTCATCTGTATTTAGCTTAAGGGCTGTGCCATCCCCTTCGCCACACACAAACGCATACACACACACGCCACGCGTGCATTCCTACACAGGAAAAGTCCCTGCAATTGTCTTTGCACACACACAAACGCACACACACACACACACACACACACACACACACAAGCACTGGTGCTGCTGATGGTTTGGGCGCACCCTGTTGGAGGTCGCACCAACCTCAGAATACAGGAACACCTCCAACACACTTAAGTCCACACACACCTGGTCTGACGCATCTTACTCTCGCGACGCACCTGGTCTGACGCATCTTATGTTCCACACACACCTGGTCTGACGCATCTTACTCTCGCAAACCCTTCTCACTCATCTCACCTTTATATGCCTCTCCTACGCACACGCACCGGCGCCGCCCCCGCAGGTTCGTGCGCACCCTGTTGGAGGACCGCGCCATCCTGGTCAAGGCAAAGCTCGCGCCCCTGTACCGCCACCCCTCTGCGTCGCTGTACCGGCAGCTGGTGGACCTGTTTCAGTTCTACATGGCCTTCCCCATCAACGACCACACCGGGGACCCGCTGACAGACGAGGACGTAACGCAGGCACACTACGAGAAGGTGCGCACGTGCGTGCGTCCGTGTGTACGTTTTGTGTGTGCATCCGAGTGCACAAGTGCCGTGCGCCTTTGTCGGCTGCCGCGCTGGCCAGCCTATAGTAGATGTGAGGATGTGCCTGGCAAAGTGCTTGACAGGGATCACTCTGTGTGCCTGACTGGAACTTTATCCTGTGGTGCGCATGAGGAGGTGGGTTGGTGCCTGGCAGGAAGAATGGAATGCAGGTGCCACAATAAGGTGATGTACATGACAAGGTGATGTGTATGACAAGGTGATGTGCATGACAAAGTGATGTGCCTACAGCACAAGGATGTGCTAGCTGGCGCTGTTGGTGAAATGAGATTGTGCGCATGTGCATCCATGTGTGTGCATGCATGCCGGTGTGCTTTGATGCGTGCATGCCGGTGTGCTTTGATGCATGCACCCTCATGCACCACCACATCCAACCAGCCTGGACACGCGCACAAGCACACAGGCACGTCCCTTCAAGTGCATGCACACCCACGCGCGCGTACATAACTTTCTGATCGAAGCAGCCGTGTTCCTGGCACCCAGATGTGTCCGCCTTGTTTTGCTGCACCTGCAATGCGCCTGCCCTCGTTCTTGTTTCTTTGTGTGTACAAAAGTGTTTTGCAGGTGCGCATGTGTCAGCGTGCGCGTGTGTATGTGCGTAGCATTGTACAAGCTGGTCAGTGCTCCTGACATTTTTTAGAAGGGTGCTGGCATGCAAGTTTCCTACATCTTGACCAAGTATGTACTGCCCTCCCTCCTCAAGCACGCACAAGTCTGCACAACTCTCCCTGAGCATGCACTGCTCTCCCTCCTCAAGCACGCACCGCTTTCCTCAGGCATGCTGCACAGGCCCAAAGGGTTCTTCAGTGGTGCAACGCGCGCTCGCCAGTGCACACACGTGCTTCCTCTGTGCTTCAGCATGTGCTCACCTGTGCACACAGTGCTTCCTTTGTGTTGCAACACATGCTTGCTTGTGCATCACCTCACGTGTCAAACCCCCGCCGCTGCCCGCCTCGCCTGCCTGCTTGCAGGTATGCCAGCTGCAGCGCCTGCTGTTCAAGCACTGGCCTAAGCTGCACGAGCTGGCGCTGTCCAACTGCGGCACCGTGGAGAAGAGGGATGTGCTGAGGCGCCACCTGGTGAGTGCGCTGGTGAGCGCGCTGGTGTGCTGGTGTGCTGAGGCGCCACCTGGTGTGCACGCTGGTGTGCTGAGGCGCCACCTGGTGAGTGCGCTGGTGTGCTGAGGCGCCACCTGGTGAGTGCGCTGGTGTGCTGAGGCGCCACCTGGTGAGTGCGCTGGTGAGCGCGCTGGTGTGCTGGTGTGCTGAGGCGCCACCTGGTGTGCACGCTGGTGTGCTGAGGCGCCACCTGGTGAGTGCGATGTTGTGCTGAGGCGCCACCTGGTGTGTGCGCTGGTGAGCGCGCTGGTGTGCTGGTGTGCTGAGGCGCCACCTGGTGCGCACGCTGGTGTGCTGAAGCGCCACCTGGTGAGTGCGCTGGTGTGCTGGTGTACTGAGGCGCCACCTGGTGAGCGCGCTGGTGGACATCGACTGGAAGCCTTGTGGGGCAGTGCGGGTGGGCCTCAGCTAGGGTGGTCACTCGGTTGGCACTCGCAAGTATGCTTGCGCGCCTGCGTGTGTGAGTGTGAGTGATGGGTTGGGGGTGCGCACCTGCACGCATGCATACGAAGGGGGGGGGGGCGGCGCTGGTGGGTGCAAGTTTGTGGGTGAGTACACATCAGTGCTTGCGTCAAGCGCAGGGTTGTGTGGCTTCCTCTGTCTTACCTGTAAAGCATCCAATGCCTGCATGTGTCGTACATCGGTCTCAATTACCCAATGATACATGGGTCTCAATGATCTGGCACTGATCGCCCTGGCACATGGCACTGGTTACAAACAGACCCTCCACATTCTTGCAAACAGACACCCCCCCAAGAGAAATACACTCTGCGCACTCACCCTGCTCTGCCCGCTGCCTGTCCCTGAGTGCCTCCCCCCCCCATTCGGTGCAGGCTGTCCTTTGCCATGAGGACCTCATCTCACCATGCCTTCACAGCGCACAGACCCTCATGACACACACAAACACACATGCATCAACACAAGTGCACACACACCCTCATATCACACAATCACACGCAAAAAATACACATCACACACAAATGCGCACATACACACCACACGTACACTAACACCACACAACATGTGTTCACACGCAACACACACTCGAATTGCTGCCTAGCCCAGACTGCTGC
>LKMJ01004308.1_pt1 | contig 13379 bp, 16 predicted proteins | sample 643391 | NCBI WGS metagenome assembly LKMJ01 (sample SAMN04112250, study PRJNA286221) | soda lake metagenome | biome: soda lake; feature: Kulunda Steppe; material: water; isolation source: sample PL-Br10 brine of Picturesque Lake | place: Russia: Kulunda steppe | collected 2010-07
GAGAGAGAGAGAGAGAGAGAGAGAGAGAGAGAGAGAGAGAGAGAGAGAGAGAGAGACGCCCTCACTTGCTGTTTTTCAAAAGATGATCCAGGGAAGGAAACTTGAAGTAGTGGAAATGAAAGTCAATACCATAAAGGTGCATGTCACATTAACGCATCCACTCACATCCCAGCGTTCCAGGTCCACAGGTTGCCAATGAATAATGTAACAGCAGCGCTAAAGGTCCACAGGTTGCCAATAAATAATGCAACAGCAGCTCTAAAGGTCCACAGGTTGCCAAATAATACAACAGCAGTAAAGTATTTGCCTGCTGAGCTCAAATGCTTGCACATATTATCCCTGATTGACTGCCGTTCACGTTTCATGCCTGTTGCTGAAGTGGCATGAGTCTACATGTGCATGTGCTTCCTATTCAGTGATAAGCGCTGGCTGCAGAAGTAATCCTCCACGCCTAGACGTTAGAGAAGACCCTTCCTTGAAACATGGAGCTTCTCCAATGGTGGATTATAAGGGTAACAAATCATTTCAATATTTGTGAGCTGCTTGACCATTGCAGGAGTTGGTGCAGACACATTTTCTTCAAGGCTTAGAGATGCCCTCAGGATAATCGATGCTGTTAAGCAGAGGGCAATAACGTTCTCTGGGCCGCAAATCCTTATGGAAAACTCCCCGCTTGTCATCGTCTCAAGATACCCAGTCTTTCTGCAAGATGTAGACAAGAATGAGTCCTGGAACCTTCCATTGAACAAGACAATGCCAACTGACTGCCCGCCTGGTCTGTGCTACAACGCCACAACCAGGGAGAAGTGAGTAGTGCTGGTGTATGAGGACTTGTGAGCAGAAATGTGCAGACCTTGCAGCCATTGAGTAGCTGGACAGAGGTGTGCTTATTATGTTTATCCTGAGAATCTGCAGCCCAGTAAACACTCCCACCAGCTGAGCGTGCTCTGTGGGTAACCAAAAGTCACCCAGAAATATGTGTGTACGCAACAATGGACAAAACAAAAACCATCCAAAAACTTGAGTTCTTCCACCTTCAGGTATTTCACAAAGCAGCAGTGCTTGCAAAAGCAAGCACACCGCGTGCTGCCAAACAAATTCTCACACGTGCATGCTCACACATGCACTCACACTTATACAAACTAGCACATGCTTGTACACACATATACAATTATACATACATACACACTCATAACATGAAACAAAAAACCACTTGTATGCATGCAAGCATGTGCAGGCACGCAGGCACCCACCCATGCACGCGCGCGCAAATGTTCACTCACGCTTGCTTACACAACCCAGACATTTTTTGCGGACAGCATGGCTGAGCAAATAAACAAATCCATTGGTGCTGTGAGGTGCTGCTCGGGTGCAGATGCCAAAATCTGACAACAGTCTTCCGGTATCCATGTGCTTGCAGGTTTTGGGGTGAGTGACGCCATATGAAAGGTTGAGCAGTTGTTCGCCAAGACTGGCTGACAACGAGACTTGCCAAGACTTGCCGAGACTCGGCCAGTCTCTTTGGGTGATGTGGGGGACCCTTGTCAGTGACGAGTATCACCTTTTCAACATGGAAATCACCGGCAACCGGCGGAACTGGCAAGAATAAGCCAACAACCCCGGAACGTCCCCCAAATGTTAGAATTATATAAATGTGATCTGACAGTGAGGGACGAGGTAGTGCAGTAGGTGATGATCAGCTTGGAAATGACTGACAGGGTGATGGAAAGGATTTATCATCCATCAAGGGAGCTAGGACCCTGCTGATGTCACCTGAAAAAGTTAGATATAGTAGGAGGAAGAGGGAGAAACATTCTCCAGCCCCCGCGCGCCAGCCTGGCTTGTGGGCTTCAAAGGAATTCCAAGCAGCTGCCCTTGCCATATGGCAGCTGATGCACACCCCATGGCTTGTACTTGCACCTCACAGCTTGTGCCAGTGAGCAAATTGGTCTGTGTGGTAGCTGCACACTGAGCACCACAGCTGTTCTCCAAGTACTCATGGAGCGTGCACAGGAGCATATCTGCTGAAGCATCCAGTACTTAGGGGATGACCTGGTCCCTGCAGCTGCTTGATACTGGTTGCCTAAAAACGAGCTGCGGGACAAGCAGCCGGAAGGGGGAAGGGATTGGGGGAAAGAGGGGAACAGCATGTGACTCTTCCCGGCCCTGGAGGCCCAATCCAGATTAGTTTATTCATCGTGAATTATGTTGAAGTTGCCTGGAAATTCTCAGCTTGAAAGGAGGCGCCTGTGAAAAGCAGTATTCTTATGATAATATCTCAACTAGGCACTTCCCATCTACAAAGAGTCTTGCCGAGTATCGGCGAGCCTCTTTGGCAGTTTGGACCGCACTAATCACCTAATTTAAGCATATGGTCCTGAACATATGGCTCATGAGTTTTTGGGGGCTTCGGGACTGCATTCCTTGTGATTGTAGCCAGGAGTAGCCAGCGTTGCATCCAGTGTGATTACAGCTACTCAGGTCAGCATATTTTCAGGGATTTTGGCCGTGGCTTGGGTTAGGATATGCCGTGTGCCTGATTCTATGGAGAGCAGACACACAGAAGGGGTCCGGCAGAGCTTGAGTATTTGCTCACATGGGGCTTCAACTACGCTTATGGTCATAGGCAGACCTCGTTGTGGCGTCCTTCGGCTCCTTGCAGATCACCTACGTATCACCCTCGTATCACCCATTTATCAGATTTATTGAGTGCAAAGGCATCCCAGGATGTGCATCCAATAAGCTCCAGGGGGCAGCTCCCTAGACACTGTGCCTGCCTCGGAACACGGTGACCGGATGTGTAAGGAAGCACCGCGTACTTCATTTAGTGCCAAGACGCACGGTAACTTATTTGACGTACTGACGTCAAGCTATTTCTATCTCTATCACAGCCCTGCCACGCAAGGGGCGATTGCTTTCTGTGTGCAGCCTCAGGCAAGCCAACAGATCCCTGTGAGCATCTTCCTTGTGAAGTGTTTTCACCACAGGGGGTACGCTTCTTACCATATGGCATCAATCAGAACTACATTAAAGGCACTCTCCAACTCCGACTTTCAATATCTGTAGCTGTGTGGTGGCTCTGCTCACAGGTTTCACGGCTGCTTTTTTGTTTGCTGAAAGCTTCTTCTTTGGAGAGAACAGCCGCTTCAACCTGCTCAAGGAGAACAAATATGCCTTCAGGTGCGTGTGCTCCTAACCACCAGGGCCGGAGTGAAATGGCTGCATCAGCCGCATTGTCACATGTCTTTGCACGACTCAGATATTGGCTATCCTGACTGCGCTGCATCCCATCCTTTCGCTATGGGTTGCACAAATCAGATGTAGGCTGTCCTTTCCTATCTTTGCACAAATCAGGTATTGGTTATCTTCTGACTATGCTATATTCCATCCTTTCACTATCCCAAAGGACGTATATTGATGCATTTCCATCTCCCTCTGCGCTCTTCATCGAAGGAATGAGCGTGGGCGTAGTGTTAATCTTTCCTTTCTCCAGGATTGCCACCCCCAAATGTAGATCGCCTCAAACACTCTGCCGTTTGTCTTTTCACATGGTATTACATGATATTTTGCAACGTACATCGTCAAGCATGTCGGGGCCGTAAGGTGTTCACACGTACAGATGCAAGTCATTGACTACGTCAAAAGGAGCTCCCAAGAGACATGGCATCTGTATTTCTTCCCTGAAAGCTTTGAAAATGTTTATCTGCTCCAAATACATTAAGTCTATCATTTCTCTTTAGTGCGTAATTAGGCAATGTGCGCTGGAGCATCTGGACATAACCTTAAGCCATCTATGGACAGTGACGCCTTCACGAAGGCCTGGGTGACCGGAGCCTGTGCAAGGTTGCGGCAGCAAAGTTTTGGGTCCACGCATGCGTTCAGGCTGGTGAGGGATGGGGCAAGCGTGACGCCTGAGGACAGAGTGATTGTAGAGCACGGGGACCTTGATCAAGAGGTGAGCTACCTATCCATTTATCAACATGTGAGCTATATCAATAGGTGAGCTATCTATACCAATAGGTGAGCTACCTATCCATCCATGAATAGGTGAGCTTCCTATATCAATAAGTGAGCCACCTCCATCAATAGGTGAGCTTTATCAGTAGGTGAGCTACCTATCCATTCATTGGAAGGACGTGAGTGCAAGTGTGGTGAGGCTCACACACACACGCAGTGATGGGCGCACACAAGTGCAAGGGCAATATGGCTCATAATGCAATTGCCTCTTGCCATGTGCTCCGGCCCTTGGTTGAGCCACATCTGCACAGAAATTTGCACAGTTCCCTTGTTTGCAAGGTAGCTCAGGGTGCAGCGTAGCCTTGAGTCTATGTGAAGAGGCGCAGCTGGACGCTGGGTGCAGCTGCAAGATAAAAATGGGCTAGTGTGTGGGTGCAAGCCCATCCTTTCCCTTACCTCTCCGCACATGCTGTCAGCAGCCTTGATTGCGCGATCTTTTTTCTCTAACAAGGCCTCGAGTGAGCATTTGTAAAGGATACTCACTAGCTTGAAGGTTGCTTGCTCACTTGCTTGGTACTTGTAAGCTCTGGGTCCGGCTTTCACTGCTTGACCTATGGGCTCTAGGTTTTCCTGCCCCCAATATCTTGTTGCCCCCTTCATCCAAAGCTTTTTCTGAGGCCCTCCTGATCTGCGCTTCACTGCAATATGAGAGATGTGCATGTGATAAGAGTGCTGTGCATGTGATGTATGAGTGCTGTTGTGGCCACATGCGTGCGTTGCACTGCCCTCAGGATTTGGAAGCCATTGATGTTGGTGTGAATGGAGCGGCATGGACTTTACAAGTGTACAATCCTGAAATCAAGATAAGCCGGAAAACGGCCAAAGGAGTCACAGCTATGGTTGTTGTGGTAGCTGTCATTGTATCAGGTAGCAACGGTGTCCTGCCTTCTGTTCCGACCTTTGATCCCTCTCCTTATTTCCATGACGGTGCCTTCTTTGCAAGCCATGAGCGGCCGGCCCTAGCTGCCTCCACCCTGCACAGCCTGATTGCCCTTTGCAGTCTTGTGAATGCAGCCCTTGTGACAATATGTGCATGTGCCATGGCAAGCACGTTCATGTTTCATGGTCAGGCATGCACTTTTCCGGGCAGTTCATTGTCAAGCCTGAACAGGCACAAGCCCCATCGTAGGCTGCTCTGCTCAGGTATTATCATCATTCTATGGGCTCTGATCAATAGGATAGTTTGGCCAGTGGGCTCTGGGCCTTATGGCATGTCTACATCCCCAATGCTTGCAAGGGAGTGACTTAGCAAGCCTGCAGCTGTCATCCCTTCTAGTACAACAGACATGCTTTGATGTCTGCATATAGCACCATGTAGCTGTGTAATGTGCAATACTTCAGGCGTTTGATACGCCGGATTTCTCCTAGTGCGATGTATGCTTAACACGTCTCTTGAAGCATACTATTATTCTGAAAGGGCAGACAGGTGGTATGTACGTTCATTTGTGTCCATGCAACTTGCTGTGCAGTTGTACTGCTGCTTTACTTGGTCAGCAGCAAAGAAGCCATGCAGCTCTACAAGGAGCAGCTGGTGAGTCCTGACCATATGTCAGGTGGTGCGTGAGCAGGGCACTTGCTTAGGTGGTGAGGAGTTGTGCAATCGTTGAAGTGGTGCATGAGCAGGACACTTGCTGGCTAATGCTGGCCATATTAGGTGGTGTGTGAGCTGGGCATGATTGCTGAAAATGGTCTACGTCTCAGGCAATCCAGTACGTAAAGCCACCCAAGCAGTAATGGAAATGATGAAATTGCAGGCTAAATGGAGTGTCTCAGGTTTGCTTTGGGGGTGGCGGGGGGAAGGGCCTCATGGAACCGCAGTCCGCCGATGCTTTGGAGGAATGTGTATTTATAGTGAGGACATTAATTGATGGAATCTGGACATGATGTCTGCAGGCCGCCCATGCGGCACTGGAGCAGGCTAACGGCAACCTGTCCGAGGCCAAACTCGTGCTTGAGGCAGAAAAGCTGCAGAGGGAGGCACTCTTGGAAAGACAGGTGTGCACTCTTTCTGCGGCAGGGTGCCCTCGGGGCACCCCAATGAAAATTGCTGGTGACATTGCCAGTAGTCAGCTGGACCTCTTGCCCGACAAGGGCGTGCCAAATCCCTCTGCTCCAAATGTGTATCTAGGCCTTATCGTTGTTCTGGGGGCTCTGGCTATTTTCCTTGCCTGAAGTCTGGAAAAAGCCGGCCTTGACTTCTCCCCATCGTGCCTGTGATGGCTGCTTTTGTGTGAGCAATGGCCCTCTTTGATGCGGATCCTCCTTGCCCCACTGCTCACAGATGAAGCTGATTGCTTGCTTTGAAAGGGACTCCAGCAAGTCAGAGAGCAAGCAAGGCTCCACTATGGGTGTGTCCCTTCCTTAATACTTTATTTTCTTGCCCATGTTAATCATGTGCGCTCAACAAGAAAAGCATATCAGCAGGGCTTAGAGCAGGACAAGACTGGCTATGAGTGCGTCCCCAGTTTTGCACCATGGCGCACCATGTTGACACTGACCTGCCGCTGTGGCAGGCTTGTGCACTGTGTGATTGCAATGGCTGGCCACCATAGCAGGCTTGTGCACTGTGTGATCACAATGGCTGGCTACCATGGTAGGCTTGTGCACTGTGTGATCACAATGGCTGGCCACCGTGGTAGGCTTGTGCACTGTGTGATCACAATGGCTGGCCACCATGGCAGGCTTGTGCACCGTGATCACAATGGCTGGCCACCATGGCAGGCTTGTGCACTGTGTGATCACAGTGCCCGGTTACCAGGGCAGGTACTGCACAGTGACATGCGCACTGCTACGGCTTCCAGGCTGAAGGTCACATTCCCTCTCGGTCTGCAGCACCAGTGCGATGCTCTCAAGCACGCTGCACATGCGCATCCCATTCAGCAGCTTGCTCAAGCTCAGCCACGAAACGTGGACATCTCATTCATCTGCCACAGTGTGCATCATGCACTGCATCATGCACAGTCTCTTACTGACTGTACTGCATCCCTGGCTGACTCCCGCCTCTTTGCACTGCACAGAGCGCATTGCAGAAGCGCGCGGGCGTATCACAGACAGCAGGCATCATCTGGAGGGCGAGGAGAGGGTCCAGATTCTCGAGCTTCTTGGGGAGGGCTCGGTGAGCGCTGGAGGGGATAGAAAAATGCATTGGATTGCTGTGGCCATTGAGGGCGGCTTCGCTGAAGGGCACCCTCTGACTCCCTTGGGTTGCTCGTAATTATGTGTGAAGTTTTAAGTGGTGAATGCAAAAAGTCAATCGCAACAGCAACAGCTATTGGCTCTCTCTGATTGTGCATGCACGCGTGCCCCTTGCTTGGCCATAAACAGCAAGGGCGCAGGAGTATGCGAGCGCAGGTACGGTGGCGCAACGAATGAATTGAGGATTGTTTGTCAGGCAGATGGCAATAGTTCGCCAGCTTGAGATATCCAGCTGCACGGGAAAATCCGTGTGCAAAAGCAAACAACCTTCTGATGGGTGTGCATATTTATTTGGCGTATGTGTAATCTGGCTCAGGGCACACCCTCTGATGCTTATTTGCAATTTTTTTGGCATGCATGCGCATGCAGTTCGGCAAAGTGCATAAAGGGCTATGGCGGAGCACTGTGGTCGCAGTGAAGGTAATGCTGGTGAGTGAATGTTGTGGCAGGGGCGCCTGTGGCCTCTGCCCCTGTCCTTCGACTGGCAGGGGGCCACACAGGCTGCAGGGGGAAAAGATGCAGTGCAGTGCAGGTGCATGCAAGTTGTACTCTGAATATGGAGGTTGACTTGCTGCTGGTCCCTCTCAAGAGTTGCTCCCTCCTGTCAAGCCAAAGAGTGACTCCCTCTTATCAAGCCAAATTGTTTCCCTACGCATATTGGGGAAACCTCAGCATTTCCTGCAGAATTATTTATCTGTAAAGGTGCATAGGACTGCTGATGTTTTGCTATGCTACAAGTAGCTGCGAGAGGGAGGGACCAGGCTAGGGCCATGGATATTGGGGTATGACCGCATGCAGAGCATCAAAACGCGCCTTCATGGATTTACTTGAAGATTGATGTGACCGTACAGTTTGACCTTGTCAGCTGGCTGGATGAGGCAGTACGGGAGGTTGTAGTGGCATGTTCATGCACAAGAAGCCATCAAGGGTGTGTGACCCACAATGGACATACGTCTTGGTATTCTCGCACAAATTCAACATGGCTGCATCAGGATATGGTGCTTGAGGTCTGACAAGAGTCTGAAAATGAAATGTTTACTGCAAGAAGGCCCCCGGATGCCTCACAGGCATCTTGTGAATATTGTAAGCTGTATTAATTCAACGTTTTTTCGGCAAGATGAATGAGCCAAGAAAAGCTCAATCCGGGATTTTCTGAATTTTGAACGGGCAAGCCAGGAGCTGTGGGCTGGGGTCCAAGCGTCAGGGACAGCCCTTGGGTAGCCCTCAACCACTCTAGCTGCTCAGAGATTGGGAAGCAATGTGAAAAGTTTAGTGAGACAAAAGTGGGGGGGGGGGGCGTCCATGGGGACGACCAAGGGCAGCTGCTGGGCACGACTGTTGCTTATTAAGTTAACCCACCCCAGCAACCAATTCGTATGATGGCATGACCAATTACCTTCTCTTCAGCAGGAACTGTCAGATATTTGCACCAATAGAAGGCAGCTACGTGGCTTTTCAACGGCACACACGACTAACGCCATGCAATTTGCTACCTGTAATTTGCAATGCATTTATGCAAATGTGGCACACGTTCTGTGGTCAAATAGCAAACCCTGGCACTTATACAACTGCTTTCTGACAACAAAGCATTTCGATAATGTGCTGCCTCCATTTTTCCTTTTCCAAGTTGACCAAAAAGCCATAAGATCCACCCCAGGCACTTCAATCTGCGCCCAAAACTGTTTCATGCACCTTGCCTCATTGCTGGCAAGGCAATATGCATTAAAAAAAATTGTCACCTATGTTAACATGCACATGATAACTGCTGCATGCAAGGCGAAACAGCTTGCAGTAGCACACAAATGGCAGCTGGATATGTCTGTGCACCAAGAGTATCATGTCTCATTGATTTATATCTATTTCTTTTTACTTAAACAATCAACCACAAATAATGGAAATATTCCGTTCAACCACACAAGCGTGCTGGTCCCCTTCAATTGCTGTATTGAATCTGTTGCGTGCAGTTGCCTGCCAACATGAGTGGCGCAGAGAAGCGGGAGAAGATGGTGGTATGGGAGGCCGCAATCAGTTCATCCCTCATGCACCCCAACATCGTGCAAACCTACACGTACAAGATCAAGCCTGTGCAGGAGAATGATGGGCTGGAAGATGAAGAGCTGCAAAGCTTGGGATCGGCAGTGATGTTCTCCAAGTAAGTACCCTGCGTGAGTTGGGCTGGCTGCATCGACACAGTCCTGGTACAGCAGACATGTTGAGGTGGGCGTGAGCACACAAACCATTTAACACCTTGAGGCAGGCGCGAGCACGCACACTAATTAAAACCTTGAGGCGGGCGCCAGCACACAAATCATTAAAAACCTTGAGGCAGGCGCAAGCACACAAATCATTTAACACCTTGTTGGCCACAATGAGCGGAAGCCCCGAGTGTGTGATTCTTTCGCCACGTGCATAGCCTGCACAGATTCAGCCACGACCCTTCTTTGGCCTGGGGCTGTTGGTTTGGTATGACAGAGGTCTTTGGGCATTAGTTCTAAGGAGTCTTGGGTGAATAGCCCAACATTGAATTTGGCTGGATCAAGTCTTGATGCGGGCCAATCAGTGATAGACCTTGGTTGCCCTTGATTTTGGTTGGATAACATTTCTATTAGTATCAGTTATAAGGGTTGGGTCATTCGTTTTTACATATGTTATCACTTCCGGTTTTTAACAATAATTGCGCTTCTAAAAAGTGGCATTTGCGAATTTAATAGACCTCACACCCATTTTGACCAATTTGTCCCCTTTTCTGACTCATCGACCCCTGAAAATTTGAGGTGTTACTAAAATTCCATAGTTATACAAAATTCTAAAATTTCTTCCCCTGTCATTTCCAGGCAATCCCGGCTGCCTCCCAACCTGTGCGATACATCACATGATCATGCATGTTCCAGCAAAAGTGCTCTAACCTGCCATTCTCCTTCTTGCTGCAACTTTTCATGCAGTCAGATTGAGTAGACTGTGCATAAACAGAGGGAGAGAAACCTATACTGGGTGAAATTGCCAGGGAGAAGGCTTTCCTGGGCCAAAATTCCCAAAACAGAACGAAAAAGCGACCGAATAATTCGCGGATTTCGCTTTTTATCGAAGAATTCACGCTTGTTAAGATGAAATGACCCAACCCTTACTGATACTTAATTGTTGTTAGGGCGGACTATTACACGCTTTAAGGCCGTGGTTGCCCTTAGTTTTGTAGTGTGATGGACAGCAGCACCTGCCACTCGGCCTTTGCCTATCCCATCTTGGAATCAGCCTGAGAACGTGTGCTTCACTTGTTCCTCCTTCCATTGCCTTATGACCTTTTTGGAACTCTCCACAGGTCCTTTGTCAAGAACAAGGGGACGCCCCAGCTAGGCAGCAGCAGGGAGACCCACAGTCATCAACATGCACAGAATTGTGACAGCGCGCAGCGCAACACCGTCCACGGCTTTGAGGTGAGCGGCGCGTGCCTGGAAATTGCACCTGGTTTAGACTGCTCTGGGGAGCTCAGCCACCCAGATTTGAACAGACGTGACAGCGTTCCGGGGGCGGGTGGGAAGTTGATACGGGGTAAATGGAAGGATCTACTACTAAGGAACTCCACGGGACTGCTGTGGGAAGAACACATGTCTAAGCCTGGCAGGCCCAGGCCTGGCTCTGACACATAGGCCCTCAGGGGGCAAGACATTATGCACTGCACATAGGCCCTCTGACACATAGGCCCTCTGACACGTAGGCCCTCAGGGTGCAAGACATTATGCACTGCACATAGGCCCTCTGACACATAGGCCCTCTGACACATAGGCCCTCAGGGTGCAAGACATTATGCACTGCACATAGGCCCTCTGACACATAGGCCCTCAGGGTGCAAGACGTTATGCACTGCACACTGACATCCTTCCTATCACTGCATTCACACGCGGACGCTTGTGTGCATCCTGCAGCTTGCTGCGGCATTCAAATGGTATGCACACCATTTGCAACAGCTGGCCATGCTTTTGTTAAGTTCATAAAGAGGGGAGGTAAGCAACTGGCAGAGCTGCCTACTGTGTACATCTGGGCGCACTTGCCTCTTGTATGCACTGGCACGCTTGCATACATGTGCGCAGGTGCAACTGCTGCTGGAGTACTGCGACAAAGGAACGTTGCGCGGCGCCCTGGAACAAGGCGTGTTCATGGGCGACTTGGGCCTCAACTACCCCGCCATCCTGGACTGCGCGATCGACATAGCGCGTGCGATGCTGCACCTGCACTGCAACAACGTGCTGCACATGGACCTCAAGGCACGCAACGTGCTGCTAGCCAGTTCGGGCACGGAGGAGAAGGGCGTGAGCTGCAAAGTTAGCGACTTTGGTGAGGAACGGAGGGTGGAGCGGAGTGGAGTTGCAGGGGGGGACCCTTGTCTTCAAGACAAGGGCGGAAGTTCTGCCCATTTTCTTCATCACAATGCACACCCAGAGTTAATTTTAGTAATAAGAGTGTGCATATTCAATCTGTGCAACATCAGAATCAGGGATAACAGGATGGGGCAACAGGGCGCGGCAAGTCAGGGGGGGGAGCCTGAAAGGTTTGTGTGTGCCAAGCCAAAGCTCCCCATTGGGGGCGGGAGAAGGTCCTCTAAGTTGTTGCAAGGGGATGCATCATTGAGCTTGGTGTGCATGCTGGGTGGGTGAGCACTTGCACTGTGCAATTTGGGGCACAAGTGTTGCAGGGAGTCATGCGTGCACCGCTGAATGCATGCTCACTCAAGGCAACAGAATGCACGCAAATACCTTCGTTTATGCGTGTCAAGTTCTCGAGTTTGGGAGGCGAGTATGGTGTTCTAGAGGTGCGAAGAGCTGCCCGCAGGCCTGGTCCTGCCATATGTCGTAGAAGGCTTCCCATGCTGGATCTGAAAGTAAATCTTTAAACCAAGCGACTTCTTGACCCATGAGTTGGGTAACTAACACATGCCTCGATGTAAGTAGGCCAACCTGATTTGGGCGAGGATTCCCTGTGTGACAGCCTGCCATGTCAGGTTCAGCAACAAGTCACAGGCCCTCAGGGAAAACACGCATTATCACTCTGCCGCGGTCCATGCAGGCCCATAGCATTGGGGGGGGGAATGAACTCAGTATGGTGTGGGCCTCATAGGCTGGCTTGAATCCCACAGATGGTCAATGCTATCCTTTCAGGCTCCGCTACGGCACTCTTACCCTTCCATACAGGCTATGCTGCTTGGCAGGCATGTTTTCCTGAATGCACCACTTATGAACGTGCGGCCCAGGCTGCCGCATAATGCCTCCTGTAACATGTGTATTTGTGTAAAGCTTTGCGTGTGTGCTGAAGCCAACTTGGCGCTTAGATTTACTTGTGCAACATCAGAATCATTCAGGTGTCCATGCTGTTCTAGCTGGATCTTCTCCCTTACGCCTCATGCATTGTCTGGAACAGCAGCTTGCAGTTGCAGCGCTCTCATGTCTTTGCTTTTGCCCAACCACAGCATCCTGCTTTTGTCTGTCAATTCAAACATGCATACCTCAGCTCTCATTTTGAGGCGCAGGGGGAAAATCCAACGAGGCGGGGGCCTGCCCCTCCCGCCGCAGGCAGTGCTGCCTTTTTACCATACTGTACCCCCTGCTTTATTGTCGAGCAGGCAAACTTCGCTTATGCTGGAGCCTGCCCACACCCACCTTGTGCAAAACTGTGGCATGTACAACGGCAGTAGTGCTAAACTATGCGCACTTGCCACATGCATGCTTGCATGCCACTGGCTTTGCTCACTTTGATTATTTCTCAAGCTGTTGGTTGTACCGTGAAACTGGATATTGGAACATTATCCTAGAAACTTGGCAATCTTTGGGTCCTCAGCTTTTACCTCTGCGGGATGGCGCCCGACGCCAGAGGTCTATGATACTGCCAACACATTCTGTAGCTGCTGGAGTGCTTGCTACCTGTCGGACACAAAAATGGGTTGCAGAGATCAATCAGGCGGCTGGGGCTGCCAGAGCGTGTGCACAGGAAGCGGGATTGGGTGGACATGGGAAGTGCATTAACGGCAAAAAATCTCTGCGCTGGCGTCCATGGGTGATTGAACCCTGGGGGATCCTGCACTGCATTGCAGGCATCCCAACACGCATTCCTCAGCTACAAGCTGCGTGCAAGCTGCACCGGCTTTCTCATGTGGGGGTGTGCCGGGGGGGGGGGGGGGA
>LKMJ01004309.1_pt1 | contig 13377 bp, 16 predicted proteins | sample 643391 | NCBI WGS metagenome assembly LKMJ01 (sample SAMN04112250, study PRJNA286221) | soda lake metagenome | biome: soda lake; feature: Kulunda Steppe; material: water; isolation source: sample PL-Br10 brine of Picturesque Lake | place: Russia: Kulunda steppe | collected 2010-07
GAGGGAGTTTTTCTCCGCGTTTTTGCGACTGAGTGGTGCGCGTAGCGCACCCGAGGGAGTAAAAAGAGGTCAGGGAAGCTCGCGATGTGTTTCGAGCATCGTATCCAGGTCGAGTTCTGTGACTGCAAGCGAGAAGCCGTCGATTCTCGCCAGTCCGGGTGCGTGTTCCCAGAGATCATCCGCGCCGAGTCCATGAAGAATAACGGCGTGTGGCGTCGGTTTGACCACGCGGAGAGCCACAAGGGGTGACTCGCCGCGAGTCACGTTCGTGAACACGAGCGCCCGGTTCGTACTCTGTCCGTACAGGTTGTAGAACTCGTCGCTAGAGAGGTTCTGTATCGCTGCGATACTGTCGATGATGGTGTGTCCGGCGATCGTATCGCGGCTTCCCTCGACGATCTCTGTGGCCTCGATCACGTCGTAGTACCGGTCGAGTGGGATATTTGCGGGATACTCGTTGAGATCGTACACCGCTTTGCTGTCAAACCCGGCAGTGAGAACTCTGGCGTACTGCCGAATGTGGCTGCCACCACGACGCTCGTCGATCTCGAGTAGTCCATTCACCGCCCGTCGGATGATGCCAATTCCCGGATTGTCTCGGCGGCCACTTTCGTAATCGGAGACGACCGAGGGAGACACCTGTAGTGTGTCTGCGAGATCAGTCTGTGCAATCTCGAAATCTGTTCGCCACTTGCGAAGCGTCGCACCCGGCTCGTCACTAAGAGTGATCTCACCTGCAATCTTCTCGGCCAGCTTTTCGCGGTCTCCGCGTGCCATCTCAACGCTCTCCTATGTTTGCGGCAGCGGTTTGTGCGTCTGTAATAACGGCCTCGAAGTCAGTCTCTCCGTCACCCTCGACCCAGCGGTAGGTGATTGTTCCTTCGCTGTCGAGAACGAAGATGCTCCGTTTCGCTGCCTCGAAACAGTCGTACATCTCCGGATTGATTACACCGAACTCGTGGATTACCTCGTGGTTCCAGTCAGAAAGCATCGCGAATGGTAGTTCCTCCTGGAGAATGAACACGTTCTGGGCGGGTGGGAGATCGACGCTCACGCCGTAAATCTGTGCGCCGACTCGTTCGAACTCGTCGATCGAGTCGCGAAACGTCCCCATTTCAAGCGTACAGCTGCTGGTAAAGGCCGCTGGAAAGAACGCGAGCACGATCGGGCCGTCGCCAAGAGCGTCCGACAGCGCGAACTCCTCGATATCGTTGTACACCTCACCGCCTGCTTTCGGGACCGAGAAATCCGGTGCGCTATTGCCTACCTCGAGCATACACCCACATGCGTCGGCTGGGAGAGTAAAGCTTCCCCCGCGTTGGCTGGCTCGTCACGACCAAACTACTCTCGGTCATGTGCCTCACCATCATGACTGGACGACGCTTCGTCACGTGTCTCAGCATCATAACCAGAAGACGCTGCGTCTCGAGACTCATTGGACTTCTCTGTCTCTGCAGGTTCAGAACCCGCCTGGAAGGCATCTGCCGGGTCGGCGGTGTCCTGCTCAGGGCCCTCGCTGTCAGGGGTGGTTGTCTGCTGTGTTGCTCTCCGGTCGAAGAGGCGACCACCGAGGTAGCCACCCAGCGCACCGAGAACCGCTCCGATGGTGACAGTGACCATCAGTCCGAAAAAGATCGCGAGACCAGCCACGACGCCGGCCCCAGCGTCACCGATCGAGATCAGACCTGAAACCAGCCCACCAATAAAAAAGAGCATTATCGACAGTACGGGTAGAAATGGCAGGAAACCAGCAACAGCACCGACGCCCACCGTCTGCCGGGAATGGTTGGCTTCGAGATAGCCAGCAATAGCGCCACCGAGCGCGGGTGAAAACGGTACAAACGAAAGCAGCGCCGTCGCGACACCACCGAGAACGGCAGTCGGGAGGAAGCTACTGGTTGGGTCACCCCTGGCCCGTCGGCTTCGGGAACGACGGCGGACGTAGATATAGAGCAGGCCAAACAGCACCATCCCGACTCCAGTGAGTACCATCCCAACGCTAAGCCAGGAGACAACGGCGTCCGCGACATCCAACTGCTCCTGGCTGGTGAGTTCTCTGGTCCCGATAGTGACAGTTACCACCTCGTCTTCGATCCCCTCGGCGAGCACCTCGCGGTCGACAAAAAAGAGCATCGCAGTGCCTGCAATCAGCGGGAGCATCCCGCCGAGGGCAATCAACGCTCCGAGCAGCCAGTCGACAATCTCGGGAAAGGGTTCGTCTGCAGTTGGCTGTCCATCCTCGGATCGCTGCAGAGAAGACATATCTAGCAATACGTCGGCTCCACGGGTAAAACCAACAGACGACATGTGCCGGCCGTTACAAGGACAACTATGCTAGCAATCGAGAGATGTAATATCCTGGCCTCCCGACACAAGAACTGTGACTGACGTCAGTGAGCGGTTGCGGACGCTCGCACCATCCGACCAGCGCCTGGTGGGCTATTTGTTCTGGCTCTCACGACCGCGATTTTGGTTTTACCTCGCCGGTCCGGTTATTGTCGGCGTCGTCTACGGTGCAGGCAGTACTGGTGAGTTCTTCACGCCGCTTTCGGTCGCGCTGTTTCTTTACTTTCTGCTGCCTGCTAACGTCTTTTTGTACGGTGTCAACGACATCTTCGATGCAGAGATCGACCAGGAGAACCCAAAGAAGGCAACGGAGGGCCCGGAAGTTAGATTCGACGGCCAGGGTGCTGTCGTCGGTGCTGTCGTCCTCTCAGCAGCACTCGCGGCTGCCTTTGTCCCTGTGCTTCCAACTGCTGGGACGGTCGCCCTTGGGGGATTTCTGTTCCTCGGAACGGTTTATAGCGCACCACCACTGCGGTTGAAGACGACACCACTGCTGGATTCGATAGCCAACGGGCTGTATATTATGCCCGGTCTGGTCGCCTACAGCGCGGTTGCCGGTGCGTTGCCACCGGCGTTGATGATCGCTGGGGGATGGCTCTGGACGATGGGGATGCACACCTTCTCGGCGATCCCCGATATCGAACCCGACAGCGCAGCGGGCATCCAGACGACAGCGACGGTCCTCGGGGAGGAGCGGACATACTGGTACTGTGCTGGCTGTTGGCTGCTTGCTGCGGGAGTCGTCGGTGTTGTCCATCCATTCTTCGCAGCTATCTTTGTGATCTATCCTGTCTTCGTTGCTGGCGTCGTCCTCGCTTCGATTGACCCAACCCGTGCGTACTGGTGGTTTCCACTCATCAACGTCCTTGCAGGCACCGTCCTGACACTCGGCGGGATCTGGGTGAGTATCTATGGCTGATGGATCAGAGTCCGGCGGATCGGCGACGGTTCCCACACAGGAGACGATCTGGCAGGCCTTTGCCAGCCGACAGAACTTCGAGCAGGCACTCGACAGTCTCGTTGCGACCAATCGGTTTACGATCGCTGTTGTGTTCCCTGCTGTCGGCGCGATAACGTTGCTCGCCAGCGCAGAAGGGCTGTTGCCCGACGCGCTCGCATTCAATCCATACTTCGTGCTGTTTGGCGTCTTCGTGATGCGACTGCCACAGATTGCGGGTGTTGCACCGCTGCTCGACCGTCGCGCAATTAGTGCACTATCAGTGCTTGTCGTCTACACCTACGCAATCGAGTACGTTGGGGCGACAACCGGTGTGCCCTACGGCGAGTTTAGCTACGAAGTCTCGCTTGGGCCGATGTTGCTCGGGACGATTCCCTACGCGCTGCCGCTTTTTTTCATTCCGCTCGTTATCAACAGCTATCTGCTCTGTCTCCTCTTGCTCGGCGAACGGTCACGGGTTGCAGTAATCCGACTACCCGTGATTGCGGCGACGGTAGTTGCGGTCGATCTGGTGCTCGATCCCGCAGCCGTTTCTCTCGGCTTCTGGGAGTTCGCCGAGGCCGATTTCTACGGCGTGCCGTACACGAACTACGCCGGCTGGGTGCTCAGTGCGGCTGTTGCGACTGTCCTTATCGATATCGCGTTCACCCGCTCAGAGCTAATCGAGCGTGTTAGAAGCTGTCCGTACATCCTCGATGATATGGTGAGTTTTGTACTGCTGTGGGGCGCAATCAACGCGTTCTACGGCGCCTGGATTCCAGTCGGAATCGCCATACTGTTCGCGGCTGCACTCATCAATCTCGATCGGTTCGATTTCGATATCGTGCCCGGAGAAAGGCCGTGATCGTGAGTATTGCGGTTATTTTCGGTAGGTGATCCGAACAAGGGTTGTTTCAGATATTGACGAGCGATCGTTGTGTCGATACGGCGGGAAAGACTGGCAACACGATGAGTTACTCCGCCGTTGGGACACCGTGTTCGGCTTCGGTAACGCTATCGGCGGCAGCCGGGATCGCGCTGACCGCTCGAAACACAGTGACTGGATCGTTGTATCGCCGCCAGTGCCACCACGTTCTCGCAACGGTCCACAGCTTGCGACTCCGGGAAAGTTCCGGACGATTTGAGAGTACGTCGTAGTTCTGTTTGCGAATGAGTCTGTGGTGTTCGGCATAGAGGACGGCGGCGAGCAAGACCGCAAACTGGCAGTCCTTCGGGAGATGTTCGATCCCCTTGACACCCTCCCGGTAACAGCCCTCTGCTCGACGTAGCTCGGACTGAATCGCCCGTCTGAACTCGGGCGTACACTGTTCGCGCTCGATCTGTTCGACCGTCACTCCATACTGATCGAGCGTCTCGACAGGAAGATAAACACGATCCAGATCACGACTATCCTCACGAACATCGCGGATGAAATTCGTTAGCTGAAACGCCTCGCCGAGGGCCATTGCGTGGGGACGGGCCCGATCAGGGTGGTCGACATCCATGATCGCAGTCATCATGTTCCCAACTGCGGCTGCCGAGCCACGCATGTATCCGTTCAGATCCTCGAACGTCTCGTATCTGTTCGTGTCGATATCCATACACATCGCATCGATAAACGCTTCGACCTCTGCGTCGTCGATCCCCGCTCGTTCGCGAACCTCGGAGAAGGCGCCGACGACCGGTTCGTCGATATCGGCGTTGCCGAGTGCCGCCGCCTGAATCGCAGCTAACCGGTCACGTTTTGCCTCCGGAGACCGGTCGGCACCGTCATCGACGACCTCGTCTGCAATCCGGAAGAATCCGTAGAGAATGTAGGTCTGTTCACGAATCCGCTCCGGCAGCAGACGAGTCGCATAGTAGAACGTCTGGCCCGTCTCCCGATGGATGGCCTTGCCACGCTTGAGTTCGGGGTCGTTCACATGGTTGTGTTGGGCGCTTTGAAGTTAAAGCTGGTTGTTGCGTCGAGGAAATTATTTCCGGAATAGACCGCAAAACTGCATGTAGTACAATCCTACCGGGAAAGGCAGATTCAGACGATTGTGTCAACCGTATGTGATACGGTCTGCAGTTCAGTTCCTAGTCGAGTGCGTAGCCGAGTGCAGAGTCGATGCGCCCGAGTTCCGGCCCTGTGGTATCGTTGCCGACAATGTAGCCCTGGTCATTCGCGATCAGACCGGAGCCAACGAGTGGACCACCGTAGTTGATCGTGCCAATATCTGCCGGCACGTCGAGATGCTCCTCGATTTCGTCGAGTTCTTCGTCTGTTGCCTTCGGGTGACAGAGCACCCCGCGGTTCGTCGCGACACCGGCCGTCCCGACAGTCTGAACACCGGCGATATCACCACGGAGAACCGGCACATCCAGCCCATCTTTGATCGCCTGAATCCCTTCGCGAGGGATGTCAGGATGGACGTACGCCCCGTTGTCGTTCGCGAGAACGACGTTCCCGGCAGCGTTGATCCGCCCTGGGAGTTCGGTGATTGGTAGCGAGACCGCCTCGCTAATCCGCTCTCGTTCGCGCTTTCGTACCCGGTTGCTGAGGAGAATGCCGTTGCTGTTCCCAGTGGCCAGTGCGCCGACGGTACCCGATCCGCCGACCGTCGTCGACACTGTCTTGACATCGAGTTCGTCCCCACAGGAGCGAGCAAGCTCCTCCTCGATGTCCGGTCGGACGAGCAGACAGTCGTTGGTCGCCCTGGCAAAGACGCCGACGTAGGACGAGCCTGCAAATGCCGCGCGAAGCACCGTTAGGCTGCCGTTTCGGCTTCGACGACGCCCTCGCCTTCCTCTTCGAAGCGCGCCGCACGAATCCGGATCTTGCTCGGTGGCTGACTACGACCGTCTGACCAGATCTCCTCGTTGATCGACGGGTCCAGACGGACCGCATCCTCGGGGACGGAGAAATGCTGTGCGAGGTGGTCGCGAATGAGCGACATTGCCTGGTCTGCTGCAGTAGTTTTCGAGCCCTTGCCAACGTTGCGAAGCGGGACAGTGATGACCCGCTCCTCGAAATCACCTGCGCTCATTCGTCAGTGTCACTCCGCCGCCAGTGGCGCTGTTTCGGGTTACGCATGACATCACGATCCGTTTTGACCATGACCCACGCCGGGACACGGACGTTCTGGTTTTCCAGCTTTGCGAGCCGCTTCTTTTTGGCCTTCGATTTCTTACCCATAGTATACGCGTCTATCCCGTCCCGGCTTATATGTGTGTCCCTTTTCGAATGCCCGTCGTCCACGGGCTCGTGGGCCGACACATCCCACGGAGGTGAAAAACGGCGCAATCGGTGGTGATAGATAGCTGTGTGGCAGTTATTTATTTCGTTCGACAACGAACTCCGCGAACTCACGGAGATAGGCTTTTGCTTCGGAGTCGGCGGCTTCGGCTGCCTCGAGTGCTTCGATCGCTTTTGCCGACTCTTCTCTGGCGCGCTGGGTCGCCTCCGCCGGCGTGAGATCCGTCACTTCGACGAGAGATGGGCGCTCCATCTCGGCATCGTGGCCGGTCGGTTTGCCTAGCTGTTCGGCGTCGGCTGTCGCATCCAGTACGTCGTCACGCATCTGGAAGGCAACCCCGACGCGTTCTGCGTACTGACCGAACGCCTCGACGGTGTAGGTGTCGGCATCGGCGGCAATCGCACCCAGCTCGGCTGCAGCACGGAACAGCGCACCGGTCTTCCGACGCGCAAGCGCCATATACTCCTCCTCGTCGGCGGGCTGGGCGACCAGTTCCGTCGCCTCGCCCTCGCCGAGTTGGACCATTGCTTCGGCAACCGCTTGCATCGCGCGTTCGTTACTCGAAAACAACGCAAAGGCTTCACCGATCATTCCATCGGAAGCGGTGATCGCTGGTCCGAACCCATACTCCGTCCAGGCAGACGCCGTCCCCCGGCGAAGCGCCGACTCGTCGATGATGTCATCGATAACAAGCGACGCATTGTGAACCAGTTCGATACCGACAGCAAACTCGACGGCAGCATCCATATCACCGTCGAGTGCATCACAGACCAGCACAGTCACTGTTGGCCGGGCACGTTTCCCCCCAGAAAGCGAGACGTGTTGCATCTGCGTGCGCAGCCCCGCCGGCTCCGTCGCCGCAAGCACCGACTCGAGGGTCTCCTCGATGTGGTCCCGGCGTTGCTCCAGATACTCCATGTCGTTGCTAGGAACCACGCCAAGAAGTAGGTGACGAACAACGTGCTGACTAGTCGCCGCCTTTTTTACCGGGTGGCACCTAATACTCAGAGACACCATATGTATGGAAACACCCCGTTCGGTGATGGCCAGTCGGTACCCGAACTCGATGCAGACCAGCGGAAAGCGCTTCGACAGGAGCTGTCGACTGTCGCCGCGCGAACGCGTGAGTTGCTTCCAGGCGAGTTCGTCGTGGGGTCAGAGCTAATCGACAGCGCGACTGGACCACGCGCGACTGTTGCGGTCCGACCACCGGTCGGCGGAATCGTAAGTGCCGATTACCAGCTCGATGGCGAGCTGACGATCGATGAAACACAGCGTGAAGATCTTGCGGTCGGGCTGGCGGCCAGTGCTGCACTCCAGGTCAAGCAAGCACAAAACGGCGACACGTCACCGGTTGCCCGCTAGCTTCGGTTTTTCTCTGTCGGCGGACTGTGAAACAACACCCAGTAGATACAGGCAGCTGCCGGTAGACTCGCTGCAAACAGCGTTCGGGACAGCCCCAGTGATGAAAGCTGTGCCACAACAAAACCAGCGACTAGCACGACTGCGATCCCGGCCAAGGAAAGATCGTGGCGACTCACGGCGTGAGTGGCACCAGTCATGGATCACAATCTCGCGGCTACAGGTAATTAAATATTATTACCCTACACCAGTTGCGGGGGAAACACTGTCGGGTAGAGCGGACTTACAGATTCGAGACAGCATGATCGGTAAAGCCGGCTGATCGGAGGGCGAAAACAGACGATGCAAAATTCACACCAGACGACTGATACTCGCAGGCAAATATATACATTCTCGCAACCGCAATGTGAGATAGATGATCGAAGCGCGGGAGCTTCGCAAAGAGTACAGTGGGTTCGTGGCCGTCGAGGGGAGTTCCTTCAGCGTCGAAAGCGGTGAAGTGTTCGGCATTATCGGTCCGAACGGGGCAGGAAAAACGACGACGCTGAAGATGCTCGCCGGATTGCTAGAGCCAACGTCGGGAGCAGCAACCGTCGCAGGCTATGACGCACAGGAGACAGAGATGCGTCACCACCTGGGCTTTCTCCCCGAGGAGTCGCCACTGTACGAGGAGATGACACCGGTTACCTATCTCCAGTTTTTTGCGGATCTGTACGACGTAGAGCGGTCAGTCGCAACAGAGCGAATGCATCAGACACTCGACGATCTGGATCTCGAACACCGCGACCGACAGCTTGGCGATATGTCAAAGGGCATGAAACGAAAAGTAGCAATTGCCCGGTCGTTGATCAACGACCCCGAAGTCCTGATTTACGACGAGCCTGCGAGTGGACTTGATCCACTGACGACGAACTACATCATCGAGTTCACCGAAACACTGGCCGAGGAAGGAAAGACGGTGATCTTCAGCGCGCACAATCTCTTTCACGTGGAGTCCATCTGTGATCGGGTGGCGATCATGAACGAGGGGGAAATCGTCGTCCGTGGAGAACTCGACAGCTTACAAGAAGAGTACGGCGAGACGACCTATCACATCTATACGACCGTCGACCTGCCGGGTGCAACGAGAGAGAACGGTCGCTTTCGGACGTCGGTACAAAGCATGGCAGCACTCGAAGAAACACGAACGCAGGCCCAGGATGCCGGCGGTGAAATCGCAGACATTCGGACAGAGGAATCGACGCTCGAAGAGGTGTTTTTGAATATCGCAGAGTCCGGAGGTCGTCGGCGACAGTGAACCCTCGCAAGATACTCCGGATCGCTCGGTGGGAGGTGACAAAAAACGCCGGCGGTGTTGACAGACGGAGCCTGGCAATCGTCGCTGCTGTTGTCGTCCTGATCGGTGTTGTGGTCCCGATCGTTGCAGCAGGTGGCGTGGGCGTCGACGACGACATCTACCGTGTCGCCGTCGAGGAGGACAATCAGTACTACGACGTTGTCGAGAACAACTCTATTTTTGCGATCCAGTCGGGAGCGGACAGATCAGCACTGGATGATGGTGATCTCGATCTCTGGATCGACGACTCCGGTGTGGAGCCAGCCGACACCAGAAAGGGGGCTGCGGCGTTCGAGACGCTCCAGGATAGTGTCAGGGCGTACAACAACGAACAGCTCACACGTGAGACAAACCAGACAGCAGCGTTCCCGGTGTCAGTGACTGTTTCCTTCCAGGAGCGAGGCTCGATCGACACCGCGACCGGTGAGGAGCCATCGGGAGACGACACCACAGAGCCAGGCTCGGACGACCCGACAGATGGTTCAGGCGACGACCCAGCAGACACTGACGATCCGTCAGACGCCGACGATTCGGATGACGGGACGACCGAGGGGGGTGGACAAACGGCCCCGACGGGTGGCACCACAGGGCCGCTGACTGACGACGAACTGTCGGGTTCACCGGCGGATATTCAGCCACCGTTTCCGTTTCAGTCGCTCGTCCTCGCCTTTATTTTCGTCATCCCGTTGAACTTTTTGATCCAGGCATACGGGAGTACGATACTCTCCGAGCGACTCAACCGTCGCGGTGAGCTCCTTTTGGTCTCACCGGTGACCAGACTGGATATCATCAGCGGGAAGACACTCCCATACTTTGCTGGTGCGATGGCCATCGAGGCGGTACTCGCAGTCGGACTGGTCTGGATCGCTCGCGGCGAGATCGGTGGGCTGCTCTCGATTGTCGGGATCTCCCCGCTCGTCTTGCTGTTTCTGGGTGCGACCTTTCTCGGGGCGATGTTTGCCCGATCGTTCAAAGAGCTGACCTTCGTCACTGTGACGATAACGGTCGTGTTGACGAGCTATGCGTTCGTCCCGGCGATTTTCGCAGATGCCGACTCACTCGCCCTGATCTCACCACTCACGCTCGTCGTCATTGATCTCCAGGGAGAGGCAGTTGCGCTAACAGAGATTCTCTTCTCGACGCTCCCACCGACGTTGTCGGCGCTCGTCTTTTTCGGGCTCGGGTCGGGACTGTACCGGGAAGAGGATATGTTCGATCAGCGCTCGATATCGGGAAAGGTTCTCGATGCGCTCGCCGGTCCGATCTCACGGCCGCGTCACGTCGGGCTGATGACGATTGTGCTTATCCCGTTCGTCTTCGTCATTCAGCTACTCGCGATTGCACTGTTGTTTGCAACCGGCGAAATCTCCGTGATTTTGATACTGATCGTCGTCGCCGTCGTCGAGGAGATCGCAAAGAGTCTGCACATCTATGCGTCCTACGCCCACAATCGATTCGAGCGGACGAGTAAAGTAGCGGTCGTGCTCGGGATCGCAAGCGGTGTTGGCTTCTTCCTCGGCGAGAAGATCGCACTGCTCGCACAGCTTGTCGGGCTTCCAGAGCTTGCAATCGCCGAGGCAGGGCTGGCGGGTGGTATCGTCGGTGGCCCGGTGTTGCTTTTGTTCTTGCTCGCACCACTTACGTTACACATCGTGACAGCCGCGCTGTCGGCAGTCGGTGCAAGCCGCGGGAAACGGGAGTACATGCTTTCACTCTCGGCGGCAATCGTCATCCACTTCGTCTACAACTTCACGGTGGTGTTGGCCGTTGTTTGAGTCACTCGTCTCCGATCGGCGGATCACTATCGCCGGGAGAGAGATATCAGCACTGAGCAGAGAGAAGACGATTGTTCTCGCATTGCTCATCCAGCTGTTTATTGCTGCGTTCTCCTCGTTTCTGGTCGTCGGACTCGCCTCGCTTTACGATCCCGGCTCTGCCGACGGTGAGATCGAAGTCGGCGTCACGGGAGACCAGCAAGCGAAACTCGTCGAAGTAATACAGGAGTCAGAACGCGTCAGTGAAAGCGTCTACGAGGATGAGGCAACGGCGATGGAAGCGTTCGATCGGGGTGAGGTGAACGCAGTTGCGATCGTCGACAACGAGCCGACAGACCAGGGCAAGAGAATCGCGATCGATGCCATCGTCCCCGGTGACAGTCTGGAAACGACAGTCACCGTCTCCACGCTGCGTGAGCTGTTTATGGAGTTCGAAGAAGCCGAGCGCACGCTCCGCGCTGACTTTCTTGAGTTCACCATGGTCGACCGACCGAGCGATGATTCGGGCGGTGACGACTTTACGGAGTACTTTACGTTTACCTACACGATCCTAATCCCGCTGTTGCTGTTCTTGCCACCGTTTATTAGTGGCTCTGTGGTCGTCGACTCGGTGACCGAAGAGCTCGAACGCGGCACATTCGATCTGTTGCGTGTCGCACCTGTGTCACTCACCGATATCGTCGATGGCAAGGCCTTCGGGATGATACTGCTGGCACCGCTGCAGGCGCTTTTGTGGATCGTGTTACTCCGGCTCAACGGCATCGCGATCTCTCACATCTCGCTTCTGTTACTGTTCGTGCTGTCGGTCGCGACAATCACGACGGCAATCGGACTGTTGCTCGGGCTACTGACTGGCTCTCGGCGTTCCGCACAGCTTCTTTACTCGGTGGTCGTGCTGGCGCTGTTCGCCGCTGCGGCACTCTTGCCGGAACACCCCGCAGGCACTGTCGCGTCGCTCGCAGTCGACAGTGCAACCGTGACCACGTTCGCTCACGTCACTGGCATCACGATAGTCGCGGTGACGATCTACGCCACAGTACGGTGGTATGTGGGAAGACTCGATCCCGAGTCGCTGTAGTTACTCATCCCGACAGATCGTATCGTCGCCGTGTCGCTGTCTCAACGCTCGAAACTGGTCCCGTTGCTCGCGGAGACGAGGCGTTGGCTCCGCGTACGCCCGGTCGAACATATTTTCGGGATCTGGGGTGGCCTGCTCTGCCTCGTCGATGAGTGTCGCGACTTCGTCCTCGACCCGTGTCTGGATCGTCGACTCTATCTCGTCGTCCAGGAGTCCACGCTCGCGAAGAAAAGTTCCGTACCGGTCGAGTGGATCGTACTGTCGCCAGCGCTTGAGTTCCTCCTCGTCGCGGTAGACGCTCGGATCGTCGACGGTCGTGTGTGCGCCGAGACGGTACATCACCGCCTCGATGAGTGTCGGTCGACAAGCCCGACCAGTCTCCGGGTTGGGCGCTGGCTCGTCGGCTTTTGCTCGCTCGACCGCCTGGCGGGTGACTGTATACACCGCAAGCGGATCCATCCCGTCGACACGGACACCCCTGAACCCGTAGGCGCTTGCTTTCTGTGCGATCGTGTTGCTCGCAGTCTGTTGGTCGCGGTGAATCGAGATCGCATACTGGTTGTTGTTACAGAAAAAGATCGCAGGGACGTCGAAGACGCCCGCGAAGTTGAGCCCTTCGTGGAAGTCGCCTTCTGAGGTCGCACCGTCGCCGAAATGACAGCAGACTGCGCTCGAATCACCCCGGAGTTTCGATGCCCAGGCCATCCCCGTCGCGTGGGGGATCTGGCTGCCGATCGAGATGTTGAGCGGGAAGATGTACCGGTCAGCGAGCGCACCGTTTCCCTCCTCGTAACCCATCCAGTACAGCAGATACGCCCCAGAGATACCACGAACACCGACAGCGCCGTGTTCACGGTACTGATACGAGATCCAATCGTCATCGGCAAACGCATGCGTCGAAGCCACCTGTGCAGCTTCCTGGCCAGCGAGTGGTGGATAGGTGCCGATCCGTCCCTGGCGGTGGAGCGTGATCGCGCGCTCGTCGAGATGTCGGGCAAACCGCATCTGCTCGTAGATCGTGAGAAACTGATCGTCGGAGAGGTCAGGAACAGTCGCCCCCTCGTGGACCGCGCCAGTTCGATCCAGCACCTGGAAAAGGTCCTCCGCTGGAGGGAGTGATCCAGTGTCGATCATATCCATACTGACTCATTCCAGTGTGAAATTGTTTCCCCACCCCAGAACTGGCAACCAGAATTATTACCCCAAACGGTCAATAGAGCAAGTATGGGTCGGCAAAATCAGGGGGACTCTGTCGATGACAGCGTCGCACAGGCAGTCGGTCTCTTCCTGTTATCGGATCAAAC
>LKMJ01004310.1_pt1 | contig 13376 bp, 19 predicted proteins | sample 643391 | NCBI WGS metagenome assembly LKMJ01 (sample SAMN04112250, study PRJNA286221) | soda lake metagenome | biome: soda lake; feature: Kulunda Steppe; material: water; isolation source: sample PL-Br10 brine of Picturesque Lake | place: Russia: Kulunda steppe | collected 2010-07
CAGAAATGCTTGGTGCAAGTAGAGTATTAGTTAGATGTTATGATGGTGAAGAAAGAACATGTCGTATTCCAGGCCGAATGAAAAAGAAAGTATGGATTAGAGAAGATGATTTAGTTATTGTTGAACCGTGGGACTTTCAGGATGAGAAAGGTGATATTGTGCATCGATACGAAAATAAACCAAAAGAGATTTTAATTGATGAGGGCGTTATGGAAGAATGACCTGTTATACATATATTGTTGAGTGTGATGATGGTTCATTATACACAGGTTATACAACAGACGTAGAAAGGCGCGTAAAAGAACACAACACAGGTGATGGTGCAAAGTATACGCGAGGGAGAACGCCCGTTCAACTAGTGTATGTGGAGTTGTATGAAACAAGAAGTGAGGCTATGTCAAGAGAATATGAGATTAAACAGTTGAATGTGAGAAAGAAACGGAATTTGTTAAGTAATGAACCAAACAGTATAAGTGTTCGTTTTAATAATTGATTATCGTTTTGGAGAGTATTCATCGACAAGTTTAACGAATTGCCGAGCTTTTTCAGCTTTTCTTTTTGCACTACTTTTTTGATTATCGATTGTGTTGGGAGATTTGTTAAGGACTCTTGCAGTCTGTGTTCTACCAACACCATAAACGTCTCTAAGAGCGTGTACTTTTGCTTGTGGTTTTGATAAGTGTGTTTTATCAGCTAATTCATCAGCAAGAACCATTGCATGTCCAAAGACGGTTTTATCTACAAGTTCTTTTGCAAGTTCAGCTATATCTTCGTATTCATCTTCAGCTTCTTCACCATCCATAGAAAATCCAATTTTTAATTCGAGAGAATTGAACTCATTTTCTTCTAGTTGATAATTTCGAATATTCTCATGAATTGGATTATAGTACCAACCACCCCAATCATCAACACCAAGTAAATATTCTTTCTCTATTTCTCCAGGGTAATCTTCTATTGTATGGCCTGTTCTATCCTTAAATAAACCACTATCAAATAAGTCTCTTTTGTTTCTTGAAGACATATGAATATAAATATACTATATGTAAGAATGGTTATATATGTTTCTACGGATTCATAGTAATTTAATCTATAATACCATATTAAAATAGTATATAATAGTTTTTTACTATTAAAGAATGGTAAAACTATTAGATTATACATGTATATATTTAGTTTATATTCGTGTTTCGTTCACATATTCTGATATTTAAGGCTATTTTTACTATCAAAAAATGGTAAAATTTCGCTATTTACCACAATTAAATATAAAAGTTTATATATTCAGAAATAAAACCTAAAAATATGTACAAATCAGGTCACAGAGGAATTAACATGATGTTGTATTCACCAATATTATTTTTATCAATAGTTTTAGAAATGTTTATATTTGGTATTTTAGGTTGGTTTTTTATGACTTATTTCGCTCACTTCCCAGATATCGATTTAAAATTCCGTTTCATCAAACATAGGGGATTTACGCACACAATATCTTTTGCGTTTATATTTGGTTTATTTACTTCAATTGTAAGTTTATTCTTATTTAGCCTTGCAATTCATAATTCATTTATACTGGTTGGTATTCTAATAGGTAGTTTTATATTAGGAGCTTATACTATCATTGGTCATATTATAGGAGATGTTCTTACACCCACAGGAGTAAAGCCATTACAGAAACCAAAGTATGCTCCTGATTTAGATATTTTCTCGGATAAAAAATATACCTTAGATTGGGTTTCTGCGTCAAATAAACCTGCAAATATTGGGTTCTTGTGTTCAGGTCTTGTATTGACATCTATAGCTACGTTTTCAGGTCTTGCAATTGCATCAGCAATTTAAATTCTAAAATTTGATAAAGTAATGTTTAAGTTACGGTAGTATTTATTTTTAGTTAGAATGGAAGCAATTTCCAAGACCCTGACTGTAGAAAATAAAAAGCAAATCATTATGGATTCAGATGCTATTGATACAGTAGTCAAAGCATTTGGTGTGGCTCACGATGAACTTAGATGGCGAGAAAATAAAGATGGTGTAGTATATATCGGGGATGATATCTCACCAAAATTAATTGCACGAATCACCATTACTCATGATGATGAATGTATTGTTGCAATTGCAGATTCTTCTGATGTAGGTATTGTATGGGAAGAACTAAATCGTATTTAATTTACGATTAGATTATTGTTCTATAGATACATTCCCTTTATTACCAAACCAGTCTGTGAATGAATGGTTTATTTCAGAGAAGGACTCTATAGATAGAACTTCTACGACTATTTTTATTGTTGTTCTTTCTGATAAACTAACATCTAAGTCTCCTTCTACTATATTTGTTTCAATATCTATCTTTTCTGAATCTATTTTATTTACCTCTAATACTCCTATATCTGAATTAGTTTCGGGTGACTCTGCCTCTATATATACAAACAAAGAATCATCATCTTCATATCGGTAATCAAGAGAAAATTGATAGTTTTCTACAGTTTCTTCAGTATATGATTCGGTTTTACTCCAGTAATCAGGTCGCACAGGGTCACTTTCACTCCCCCGTAAAATGTTATATTCTCTTGATTCTATATTTCTTTCTTCATCGTTTTCATTATCATCATTATTCTCATTATTATCTTCATCGTTTTCATTATCATCATTATCATTCTCATCCGTCAAACAACCAGCTAAGAGACCACTTGTAGCTACACCTGTTGTAAGGATAATTTTTCGTCTTGAAATATTATTCTTCATATGTTATTATATATATCTTAAAACATATATGTTTTTCATTGGTTATGCAACTTTATTGATGCTGTACTGAGAAATCTTACATAGTGTATCACCATATTTATTATTAGTTGCATAACAATCATCTGTATTAATTATGTCATCTATTGATTGGATGTGATTTTCATTGTATAACCAGATACTATTACCTCTGTTATCTAGTTCTTTTTTAGGACCTCCAAAATTCATAGGAACTTCTATATCGATAGCTTCTTTATTTGCTTGTCTTTCTTTCTTTTTCTTATTAAAGAACTGTCTACTTTTTTTCGAATTAATAAATAGATTAATGTGGTATGTTTGATTCTCATTTTCAATTATTAAATCTGCCCCTGCATTAATATCTTTTTCAATTGAAAAATTAACCATATCAAAACAATCATTTTCTTCTTGATATTCAAACATCATAAATGCAAAATGCACATCCCGTACTATTGACGCCCACGCTTTTTTAATTCGTTGAATCCATGCTTCTTTTGTTTCGGTTCTAAATGAATTACCATTTGTATTTTCTTTACAATAATCATACACTTTGTTGGCAAATTCCTCTTGGCCTAGGGGTTCAATGTATGAATTAATATTTTCAGGATAATCACCTTCTCCAAAACGATAGAATAGTTCAACGATTGGTGTTGGTGTTGTGCTTCTATCTACTTCACCTAAATTACTAACATTTCTTACTAAATCAAAAGAACATTCGTTTTCTAAATAATTTTCAAGTTTGGTTGAACGGTTCACTATAGTACTTTACAACAGTATTATAAAAATACTTTCGCTGTTTTGTATAATAAATTGTACACTATGGGGACTAAATTATAGATTTAAAACACTTTAGATTTATAATTCGATTAGTGTTGATACAACATACACCAGACGAAATGAAAATGTTTATCTAAATATAGTTTTTAGTTATTATATGATGAACTATATTATTATAAATATAGATGATTCCAGCATTGCGTCACTACATAGTTCAGAATCAATGGATGGTTCGTTTGAATTTCATGTGAGATTAATTGTTTGTTGGTTATATGCAGCAATTTTTATGTACAAATGCATTCGTGGAGAATATGTTAGGCTTATTTTTGAACCTAAATATATTACGGCGAAGTTTAAGGAAGAAATTCCTCCTGGCAGAACATGTAGTATTGTTGGATTTAAATCAGAACGTGTTGAAAAATTATGGTCAAATAAGAATATAATTATTCGTTTGTTCGTAGCTCCGTTGTATGCATTGTATATTATTATGCATACGTTAGTTGGAACTAATGTTACATTTATCTCTTCAAAAAATGAAGATTCTTATGTACCATCAGAATTATACGAATATTCTGATGATAGTATTATAGTGAAAGAAATTATAAAATAGTATTTCTTATTTATTATTCATCTTGTTCTTCTTCACTATCATTAACTCTCGTTAAGTTAACAGCGCGAGGTCCTTCCTCTGCGTCTTCAATTTCAAATTCCACTACTTGGCCTTCTTCAAGGTCAGGCCCATCTATGTTGGCCATGTGGAAATATACGTCGTCTGTTTCTTCGTCGCCTGTATCAATAAAACCATATCCACCTTTATCGTGGAAAAATGTAACTTCTCCTTCTACCATTGTTTGCATTTTATTTAAATACCTGTCAGTATATAAATTTAACCCATATCTACCAGATGAAAAACGATGAAAATCGAGTGTGGTCTCAATTTCCACCCCATATGTTGTGAGGTAAGATACTTTTATATCTGTCACTTGAGGTATATGAACCCTCATTCACTTTCGTGCTTATTTGTATATCAATTCTATGACGCACCACAATTTTATTTCACCAATCATTGATTCCAAACTTTAAGAAATTAATTCCATTCTTAAAGCCTGTTCCACAATGTATGTTTCAACGATTATAGATTTTGAATGGCGAAATACCAAAACGTTTTATTAGTGTTTTTGGTAATCCCATACTATATTATATACTTCAAGGGTTATATATCTTGTTACGCTTTGACACGCTCAAAACAGAAGGTTATTTAGGGTCTAATCATATAACGATATAATATGACTACACCCCAACCAGGACTTGATAGTGACATAACAGATGGAGATAAGTTAGCTTTTACTGAATCAGGTATTCTAGACAATAACGAAAAAATACATATTCGACCAACAAGAAACAGTAAGACCATAAATAGTTCCGAAGTTATGTATGATGTTCTATTCTTAGATTTAGATTCTAGTAATCAAAGTATAGAACGAAAAAATGAGATAATATCAGACGCTAAATCCCAATTAAAATCAAATCATCCATATAGAACTATGAAATTAGTTAATAATACGAGCCATGGCATTAAAATTAAACTGACAACAGAATAATATTCTTTACTTACAAAATCTCCTATTTAATAAAAATAGAATTAGCTGAGCGTAGTTGTTGCTGTCTGAACAACGTCTCCATTTTCATCAATTAACTGTATTTCTATTTCGTCGCCTTCGGCCCCCTGATATCGGTAATCTGTTTCGGATTGACTTAATCCTGTTTCTACAACATCATTGTTTGCTATAAGCGTTATACTTCCACCTTCTATTTCTGGGTCTGTAGTCCATGATAGGTCATAATTACCGCTAGCACCTCTTTGTTCTGAATCCAAAGTCAATTCAGGTGGGTCTGATGGGTCTGATGGGTCTGATGGGTCACTTGGTGCAGGGGAATCAGATTCTATCTCTGTAAACTCAATCTGGTCATGATTTACACCCCCATCAGTATTGTCTCCAATATATACTCCTGAAAGATATAATTTAGAGGTTCCAGAACGTTCTATCTCAACATTATCTCCATTATAAGTTACATCTACATTTGCCCTTGATTCATCAACACTTTCCCAGTGTGATTCACTCAATCTTGTTGGAATTGTAACGGAAAGGTCTTCAACTTCATAGACAACAAGATTGTCTGTTGGAGCAAATCTTAACCTTGCCGTTGTTTGAGAAGTTTGGTCGAAATCTCCTTGTAATGCGACAATAGCTAAACCTTCATTCACGAATAATAAATTATCTTCGATTCTTGTCTGTACATCGTTATCAAATTCAGCATATGTAAATGCAGGTTCATACGTGTATGTAGGGTTATTTGAATATTCCCTATATGATGCTTTGTATTCCATAAATCTTGTTGGAATATCGTATGAATCCGTATCATTAGAGACCGTAATTTCCGTTGGTTCGCTTGTTGATATTGTTGCAGATGGTGGTGGAGGATTAAGAGCAATAAGTCTTGTTGGGTATCTTGGAGCCATCTCTATAGACGTAGATGAAGGAAGACCAGTCATACCCGTATTAAATATTTTATTTTCTATCACAGAAAATTCGTGATGTGTATCTTCACTGTGTTGAATCTCTATATTTTGATTTTGTTGTGGGACAATGGTTGCTTGATACTGTATAACAACTAGTACAAGCATACCAAATATTAAAATAAAACCTATCTGCATGGCAGCCCCCCTATTATCTTCTGTGAACGAAGTCATTAGTATATCATTATTCTATAGACACTTATAATTAAAGGTTCTATAGTACGTGCGGCTATATATAGATTTTATAGCTATATTATACGTGAGTTTATTTAATTAAAAAATTTGAACATATCAGAAAAGTTCACTTACAGCGTTGTTAGTGAGATTTACCGTCTTCACGTCACCACGAGACGTGTGAGACGTGATTGAGGAGATAGACTACACTCTAACGAACCAGTCTAGTACAAGTTTAGTTTAATACAGTTTAAAGCTAGCTTGTACTAGACTAGGTATTTTGGCTATTTTTGGCCTGTTTTGGACCGTCACTAACAAACCCCCACTAACAACACTGTTAGTGAGATTGTAATAGTATATATGAGGATACAACGTAAAAACATTTCTACTGAATCAGGCTGTTATGATAATTTATAATATATTTTATTGATTTCAAAAACGTTTATGTTCTATTAATTTTTATATCTACGTATGAGTGAAATACGTGATAAGGTGTTAAGAACAAAGGCATTAAAAGATATGGATTTGAATGCTGAGATAATAGATTATGATTGTGAATTAAATTATAAATTTTATTGGGAAGGTAAAGTAAAATCGGGTTTTTCAAACATATATACAGATATGTATGGTGAATGGGATATAGATGAAGATAAGGCTATTGAATGTATAAATAAAGGTGATTTGATTAAACAAATTATAAAACAAAAGCACATTAAAGATAAAAAAATAAATGAACTAAGAAAATATAAAAATATTTCTCATAAAGTATATATTAAAGCAAAAATTTATTACAAATTATCGTATGTAGATGGTGAAACCAGATGGGTTTCTAAAATTGTAACATTAGATGAAAATAATTATCATGCTCCCTTATTAAATTCATTAAAAAATAATATGAATAGTGTCCATGCAGAGATTACAGATGATAATATTATGATTAAATTTGATGATAATAATGAAACGATTGTTTCAAATGATAATAAGCCAACAAAAAATATGGAGCCAATGGCAGAATTTGTTATAGAATATTTATCTCATCCAACTAAATGGGTGTCTGCCAAAACTGGACAGATAATTGAGAATGAAGACTCAATCTCGATACCCATATTTATTAATAATACATCTATAAATCTCAAATTTTCGAACCCACAAGATAATAAAAGTGATGTTTGGAAATTTTCGGATGAATTTGGATATAATGACCCATGGAATTTACAAAATGAAGATGCACAAATATCGTTTAATCCTCAATCTAATACCAATTATAAAAGAGGTTTCTGGAACATTAGAAAACCTGTTCGTACTACAAGAACATTTTCAGAGATAAAATCTAAGATATCTAAAATAATAACATGACTAGTTATTATACCAAATCATAAATTCGTAAATATTAACTTCATAATCTGTTATATCTTTTCTTTTTCCTCTTATCGGACCTAATTTGGACAATTTATCAATAAATGTGCTTATTTCATCTGCTAATTTTTCATCTTCCACATCAAATACGATAGGGTCATAAGGGGTTGTAATAGATTCTGATACTGTTACGCCTTTTGAAACTTCTTTTCTTTGACCACGATTATCTCTTAAGGGATAAACATGTTTATCGCAAAATTGCTTTCGGAATAAAATTATTATTTCTGCAGGATAATCTCTCTTTGTATTTTTATCCCCTCGCGTAATGTCTTTATTACAAACTATACAAAATTCACTTGCAAATTTTTTCGTATCTAATTCTGTTTTTTCTTTTTTAGCTTTAAGTTTATGTATATTAAAACCCGTTTTATTAATGCAATCGTTACAAATTGCTGTATGCCGTATATTCTTATTTGGATTTTTAATTTTGTATCCTTCTACCATATGTACTATATATCTTGACAGATTAAAGGTTTTTATAATTATATATTATATGTGAGGCCATAATCTCATATTCATTTTATAATTTTTTCACATATTATAATGATATCTAATTTTATTTGTTAAGATATTAAAATATATTCTTTATCTAAAATATCATCTATAGTTTTCATAGCGTCATAAATATTTAAATCCAAACCAAATAAATCTATATATACAAAGTCTTGTAATTGATGTAATCTTTTTTCAATTTGCTTATTATCCTGCTTAAACTCGGATAAATAATTCACAGGTATTTTAGAGGCATCTATATGTACACCTGTTGTATCATCTAAACTTTCTATAGATATATATTCTACCGAAAATTTAGTTTTGTCTGGAATATTTAATGATACTTCTTGAAACCAATTAGATACGACCTCATATATATTATTGAAATTTTTTGTATTAATATCAATTTTATCAGGATATATAGTTCCAGACGAATCTTTATATTCAAATGATGCACCTACAATTTCAAAATCAGGATACATACTCCTGCTGGATTTTGATTCAATATCCATAAATTCAAATTTATCCGTAAGAATATTAGATATTTCTTCACCAGTATATTGTGTATCTATTTTGGCTTCTAATTCATATCTAATCTCCACCTTTTCGTCATTTTTTGACGTTATATAGTTCATAATTATTTTTTAGATTCAATTTATATAAAATTATTGTTTAATGTAAATAAGTATGCAAGAAGTAGGATTTGAACCTACGATGTTTACCCCTATGGGTCAAGAATCTCATTCTTGTGCCTTCGACCAAACTCAGCCATTCTTGCGCATACACCCACTCGGAATCGAACCGAGACGCTGACTAACAGACAGGTTCTTAAGACCCGTGGGTTCTCCAATTCCCTTATGGATGTATTAAATTATATTTAAAATCAGAGTAACACAATAATTGCGTTAATGCAAGGAGCAGGATTTGAACCTGCGAAGGACTAACCACTGCGTCCTAAGCGCAGCCCCTTCGACCTGGCTTGGGTATCCTTGCGCTGTTGAGAGACTTGTAGATGTTCTCATATACACACCCGTTCTATGCGCGAAGCATCAGGTATGTTCCTATGAGCTTCAAACCACACCAAGTCAAGTGCGGCTTTGATATACGATATGTATATCGTAATCGCCTACGGATTCCAACACCCACGCCCATCAAGGGGCATGGTCATGCTGGCTCCACCGCAGTAAGCGAATGCGGCTCATAGGGGAAGAGGGATTTGAACCCTCAAGGGCCTTCGCCAACGCATCTTGAGTGCGTCTCCTTACCAGATTTGGAACATTCCCCTAACGTCAGTATGATACAAGCGACAGGATTTGAACCTGTGAGTGCCTTCGCACAATGCATCTTAAGTGCATCGCCTTGGGCCAGACTTGGCTACGCTTGTACGATGTATGATTAATTGTATATTGTATAGGTACTTAAAACATACGATTTGTTTTTACTTACTACCACAAATTGCTCCAATTCGTGGTCCAGCCAGAATCTTTAACCATATTAATTGTCTATTGAGAACCAATCAATCTTACTTGATTTATGAGACAGAAACCGATTATGATTTAGATACTGGATTATAGAGATTCCCCTAAGAGGGGGAGTAAAAATAGAGAACTTAAACAACCAGTATCTACGTTCGTCATGTATACATATAATGTAGCGAGTAGTATATAAGTTTTATGGTTATGTTATGATATTGTGTTTTTCTCAGAATATTTTATATACTTTTTAAGTGCAGAAATTGTATTTCTATACATAAATGGCAATAATAAACTAACGAATATAGACGAAAAGAGAATTTCTACGAAAGTTACAGATAATCCTGTTTTGTTTACAAAAACAAGAGCGATTAACATATATATCATAGTAGCTAAAACAGTCATGAAAAACCCTATTGTATACATGAAATGTATCATATCTTTATCCTCGGTTATATTATTTACATTTCTCAGATGTTGGTCACCGAATAGTGATGAGATAGAGTCTATTTTGTGTTTTAGTTTTCCAATTATATTAAATTTTTTAGGAATATAAGCTTTCCATTCTAAATCTTCCGCAGGTTGTTTTCTAGTATACAAAATACTCATACATTTTAGTTTTATTTTTTCACCAAGCAAATCTTCAATTTTATAATCGTTTATGTTTTTATGGTGGAGTAATCGTATCATCTCATTTTCATCATCATATTCTTTTGTATCAATAACGTTTACGACAATATTTTCGTTATTCTGTAGTCGAACATAAAGTTTAAGTGTGTTTTCTCTACGCCCTTTAATAAGTTCTAAATCCTTAATTTCACCATTAATAAATCCCGTATGATACGTTTTATATGGTAGATTTTTGGTTTTTGATTGGGATTCTTCACTTTTAATTTTATTTGCTTCTTCTTGAATTTGATTCGCTCTTTCAACAATATTTGTATATTGTTTATTATCCTGCGTAGAGGTCATTTATTGGTTTTATATTATAGTCTAAGATTTATAAAGATTGTTATCTTGTTTAATTATAATCAAAATGTTTTTATTACGTTAGGATTATATTCAAGTATGACAAATACATGTTTAGGTGTTACAGGTTATCCTGGTTCAGGAAAGGGTATTGTTTCAGATATTGCTAGTGATATGGGGTTTGAGATTGTTGTAATGGGGGATAAAATTAGAGAGAAAACGCGTGAAGATTGGGGTGATAGGCTAAATTCTGCTGAAAATAACGAATCTAATGAAACACCATCTGAAGTATATGGTAAATATGCAACAGAGATGAGAAATAAGCACGGACGAGGTATTGTTTCTGAATGGTGTATTGAAGAAATAAAGAATTCTACTGGTCTTGTTTTAATTGATGGGATGAGGTCTCCTAAAGAGTTGTATTCATTTAGAGAATATGTTCCTGTTGAACTATTATTTGTTCATGCTCCTGCTTCACTTCGGTTTGGCTGGATTAAAGAGAGGAATCGAGATAATGAAAAAAGTTTCACTTATGAATCATTTGCTCAGAGAGATAAAAGAGAAAATGGATGGGGTTTAAATGAATTAGTTCAAGAATCAGATTATACTATTCATAATTGTGTGGATAAAAAGACATTTGAAGATAATGTGAAAAATTTCCTCACAGTTTTTCAAGAAGAATATTCATCTGTATAATTTTTCTGCAACCATTTAGCAGTTTCTGTACTAATTCTATTATTCAAGTTAAATATAGGTTTCGTATCGGTGAGTAAAATTTCAATTTCATTTACGGAAAGTAAATCGAGATTAATGAGAAATTCATCTTTTGGTGTAGTATATGTTACTTGTTGGATATTATTGAAGGGTATGCTAAACCATTCACTAAAATTAATTGTTTTACTTGGGCTGTCTTTTCGCATTATATTTATTTTTGCAGACCAAAGACCATCTGTTAATAATTTTAATTCGGGTATATCTTGTGGATTAGAATTGAGAATAGGTCTACAATATAAATATAATTCTATTGTATCATTTTCGAGTATTGGTTTTAAAATAGATGTTGGAGATGACACGTTATAATTATATGATTTTTTATATTACTTATAATTATCGTGATATATCAATAATCTTTAGTTATTTTATCTGTATGTCGGTAAGCTTCAGATACACCGCCCTTTTTCATGGGTTTCATAATAAAGGTTGTAGGTTTGCAAGATATACTTGATATAAAATTAAGCAAACATTCCATATCTGTTTCTATATAGTCTGGTATCTGTTTATCAGAGAACAATGTTGCGTGTATTGAATCAGAATAGTTTGATGATTTTAAAACACACCATACGTTATTATCATCATGCTTGTATATTGCTACAAAATTACTTTTTTTGTTTCTGACTCTATCTAAGAGTGTCCATTTATATGCACTTGTAGGTATCATTGATAGCAACTGTTCTTCTGATTTTTCTGATATTACCATGGTTTTTTATTTAATTAAGTATTAGAAGACATAACAAATAACTTTTTCGTTCATTTAGCTGTGTCAAGAATTGTTTTTCCATTTGGATTCTGTTCCACGAATGATTTTACATCTAATACAGCAACTAATTCTATATCATCATATGATAAATCTTTACTACTGGTTCTAACAGTTCTATGTATGTATTCTTCTGGGGACCATTGTTGTTCTATTGCTTGCGTAGGGTATAACCAATGGTTGATATCCTTGGTGATAATCGGGCAATTTTCCCCAACATCTAGTATTTCTTCGGGTTCTTTTGTGATTTGTACTTTTTCTACAACCGATATTTTAAATATTACGTTATCAATTTCTGAAGCGTTTATTTCACTACCAATTGAACGTGAACTTGCAGCATGTATAGTTGCATCAATGATAGCATCTGCGATACGCCTACCATCATAGATTCCTGAACTCCCTCTTAAACGCTTAAAACCATTGGCAGATTCTATCTGTATGATAACGCCTGCTCTTTTATTCAGTACATCATCAACACTCCCAATATCCATTCTTTGACCCTCTATTATGTATGTATATAATGCATCCCTAGCAAAATTCATTATCTTAGAACAGTCATCGATTGTAAATTCATACTTATTTATATCATTCATTATATTATATTATGTTACTAATCCTTAGTATCTTTTCAAACTATGATTGCAATGTTATAAAATTTAGTATACAGTCTATTATTGTATATAAATATTATTCTTTTTTTACGGAAATTGGCGAAGCATTCATATAAAAGGAATCCTAAGGAAAATTGAATGCAAGAACAAGCAACTATTGAAGAATTGAAACAATTACCTAGTGTTGGAGAAACAACAGCAAAGATATTACAAAATGCAGGTTATGGAACATTTGAAGACTTAGCAACTGCTAATCCAATGGCTATTCATCAAGAATGTAATATTGTATTATCCTCTGCAACACATATTATTAGTGCATCTGTACAGTACTTAGAAGGAGAATGTCCTATTTGTGAATCTGAAGAAATAAATAATGAATGGGAAGCATACAGTGGAGCTATACCTGAAGATAATGATGCAGAGGTTGTGTGTGAAGATTGTGGTTGGTATGGGCGGATTAACGAATTAAAATAGTAATTCTATATTTCTTTTTACGTCAATTATTTTTGAACCTTAAGATATATAACCTATTATTTTGTAGTACCAAATATGAATTGGAGAATTGATGGTTCGGATTTTGATGCTTTAGAACAGTACGG
>LKMJ01004313.1_pt1 | contig 13366 bp, 15 predicted proteins | sample 643391 | NCBI WGS metagenome assembly LKMJ01 (sample SAMN04112250, study PRJNA286221) | soda lake metagenome | biome: soda lake; feature: Kulunda Steppe; material: water; isolation source: sample PL-Br10 brine of Picturesque Lake | place: Russia: Kulunda steppe | collected 2010-07
ATGCATGAGGGGTCGTGCTGGGATGAGGACACCCTTGTCTGTGATTGAGGGAGGGCATGCATGAGGGGTCGTGCTGGGATGAGGACACCCTTTTCTGTGATTGAGGGAGATCATGCATGAGGGGTCGTGCTGGGATGAGGACACCCTTTTCTGTGATTGAGGGAGATCATGCATTAGGGGTCGTGCTGGGATGAGGACACCCTTTTCTGTGATTGAGGAGGGCATGCATGAAGGATCGTGCTGGGATGAGGACATCCTTTTCTGTGATTGAGGGAGATCATGCATTAGGGGTCGTGCTGGGATGAGGACACCCTTGTCTGTGATTGAGGGAGGGCATGCATGAGGGGTCGTGCTGGGATGAGGACACCCTTGTCTGTGATTGAGGGAGGGCATGCATGAGGGGTCGTGCTGGGATGAGGACACCCTTGTCTGTCCTGAGGGACTATGGAGCACCGTCTGATTGACAAAAGGTCGTGACTTGCTCAGTTGGGTATGGGTGCATGGTAAGGGAGTATGAGGAGGGGACAGATCTGTGCTTGAGGGACAGAGGCCCTGGAACACTGTCTGACTGTCAAGAGGTCGTGTCTTGCTCAGGTGGGCATGGTTGCATGGCAAGGGAGCATGAGGAGGGCACAGATCTGCACAGATGAACGACGGGACAAGCAGAGGTGCAAACGCGCAGGGAGTGCTGGAGATCGCAGGAGAAGGGTGTCGCACATTCACGCACTTGACAGACAAAAGGCACATCATGCGGTGTCGCACATTCATGCACTTGACAGACAAAAGGCACATCATGCGGTGTCGCACATTCACGCACTTGACAGACAAAGGGCACATCATGCGGTGTCGCACATTCACGCACTTGACAGACAAAAGGCACATCATGCGGTGTCGCACATTTACGCACTTGACAGACAAAGGGCACATCATGCGGTGTCGCACATTCACGCACTTGACAGACAAAAGGCACATCATGCGGTGTCTTGACATCAGTTTGCTTGCGAGCAGGTGCACGGCTTTACTTGATCCAGCCAGCCACAGCCCTGCAGAATTTAAGTTAAAGAGCTTGAGCAGAGGCGTGGGGCTCACCTGGATGAACACGAGCAGTGCCTCCTTGGAGAAGGGGGAGGGCATGCAGCTGCGCAGGCAGGATGGAGGACAGCACAAGCATTCAGAGGTGCAGAGTCACAGGGCCTTCAAAGCATGGAGGGCTGCGCACCACAAGGAGGGAGGTCCGAGGGCGCAAGGGCACGCAGCAGCACAAGTGACTCTGAGGCGGCGATACACACAGACTTCACGTGCTGAAGTCATTTCAAATGCTGAGGTACCAAACGCAACGAGGCACTGGCCCACTGTTAATACACAGGAGCACTTGTGTACTGCGGAACCTGCCCATAAGCTCACTGAGCCGGGGTGCTGGGTTCTATGTATGGGGAATGGGCAGGCGCAGATGGGTGAAACTAGCGTTGCGGCAGCAGTCATCTTATGTGAGAGAGACTCTTATTAAGAGTGTGCCAGTGCTGGGAGCTGCAGGGGCAGTGGGGTGTGCAAGCAGTTCAAGCAAGGCACCCGTGCCAGCACTGCGCCTTGCAACCCCCCCCCTCTGCGCTGCGCAGACACCGGTGTGTGTGTGTGTGTGTGCGCGTGCATGGATGCCCTTCTTGCGCTTGGATGCCAGCTCACCGGTTTGTACGGACATCAATTCCCTGCTGACCCCCCCCCGGGGCTACCCCTTACCTCCCACGTCTAGGGTCCAAGAGATCTTAACCCCCACGTCTAGGGTCCTCTGGAACCTAGCATGGTTCCGACCACAACCTTAAGCCCTAGTCCAGAGCGATCGATCAAATCCATGCTGAACTTGCGCCAGGTCACTCACATTTTGAGGATGGTGAGCAGGCGATTAAAGAACTGCTTGTTCACAGCAATCTTGTTGATGCGCCGCATGCTGGGCGGCTTGCCGTGCGTCATCTCCTGCAGGATGGTCACGAAGCAGCGCACACAGGACAAGGCCTCGTTTCCGGCACCCCTCTGAGTAACTCGAAATCAGCCCATATGACATTCACACGAGGCATATACCTGCAGGAGCAACTCCCCACCCCTCCCTCCCCTTTTACACGCAGCAGCGCCATGCGCTGCCACTAAGCGTAGCCTGCTCCACCCCTTAAAAGCAAGATTCAGAGCCAGTGCCAGTCTGATAATTTGCACCGAGCGAAGAGAAAGCCTGTTCCACCCGTCACACCAAGACACGCAATCCAAGTTGGACAGCTACTGAAAAGCAGCCTTCGCTTTCTGCACCTCCCATGCAGGCTAGCTGAAACTAGGCCCATCCCCCCATCCCTCTATATAGACAACTTCTCCGCCACCCACCTTGGTCAACTGCTTCTGCACGGCCTGCGCCTCCCGCACCATGCTTCGCAGCTTATGGCCCACGCCCACGCCCCCCGCCACCACCAGCACCTGTGTTGTGAAGGCAGGCCAGGGCCGCACCGCAGGGTCACACAGAATTAAGCTAGAAGACGTCCAACTGCCAAAGGGTGTGCAGGGTCACACAGAATTAAGCTAGGAGACGTCCAACTGCCAAAGGGTGTGCAGGGTCACACAGAATTAAGCTAGGAGACGTCCAACTGCCAAAGGGTTTGCAGGGTCACACAGAATTAAGCTGGGAGACGTCCAACTGCCAAAGGGTGTGCAGGGTCACACAGAATTAAGCTAAGAGACGTCCAACTGCCAAAGGGTTTGCAGGGTCACTAGGCCAGCATGGGCATGGGAGGGCCCTGGAGTTGCCTGATGCTCCAATCCCATCTTCATGCGTACCAAATGATTTTCAGGAGTTCAGTGTTTAGGAGTTCAAAGAGCATTACACCGTCACCATAAACATGGGGTCCACACAGATGCCAGGAAGGGTGCAAGCTCGGTCATCATTGGGAACAGGCTATGGGGTCAGCACACAGGGGGGCAGGCTGGCAACGGGGGGGGGGGCAGATGATAGGTGCAGATGATGATGCTGGAGGGCGAACAAGGGATCAGCAGGAAGGATGCAGACGTAGCATGATACATTCCTGCATGCTTTGGAATTTGTGGGGGAATCATTATGTAGTTTGGGATGCTTGCTTGAAGTGGGGAGTTGAAGGTGCTGAGCAATTTGAAATAAGCACAGGTGGCACGTAGAGGCTCCTCATGGATGACCAAGCGCATGATGGTGCGCATGAGTCCTTTGCTAGGACATATACCCAATATTTTGTGGATCAGATAGATAAGCGGCTCAAGCAGGCAATCACCCCTGCGCTTGTGTACATGTACAGCTTTGACCAGTTTAGCAGCACACATTCACTGACAGGAACCAAGCCATGCCCACAACATGTTAGTCAATGAATTGTCCATGCTACATTCATACTCTGTGTGTAAATGCACGAGGAGGAGAGGTCTCACTGCCTTGTTAGCTCAAAATGCATGAGGACAAGGCCCTACGAGCCCTGTTGCCTTTGCAGACAGGCTCAGAGATACAGAGAGGCGCTTCTGAGACCCAATTTAAACGATCAGCTTGTAACCTTGTGTCACACATGAGCAAGTTGGGAAACGGGAGCACGCCAGCTTGAGTTGTGCTGGACATGCAGCTGTCTGCTGTCCTTGCGGTTGACAACGCGCTTACCCTGGCCTTTGCACAAAGCAAACACAGAGGACATCATCAAAAACAAACCTGCATGACAGACCTTCTGAACCACGCCTCCTCTACACAGGCAAGCTCAGCACACCCTCACTTACTGCGAGCATGCGCTTGTGCTGCGGTGACAGGTTTGCCAGCAGGAACACTCTCCGTTGCGGCATGGTTTCTCGGCTTCACTTTATTTCAAAGAAGGATTGAATAAGGAGGGAAGGGGCCCGCCTGCGTCCCCCACTCCTCGGGTCGACAGAGGGCAGCAGCACTCTTTTTACCGCCAGAGCTCACATCCAAATGCGCGCATCATTCAGAATAATCAGGAGTAATTCATCACTTAAAATACTTGTTAACCAAAGAGGAGTTGACCGGGTCGCAATAAGACCGGGTTGCAATAATACCGGCGAGTCAAAGACCTGCAATAATTAATGTGTATTGTGTCTGTTTGGTCCGTGTTCTACACAGCAGGCTTCAGATGAGATCACAACCCTTTCTACTTGCTCGCCTTCGTGTGTTGTAAGCATGCTCTCCAGTTGTGTTTCACGAGGGTTTTTCAAATGCCAGCAGCCGCCCTTCCAAGGAAACAGTGTGAACCTGCTTGGCCCATTGTACCCGAGGCAGCCTCTTGCCAATGCGGCGAGGCCTCGCAAGGCAGAGCCAGCACCTTTGCAGACACCGTCAAATCAGTTGGAGCAGCCGCCACTGCTGCAGGCGCAGCAACAGAGAGGAAGCGTAGCGCAGGCGAGCACCCACCCGGCAGGATCCAGCACAGCGGCTGCAGCAACAAGGGAGGAGCTAGGAAAGCAAGGACACCTGCAGCAGCCAGAGCTACATGGCTCAAAGCATGCTGTTGTACCAGTGCAGCCGCGCAAAAAGCGCGGACGCAAGCCAAAGACTCAAGATGGCGCAAATGCAGCCATGCGCGCCCAAGCAGCGCAAGAGCCCCTGCCAGCCACTGCAGCTGCTGTGCTGGATCACAGCGCTGTAAGCTCCATCAGCGCTAGCATGGGAACTGATGCAGAAGGTACAGAGTGCGCCACGGAAGGAAGCCTGACTTCTAGTAAGCAAGCAAACCTGGCGAGGGGTGCAATGGAGCTGCCAATCATCACCCTACCTCCCCCGTCACAAGAGTTGGATGGTACCCCGCCTATGCTGCTGGAAAGTAAGCTGATACAGCCACTCTTGTCACTCATCCCTGGTCTTGCCAAAAAGTTTCCCGACTGGGCACAGCTGCTGACACTGCTCTGTTAGGACCCCTGCCCCTCTATTAGGCCCACCTCCCCTCAAAGACTGGCAGGAACTGCAGGGCAGGCTTACCTGCTGCCAAACTTGGTGGTAGTCTTGTGCAGGAAGGAAGCTGCATTGGCACGCTCGCTCCCTAGTCCCTGCCTTCTCTGCTATGCACACGTGTTGGTTTCTTGGCGACAACTGTTGCATGTCATTCAGCCCTGCTGTGCGTGATGCGCGCCCGTGAGCTTGCTGCTTGCATGCTCCTCCCTGCGGGCTTTATTAATAAATGTCCCCTTGGTGTGATGTTTTGAGCACTCTCCTGTCGGCCATCCAATACTGGCTCCAGGAGCAGTGCACCTGCTTTGCTCCTGTCATTCTTCCCTCACACTCAGGGTTGCTGAAAAGTGTGCTAGCACCCTGTGAAGTTGGGAAAAACTGGCGCGCACACACACACACACACGCACACACGCACACACACACTTGGCAAACACGCTGTGTGTGTGCACTGGTTTCAGCAACGGAAACGCTGAGTCATGCTCAGGTGCTGAAGGCAGGCAGGGCAGTATGGGCCCAGGCATGATGATGTGTAGATCTTCAAGCACAACCGCATCACACGTGCACGGACATGGCATGCGCACCAGCGCAACAAGGCTCAATTTGCACTAGCGTGCGCACTGACGCATCATGCACACCAGCGTGTGTCCTGCGCGCCGCCGCCTCATGTGCAGCGCCCCAGGTTTACGACTACACTTGGAGGGGCGACAAAGAGCTGGATGAGCTGGATGATGGCAGCAGCAGTGATGAAGATGAAGGCGTACAAGGTGGGTTAGGTGGGGAGCTTGTTGGTGGGTTCCCAGGGCAAGGGGGGGCTCTGGCGAAAGGGTGAAAGGGGGGAATATGTGGGCTTTCAAGCACATCAAGAACAGAGGATCTTGCTGGCAGGGTGAGTTGGGGTTTAGGCTCCAGTGTCGAAGGCGACAGGGAAGAGAGGGCCTGGTCACCACAGTCTGCTGGCGGAGTAGCAAGGTAAGAGTTGTGCTCTTGTGTCAAGGACGACAGGGAGGGGAGGGCCTGGTCACTACAGTCTGGTGGCGGAGTAGCAAGGTGGGAGTTGGACTCCAAAATGCCCTTTTAGCAACCGGCCAGCTTCTCTTAGCCGCTTCATTCCTTCCTATGTTTTGGTGCAGCAGCAACATGTGTTGCAAACACATTTTTTTCCCAGCTCAGTCGCTTTTGAGGTGCTGCCCTTCAGGGCTTGGACTTGGGTGCACGCTGTTGCACACCCGGCCTTCCCTTGCACTCACGCATGCTGCTGTGCTGCAGCGCAGCTGACTAGCTGCTGATATGCTGAGCAGCAGCGGAGGGCAAGGAGCACCTCAGCCTCTCTAAACCTCGTCATTCAGTGTGGTATGGTGGCACCATGCTGGCTGGCCTTACTGGTTATTATCATGTACTGGATTTCATGTGTATGCGTGCATCGCGCACTGGCCTCCATGCGTATGCATGCATCACGCACTGGCCTCCATTCACATGCATCCAGCTACGCTGTTTATATCATATAAATTATATGCATCGGAAGAAACAGGCGCCTGCGTTTGTCAGTGCACACCAGCGGACATGCTCCCAGCACTAGGGTGCTGCACAGCCTTTCCGGTGAAGAGCTTGGCAGCAGTGGTGCAGCAGCGTGGCTAGAAGCACGGGCAGCCTGATTCGCCCAGGCCACCGATGTTAAGGGCGACTAGATGTCGCAAGCATTGGTTTTGTGCAGATGCGTTGTTGGGGGCATTTTGCCTGTTCCGTTTGGCGTGCAGTGGCTCGAGCCTGCCGCTATAAGACTGGATGGCCTGCGAGTCACTGGCCAATCAGACCACCTGCAAGTCACAGGCCAATCAGACTGCAAGTCACAGGCCAATCAGACCATACCAAGTCACAGGCCAATCAGACTGCAAGTCACAGGCCAATCAGACCACACCAAGTCACAGGCCAATCAGACCATACCAAGTAATAGGCCAATCAGATCGCACGCAAGTCAAAGGCCAATCAGACTGAACATGCACGAGGCTGGCCGACTTCGTGGGTGGTTGCCCCCTGACATGCCCGGTGCTCTTGCCTCCTCTGTTGCAGCACTTGCGCACAGCCGGCTGAGGGCAGACCTTGATCATATTCTCCTTGCGCACAGCCAGCTGAGGGCAGACCTTGATCATTCACTCCTTGCGCCTATCAAACACTGCAGGACATGGCCGTGATGGAAGCTCCGCTGCCAGAAAGGTTGGTCACAACCCCTTTGTTTGCACCGTCTGCAGCTCCCCGCAGCTCTGTAGCTTTTCTTGTCTTCGCTCCGCTTCCCTTGTCTCCACTCCGTGCAGCTCAACTTTGGCTGCGTAAAATCCTCTATGCCCGAGCTGACCTGAGTACAAGCTTTTGACCATGCCTGAGTGCAATCTTCTGACCATGCCTGAGTACAATCTTCTGACCATTTGCATGCCAGCCCAGGACACCCACCCTTCCTGAGTCGCTTTTTCAATTGTATGCCCTGCTGCACAATCCTGGGCTGCCATGCCGTGTGCGGCATGCGCACGTGACGAGCTGCAGACACAGCATAATGGACCGAACCGGCCAAGTGAGCCAGAGCACACCCACACGGCCCCTCTGCTGTGAGCCAATGCTTGCCAGCATAGTGGGCCGAATCGGCCACGTGTGCAACAACATCAAGTACAGCCCCTCGCTCTGCATCCCCTGCTTGTGCGCAGCTCGTTTCAGCGGCAGAAGCGGCACGCGTCAGCTTTGGGGTCCCCTCAAAGTTGTGGACTGCGCGGCGGCGCAGGCGCGCCATGGAGAGGGGACAGCTGCCCTGGGGCGCATCTCCCTGCTTGCAGGTGTGTTTGTGCATGCGTGTCTGCGTCTGTGTGCGCCTGTGTATACACGCATGTGCTGGCATGTTAAACTGTGTGCCTGTGTGCTGGTTCTGGAGAAGGGGCAGCTGCCTTGGAGCTGGTCAATAGCCCTTAGGCAAGTGCACATTGATGGAATGCCGTGCTTCCGGATGTTGTGGAGGCAGGGCGCAAGCTCCAATTACCAGGGTGAGGACCTATCAAAAGGAGTCTGGAAAATGTCTTGCCCACCTGAATGGGCCTCAATACAGTGGCGTGCAGGGTTGCCCATTCTCTCCTGAAGAAGGATCCATCAGCATTTAGGAGCAGTGACCCTGTTGATTCCTAAATAGGCCAGGGGGGCATTCAGGGATGCCCCTCAACAATGCGAAGACTTTTTACACTATGCTGTCGGTACCTTACAGGGCTCATGATTCATCGTCAACTGGGAGAATCTAGGAATGCGTGGCCATGGCGTCTCTCTGTCTGTGTGAGCCTGCAAGTACAGCCATGTGTTTTTGGTGCCTTTCACCGTAGGCTGTGCAGTTCCTGCGATAAGGTCATACACACGTTGATTTGAATTGTTGGGTGCCTTGTGTTGCAGGATGAGCAGCTCTTGAACAAGATCATGCAGACAGTCTACTCAGGAGGGCAGAGCGAGGAGGATGCCAATGACCCAGCACTGGCCAATGTGAGCAGATGGGGGATCTTGTATTGTTGTGGACGTCATCAACATGATTTATGCCCTGGTCTCACTTGCCCTGGCATTGGAAAATCTGAGCACAAGGCTGATGTACCCTCTCTACGCATGTCTGTAAGTTTGCTTCGCGGCAATCGATCATCCTTGGCAAGGAGGAAAATCAAACAGGTAGGTTGAAAAACACCTGGCAATTGCTTGCTTTTTTGTGCAGCCCTGCTTGCGCAGCTGCTGGTGCGACCTTTATCCTTTTCTATGCAGCATGATGGTGCGTGATCACTGCGCATTGCTCATGCGAAGCTCCAGAATGTTAATGCACGTTTGAAAAGGGGCCCTCTGAATGGACAGCACAGTGCTCCACACACTCACCCTCCTGTATCCACTCCCTCAATGGACAGCACAGTGCTCCACACACTCACCCTCCTGTGTCCACACACTCACCCTCCTGTGTCCACACACTCACCCTCCTGTGTCCACTCCCTCAATAGACAGCACAGTGCTCCACACACTCACCCTCCTGTGTCCACAGGCCGGTTGGGGCAACCGGATCAGCACCCGAACCAGTGGGGGTGTCAGGCAGGCCAGCTTGCAAGCAGGCGGAAGCCTCAGGGCTCCCATACAGGGTAAGCCTTGCCGGGGGCTCCCATCCACAATAAGCCTCGCAAGGGGGCTATCCAGGGTAATCCTTGCAGGCAGGGGGAAGCCTCGGGTCTCCCATTCAGGGTAAGCCTCCTCTCCTTCCCCTCATTCTGTGTCCTTGTAAGTTTAGACGCTTCCAACACAACTTTGCCTACGCCCTCTGCACGCGGAATTGTCTTCCTCTGCTGCTGCTGTTGCTGCTGCTGCTGCTGCTGCTGCTGATGATGATGATAATGTTCTATGGAAGACTGAGCCTTACCCTGTAAGCTTAACTTATCCCATAATCCTAAGTAGAGATATTAAGGCCAACCTGACTTCACCCTTGTCCGCGTCCTGCGTGCCTCCTAAGCACAGCACCGTGATCTCCTGTCCTACTGCCGCCGCCGCCGCTGCTGCTGCTGCAGCCCATTTGTGGGCTCTCCGGTGCTCACAAGCTCCTCCGCCCCTTGTAGTGCTTGCCATGTACAAAGCTTTGGCGTTTTTGGGCCAGCGATGAGCCACACATAAGCCTTTGGGCGCATACAGGCTTGGCAAGCCTAAGACACGCTGCATAGGGAGCGAACAGGACCCCAAAGCTGTGGCTCCAACACCTTGGTGCAGGGGCGCTCGGAGGCCCTCTTAAGGGCAACGCGGGTGAGAGCAGTAACAGCAGTAGCACTACAGGCAAAAACAGCGGCAGCAGCAAAAGGTGTTTGATGGACACCAACTCTTACGCCGAGCTTCCAAGCCCTCCTCGCTTCATAGGTCCAGTGAAAGTCAAAGCAATACCAGGTGAGCCCCCACATGCATGCAAGCATGGAATGTTTGTGGTTGGTTGCATGTGCCTGCGTGTGTTAGTGCGCACATGTAAGGGTGTGTGGTGGGTCTGGGGTAGCTGAAAGGAGCTGCCCAGGCTCCCTTCCTTCCTCTCAAGGGGTGGAAGCTCAGCGCCATTGGTCCCGCAAGAGCAAAGTCTGTCCCACTCCTTCTTGGAGGGCCTCATGGTGCGCTGTGGTCTCAGCACCAGTGGTATGGTGCGCTGTGGTTTCAGCGCCAGTGGTATGGTGCACTGTGTTCCCATCACCATTTATATGGTGCGCTGTGTTCCCATCACCTGTGGTATGGTGCGCTGTGTTCCCATCACCTGTGGTATGGTGCGCTGTGTTCCCATCACCAGTGGTATGGTGCACTGTGGTCCCAGCAACAGTGGTATGGTGCACTGTGGTCCCAGCACCAGTGGTGTGGTGCACTGTGGTCCCAGCAACAGTGGGGCTTCTTACTTGTGTACTGCACCATTGAGGACTTTCTCTCTTGCAACAGTGCCTGTGGGTCCTTGCGTTGGTTGAGTCTGAGGAAATGAGGTCCTTACCAGGTGAGGGGAAAAAACAAGGTTGGGCAGGAATGTAAGTGGTGGTGGTGGTGGTTGTGGTGGAAGAGCTGGGCGTTTTAGGGGGGGGGGGCATAATGTGGTGATGTGAGGGGGCAACTGGTGTGGGTGAGCATGCTGGATTGACAGAAAAATGAATTATCCCAAAAGGAATGCACTGGCATTTGCTCTGAGGGTGCTTATATAAGCTCCTTTGAGATGTGCATGCAGGGCATTGCTCCTTTGGACTGCCCTATGGCTGCAAACCTTGCTGATATGCTGCATTGCCTGCACTGGGCATAGTGGCTTTGGCACAGGCTGGGAAGCCCATGAAAAACTCACAACAAAAGCTATTGCAAAATAAAAGACCAAGGATGGAACTGGCACAGTCGACAACGCAGCAGCCTCAACATGACAACCCATCAGCATGCCCCTCTTTCTAGGCGCATCCCCTGTCTTCTTGGTCCAAGCAGAATATGCACCTATCGCTCCTATAAAGGCTCATCAGGCTTAGGCCAGGGCCGAGAATTCCAGCTTGCTTGTGAAAAGCCGCCAACGCCCTGTTGCAGCAGAGGCTTTGCTGCTGCTCCTCCTCCTGCTGTGCTTGGCCAGGCAAAGGCTGGGGCCAAGTATTTACAGCTTGCTTGTGAAAAGCCGCCAACGCTCTGTTGCAGCAGAGGCTTTGCTGTTGCTCTTCCTGCTGTGCTTGCCCATGCAAAGGCTGGGGCCAAGTATTTACAGCTTGCTTGTGAAAAGCCGCCAACGCTCTGTTGCAGAAGAGGCCTTGCTGTTGCTCTTCCTGCTGTGCTTGGCCAGGCAAAGGCCGGGGCCAAGTATTTACAGCTTGCTTGTGAAAAGCCGCCAACGCTCTGTTGTAGCAGAGGCTTTGCTGCTGCTCCTCCTGCTGCGCTTGGCCAGGCAAGGGCTGGGGCCAAGTATTTACAGCTTGCTTGTGAAAAGCCGCCAATGCTCTGTTGCAGAAGAGGCTTTGCTGTTGCTCTTCCTGCTGTGCTTGGCCAGGCAAAGGCCGGGGCCGAGTATTTACAGCTTGCTTGTGAAAAGCCGCCAACGCTCTGTTGTAGCAGAGGCTTTGCTGCTGCTCCTCCTGCTGCGCTTGGCCAGGCAAAGGCTGGGGCCTGGTGGCCACGGACATCCTTGAGCCTGGGGAGGCAGTGCTGGTGTCAGAGCCCCTGATCTGTGCGCGCTCAAGTGTTCCCCAGGAAGCGCCCTCCCCCATGACGCTGCTGCCCTGGCTGCAGCGCTTGCAGGTGCGCACACAAAATTGGGGAGCACCGTGTGCAAAATAATTTGTTTTTTACGGTGGCTTACCAGAGCGTGGCAGTGCGCCATAAGGCAATGATGGTTGGAAAGCGCACTTCGTGGGGACTCCGCCGGTGGTCGCAGCTTGGCAAAGGGTGCACGCAGGCACAGAGTCCCCGGCCTGCAGGTACCGCGCTGTGCCTCTTCCCGCACCCCGCGTGTGTGATTTGATGCCTGGTTTATTTGTGGTGGTGTGTTGGTAACGCAGGCAGGCACGAGATGGGCGGGGGGGCGCGGTGTTCCCATGCGTGCTTGCATGAGACACCTTGGACCAGCCAGTCGGTCTGCCCCGTTGCACGCCACAGTGACAGCAAGTGCTGGAGTGCACGTGTTGGCGCCTGCCTTAGTGTGCAGGCGCACACAAATGTGCATGCATGTATGCACAAGCATAAGTGTACGCTGTCGTGTGTCTGTGTGTCCCAGACTTTCCATGAATGCATGCGTGCATCAGGCATGATGCTGCCTCGCACACATTCCCTGCGTGCGCATGTGCACATGTGAGCGTGCACTTTGTGCACAGATATGTGTGTGCATGTGTGTGCTCGCACGTGTTTGTGTGTGTATACAGGTACTCATGCCCTCTGTTTTGCAACATGTCTAGGATTTGAAATAGTAATCTGAAGTCCTCTGGTGTTGATGCTGGCCTCTGCTTCCCGTCATGCTCCATCGCTCCTCCTGCCTTGCATCTTGTCACATACTTGGCCACCAGTATGAAGCCACATCCATGTGGCATTGCTGGATTATCTCATCCATATGCTCAGCCGCATCCAATTTGAAAGCATGTGCTCATGCCGCTGCTTACTCTTGAGCGCTGTCAATGCTTGTGCTGCTGTAACAGCTTGGCAAAGCGAGTGAGGGCAACATGTCAGGGGTAACTTCCCTTAACAGCCCTATGCTTCCCATGTACTTATCAGCATTGGGCAGGCGCCTTTTGGTCTTATTGACTGATGGAGGAAGCAGACAGACCTGGCTTGCCCCTCACCTGGCTTGCTCCTCACCCACACCTGTGAAGCACACGCCACACACGCCCTGTGGCCCTCCAACCTGACTGCTTTTGCAGACGGAGCTGCCGCATGCGCACCCCGCGCACGTGGCGCTGCGCGCGCTGTGGCACGGGCAGGCGCAAGATGATGATACTCCAGAGGCAGGCAGCCATGGGAGCACCGCTGACGGCAGTGGTGGTGGCAGTGGGGGGGTCCCAAGCAAACAGGGGCGCAGCATTGGGAGCGGCGGGGGTTCGCTCGGGGGAAGCTCCGGGAGAGCACTTGTCCAGGTGCCTGACCTGGTGACCTGGGAGGGAGCTAGTGGAGAGGGGGAGGGGGGGGGAGCCGGGGAGGGGAAATTGGATGGCACCCAAGGGGCGGGTAGAGGAGGTGGTGCTGGAGGCAGGGACAGGCGTGGGGTTCGCAAAGATGGTGGTGCCGGAGCAGCTGCACGGTCAGGCATGGAGGGCGTGGAGGGCGCAACGGGCCGCTTGACGGAGGCGCAGCTGCGGGGGTTGCTGCTGCACAACGTGTTTGGGGAGGCCAGTGAGGACCCGGCAGCCACACGCGGCAGGTGAGTGTGGGTGTGGGTGTGGGTGTAGGTGTGGGTGTGGGTGTGGGTGTGGG
>LKMJ01004314.1_pt1 | contig 13362 bp, 15 predicted proteins | sample 643391 | NCBI WGS metagenome assembly LKMJ01 (sample SAMN04112250, study PRJNA286221) | soda lake metagenome | biome: soda lake; feature: Kulunda Steppe; material: water; isolation source: sample PL-Br10 brine of Picturesque Lake | place: Russia: Kulunda steppe | collected 2010-07
CCGTCCGATCGGCTCGTCGACCCGATGGCCGGGTCGGCGACGATCCCGATCGAGGCCGCCCTGACGGCGACCGATCGCGTGCCGCGTCCGGATCTCGACCCGAGCTTCGAGATCCTCCCCGGATACGACGGCGATCGGTTCCGGCGGCTTCGGGCCGAGTACGCTTCGAACGCCCCGACGCTGGATCACTCGACGCTCGATATCGAGGCCCGCGAGCGTCGGCAAAAGTGGCGCCGCTGCGCGCGGGTCAACCGTGACGCAGCCGACCTTTCGTCGGCCATCGAGGTCGCCGCCGCCGACGCCCGGACCGAGCCGATCGACGCCGACTGCGTCGTCACGAACCTCCCGTTCGGGATCCGCGTCAGCGACGATCTCCGGGCCCTCTATGAGTCGTTCTCCGAGCGACTGCTCGAGGGAAACGTCGATCGGGTCGTCGCCCTGACGACGTCGCCGGAGTTTCTCCCGTTCGAGCCGACCGATCGGTACGAGATCCCCTACGGCCGTCTCGAGGCCACGATCGTCGTCCGGGACTTTTGATCGTTCTCTACGCTCTCTCGACGCCCCGTCCGCGGGAATCAGAATCTTTATGAACAATCATGCAATATAGCGAAACGCATGCGAGAAACCACTCGCGACGGTGGGTCGCTGCTCGCGCTCGGCGTACGTGTACGGTAATCCCTTTTTGACACGTACCGCTGTCGACTATACCCGACCGACCTCACATGAGCACGAACCCACAGCCGACGACCGAACCGCACCCGAACGCTCCGACGACCGATATCGAAGCCCGCGGCCGGCCCGATCCCTGGGCCGCCCCCGGCGAAACACCCGCGAGCCCTTCGGCCCGGACGCAGCGACAGTTCGAGCCGACGTGTCGGAGACGGATCCGAAACCTGACCGACAAGGAGAACGCCTACTGCGGATAGACGCTACTCGATCGGCCGCCCGTCCTCGGTCGGCGGCGCGATGTGGTCGATGAACGACTCGACGTCCGGTTCGTGGACCGTCACCCGGACGTGGAGATCCCCGAGTTCGCTTCCGCCGCCGACCGCGAAGTTGATCGTCCCGTCGAAGGCCGCCTGCTTTTTCAACTCGAAACTGAACGCGTTTCCCTCCTCGTTGGCGAAAAAAGCCCCGCGAGCGGTGTCGAGGATCGCCTGTTCGTGGAGCCGCTCGGAGAAGCGCTCCATCGAATGGGAACTCGCCAACAACTCGCCGGGATGGGATTCGATCTCCGCCTCCGGAAAGAGGTTCTCGATCGCGTCGGCGACCCGGTCGGTCACCTCCGTCGGGTTGACCGGCGCCGTGATCTCGACGTCGACGCTGTAGATCACGACAGAACCTCCCGAACCCGCGTTCGGAACCGTTCCAACGTGTCGGTGTTTTCGATCGTCAGATCCGCCCGATCCAGCGCTTCGTCGAGACCGAATCCCAACTCCCGTTCGTCGCGGGCCGCGAGGCTCTCGCCGTCCTCGACGTCGTCGCGGCCCCGATCGGAGATCCGCTCCTTTCGGACCTCGAACGGCGCTTCGACGCCGACCAACAGGAACGTCTCGCCGAAGCGCTCCTCGAAGACGTCGACCTCGGTTCCCGAGCGGATGCCATCGACGACGACCGTGTCGTGTTCATCCAGCGCCGTCTCGAGGTGCGGCAGTGACGCCTCCGCGATCGCCGTCGGGCCGTTCTCCTCGCGGAGTTTGCCCGCTACCTCGCCGTGGTGTTCGGCCGGGTCCAGCCCGCGCTCGCGACACTCGGCGCGGATCACGTCCCCCATCGTCACGACGGGGATGCCGTTCGCTTCGGCCACGGCCGCGAACTCGCCTTTCCCGCTTCCCGCCAGTCCGACGGTTCCGATGACTCGCATTCGGACTCCGGTACGACGAGCGAGCGTTTCAAGCCTTTGTTGTGCGTCGGCGTCCGGCCACCCGACGACAACCCGTGCCGTTTTTGAGTGCCCGTCGAGTATGCGACTTTGAGGGCACGTAGCTCAGCTAGGACAGAGCGTCGGACTTCTAACCGCGCCGGTGTTCCGGTGTGGGGAGTGATCCGATGGTCGTGGGTTCAAATCCCACCGTGCTCGCTATCTCCGAGCGACAGCGGACAAAAGGCCGAGCCGTCTGACGACCCATCGCGGAACAGGTTCCACGAGACGACGGAATGTCGAGCGTCCCGAACTGCTTGTCCGAGGCGTTATTTTTCGTATCGCGTCACGGGATCGAGTTCAGCCATGTCGATCTCCTCGAAGGCGTCCCGGGAGATGACGCGTTTGTGGACCTCGTCGGCGCCGTCGACGAGTCGGAACTGCCGGACGCTCTCGTAGAAATCGGAGATCGGGAGGTCCTTCGCGATCCCGTTGCCGCCACAGAACTGTAGCGCGGTGTCGATCGCGTCCTGTGTCGCGTTGGCGGTGAACACCTTCGCCATCGAGACGGGGATCCTTGCCTCGCCGCCGGCGGAGATCTCGTCGGCGGCCTGCCGGATGAGCGCCCGCGCGGCCGCGAGTTCGGTCTCGTGTTCGGCGATCGCGTGGCGTGGCGCCTGTTTGTCGGCCAACTTCGAACCGAAGGCCTCGCGTTCGGACATGTAGGCCTTCGCGATATCGAGCGAGCGTTTCGCCATCCCGGAGTACCGCATGCAGTGGGTGAGCCGCGCCGGACCGAGCCGTTCTTGAACGTGTTTGAACCCCTCGCCCGCCTCACCGAGTAAGTGCTCTTCGGGAACGCGAACTTCGTTGTACTTGATCTCGGCGTGGCCGTGGCCGTCGATGTCGGGACCGACGTGGGGGATGTTCCGAACGATCTCGACGCCGTCGGCCTCGGCGGGGACGATGAACACCGAACAGCCCTTGTAGGGGTGGACGTCCTGATCCGTACGGGCGAACACGAGCAGGATGTCGGCGCCGATCCCGTTCGTGGTCCACCACTTGTGGCCGTCGATGACCCACTCGTCGCCGTCCTTTTCGGCGGTCGTTTTGAGCATCTTCGGGTCCGAGCCGCCGCCCTGCATCGGTTCAGTCATCGAAAAGCCAGAAGAGATCTCGCCGTCGACGAGCGGCTCGAGATACTCCTCCTTTTGAAGCTCCGAGCCGTGTAACTCGAGGAGATGCATGTTGCCCTCGTCGGGCGCGGCGATGCGCATCGCCTGAGCCCCGAGGAGGCTTCGACCCGCCTCCTCGAACGTCGGTAGCGCGTCGCGGAACTCGTATCCCATGCCGCCGTACTCCTCTGAGATCTGAGGCGCGTACACCTCGTACTCGCGGGCGGCCTCCTGAAGCTCCTCGATCGTGCTCTCGGAGGCGGTCATCCCGGCAGGGATCTCTCGCTCCTTCGGGAGGACGACCTCCTCCATCAGTTCGTTGGCGCGTTCGGCCAACGCCGTCGCCTCCGCCGAATCCGTGAACGAAACCATACCGTTTGCTATCGGTCTCGTGGTAATAAACATATGGCACGAGTCTCACAATGTTAGCCGAGAGCGTCGAGAGTCGTAGGATGGTAACCGGAGCGTCGATCGGACGGAACTCGAAGCTCTATCAGAGCTCGATTTCCCGGAGGTCCGCCTCGAGTTCCTCGACGTGAGCGTTGTAGGCGTCGACGAACTTCGGAAACCGGGGCGCGTACTCGCGGACGTCACTCGCCGACGGCCGTCCGTACTGTGAGAGGAGATAGACGCCCTCCGAGCCACCGATCCGGAGATACGAAACGGTGTCGTGATCGCGTTTCAGTTCCCAGCGCGTCGACCCGACCCGAACGGAGAACGTTCCGTAGTCAGTCCCCTCGTATCGGTGGAGTTCGGCCGCGATCCGGCCACAGCAATCCTCGATCCGATCGACGATCCGGTCGCGTTCCTCGACGACCGAATCGGTCGTCTCGACGTCGGGAAACTCGTCCTCGACGCCGTCGAGCAGGCCGTCGATCGTCGCGACGTGGGCGTTGTACTGGCGGACGAACGCGTCGTACTCTTCGAGCGCTCGGGCCAGGGCGGCGGGTTCGGCCGGCTGCTGTGTCGAGACGACGTACGTCTCGCCGCCCCCGCGCGGTTCGTATTTCAAAAACTCGAGATCGCCGGCCTCGTATTTGACCGTCCACTCGCCACGGTCGGTCGAGAACGACCGCCGACCGTAGTCGCCGCCCTCGACGCGGGCGAGGTTGTAGGCGATCCGACCGGCGTGGGACTCGACGGCGGCGAGGATCTCCCCGCGGCGCTCGGTGATCGTCTCAACGTCGCTGATGGGCACGTCCAACTCGGCGAGAGTCGTCATTGGCTACCGGAGGAGCCTCGATCGGTTAACCGTTCCCGGTTCGATCCGAGAGCGGATTCGGACGGCTTTTTGTCCGGGGCGAGCGAGAATCCCCCATGCACACGCTCGTCACCGGCGGCGCGGGGTTCATCGGGGGGCATCTCGCCGAAGCGTTCCTCGCCGAGGGCCACGACGTGACCGTCCTCGATGCGATGGACCCGTTTTACGATCTCGGGATCAAAGAGCACACAATCGGCGCCCACCGCGACCTCGCGGACAGCGAGGGCGTCGAGTACCGTTTTCTCGAAGGCGACGTCCGCGACGCCGACCTCGTCGAGGAACTGGTCGCCGACGCCGATTACGTGTACCACCAGGCGGCCAAGGCTGGCGTCCGACCGAGCGTCGAGGCGCCCCGCGAGTACAACGAGGTGAACGTCGACGGGACGCTGAACGTCCTCGATGCGGCCCGCGACACCGAGACGGAGCGCGTCGTCGTCGCCTCCTCGTCGTCCGTCTACGGCGGTCGGGAGGCGTATCTCCCCTTCTCGGAGACTGATCCGACGCTGCCCGTCTCGCCGTACGGCGCCTCGAAACTCGCCGCCGAGCGGTACGCCTGTGCCTACCACGAGGTCTACGGTCTGCCGACCGTCGCGCTGCGGTATTTCACCGTCTACGGGCCGCGAATGCGGCCGAACATGGCGATCTCGAACTTCGTCTCGCGGTGTCTCAACGGCGAGCCGCCGGTGGTCTACGGCGACGGCACCCAGACGCGGGATTTCACCTACATCGACGACGTGATCGACGCCAACCGGACGCTTCTGAAAAGCGACGTCGCCGACGGCGAGGCGATCAACATCGGCTCGACTGACAACATCGAGATTCGGACGCTCGCCGCCGAGATCCGCGATCAGCTGGCCCCCGATCTGGAGATCGAGTACGCCGAGCGGTACGACGCCGACGCCGATCACACCCACGCCGACACCGAAAAGGCCGAGGAGCTGCTCGGATACGACCCCGAGCACACGATCCGGGAGGGGGTCGCGGCGTTCATCGAGTGGTACCGACAGAACCGCGAGTGGTACGAACCGCTCGTGTTGGCGTCCTGATCGGCCGGAGGTAATTATCATGTTCGGTCAATTATAAATTCAGATTTAAAACACACGTCCACTACATCTGATGTAGTTCCTACATCTTCAGAGATGTTTATATATATCCTTGGTGTATGTTTACGAATGTCAGTAGGACAGGAGCTGCTAGATGTACCGTTCCCCGAGATGATCGCCAGTATGGGCCAAGGGATCGCCGACGCCCAGAACCAACTCGACATGAACTCGGTCGAGGTCGCGAAAACGCTCGCTGAGACCGAGATCGAGGTCGTACCGGCGATCACCCGAACGATCGGGGCTGACGGGAACGTCGAGTTCGATTCGGCCGACCCGATGGACGTCTCGCTGCTCCAGGTGGGGCTGTTCCCGACGTTTTATCAGTTCTCCGAGAGCGTCATCGAGGTCGAGATGGACATCAAGACGACCACTGAGCGTGAAACCAACATCGACGTGAGCGCCAGCGCGCGAGCCGGCTTCGGCCTGTGGGGCGGAAGCATCCAGACGGACGTGAGCCACAACCGGAAGTTCGGCAAGGAGGTCCACGGGACGAGCCGGCTGAAAACGACTCTCGTCCCCGTTCCGGAGCCGCCGTATCTGTTCCCCGAAGTCGAGACAGTCGACAACCGCACCACCGACGAATGATCAAGCCAGCCTCCCTTGCGCGGAGGCACCCCCGACATGCCACTACGACCCCACGATCTACGATCGCGCAGTATCGCCCGCCGACGGCGGATCCGCGAAGAGCCCGACATCCCCTTCGACGATCTCGTCTATTTGCTGGCGGAGAGTGTTTCGGATGCTCAGACCAAGCTCGACGCCAACACCGCCGAGGTCCTCGAGACGCTGGCGGAAACGGAGGTCAACGTTGTCCCACGGCTCACCCGGACGGTCGAGGACGACGGGACGGTCACGACGACGACGGCGCCGACGGAGCCGCGATCGTTGCTCGCGCTCGGGTTCACGCCCTCGCGGTACCAGTTCAGCGAGGCGACCGTCGAGATCGGTATCGACATCAGCGTCGCCGAACACGAAACACGGGACGTCGAAAGGGAGGGCCGCACGCTCGGCCTCCGTGCGGGAACCTACGAGGTGACCGAAGGGCGGCGATACGACCGCGAAATCGAAGCGAACGCGCGATTGACCGCACGGCTCGAGCCGACCCCGCTCCCGATCGACCTCGGACCGATCGAGGACCGTAACGGCACGAACGAGGAAGCCGATGCCGACTGAAGCGTGGCTCTCCCGGCCGTTGAAGGAGTTCGTCCGCGCGGTCGCCGTCTCGGTCGCCGAGGGACAGGAAGAACTGGATCGCCGATCGAGGCGGAGTCAGCGGGAGATCGATCGGGCGATCTCGGAGGGCGAGCTCGAATACGACCTAGACGCTTCGTGGCTTCGGTTCTCCGAAGTCGAGGCGGACCTCGAAGTGATGCTCTCCATCGAAGGCGAGGAGATCACCGACCCGAAGACGCACGCCGTCCGCGGCTATCGGCCGACGGTGGGTGCGACGCCGCTGAGCGTTCGCGCGAAACGGGAGTACGATATCGACGCGGACATCGCCAGCGAGGTTCGGCTCCGAATCACGCCCGTGCCACCGGAGCGAGAGCGACAATGAGCGAGCGCTTCGGCGGCAGCGATCGGTCCTCGGCGTTCGTCGATCGGACGTTCCGTCTGGAAGAACTCGATCGCGTCGAGACCCGGAAACTCGACGACGTCGAAAAGGCCGCGATCGAACGGGCGATCACCGATCGTGAACGCGTGATACACCGCGTCCAGACCGATCTTATAGAGCTTCGGAGCGAGCGCGACGGGCTGGAAGCCCGCCTGACGGAAGTCGAGCGCGATCGTCAGGAGCTTCGTGAGCGCGTCCGGGAGTTCGAGGTCCAGCGTCCGGCGGTAGAGCCGGAGGCGATATTTACGAACCTCGGATCGGCGCTCGAAGCCGCCAAGGACGAGCTGGCCGGCGCACGCTACACCGTCGGCGATGTCGATTTCACGCTCAAAACGAACGTCGTACAGACCGATCGAGGAATGCGGATGCATCTCCCATCGATGGAAGAGCGGACGACCGCCGCGAACCTCAGCGAGATCTCTTTTCGGCTCCGCGGGAGTCAGGAGGAATCCGAAGCGGTCGATTACGTCGACATCCCCGACCTCGTTGGAACCACCTACGAGACGGCGGTGCGGCGACTCGCGTCGGCGAATCTCGAAGTCGGCGAGACCGAGCGAGTCGACGAACCGGACGCGCGATCCGAAACGATCGTCGATCAGTTTCCCGACTCAGACGCCGTTGCCCCCCCTGGGTCGGCGGTCGATCTGGTCATCGCCGACGGCCGGGAGGATGAACCGACTGGGGCGCTGGAAGCGACGCTCGAGGCGAGTATGGACGACAGCGTCGAGTTCACGTTCCGCGTCGTCAACACCGACACCGAACCGATCGAGTTGACGTTTCCCAGCGGACAGGTGTCCGACGTCGCCGTCGCCGACGCCGAGACCGGCGAGACTGTCTGGCAGTGGAGCGACGACAGGATGTTCACACAGGCGCTCGAAAACAGACGGTTGGCGCCGGGGCAAGCGATCGAGCGGAAACACACGTGGGAGAACCCCTCGGAAGGCGAGTACACCGCGGTGGCGACGCTCGAATCCGACCGGGGTGTGGAGGCGCGGACGACCGTGGCTGTTCGCTCGTCAGTCGGGGAGGGCCCCGAAGAGGAAGACGACGGGGCAACCGAACCGGACGAACCGACCGTCGAGGACGGGGAGAGCGAACAGCCGGCCGAGGACGACACAGATGAGCGGATCAGGCCGCCCGACGGATGGGACCGCGGCCCGGTGATCTGGGAACTGTTCGGGGGACGGACCGGCGAGCCGTCGGCCGAACTCGAGTCCCGACTACGGGAGCGACTCGAGCGTGCCGGGATCGACGACATCGAATCGCTGGCCAGTAGCGATCCGGCGGCGGTCGCGGAGGCCTTGGATCTCCCCGTCGAGCGCATCGAACCGATCCGAGATCGGCTGGTCGAACGGCACGAGTCGATCGACCTCCGACAGATCGACGGGATCGGCCCGACCTACGCCGAACGGCTCCGGGAGGCAGGGATCGACAGCGTCGTCGAACTGGCAGGGCTCGACCCCTCACGAGTGGCCGAAATCACCAGCTCTTCGCGGGGCCGGGCCGAGAACTGGATCGAACAGGCCCGATCGCTACTCGAATCACAATGAACATCGCCGAACGGTTCGGGGCGACGATCGAGATCGGGGGGCCGGACCCCGACGTCGAGGGGACGTTCTTCGTGAAGCGCCCGGACCATATCGATCACGACGCGTTCGTCACCGGCCTACTGGGAGTGATCGGGAACTCGGATCGGCTCGTGTTGCACCACCGGGCGGGGTTCGCGATCGTCCAACTCCCGTTCGGGCGCGCACAGCGGCTGAAGCGGTACCCCTGGATTACAGCCGTGGGCGGCGTCAACTTCGATCCCGAGCAGTTCGCCGCAGTGATGGGGCCGCCATCGTGAGGATTGATCCTCGTCGTACCGGCTTTTTTGATCGGTTCAGGGCCGGTAGCCCGCGAGCGTTTCGAGCACGTCGGAACCGTTAGCGATCGCCGATTTCAGCCGCTCGATGCCCGTTTTTTCCGCCCGCCCCGGGTCGGCCACGACGTTGACCCGCTCGGTCCCGCAGGGAACGAACCCCATCCCGAGCGTCTCGGCGGTGGCTCGAAGTCCGAGCCCGGCGTCGGTGTCACCGTTTCGGACCTTCCTCGCGGGCGATTCGTGGGCCCGGACGGCGAGTTCGAAACCGTCGATCGCGTCGGTCAGCTCCCGGCGGTCGAGACCGCGGTCGCTCGCAACCGAATCGAGTGCGGACTCGAGCGTCGAGCGCAGCCCCGAGTCGGTCGTTCGGTTGACGAACCGGACGTCCCCGTCGACGAGATCGGCAAGCCCCTCGAGACCGTCGGGGTTCCCCTCGGGGACGACGAGCCCCCACTCGCGGCTCCAGTCGCCGATTTCGACCGCTCCCTCGGGAACCGAGTCGCCGGTCAGAACGGCGAAGTCGGTAACGCCGTCCCGCAGCCGGCGACGTCCCTGTCGGCTTCCGATCCCGAGATACCGGGGCCGTTCGACCCGATCGAGCAGCCGCGAGAGCGCCGGATCGTCCTCGCCGGCCCCGAACACGGTGGGGGGGCGGACATCGGGCGAGAACAGCTGTACCTCGACGCGCTCGCCCCGATCGAGATATTCGATGTCGGCCTCGACGGCCACGATGCCGTCGGCCTCGACGAGACTCGTCGTCGCACCGCTCCCCTTGTCGACCGGATAGACGAGCGTGTTTCCCTCGCCGTCGGTGACGAGCCCGACGGGCATATACCGGAGCCGACCCTCGCTGTATCGCTCGCGGTGGGCCATCTCCCCCTCGACGGTCGCGGTCTGTGGTTCCGGTAGGCCGGCTGCCCGCCGGATTACGGGAGCGACGAAGACGCGGAAGATCGTCAGCGCCGAAACGGGATACCCCGGCAGCCCGACGTAGGCGCTTTCCTCGAGCCGGCCGATGAGCATCGGCTTGCCGGGTTTGACGGCGACACCGTGCAAGAGGAGTTCGCCGGCCTCCTCGACGACACGATAGATCACGTCGACGGCCGACGCGGACGTCGAGCCCGACGAGAGCACGAGATCGCACTCCTCGGCCGCCGATCGGAGCATCGATTCCATCGCGTCGTAATCGTCGCCGGCGTGCGGGTACAGCTTCGCCTCGCCGCCGGCTTCCTCGACGGCGCTGGCGATCGTGTAGCTGTTCACGTCGTAGATCTGACCGGCGGCGCTATCGAGGGGATCCCCGGGGCGGACTAACTCGTCGCCCGTCGAGATGATCCCGACGGTCGGACTCCCACGGACTGAGACCGTCTCGGCGCCGATCGCCGACAGCAGACCGATCTCTCTGGCCGTAATAACGGTGCCAGGACCGAGCGCGCGCTCGCCGGCCGCGATATCCGCACCCGCGAACATCACCCGATCGCCCGGCGCGAGCGAGGTCCGGATCAAAACGTCATCGGCGTCGCGATCGGTTCGTTCGACCATGACGACCGCGTCGGCACCGCCCGGGAGGACGGCCCCCGTCGATATCTCGGCACACTCACCTGGCCCGACCTCGAGTTCCGGTTCGGTTCCGGCGTGGACCTCGCCGACGTGTTCGAGGCGGGCGGGCTCCGCCTCGTCGGCGCCGAAGGTGTCGGCGGCACGCACCGCATAGCCATCGACGCTCGCCCGATCGAACCCCGGCACGTCGAGGGCGGCGTCGAGCCGTTCGGCGAGCACTCGACCGCGTGCTTCCCGGAGCGGGACGGTTTCCGGATCGGGGGCGATATCGAGCGACCGAATCGTCTCGCGGGCGACCTCGACGGAGGCCAGATCACGGAACTGTTTTCTATCCATTGTACTCCCAGTTTTCGACCGTGACGGTTTCACCGGCGTCGATCCCTTCGCGCGATTCGGGAACGGCTACCCAGCCGTCCGCGAGCGCGACACTCGAGAGGACGCCCGAGCCGCCGGCCCGCGTCGGCGTCGCCGTCAGACCCTCATCGCCCTCTTCGAGCGTCACGCGGACGAACGTCCGGACGCCGGGTTCGCTCGTCAGCTTCCGTGAAAGCGTCGCCTCGCGGCTCGGTAGCGGTTCGATCGGCATCCGTCCGAGGTGTTTGACGAGCGGTCGGAGGAACTGGACTGCGTTGACGATCGCGGCGACCGGATACCCCGGAAGCATGACGACGGTGACACCCTCGACACGACCCAAGGCGACCGGGTGGCCGGGTTTCAGGGCGACACCGTGGACGAACACCTCGCCGAGTTCCCTGACGACCTCCGGGATGAGATCGCGCTCGCCGACGGAGGAGCCGCCAGTCGTGACGATGACGTCGCGGGTGAGGTCGCGCTGGATCGCCGACCGAAGCGCCGCCTCGTCGTCGGTCACGATCTCCCGGCGGGTCACGTCTGCTCCCCACCGTTCGGCGAGCCTCGAGACCGTAAAGCGGTTCGTCTCGATGATCTCGCCGGGGGCGGGGTCGGACTGGACGAGCTCCTCTCCGGTCGGGATCACGGCGACTTCGGGTCGCTCCACGAGTTCGATTTCGTCGATCCCGGTTCCCTTCAGGAGCCCGAGATCGGAGGGCCGAAGCCGATGGCCGGGCTCGTAGAGCCGCTGGCCGGCCTCGACGTCCTCGCCGATCGGGGCGACGTTCTCGCCCTCGGCGACGGCGTCGAACACCTCGAGTTCATCGCCGAGTCGGTCAACCTCCTCGATCATCACGACCGCGTCGGCGTCGTCGGGGAGTTCACTGCCCGTATGAACCCGGACGGCTCGATCAGGACCGATCTCCTCGGCCGGCCGAAGGATCGCCGGCGAACGACCGGAGGCCCCGAAGGTGTCCTCGGCTCTGAGCGCCCAGCCGTCCATCGCGGCGCGGGCGTAGTGTGGCACGTTGCGGACCGCTTCGATCGGCTCGGCGACGGTCCGACCGTCGGCGACAGACAGCGACAGCCGTTCGGTTCGATCGATCTGCGGCGTCTCGAGCAGCCGGTCGCGGGCCTCGTCGATCCGAGTCCGCTCTTTGAAGCCGGCCTCCCGTAGATCACTCATACGTTCTTCTGCGGTCTCCGTGGGCAAAAAGGCTCGAGTGTACAGGATAACAGTGAGACGACGGAGATCAAACACAGAGAGGATCTCGCCGTCGCGGTCGATCCGACCGAAGCGTTCGAAACGGGCCACGAAAGCTGAGCGACTCACCGCAGCTGGTCGGCGCCGAGTTAGGGGGAGGGATCGAGAACGGAGATGTTTCGAATCGTATATTCGAGTACACCCGTGTACGGCGACTTTATGGGGTTTGGCGGCAAATATACGGGTATGCCCGAAGAAGTCCTCTTCGAATCCGAGAGCCGACAGTCCAGAGCCGACATCGCAGCGTATCTCCGACGCGTCGCGGATAACCTCGAATCAGGGGATCCCATCACGCTCACTGCGGGTGATAAGTCGGTGACGATGGAGCCGCCCGAGCGACCGACCTTCGAGGTGAAAGCCGAACGCGAAGGGCCGACCGATGCCCCCGGCGAGTTGAGCATCGAACTCGAACTCGAGTGGGACGAAAACGGCGACGAGGGCGGCGAACTCGAGATCGAGTGAGTGGCGGTCCGAACGGAGTATATAACAGGCCCGATCGGTTTATAAGCAGGACAGTTCGGCCGGCTATCCGTCCGCGAGCGTGCCGTTCCACTCGATCTCCGGGGGTCCGAGCGCCAACTCGATGCGCGGATCGAGGAGCCGCGGCGGTGGGTCGTGGTCGTCGTTGGTCCCAGCCGCGGCTGCGAGCCGAGACCGGGTTCGTTCCGCGAGGCGGGCCCACTGCAGTTCTTCACCGCGAACCCCACCCTTGAATAAGGTCACGTGCGGAGCGACGGGACCGCGGCCGATCCGACCGCCGTGGACGGCGAGGAGGTCGGCGACCGGCGAAGCGAGGGCGTCGAACGACAGATCGAGATCGAACGCGACGACCATCGGGTTTCGGGTCGACGGATACAGGCGGTAACCGTCGGTGAGGACGCGGCAGGGACCGACAGTTTCGCCGAAAACCCTGAGATCGCGTTCGAAGTCGGCCGCGCGGGTTTCGGGGAGCCGAACGCCGAAGAGGCTGAGGTGTGGCTCGTCCTCGCGACGGTACGGTTCGGGCGCGCCGAGCCAGCCGTAGAGGCGATCGCGGACGATGGCGACCCGCTCCGGGTCCACGACTGGACGGGCGATCCAGCCCGAAACCGTCCGCTGAGCGTCCATACCAACGAGACGGTGGGCGTTTACTTCCCTTCGTCGGACCGATGGGGACTTTCCGATCATCTCCAGAGGATGGATATTAAAAAGTCTCAAGCGGTAGAGATACAACCCTATAATTCAATTCACCAACGTCTACATATTTTGGTACGGAGAGTCCCGTGGAGTGTCTAGTTGAGTATAATGACAACCGGAACTATCGACACACCA
>LKMJ01004319.1_pt1 | contig 13358 bp, 10 predicted proteins | sample 643391 | NCBI WGS metagenome assembly LKMJ01 (sample SAMN04112250, study PRJNA286221) | soda lake metagenome | biome: soda lake; feature: Kulunda Steppe; material: water; isolation source: sample PL-Br10 brine of Picturesque Lake | place: Russia: Kulunda steppe | collected 2010-07
CCTTTCCCTCCCCTTAGGCTGAGCTTTCTGCTGGCTGCAACTGCTTACAAGGTCGCACTATTTGTTCGCTCCATAGCCGCCCCCTTAACCAGTAAGTGTTACAAGGTAGAAGGGAGACAAGCTACTTTGGAGGTGCAAAGCGACGAAGTAATACAGGCAAAACAAGCCCTAAATACTCAGTCAACTACCACAACCGACTGTGCATACAAATGCAGCATTAATCTGGTGCTGCACTAATCTGGCGTGACACCCTTGTAGCAACTGAGACTTGTGGAAGAGAAGCATAGTTTGTAAGGCTTATAGATATTTCTGCATCAATGCGGAGGGCTTCCATCCTCGCCAGCTTGACTTGAGCAATCTGGTTGATCTCTCTGATCCAGACTTCGCATTTCCGAGTTAATTGAATACCCAATTCAGGGTTCGTAGGCTACATATCAAAGGCAGCTTTTTGTCCGTTCTTATCTCCTTGTGTTGTTTTACAAGTATTTAGAGGATTTGGATGATGGTCAAAGCTTAAGCCTACCAGGTTATCATAGTTTGTGTATTTTGGAGCTCGTACTTGGGACTCGTATTCAGAAACCCTTTTTTTGAGGCTCTTGCATTCATTTAATAGTTCTTCTGGCTCCCAAATCCGAGTCGGAGCCCAGGTTGTGTCTATAAACTCTTGCTCTGAAAGTTATTTCTCTTCTTTTTTGGGGACAGGGTTAGGTGGCTACAAGCAGGACGTGCCCAATCATCATTTGCTATGACAACATTCCGTTGGGCATCCGTACAGCATTCTAGGTCCATGAGGCACTGCCAATGGTATATCCTGTGACTAGTATAACACTGATACATGTCCGTCGCTGGGTCAATCTGATCTTCTTTAGTCCGAGGATCACAGCACATTTCACAGCTGGCATCCTCAAAGTGTGCATTCTAGTGTTTGGTGATTAGTGTGCCTGTGTGCCCTCAGGCTAAGCTAAGAGGGCCTATTCTGAGAATAATGGGGCAAGCTAGAGGACTCCCCTCATGTCCATAAACACCTTCTCAGAAATGGTTCAGATTACAGGTGTTCTAGGCTTCAGCTAATCTACCTACAGAGAGTGTTGGACTGCGGAGTTCATAGAGGTGTGTGTGTGTGTCTTCATGCAGTGCAGCAGATACGTTTGCCAATGGCATTAAGGCTGCAACTCCGAGTCCCCTTTCCTTACAAGACTTTGTGGTGGATTTGCGTGAGCGCTTGTGTGCGGTATGGAGGGAGCTGGATGGTGCAGATACTTGGACACACGCTCAAAAAATTGCTACTTATCATGCATGGATGGCCTTGCCTCTCAAACCAAGCAATGTACGGGGCCCCGGCCCTCCCCATTTATTGCCTAGGTACCTGGAGCTGGAACTAAGTAGGCATGTGCTTCAGAACAATGCTCATTTTGTTTGACAGCTCATACCCTAAGAGTTGAAACCGGTTGTTGGCAAATACACAATAGGCTCTGTGACAAATGTGACTTGCATGATGTCCAGGACGAAAAGCAAGTCCTTTTTTTGTGCCCTTGCTTAGAAATGTGCTATTTGAGAAGGAGATTCGAAGAACAATTTGCTGAATTTGCTGGTACTACCAGTCCTAGTAGGACTTACATTGGAGCTGAGGAAGTGAAATTGTTTCTCTTGAAGCAGACATACAAATCATTCCTTTTTCTCTCTGAGACTATGGATATTTTCAAAATATCAGACAGAAGTTCTGTCGGGCTGGCAGTTTCCAGCAAGCCCAGCTGTCAACCCATCTGGCTGAAGGTCCCAAACCCATTGTAAACTTAGTAGGCTTTAGCTAAGCTGCCCTCAATCGGGGGATACAGCTTAAAGAACTAACCTCACCTCATCTAGAGAGCTTTGTGCGGCAAAGCCTGAAGGATGGGCTTTAAGACTTGCCTCCCTCAAGTGGCTCCTGCTTGCTAAGAGTTTTCAGAAGGCTGAGGCTTCATATGTGTATTTCGAGTATGCGGTTCTGGACCTGTCAGTCTTAAGCTAAGCTGCCCTTCTTCGGCAGATACAGCTATGCAACCTCTCAAGGTTTACAACCTTACCTTAATTGTGCATGAGTGCTCATCCCTGTGTCTAAGGTCTAGGAGCACCACCTTGCTTTTGCTGCCTGTGCCATTTTGTGTCGGTTTTAATTGCAGGCCTGACTGGCTTCAGTTAAGCTGCCGCAGGGTGGCCCCCGTGTGGCAGGTGCAATCACCTTAACTGACTCACTATGCCTTATTTTCAGTAACGACCAGGCTGGCGGCAAACCTTGAGCTTGGATGACAATCCTTGTCATCCTTGTTGGAAGCTTACTTCCAGTAAAGGAGACTCGGATGTGTTGGCAGCGGCTTGTAGATACTATCTAGTAGGGGTAGCACCCCCCAGTAGGGGTAGCACCGACCTCAGGCTTAGCACATATATTTGAACACCATGGACTGCCAAGAGTTGTGAGAGGAGACCTTAAATGGAAGTCCATCTAGTACACTTCACTTCTTTCAGATACCTGCGGGCTGTAAATAGCCGTAAAGGCTTGTAGTCACCTGGTCACCTTCCACTAAGCCTAGCAATTCCATGCTTCTTCGATGGATTGATCCAAAGGTTGCATTGCGCAAGAAAGGTATCGTTACTATCCAGTTTGAAAGCATTGAGGCTCGCTGTTGTATATCCCAAATCCCAGTATTCAGAACCGGTTTTCAAGCGGTTTGACCTTGTAAATACGCACAATCCAATGCTCACTTGTGAAAGCTTCTTCCAGGTGTTCCAATTCGAAGTCCTTGTTGCCTGCAGGTACAGTGAACATGTTGTGATGGAAGCATGGCAAGGTAGCGTTTAAAATGAGCTTGCAAGCTCGAACTTCCTTTTTTTGTATTGCGCTAGCATAGCCTCTGTGGCTTGACTGCCAGTCATATGAGTAATCTTATTGCTCTTGGTACTTCTGAGAAAAGAAGTAATGCACAATCGAAGACCCATCGGCTAAGCTATGGCGTGGTATTGCATGTGAATTGACCTATAATTGGTCGAGTAACAGGCAGATAATAGCATTGTAGCAATGCAATGTATGTACAAGGGCATCATGTGTGCCAACTGTGGGGATTGCAGCCAAGGCCCATGGGGTGCATAGGCTCATGAACATCAAACTCATTTGCGCTGTGTTTTGCAATTAGATTAAATTTTGTTGTTTTCCGTAGACTCTCAATTACGTGCAAGTGGGAGGAAGAGCAAAGCAGGCCTGTGCGGGCCGATGCTGGCCTGTGCAATGGCGCAGGTTACGTGTCTCCACACAACAAAACTTTAATTGAATGTACCTGCCTCTGCCTCAAACTCACCAATTTCTGTGTGCCGAACCCGGTCAAAGCCAGTAGGCTGCCCGTGTGCAGTTAGAAAGCCTCCGAAGTCGTGATAGCACATTTTGTACATGATGGAGTTCAGCATGGTTGGAGTCCCGTTGGGCCCGACTGTATAATCTCTACCCTGTATTGCAGCACATGAGCCAATGCCAGGTCGAGAAATGCATATGGTGTAGGCAGTGCTCGAACATCACAACAGGAGGCAAGTTGCCAGGAGGTCCGCAACCGGTGCCACTATGGAAGATGGTAGCAATGTTGCTTGCTTAGCTGAGTAATCCTTCTTAGCCTTGCCCTGGGGGCTTTGCCCCTCAGCATAGAACCCCCCCATCCTCATCTACTGATGGATTTAGATATGAAAACAGAAAGCGAATACATATGCATATCTTGGTTCAACTACGTCACTTACAATTCCATATTCCCTCGGCTGAAACAATGCAGGAGTAGCAAAACAACGCAGACACACTTGCAGAGTCCACTTGTGCACATCCATCCACCTAACAGGCAGCAACCCACATTTGCCAGGTAGTTCTTTTCCTGAATGTGCTCTGGAAACACACCACCACTGATGCGGACCTGCGAGCATTCAGCGAACACCCAGCACATGACAGAAGGCACGCACAAAGGGACTAAATCTCCCAGCAGGTTGCCCACATTATCAATACCCTCGAGGAAAGATCAATGAGGCTGAACTGACAAGGGGCAATCAAGGAAAAAGAAGAGGCAGGACATTGCTGAAATTCTGCAGCAGCTTGCGCAATAGGTATGTCTGTAACTGCTGCTGCTGCTGCTGCTGCTGCTTCTTACCATCCACAGGAACTTGTTGATGTCATCGCTCTGATACCCACTCAAGCCACCAAAAATTACAAGCGCATAATCAGCATCCAGGTAGTGCATCAGCTTCTGTGCCTCAGTCTCATTGGAAGCCATGGTCCGGCCTGCCAGTGACACACAGGAAAGCCCACACACGAGCAGGTGAACAATGGGGCTCTATTTAAAAGGAGTACAAGTTGCAAAAGGGTTCTGGTGCTCAAGCACTCTGCTGGGCTACATCATAATTGATGACAGAGTCACACGGGAATAACACCTTTCCAGTCAGGTAAGAAGATGCTGATGAGGTGCTCGTATCAGCATGTCAGCCTGTTCACACAGCTACAAAGCAGGCACGCACCCATTAATAGAGTAATTTCTGTACAATCCCTATTTCCTTTAAATTTTCACAGTCTGCAAGACAGGCTTAAAAATTAATTGTGTGAACAAAACAGTGACCAAGTACCAACTTGTCTTGGGCACACAGGCATGGAAACAACACCCCCCCCCCTCCTCAAGCACACACCCACACCCACACCCACACCCACACCCACACCCACACCCACCAACTGTTGCAATGTGCGTATTGTTCCATGTGTTGTTGTCAACTATCACAGACCGGTTGCCCATGGCTGTGATCTGGTAGCCATAGTCCCACCTGGCACAGTAGGGCAGAACTCATGATCACTTATTAGGCATCTTGCAACCTCTAGCCAGAGGCATCTTCTGCTCCTTTCAGTCATGCCAGTCATCTCTACCAGAGATACTGCCTCAATCTACATGCCACATTTTGCATGCCACAATATACGTGCCACAAAATACATGCCACATTCTGAGCAAGTGCATACCTGGAACACTTTCATGCTTATTTTCTGAACAAGCAGTTGGGACATGCACCCTCTCGATGCTTAGCGCATGAATTGCTGTCAGGCTAAATCGACCCTGCTTGTAATACGCCTAATTTGCATCCAGGCCACTGCAATTGCTTCCAGTCCTGCATCCTGCATGGATGCAAACGCCCTTGAAATACGAAGCAGTTCTGCTCCAATTTGATCCCCGGGAATGCATGCTGCAGCACAAGGCAGCCTTAAGCTTGTAGCCCAGGAAGGATATTCCTGTCCTCCATGTCCATTTCTACACCAAAGTGCACACATCATGTCGATGCTTTGGGTAGGCAACAAGGAGCCTTAGCCAGATAAGATCAACTGGAGGTCATCTCATCCAGCTTTGACGCGGGAAGCCCTGTCCGGCAGAATGGCTGTTCGAATGAGAACACAATGCTTCCTGCTGCCCAAATCTCACTCACAGGCCTGCAATGCATTGCAGTGCACTGCTGGAGCCCTTGCGCTCATAGCTGCTACCCTTTCAAGCAGCAATCAGACGCCCCCTGCTGCCACCCACTTCACTGATCATGCGCAACAACAGTCTATTGAGGTTGCAGGCAAATTTGATGCCCCTATGTTGCAGGCATTCTAGTGGAGGGCATGGTGCCTCGGCCCTGGGTGGTCACATCTGCTTCATTGGCGCAGAATGTGTTTACACTGCCAACATAGCTTCTCTGTTCTTGCCAACTATCCTCATCATGCCCAAGGTCCTTAACAAGCTTGCCTAACGCTCCTGGATTCTTTTGTTCGGATTTGGTGGTGTAAAACAATAGCGTGTCCCCCTATCCAGCGCAGCCGCTGGACAGAGAGCTCTGCTTGCCTGATTTCCTACCAGCATGGGCTTCGCTAGTACAGGCTTCAGGCTCTGCTTCTCCTCAAAGGAGCCCCGCCAACGCAACCTCCTGTCCCGTGCCCCTGACCAGCAATGCTATAGGTGTTTTGTCCTCTGGTAAACACCAACTTCAAACAAGGTCAGATTGGACCTGAGGCACTATGCCACAGTTACCGCCCCTAAAACAAGCTCAAACACGTCTCCTGCCTCTGAAGCCCTGGGCAGCTGGTTAGTGTCCTGATGCGGCATCCCTCACCCCGGCAGGCAAATCATTGCATTGAAGTGAACAGAGGATTGCTTCTGCAAGCACAACCACACCTCAAAGTGCAGTGCATCCTACCAGCTCAGAATCTTGGCGTCAGGCTTTGTGTTATGGCGCAGCCAGTAGTAAGCCTCGCGGAAATCGTCCAGGATCATGCGGTTGGGGCCACTGCCGCTCATCAGGACAATTGAGGGCGAGGAATAGGCCTCGCTGGTCACCCACCTGTACATACAGGGTAAGACTTGGGATCATGATGGAGGACAAGAAGGGGACTCTGCTTGTACCCATGCGCATGGGGATAGTGGTGCAAGCTGGAACAGAGCCAACATATATGATGGCATACCCTATCCTCAGAGCCAATGCTTCTACTTGCTGGCACAGACGTGTGCTATACAAGGGCCCTCGAGTAAAGACACGGGGCTGATGGGCAAAGGCAAGGCTCCCTGGGTATGGTGCTGCACCGAGTGCGAAAAATGCATTGCAAACTGTGGAGTGACTCGGATTGAGTACAGGCCATGCTCTACGTGTGTGGATTGTTGACACAAGAGCCGCTTGATTGTATGACAGTAGAGCTTTCACGCCCCAGAATGATGAGAGCATGTTTTTGGCCTTGGCTTGAAACAATGCGAGGGGGGCAGCCTGACAGGGTATAGGTTTTGAGAATCACAACCCATGCTAAACGGCTCATGAGCAGGTTTTCAAGAGCCCTACAATAAAGTAGGCTGAGCATGCGCATGAAGACACTTGCCAGCCAAATGGCAGCCCTCGGCAAGATTAATGCTGCAGATGCTTGGCATGCACTTGCACACAAAAGTACACAGCCACGAACACACACATGCTGCCACACATGCCAAAGTCTTGTGTGCAACTGCAGGCATGTTTGCACTGACCGACAGTGTGACGTGTAGCTTGCAAGCCCAAAAAAGACAGTGGCAATCACAGCCAGGGCAAATGTGCGAGAATGGGACAGTGGCCCGGCTTCTGCAGCAAGCTTGCTGGTCTTTTTGGAGCTCCCTGCCCGCTTGGCTGTAACCTGTGACGGCATGGGCGCATGTTCAAGGCACAGTACTTGGAAAAGACCCATCTGAGCGCTCTCATGCACCTTTCGTATCTGTTTTCATATTTCTAAACACACTTTGCAGAGTTCCAAGTGCTAGCATCTTACGCTCCACAGTGGCAAATGCATGTCACATGCGTACCTACATTTGTGTGTGCCCATGAGTATGTATGATTGCATGTGCGCAAGTGGGCTTCCTAATGTTTGTTTGTATGATTGCGTGTGTTAGTTCATCTCAGGAATGGATCATTCATCTCTTTTGTTATTGCGGCACGGCAAATGATTCGGAAAAAATCTCAAAATAGCAAATGATTTGAAACGCGCTTTTGACCCATCCCTGGTTTGTTTGTTTGCTTGCTTGTTTGTACGTGTGTATGTTTCTTTAATTGTCTGTTTGTCTCTTTGCTTGTTTTGCTCGCTTGCTTGCTTCCTTGCTTTGCTCGCCTGCTTGCTTGCTTGCTTGCTTGCGTGCTTACTTGCTTTCTTGTTCTTTTTTTTTTGGTGTTTTAATGTGTGCGTGTGTGCGCGCATGTGCACATGCCTGTGTGTCTTCATACTATCACTTACACATCACAGTCAGATTCTTCTGACGTAGGCATGCCAAGCATAGCCGCATCCAATCATACATCACTTATCTCCATACCGAACTGACTTTGAAATATTGCAAGCAAATAAATAGATAAATCAATTAACAGATATGGAGGGTGGCCACAAATATAAAATTTGACGAAGTAATGAGGGGCCTCGCAAAAACGCACATGGTCTTAAACGTCCCCTATGGACCCCTGCCCCCTCTGGGGCAGTTAAGTTTGGGCCACAAAGGGTATTTCAAACAACCCCTTAGGAAGACGGCCCACTCCTCCGGGTGGCCCGTACAAGGTTTAACCTTAATGTTGAGGCAGGGATGAGTAAGCGGATGGCTCAGGCACACCAGCAAGCAGCACTGCAGGTAGAGCGGGCCTCAGCTGTCAAAAGGCCAGTGGGCAGGCCATGCATCGACCCAGCAAGCAAGTCTCCCCCGCCCCCAAAAAGGCCAGTGCAGGCCGCGTGCAGGATAGTGACTGAATTGCTGGTAAAGACAGGCCCCAAAACAGCAACTTTTGCAAATTCTAAATTGTTTGGGGGTGCTCGTGATCATCAAACTTAGCTCAATGAATTCATTAAATAATCATTAGCAATTGGGAGGGCCTCGCAAAATTCAGGGGCGCCAAAAAGAAAGGTCAGTGCTGCACAAACTGTGTCACGCACGCCATTACCCATGGCCCACCTTCGTGTCTTCTTTAGCAGGGGCTGCTGCAGCATCCGCCATGACTCCATATTCATCATCGCGCATGTCCGTGGCGTACGCATGCAGGAGGTCACTGATGCCCATGGCGCCCAGCAGCACAAACGCAGGGGCTGCCACTAGCATCAAGCGCACCATGATGCCTGCAGCACCATGCAACTAGGCATCATGCTCAGCAGTGTGAGGTGCACCATAATGCCTGCAGCACCACACGGGCGCTGCCACACTAAGCATTTTGAGGTGCACCATGATGCCTGCATTGCCAATCAATGGGGTGTGGAGCTTTGCAGTGTCAAGCCTCTAGTGTGGCATGTGCCTGCAATGCCGAGCAAAGTTTGTGAGGGAGCAAGAAGTCCAAGCCACCATGACCCCCGCGGTGCGCATGGGGCACAGGTAAGCATGTAGCACTGGTTCCTCAAGCACATAGTTTTATTTTCATTGATGCTCAAATCTAGATCTCAAAAGGAGACAATGATTATTCACATGCCCAAGGCAGCAACAGGCCTACTTAAGCTTGACAATCTCTGGGCTGGGCTCATATAGGCCGGGTGCTGCGCGTGCACAACACCTATCAGCGTATGTATGTGCAGCCGGTGCGGCCCTCAATGTCTGGCACTCAATGATGCAGCAACAAGAAGCAATCCCCAACAGAGACGCTATCACTGCAGAAGGTGCTAGTATGCACTTAAGCTTTATGCATGCACCACCCTCCCCCTAATATTCTGAAATGGGTCCAAGAGGTGCAGGGGAGTGGTTAGAGAGCATGTGCAAACATTTGTGAGTTATCCTGGCACTTCCCGCTGGTTTCCAGATGCTGTGCGTGTGCCAATGATCAGCATGATTTTGGTTGAAACGAGGCCTGAGGTGGCTAGCACAGCGCCCGGCAAAGACAGGGCTTGTACTGCTCCTGGCAAGAGCACTGGCTGGTGTCAAGCAAGAGGTGCGCTGCGTCCAGCAAACACACAAACACCCCTGCTAGCAGGGTTGCCCGCATTCTTTATAATTTTGAAAGCTGGCCTACTTCCTGGCATGGGTTTGCATCTCACTCCAGGGCAGGCCCTCATATGCTGCGCGGCACATGATATAACTGCTGCTGCTGCTGCTGCACATGGCAGCAACACCAGCTGTCCTTAAAAATATATACGAAGCACACATGCCAGGTAAGGATGTGCATATCCAGGTATGCCAGGCAGACACACCTGAGAAGTAGATGGCGGTCAGTGCAAATGTCAGCAAGAAAATATTCTCGTCTGTCAGGCGCTTGAAGCAGCAGTACATCCCCGCAGGTGCTGCAAAAAGTGCAAAGGAACATCCAGCACATCAATCACAACATTTGTGCGGGTATGCATAAGTGCGCATATGGACACATCCACAAGCACATGCGTGCGCATAAACACACGCACACACACACGCGCGCGCGTGCGCGCTCACACTCACTCACACCAGCGAGGTATAATTAGTGCTTGGAACCTTTTGTGCACTTCTGGGCAAGTTTACCAGTGAGACCCCTGATGCTGGCACACCATTACTAACGCGGCTACCTCGCATCCTGGTTCCCACTGGCAGAAGCCGCCTCTTGTGGGGTTGAAGTTTGGCAGGACTATGAGAAAATTTTTTGACGCTGTGGATTACTCAGAGCAAAATCTTGCCATTTCATCTCTTCTTTGGTACTCAGTGTTTCATGCATCCAGAGTATGAAAGTACCCAAAAAGCATGGGATCAAAGAACGCAGGGCTTGGGGAGTTGTGTGTGATGTCATTTATTGTGGCAAAACCAACCTTAGCCAGGGGGTAAAACCAAAACCTCCCAGACCTGGATTTATAAACTAGGTATAGCTGGGAATGTGCGGGGATTGAAATGATGCATTTTCGGTGCATAAAAAATTGGGGCTCCGGAAACCTTGCTTTTATGCAAGACATACAGCTCTTACCAGATTCCAGCCCTTTTGCTTCTGACCCAGGCCAAAGTATGCCAAGCTGTTTTTGCTGAGTTGCATTGAAGTGAGCGAGTTTAAACCACTTTAAGCAAGTATGCTGAGCACGTTTAAACAAGTATGCTAAACGAGGTGCAGCTACCGGGCCCTAGAAACATTTCACGTACAGAACCCTCTAAAACGGCTTACTTTTATCCCCCTGCACACTCTTTCAAATAATATGCTGCAAACACACAATACTCTGCATGCATGCCTTACCTGCAAACACCAACAAGTGCAGATCAAAGGCGTAAGATGCCCATGTGGTGGGCTGGTGCTCAGACACAGAAGCCACGATAGGGATGAACTTTTTGGCATAGGTAGGATCCAAAAGGGTAAGGAACCTGCAGATGGATCCAGAACATCCCCTGTGAGAGGTCCTTCACTGTCCCTGAGATGCAGCAAATGCGTATCAGAACGCCAAGCTCTGCACTGTACCCACTTGTCCTGAAAAACTTCAGCACCTGTGTACCCATCAGCCTAACAGGTGCACGGCTACAGCACACGTCCCTGCTTACCCTATGGCACAAGAGGGGCAAGCTGTCAATTGCCGTTGCACCTGATCATGCGCGCACCTGCCGGTCCAAGGGTTGAGCCTGCCCACCAGGACCAGGAGCACAAGCAAAGCCCCACCACACAGCACAAGGCCATAAACTGCCAGGGACAGGAACTGCGCACAGCACGGAGTTGGGTTTGTGATAAGGACACGCCAGGTGCGTCATGCATTGGATGCACAAGTTGCATTTGCATCATAATGGATGAACGAGCAAAATAGGAAAAAAGGGCCGTCTACCCTAAAGGCAGTGCCTTGCTTTTTAAGCGTGCAGGTAACGCTGTTATGGGCTATGCTGATATGGGCACAGGGAGGTATGGCGCGGAGCTCATGCCCATTAAGGGCCACCCCGGCCCAGACCCAACACGCATGCTTTCTCTCCTGGGTAGTATATACTACCAAGGGCACAGCCTGGATCCAGCCTCTCCCTACATTCAGAGCGATGCTGCAGCTCTTTCCAGCAGGTAAATAGCAGGAGCGTCACGTGTGCCAGGCCATGCAAAATTGCAAGCTTGCGAACAAGTTGAGAGCGCCTTAAAAGTAGGATGCATAATCACCTTTGTAAACATCTTGGCACCCAGCTTGGCTCGCATAAAGTGCAAGACCTCATACGCCTGATCAAGCACACAGAAAGGCGAGCAAGCTGGATGAGCTTCAGTGCATGGCTGTGGTGTGGCTGTGGACACTTGCGCGCATTTGTTGCTATGCACATGGACATCAGCAAGGCATGACCACAGCTGTAGCTCCAATCAGTCAGTGGACTTCTCATCCACCACAAGCACAGCTGCAGTGTATGGGTCACCCTGGGCAGCACAAGAGCGACAGTCCTGCACTGCTTCCCGGCAGGCAAGAGGCAAGATACTGACGGGGAAATGGAGGATAGATGCAGGGTAAAAACGGAGCACCTAGGCCTGGGCAAGCTGACCCCACCTGCAGCGCCAAGAAGATTCCGTTCCATGCCAGAAGCTCGTTGGAAACGATGTGATTGAAGTTGATGAAGCGGATCTGCAAGAAAGCACACATATCCTGCTATTTCAACCTTGGCAAAAACCTTGGCAGCGACATAGGCACAAAGGAGGACACAATTCGGCACGACAGCTTGACTGTCTGCAGGCTTGGTTACTGCAGGGGAGTGCTCGCAAGTATGCACGCTTGGTAGCCGCAGCCCCCATGCCTGCGCTTCGCACAGCGCTTGATCCTCCTCCTCACCTTGTGTACCTAGCAAAGAGCTTCTATCCAAGACCAGACATGCACTTTGAAGATCAGTTCCAAGATTGTCAATAAGAATCCCTGACTGCTAGCAGCACAATCCACTACGGACCTGCATTGCCAGCAAGCTGCCCACCACCCAAAGTGTGGTATATGCAGTGTACAGCCTTCGGGAATATCTGCAATTGCCACAACAGCAGGACAGGAGCAAGCTCATACAAACACAAAAAACAATCTTTTGAAAGCACAGTGACTCCAAAGATTGAGAGTGACATTTCTGGCTCTTGGCCACAACGATTTGCCGACACCCTCACTTTAAATGTTTACAAGCACTTTTGTTTCTATGATGGCACTCTGTCTAAGCTTGCAAGAATACTGGCGTATGGCATCGTGGGTTCACATAGGTGACTTGGCTGAACACTCAGATACAATCCGTGTGGTTACCCCACTAGTGACTAACAGTGGTCTTGCAGGCATGCACAGGACCTCCAAAGCAACACCCACCTGTTTAGGCAAAACATCACTAGCACATACAGAGGGATCAGGTTGGAGATGAATATATAGGCACCCCTGCAGGCAAGGCAATCCGAATGCTGTCCTTGGGGCCTCAGGACAACTCCAAAAAGGCTTCCATTCTCTGGGCACTTTGCACAGGCGGCACAATATGGTTAACACTTTCTTGACTGTTCAAGAGTGGCTGCCTTGGCATGAGCTCAGTCCATTCATGTTTGGGCAGGCCGCAAAAAAAGTGAAGATCAAGCAAAAACCCAGGCAGCCATGCTCTCTGACATCTTTCCACATCTGTAGCACAGTGGAGCTGTGCACACGCACTCACACGCAAGCATTGAACAGGTCTTGATAAACGAACTGTATGCAGCTAGGTGCTGGGCGCATCTCTCACCAGGAAGCCCCCATGTACAAGTATGCAAATGCGCACAGGACAGCAGATGCCATGGTGCCCAGGTGCACCGCTCGGACCTGTAGACACAATCAGAATGGATTGCTGGAAGATTGACAAGAGCGTAAAAATCAAGTTAGGCCGCGGTCACACACATTTTTTCACTTTTTTTTCACTCGACCAGGAGGGGAAAAAAATTCTTAAGGACGCCACGTGTAAATTCTGGGGCGGACCCCTCTGACCCCCCCC
>LKMJ01004320.1_pt1 | contig 13356 bp, 22 predicted proteins | sample 643391 | NCBI WGS metagenome assembly LKMJ01 (sample SAMN04112250, study PRJNA286221) | soda lake metagenome | biome: soda lake; feature: Kulunda Steppe; material: water; isolation source: sample PL-Br10 brine of Picturesque Lake | place: Russia: Kulunda steppe | collected 2010-07
GCTGCAGCAGCAAGTGCACACCTGTCCGTCTCCTTCATTGTTGAATATGCTCCTCCCGACTCTTCAGAAGACAGCTGGTCATTCCTATATCTCAGTGAGGCAACCCGGTTGCCTGTGCCTGCGAGCAGCGGGTTTCAGCGACCAATGACCTGGCTGCATGAGGGGCTTGCGCGGTTGCATGCAGCCAGGGTGAGTCAAAGTCAGGAGCAGCAACTACACAGGGGTGCACACTCCGATGAACACGCTTACGAGCACAAATATACACGCCAATCCCCAACAACTTAAACCCAATAGGCTTGTCTCACCTGACAGAGTTTGCACGGGCTTGACCAAGCCATCCTCCCCTCCTCCCATTGAGCTACTGCTCTCCCACGAGGGGCTGCCAGGCGGCGGTTGCACCTGCTGCTGCTGCTGCTGCTGCTGCTGCACATGGTGCCCGTTTTGAATTGCGCTCAGGCACCCCGCGGCTGCCCCTCCAGCAGTGCCCAGCCCATTCACACCCACAGCCGCTGTGCTGTGCGCACTGGCGCCTGCATCCTTGCTGATGTGCCCTTGCGCTGCACTGTCCCCGCGCTGCTGCTGCTGCTGCTGCTGCTGCTGCTGCTGCTGTTGGCTGCCTGGCCCGGAGCCCGCAGCTGCTGAGGATGCGCGGCGATGGAGCTCCTGCTGCTGCTGCTGCTGAGCTGCTTCCACAGAGTTCAGCGGCGTCCGGCCCTCTAGCGGGCTCATCAGGCTGCTGGTGCAGCTGCCCTGCACTGGGTGCGACTGCGGGTCACCCCTCCTGGCCACCAGGCCCTGCTGCCCTGCGCTCCCTGGCAGGGTGCCAGTGCTCACACCGCTGCTTGCATGGCCGTTGGCCTTGGTCCCCCATGCTGACTGGTCCAGCGCAGGCAAGGGCAGCTTGCCCTCCCCCTTAGTCGACGCCCCCTGATGCAGCTGCTGCAAGGGCTTTTGCTGCTGCTGCTGCTGCTGCTGCTGCTGCTGCTGCTTGGGGCTACCAGCCACGCCAGGCAGCTGCCCAGCCCGAAGGCTTGTTGCACGCACTGTCGCACCAGGTTGCAAAGGGCCGCCATTTGCCTGCTGCAGCAGCTGCTGCTGCTGCTGCAGGGGGCCTTCCGTTGCGGTGCCATCGCCAATGGACGAGCATGAGTGTAGCCGGCTGCGGCTGGGGGGTGCTGGGCCTGTGGGGCAGGGAGAGTAGAGGCTGTTTGGTCACAAGCAGCAACACGCAAAGGCAAGCCCATTGGAGGTGATTGAGTGGAGGGCTGTTGGTTACAATCTACCTGTGCAAGCTATCTGTGCAAGCGGCTGCATCTGCTGGAGGAGATAGCTGCGCATGCATACTTGCACGCACAAGCACACGTACACATGCGCGCGCACACACACACTTGTACACAAAATGCAAGCAAGAGAGCACAGTAGCATACACCAAGCCACTACACCTCAGGATTGGTCTGCACCCCAGGTTTGCATTCATTTTGCATGGGCCACACCTGAAAGTGGTGTGGCCACCAAGGGGGGTTGTGAAGCGCCTTCCAAGCCGCCATTGGCATGGGGATAAGGGTTGGGCATGTCTCGGAAGGGCTGCGCACAAGGACAGACAGAGTGGGACTGTGTGTGCGCTGTGAGCATCCAGTTTGCTGGTGTGTGCACAAGCAAAGAGGACATTCGTAGGCATGGGCTGGCAATGTAGGGTTGGGATGACGCTGGGCGCTGGCCCAGCTGGCCCTGCAGCAGCACCACCGATGTAAGCCAGGGACTTAAGTGCATCTCAAGGCGCACAAGGGGGAGGGGGAGCGCTCCACCTGCTTTCTCGTGTCAGCCTGCAGGCACCCACGCAGTTGCCGCCGCTCCCAGCCCGCAGGGCAAACACGCAATTGCTGCTGCTCCCAGCCCGCAGGCCCCCACACTGACGCCCTGCACAGCCGCCACGGCGCCCTTGTCTTGACGCCCACACCTGCAGGTTACCTGCTCATAGGCGGCCGCCTCATTCATCGAGAGCCCGCCTACAAGGCATCTGCACTGGAGCCACCTACCTGCAGGTCATCTGCCAGGGCGGCTGCATCCTCGATCGAGGGCTTGGGATGGAGGCTTGGGTGCGCAGAGGCGCCGCTGCTCTTGATCGTAGCATCGGACGCGCTGGGCTTGCTTTGCATGTACCTGAGCGCACGTGGCAGAGCAGCTGAGGCGGCGGTCAGGGTTTGGCGCAGGCGGCTGCGTCCAGCGAGACCTAGGAATGCAGGTCGCAGCCCTTGGGCACTGGGCAAGGCAGCTGCCAGGCTCTGCGCGTGCTGGCCAGTGCAAACCCCCCTGCAACGCCTGGCAGCTCCGTGGACACGAGTGCTCCTCTGGGGCCGGCCTGCAGCCCACTACCACACCAGGTCACGAGTGTTCACATGCACGTACATCGTACTAGGTTTCCGCCTTAAATGATGGAGGGAACGTTGCACTGCCAATGTAGTTCTCCCTTCCTTTTCTCTTGCCAAAAGGTGTGGCACCATCAGTCCGCCACACATCATCGGCCCATCCTCCTCCCGACGTTTGTGGGAGCGTCCCTCTCTCTCGCAACGAAAACCCACCTGTCCACCACCGCAGCTTTCAGTGTATCTCCCATCTTCTGCGTTGTACGCCCAAACTTTTTGGTGCCAAAGTCCCAGCCTGGCAGAGTGGGATTTGGCAATTCGTGGGAGGCATCCCTGCGCATGGATTGAATGGCCAGCAGGCAGCGGGCTCGTCCAGGTCTTGCTTGCCAAATGCACTCCATTCAGAAGGGATGCTTGCGGGATGGGTGCTAGTAAGGTCAGGAACGGCAAGGAACGCTGACAAGGCTCCCTGAAAGTGCCCTTGGCAGAGCGCACCTGCAAGGAAGCAAACTCTTTCACCAAGGCTGGACTGTGCCACTCTTGCTAGGCCGGCCACGCAGGCCCCCGGCCATGGACACGTACAGGTGCCAATGACCAGTCTCCAAACACAGCAATCAACAAAGTCCTCAATGTGCTTTTCACGGAGGCAGACATGCTTCATCATCCACCCATCCCTGGTGTGCTGAACAGCTGGCATGCACACTTCAACACTGAGCCCCCCCCCCCCCTTTTGCACACTAACATACCACACACCTGTACACGAGTACATTGCAAAAATGGAAACGCCCGCTCGTACACACCTGCGTGACACGACAGGACGCCTGCGCTTAGAGAACTCGTGCACCATCTCCACCAAGCCCTCCGGGGCTGCTTCCCCACACTCCGCCACAAAGGGGTGCTGCAGTAGCTCACTTGCTGGAGGGCGGGCACTTGGGTCCTTCTGCAAGCACCTGCAGGCGGTGGACAGCTTGCCTTAGATATTACCATTGGCAGCAGTACACATGCCCACCTACAACAACATAATTAGTATCAGAAACACACAGCCAACATACACGGGTGTGCGCGCCCCACACTTGCACAGCAGCTGGAAAATTCAGGCTGCATGCATATCAAACCCTAGCTCGTCTGACCAAAGAGAACAACTTGATGCGCCTGGTGTGCCCAAGCACACATCCACACACGTGCCCAGCCACTCCATTCGACTGGCAGCATCTTTCATGTCCCCTGCGCTCAATAGAGCCTCACGCCATGCATTTGCCCACCGTGGCTTGCATCTGCGCAGCCAGCAGTGCTGGGGATGTGCACTTGCCATAAAATAGGTAGCAAGCAGTACCGGCCATGTACACACAAAGCACAATCTCGCCACAAACGCTAAGAGCAAGCGCTACCAGAGGCCACAGGTGCAAAGGCGAGCTTTACCTGTCCACAAAGTCCTTGAATTCTGGGCTGAAGTCGCCGTCCAGCTTAGGGGGCGCGTTCTTGGGGATGAGGAACAGCACGCGCATGGGGTGCAGGTCGGAGTAGGGCGGCGAGCCTGTGGCCATCTGCATGCGCACAGGTCCGACAGGGCCCATGCAAATGAGGGCAAAGCCATTGGCATACGCGTGCAGGCCCAAACCTATAGGCACGTGTGCGCAGGCACGACGGAGGGCGAGCGCCCGCGGGCACACACATGTACACCTGCCTGCACACACATGAATGCGCGCACGCATGGTGCATGCACAGGCATGCCCCCTAAAACAAGCCCGTCCACATGCACCGCACCTCGATGGCGGTGATGCCCAGCGACCACATGTCTGCAAGCTCGGTGTACCCTTCCTCCGAGGACTCGATGACCTCGGGTGCCATCCAGAAGGGCGTGCCAACAAAAGTGCGCCGGCGGTAGCCCATCGTGCCGCTCAGCTGCCCACTGACCCCGAAGTCGCTGATCTTGACACCTCCTAGCGGGCAGCAGAGAAAACACAGGGCACAGAGCTGGACACACTTGGGGCGTAGGGCCCAACAGAAGGGGGAGCGCTACTAGGAGCGCGCATGAAGCACTGGAGAGCAGCAGGCGACTGCGGGACTCAGCGGGGGGTTAGGGCCGTATGCCTGTGGGAGCACAGGCAAAGCTGATGCACAGCGTAGCTGTGCTCTTTGCTTGTCTTGACAGGTGGGGGAAAGGGTGGCACTACGCATTGGGTCCGCGTACGAGGGCACCCAAAATATGAGAGCTGCTGTCAACAACCTCCCTGAGCGAGGCAATGCCCTGCATAAGCCTGTTCCAAAGGCCTCCGTCCCCAATCCCCTGTCTCGCAGGTCTAGAGTCTGGAAAGGCTAAACTTCAGCTAAGGAAAACTTGCAAAGGGAAGCAGTATGTTGAAATCTGGTATTGGATCCGAGGACTGTTTGCGACCTCCACCAGGGACGTCAGTCCATTTTCCAAGCAGAGTAACAGAGTCACACCGACTTCATGCACGCGCTCGTGCGCAGAGATGATCACACACATGCACACAACACATGCACCACGTGCATGCACGATGCGCACCTGCGGGACCAAGCAGGATGTTAGCTGCCTTGATGTCTCTGTGGATGCGGTTTTCGCTGTGCAGGTACGCCAGGGCCACAAGGACTTCGTGCAGGATATATGCCACAAACGTTTCATCTAGAGGGCCATGTTGGACCTGCGTTATGGGCAGGTTGGCAAAGCGCACAATGTCTGGGAGTGTGTGTGCCGCTTTGTTACATGCTGTGCACTTCATGGGCAGCCTTGGCTTTGCCCACCTGCACCTGCAGGTTTGGACTTAGGAGCAGGCATTCAACTTGTGTTTTTGTGCTAAGAAAAATGGCAAGCATTCATGGGCACGCAGGTGCAGACCAGATCCACGGCAGGGGCACAGAACAGCAGGGCGCGGAACAGCAGGGCACAAAACTGGGGTTTTCACTGCAAAGACCAGGGTGGTCCATGCCATCATCAGGGATGACAAATGTGGAGATCATCTTGGCCTTTGCAGGGAATAGATTATGGGGTGGGGAGCGTGAGCCATGCTAGATGCAAGGAAGGATCTGTACAGTTGATCAGTTGACCGTGCGCTGCCAGCTCTTGAAGCAGTGACCTCTTCAAAAAATGGCAGGAATCTGAGCCTGACGTCATGCACCCACAAGGTCCGCCACAGAGCACGCCATCAGCTCCATCACAATCATAAGCTCCGTGCTGTGGGGCTTCAGGAGTGAGCCATGGTATTCAGTGATGTTCTTGCAGCGGCACCCTGCCAGCATGGTGATCTCCTGCGGCGCGGTGGGCAGCATGAATGTTAGCCCTGGAGTGAAGGACGAGTCAGCATCCTGCTGCCGCTGTCAAAGCTGCAACCGGGGTTAGGTCGTGCTGGTCTTTTATATGCAAGTTCAGTGGCTTTCCCACCCCCTGCTGCTCGCGGTTCCCCACCTCAGCTGCAGTACTGACACGCATTCCCACAGGCACTGCATACTGTTGCTCCTGCTGCTGCTGCCTACCTTGTGAATGTCCTCAATGTCATCCTCCCTGCAGGCGTGTATATGGGTACAGAAAGGCTAAAAGGCTTGTATTGTACAGTGTTCAGGTCATGTGAGCACGATGGAGCCACTTACACATCCTCCAGGTCAATGACCTTCAAGGCCACTTGGACACCCGACCGCTTGTCAATCCTGGGTGATTGCAGGTTGGGAAGGAGGGGTTGAAAGTGGAAAATGGAGGGTTTGGTGAATTGCAGAGGGGTTGGCAGCGGCACCCGTGATGTGCCGAATAGAGCTGCACCAAGCTGTTGCGCGCGGCATCGGTAAGCAAGGAGCGGAGGGCGCTTCAAAACGACTTAGCTGCTCTGCCAGTTGGCCAGCTTCCTAAAAACAACCCTGTCCGTCTCCTCCCTTACCCCAGGTATACATCGCCATAGCTACCACGCCCAATGCATTCCCGAATCTCGTAAGCCTCCTCCTGCATGCTGGCCGGGGAGGAAGTCAGGTTGGCATTTATGAAACAAATGCTGTGACTTGAAACCCTTCAACAAATTTATTACTTAAACAGTCGCACATCGTAATCGGCGATGCAAGCCGCAAGTAGCATAAATGCCAACAGCCCAGCCAGGTGTCTGCAAGGGTCCAGCTCTTCAGTAGGGCATGCACTGCGCAGCAGCCAGAGCCAAAGGAGGAGAAGGCATAAGGCGGGCTTGCGGCTCAGGGCAGCTGTGGCAGTGAGTGATCCCAGGGCTGGCAGGAAGCCTTTGCAGTAATAATATTGGTGCTTCCAAAATGTATCTACCTGCTGGTGAGGGATAGTCTGCAGGAGTGGAGCGCGAGTGTGCATGCTGCGCTGCATATTGCACGGTGCAGGACGAAGTTGCCCCAGGCCTTCAAGAAGCCCTCGGGCAAGGTGCCACCTCCTCTAAAACATCATTATTACGAGTAAGCATGGGCAAAGACTATGAGTGAAAAAGGAAGATGATGCGAACATGCCAGATGATGTGGGCACATGTGTTCTGGACCTGCTGTGCTTGCTGTACCTCATTCATGGATCCTGCAGCACCAAGGGCTGCAGGTCCTCTGGATGTTTATGAAATCAGCAATGTATTTATTTTTGCAGCTGCTGAAATTTGCTTCCATGCTCAACGAAAAGTTCTAGTTGACAAGCTCAAGCATGTCACAGTGAGACATTAGTTTGTTCAGGGCATCATCAAAATGATATTGGCTCGGGCTACTTCTGTAGCTGTATTTTCCTGAACTGCCATGGTCACTGGCCCCACTACTTTCTCATTCTGGGTCATTAGGCGCTGCTGGAGCGAGCTGAAGCGGAGGCCCAGCTGCGTGCCGCAGGCGGCAGCGGGATCAGCAGCAGTAGCAGCATGCCTGGCATAGACCCCCAGCAGCAGGCCACAGATGAAGCCATCCTCAGCAGACTCCCTGGAAATGATATGCTTACCAGTGGCATGGCAGAAGTGATAAGGGGTACAGAGGGCGCGGCGGAGGGGCTCCAGGGGCTGCTGCAGGTGCGCGCACATGCATGGTCTTTAAGGTGCAAAGCCACATCAGCAGATTATTGGTAACATTGGTGGTGGTAATGGTGGTGGTGGTGGTGGTGGTGGTGGTGGAACAATGTACCGAGGGATGAAGCATTGCCATGTGCAGCTTGTTGCCCGCACATAGAAGCAACTAGTACAAATTAGAGAGCGCAAATGGGATGATCATGCCTGCACACTTGTGCCTCTGAATTTCACTGTGCGCATGCGATTAACGAAGGAAACACGCTGGCACAAGAGCTCCTGCTCTTCCGCTGCAGATGTCTCCCCCCCGTCACTCATGCCCTGACGTAGGGATCTGGAGAGTGGCAGGGCGCAGTGGACAGCGTGGCATCAGCCCTGGGATCTGCCCCTGCAGCGCTGCAACAAAGTCTGGTGCGTCACTCTATGCCAGGCATAGACGGAAAGCATGTAGCATGGATGCGCGTGTGAGATACACATGCGCTGACCTCCGCAGTGGGTGCTGCTGCTGCGACTGGCCGAGGTGCAGCAGGCGCGTGTGGCTGCCTGCCCTTCTGCAGGAACGGGCATGCGCGCACGTTGGGATGCTGGGCATGTTGCTTCCCCTGGCTTGTTTGCGCTTGTACACGTGAGCACGTCAGGCCTGGTGTAGGGTAGCATTCTTTCGCAGCGTCTCTTGGCAAGCTCGACCAGGGCAGCTGTTTGGTTGCAGCAAGCACTTGGAGCTCAGCAGCAGGCAGGCTACCCATTTTGCCAGGTCACCCTCATAGCCGCGTCACAGCAGCAGGCAGGTCGGCAGGTCACTGTGCGGCGCAGGCTGTTGTATCATTTGGTGTTATGGCCCACAACATATCCTGGCTGTTTCAAGAAAAGTGATGCGAATGAGATGTAGACACTGGGCTCAGGATTTGACCGTCAGACCTCACATAGAACCAGCCAGCCAGCTGCTCCCATGCCTTATGCCCTCCACAATCGACAAACGCACAAGTACCCACATAGGAGGCACACCCAGTCCCAAGGCACACGCACTGCATGTGTCCCACGCACCTGGCCCCCGCCCCCGCCTGTGTGCAGGAGTCGGTCCTCCAAGGCGGCTCTTCGGGCGCGGAGCCGCAGCTGCAGCAACTGCTGGCAAAGCTGCAGTCCTCGCTGCAGGGCGCTGCTGACCTTGACCCCCAGGAGTCCTTGGGGGGGGCCCAGGCCGCGTTGGCTGGCATGCAAGCGCAGCTGGGAGGCATAGTGCAAGTGGTGGGGGCAGCTGTTCAGCCGGGAGCCAGCCCCAGCTCGTCCGCACTGCTGGAGAGCAGGTGATCAGTCAGGCCTGCTCAGGCATTAAGGGTGCAGTGTGGCAGGCGGAGCGGCGAGCACTCATCCTGGCCTGTATCAGGCTTGCTGGCGTGGCTGCTCCTACTGTTGCTGCCAACCCTGCTGCTACTGCTGCTGCTACTGCTACTGCTGACCGCGTGAAACTTGATGCTGGTGTGATACACGATGCTGCTGGTGCTGATGCATGCTGCTGGTGCTGAACGATGCTGATGCTGATGGTGATGGTGACGATGATGATGCTACTGGTGATGACGAAGTGGGGGCAATGGTTGCGGCACAGTAGTCCTGAGCCCATACATTCCCTGGGGCCCTGCAGCCCAGCCTAGAACGCCCATTTAGTTGCTTGGGCACTACTCACCACCGTGCCATTGCCATTGCACTCACTACCGTGCCATGACACTCTCAGAGCTCAGCACATGCCGGCCTCGTGATCCTGGCATGGGGTACCAGCCTGTGCTTGGCGTGGCTGCCGCTCCTGACACATGGGCCCGTGTTCCCAGTGATTACCCTGCGTACTTTGTGCGTGCACTTCTCGGTGCACGTGTAATTTGCTCCTTCCGCCCAGGAGTGCACTGACTCCCCGCCTTCCTGCACACTGCCTGCGGGCGCTGCATGAGGACCGGGCTCTCCCAGGATCACCAGGTCACCAACCTCCTGACCCACCAGCAGGTTCAGGCTGTCTCTGGGTCAGGCCAGTCCGAACCAGGATTGTCCCCCTGCCAGGCTTTTATTGCTTCAATTCACTTTGGCCCCTCTGGTTTGCTTGAGAGCGGGCTGGCTGTAGTAGCCACAGTGATGCAGCAGTCGTGTGTGTTGAGCGCAATGCTCATGTGGATTAGGTTAGAGGTGGAGCCGAGATACCTCCAGCCCTGATAGGCGCCTACCACCCTCGGCTCCACAGAGCGCTGCTGTTGGCCTCTTGCTTGTTGCAGGCGTGAGGCGGGGCACCTGCTGGACTTGACGCCGGTCTACAATGCATGGGCGACGCTAATTCAGCCGCTGGAGATTTTCGGGGACAGGTGTGGGGTGCATCAGTTGTTGCACGAAGGGTGCATCAGTTGTTACATGCGGGGTGCATCAGTTGTTTCGCGTGGGGTGCCTCAGTTGTTGCCACGTCAGACCAAGGATGTGCTGGCCTTATCATGCGCTGAGCTTGATGCCTGTGCCATCCCGGGAGGCATCTAGCTGTGGAAGGCATCTGTTCTTCCCCTCCCTCTGGAGTCCATCTTTTGCTCAAGTGCTTTGTGCTTGTGTGTTCCATGAGGTATCTGCCAGCACGCCTACAGTTGCTTGCCTAAGACACTTGACTCAGGTTACTGACCGCATGGCTTCATTGCGACCCTCACTGCCTTTCCTTTGCCAGCCTCAGATCTGTCCCTTGTCTTGCATTTGCCAGCATCTGAGAAAGCGTCTAGGAAGCATGCTGACCTGGATGGGCGCGTTGGCAGTCGTGCACACACTCCTTTGACCCACATCCTTAGATGATGAACATGTGATTCAAAGCAAGCTAGTGATTAGTGCTGAGAGTTAACTTTGTTACTACGTATGAGACCACCGGCACTGCTTGCGTTAGCATTTTTCTTGCGTGCCGGCCAAGAGATTTGCTCCCTCTATTGCTAATTTCCAGGTGGCTGCTCAACATCCTATTCTTTGCTGTCTTCGCCCTACTCGGCTTCACGCTGTTGGCTAAGGCTCCGCGACAGTGAGCTCAAGAGACAGTGCAATGGAGCGCAAAAAATAGTTTGCATATATGGTGCAAGACGCACGCACAAAACAAGCTTGGGGCGCACACGCATTGGCCCGGATGTGTGGGACATTAAAACACGCCAATTTGTGCCACAGTGTTCTGAATCGGACAAGATGTTTGATGGGATGAAACTGGGACCTGCTTGCATTGGCAGCTTACAAGTTAGGGTTCACCGCCAGCCTGGTTGTTAGGCTAATTGGTTTGTGGCTGTCAGCTACAAAGTAGGCATTGCCAGCCAAAAAGTAGGGCATGGCTGAGAGTGCATGTCATTTCAGATATGCTGATATCGCACGATATGTAATTGCTGAAACGTCGATATATTTCCCTTGTCTTAGTCAGTCACAATGGAGACAAATACTCCAAGCGTTCTTCAGTTGTATTGTCGGTTGTACTGTGAGTCAGCCGGGGCTTCCGTTGCTCGTCACTCTTTTCGTAATTCCAAAATTGATTCATATCTCTGAATTTAATCTGTCACTGATCCAAGAGCCCACAGAGGGAAGATGGTCGAGGTAAGATCGTGGTCGCGAAGAGACGCTGCCAGGGGCTCTTGCTCAACCCTCGACATCCCAGGAGGTGCAGACACTTCAATACATGCAAGATTTCACGCTTAACTGTCGTCCTTTGCGGGTCGGGAACGAGGACGGGCAGATGTACAGTCATGTGCTGATCTTGTTAATATCATTCTCCTATGCCTGCAGACCAGAGCCCAACAGAGGGGAGCACCCCTGAAAAAGCCAGGTACTTCTTAGCAGCATCAAAATTGTGCAGTAGAGTGATTGGGTGCTATGACTCACAGGCGGCAGAATCTGCTAGAGGCCCTCCAGGTGCAGTCATCAGCTAATTCATTGCACTGTGTACAGACATACGGGCACCATGTCCTTTTTTGGCGCATATGTATGGGGAGGGCAGTGTAGGATCTACGGCATTTATGGTTCTGCTGCTGATCGCTGTGAACTGTTTGTGTGCAGGGGCCTATAACACAGATGCGTACTACCAGGCCAAGGATGAAGGCTTTGGCGATGTTGGCGTGGCACAGGTGTGTATAGGAGGATTGTTGGAGCACATTTGTACAATTGCCGTGATGCTGGAACCTTCAGGCACACCGCAAAATTGCTGTGATATGAATATCATATGATGCATACATCATGCTAACTTAGTATAAACACCATGCATACGTGCACCGACAGGAACCTGACAGTGGCGCGGGCCCTCCCAACCCAGAGGATCCAGATTTCCAAGCTACACCCCAGGACCTGAAGGAAGCCGACGTCGCACGTGATGCAGAGGACAACAGGGAGATGGCACCAGGTGCAGCCACCGTGTGGGCAGCTGGGTACTGTCTAATTGCATCAGACCCTTGCTTTTGCACCAAAACATGGTGCTGCGACTGCCTATCCTTGCTGGAAATGGGGCTGATGAGAAGAAGCTGCAGGATAGATGCAAGCTTGGTGCAAGCTCCCTGTTTTCATATTGCAAGACAAATTCAGAAGATGTGCTTTTATGACACACACCCAGAGGCAAAGCCTTGCCTGATGTCACAGTATCTGATTGAGCTCCTGGGCCGTGCACCTCTCCTTCTGTCTGCCTCTGCTGCAACTTTTGATCGCTCTCAAAAATCGAAACTTGCATAGGCAGAAGAAAAGAGACGAACTTATGACTTTTCCCCCCTCAACAACAACTCAACCTAAACATGGACAAGTCTCCTGTCCACTTGGAGGTGCCATTTTCCTGCTTGGGTATGGGTGTTGGCGCAGAAGCTTGACCAACCGCCCCCCAAGCTGCTTGCATTTGTGCGTTCATGCATGTCATTGTGCAGAGGAGGAAAGAGCTGCCAAGCAAGAGATCGCGGAGCTGCCTGACAGGCCTGACATGCGGGCAGACGTCCAGAACCCTAATGAAGAGCCTGTGAGTATCTGAAGTCAGGGGGTGGGGGCCTTGCAGGCCTATGTAAGGGTATGAATAACATTGCAACAGGAGGTTGCAATAGCCTCGCAAGGTTGCCAGCCCCAAAGGCTACAAGGAATGGGATGCAAGTCACCCCGCTCCTTCAAAAGAGTAGGCAGGTGCCAAAATGGCTTACGCCACCAGTGTTGGTAAGACCCTTTGCCTGGTCTGTTAAAATGTTACAGCCTGGATGTCAAGTGCTTGGAGCATTGAAGTACATGGGCCAAAGTAGCATGTGATGACTAATGTGCCATCACACATGTAAACAGCAAACATGCATCAGCACTTCAGAAGTTGTGCATTTAGGGTCTTGTGTTTGGATAACTTCCTTCAGTTGCATTTTGGCAAAAATGGTCCTTGCTTGTCAGTACTCACTAACATACGCATTTCTTTGGCAATGTGTTTGCAGGTGCCCATTGTCGACAAAGATGCAGATGGCCGTGAGGGCATGGAGGCGCAAGAAGCAGGTAATGGCACTTTCTATGCTCCTCCATAGCTAAATCATCTGGTACCTTGTACCGTCTCTTCAGCATGCACCCGTCTCACCCGGTGGTTCTCAGCAAACAAGGTGACCTTTTCAATGCAAGGCTGTCTTCTGCTTTCTGTTTCTTGCAAAGCTTCTTCCATCTGTTGCACATACTTGCAGCTGACGTACCAGACAACACAATTGTCTCAGGCCCATGAAATATGCCACACAAGATGGGCGAGGGCGAGCGAGTGATTGATGATTGACCACGCTCTTGTGATGACATTCTGCTGTTGAATGTTTAGACACGAAAAGATGCCTGCCCGTGACTGCTGACCAGAAAACGATGTTGATGAATGTACACAGGACGTGTTTGACAAGCTTCTCACCATTTTGAAATTCAAAAGCCAGTCTATTTACCTTGCTCATCCCAACACAAGGACTCTTGTGCTTTTAAACTGGTCCTGGAAAAATCAGGAAGGTACTTGTCAGCAAGATTTGACTTTGGTTACCCCCATCTGA
>LKMJ01004321.1_pt1 | contig 13356 bp, 17 predicted proteins | sample 643391 | NCBI WGS metagenome assembly LKMJ01 (sample SAMN04112250, study PRJNA286221) | soda lake metagenome | biome: soda lake; feature: Kulunda Steppe; material: water; isolation source: sample PL-Br10 brine of Picturesque Lake | place: Russia: Kulunda steppe | collected 2010-07
AGAACGGTCCTCTTTTTAAACCACATTATTAAGATCGAAAGCCCAAGGACAGAATAAAATCTATGGACAGGTTGGTCCACCCGGGATTCGAACCCGGGACCGCCGCCTCTCTCGAGGTCAACAGACAGGCCTTTTCGGCGAATACTGTCTATTGGTCCTTATAAGGACGGTGCTCTAACCCCTGAGCTAGTGGACCCTTTAATGTTGTAGAGTAGGCCTATTCTAAAAAAGGCTTTCTACTTTACGAGTTTTTTATTTCGGTCAGGTTAATAAATCTTCCAATATTATGTTTAGTTATAACTTTCTAAAGGTGTCAATGAATGCAGATGACTAATCCACAGCAGCAACAGTATGACCGCGGAAAAACAATTTTCTCCCCAGACGGAAGGCTTTTCCAGGTAGAGTACGCAAAAGAAGCAGTTAAAAAAGGAGCAACAGCACTGGGAATAACTTTCGACGGAGGAACAGTCCTGGCAGCGACCAGAAGCACTCCAGAGCTACAGGTAAGAAATCCTGAAAAAGTATTCAAGATCGATGACCATATCGGTGTCGCAACTTCAGGGCTTGTAGCTGACGGAAGAACACTTGTAGAAGAAGCAAGAAACGAAGCACAAAAACACTTAATGACTTATGATGAAGATATTGCTCCAAGCGTATTAGCTAAGTTTATCGCAGATAGATGCCAGCAATTCACACAATATGGAGGAGTAAGGCCTTACGGACTCTCCACAATCAGCGGAGGAGTAAAAGATGGAGAAGGAACAGTATTCCACACCGATCCTTCAGGAACACTTTCCGAATGGAACGCAGTAACAATCGGAAAAGGACGTGAAGAAGCAGAAGAGCACCTAGAAGAAAACTGGAGCCAAGATCTTTCAGAAAAAGAAGCAATCGACCTAGCAGTTTCAGCACTGAAAGAAGGAGAAGAAGACATCGAACTGAACAATGTAGAGCTTTCAGTAGTAGACGAAGAGAACGGATTCCAGAGATTCAGTCCAGAAGACCTTGAAGACCAAGGCGTAGAACTTTAAACCACATATCCACTTTTTCCACTTTACTTTTCTCTCCAGTATATCGAAAATTGTTAATAAATTAGGTCTCTAACATTTTTCTATGAGCCAGCAGGGAAATGTCAGTACAGGAGATAAAGGATCTGGAGAGAACCTTGGAAACCTCGACAGTTCAAAGGCAATTAGAATCAGGTATGAAGGAGACAAAGTTTTTGAGATACTTGTCGAACCTGAACTTGCAAAAGAGGTAAAGTTTGAGGACAAGAACCATGAAATTCAGAGACTCCTATTTGTACAGGAAATATTCACTGACGCTAACGAAGGAGAAAAGGCCTCTCCAAGCGAATTAGAGGAAGAGTTCGGAACAAAACAGATTATGGCCGCTGCTGACAAAATCTTCGAGAAAGGGAAGATGCAGTTGACCACTGATCAAAAAGCGGAGATGAGAGAAGATAAACGCCAACAAGTCGTATCTATGATTGCTCGGCGAGCGCAGGACCCAAAAACAGGGAACCCTCACCCGCCTCAAAGAGTAGAAAATGCGTTGGAAGAAGCAGGTTTTGATTTTGACGCAATGGAAGACGTAGAAAACCAGTTCAAAGACGCAATTGAAGCCATAAGGCCTATAATCCCGGTATCGCTCGATGAAAAAACTGTCGCAATCAAAGTACCTTCAGATTCAGGAGGAAAGGCCTACAACATGATCCAGCAAAAAGCCGAAGTAATCGAAGAACAATGGGGTAATGAATACTTCTATGCTAAAATCAGAGTTCCTGCAGGAATCCTCACGGAGTTAATGGAAGAGATCCAGGCCTTGACATCCGGAAAATCAGAGGTAGAAGATGTATGAAAGAATTTATCCTACCTCCCGCACTAGAAAAAGGAGATAAAATTGCAGTTGTTGGTGTTGGAAATGGACCTACTAAAGAGTTATTCTCTGAAGTATACGAACTCGGTTTAGAACGTTTGGAAGAAATTTTTGATCTTGAGCCTGTCGAATATCCAACAGCCACAATGAGTATGGAAGAGAGAACAGAGAATCCTGAACAGAGAGCAGAGGAATTGATGGAAGCCTTCAAAGATGACGAAATAAAAGGAATAATAGCTCCAATAGGGGGTTCAGGTGAACAGATCAGAATACTGAAGCATCTCGATCCCGAAGTTCTGAGAAATAATCCCACAAGATTTTATGGTTACAGCGATAACACCAGTCTCTGCCTTTATTTGTGGAAGCATGGAATTGTGAGTTTTCTAGGACCTATGATAATGACTGAAATGGCTATGCAGGGAAAAATGCATGATTACACTGTAGAACATGTTGAAAAAGCATTCTTTGAAGAAGAAATAGGAGAGATTAAGGCCTCAGAACAGTTCACTGACGAAACTTTAGAATGGGATAATCCTGAAAACCTAGAGAAATATAGAGAGATGGAGGAAAATCCTGGATGGGAATGGTACAATGATAACGGAGAAATAATTGAAGGCCGTATCTGGGGAGGCTGTCTCGAAGTGGTAGAGATTAACCTTCAAGCAAATAAACCGCTTCCAAACCCAGAAGAATTAGAAGGTAAAATACTGGCTTTAGAGACCTCTGAAGAAATGCCTGAGGAACATTTTGTTGATCGTTTTATGATGGCTTTAGGAGAAAGAGGCTTACTGGAGAAGTTCTCCACCGTAATTGTCGGAAGAGCAAAAGCTCGGCATCATGAAGACCCGGCACCAGAGGAACGAGAAGAATTCAGAGAAACGCAAAAACAAATAATCAAAAATAGAGTAGATGAATATGCTCCTGATACTCCTGTCGTATTTAATCTGAACTTCGGACACGCAGACCCTATCGTGCCTCTACCTGTAGGCGGAGAAATCAGGATAGATACAGATGAGAAGAAAATTTCTTTAGAATAGGTAGGCCTGAAGTTGGCTAGTATATAAAACATTTGCCTTTTGTTTCTCTATTATAAAGAAAAGGTTCGTTTTTGTGAAGACCTAATTCGATTAAATAAAAGAGGTAATAAATTTTTATGACACGTGTGAAACAATCTAACGAAATAGTTGCTCCAGGAGATGTTCTGGCTGAAGATGAGAATCTGCAGGTAGATTCCGGAGCATTTGAAGAAAATAATAAAATCAAATCAAAGTATCTTGGAACAGTAATGTACTCCGATAATTCAGTGATGGTAAGGCCTATGCAGGGCCGTTACATTCCTGAGGAAGGAGATACTGTTATCGGTGAGATCTCCCGTGTAAGTTATTCTCGCTGGACAGTTGATCTAAAGTCTCCTTATGACGGCAACTTGAATATTGCAGATGCCACAGAGGAGTATGTCGATCTTGATGAGGATGACTTAACTGATTTCTACGATGTTGGAGATGCAGTTGTTGTCAAAGTTAAGGGAGTTACGAAGTCGATGGATGTCGACTTAACTATGAAGGACGAACGATGTAAGAAGCTGGAGGGAGGCAGAGTTGTAGAGATTCCTCCGAGCAAGGTTCCAAGAGTTATCGGTAAGAAAGGCACGATGGTCAAGCAGATCAACGCAGCCACTAACTGTAACATAATTGTAGGCCAGAATGGATTAATCTGGATTGATGGCGACAACGCAAATCTAGCCGCGAAAGCTGTTAAGAAAGTAGAGGACCAAGCTCACGAAGATGGCTTGACCGATAAAATCGGAGAATGGCTTGAAGAACAGACAGGAGGTAATTAAAATGGTAGAAAATACAGAAGTTGAATGGGTAGACGAGAACGGAGAAAGAGTCGACGGAAGAACAGTCGACGAACTCAGAGAAACCAAAATGGAGATCGGAGTACTGACCGAAGCAGATGGAAGCGCAATGGTAGAAGTAGGAAACACTAGGATAGTCGCATCAGTATTCGGGCCTCAAGACCTGCACCCAAAACACCTGCAAGAATCAGACCGTGCAGTAATCAAGATGCGTTACAACATGGCGCCTTTCTCAGTCGATGACAGAATGAGACCAGGACCAAACCGGAGAGCAAAAGAAATAGGCCTAGTAGCTAAACGAGCACTAGAACCAGCAATCGAACTAGAACAGTTCCCAACCGCAGGAATCGACATTTCAATGGAAGTAATAGAGTCAGATGGAGGAACAAGAGCAGCTGGAATCACAGCAGCTTCACTAGCACTTGCAGATGCAGGAATGCCTATGAAAGGCTTAGTTAGCTCCTGCGCAGCAGGAGTAGTAGGCGACCATGTAGTCCTTGACGTCAATGGAAAAGAAGACAAAGAAGGAAACGCAGATATCCCAATCGCAACCATCAACGGAGGAGAAGAAATCACACTGCTTCAGATGGACGGAGATCTAACAATTGACCAAGTCGATGAATGTGTCGAACTGGCAAAAGAGGGATGCGCAGACCTTGACAGGATGCAGCGTGAAACCATCCAGGAAAAATATGGAGGTGAACAATAATGAAATTAAACACACAGACAATCAAAGAAATGGCTTCAAACAATGAAAGACTTGACAGTAGAGGCCTAGATGAGTACAGAGAAGTTGAAGTTGAGACTGATTACATTCCGACAACAGCACAGGGCTCTTCAAGAGTAAAAATTGGGGACACCGATGTAATAGTTGGAGTCAGCTTCGATGTTGAATCTCCTTACGATGACAGGCCTGCAGCAGGTACAATCGTTACAAACGCAGAGCTTGCTCCTATGGCAGACCGAGAATATGAGTCAGGTCCTCCGCAGGAAGATGGTGTAGAACTTGCAAGAGTAGTAGATCGTGGAATCAGAGAGAGCGAAGCAATCGATCTAGAGGCCTTATGTATTGAGGAAGGAGAAAAGGTTTACACAACTTTCATCGACGTTCACGTATTGAACAATGATGGAAATCTTTTGGATGCAGCAGCATTAGGCGCTATTGCAGCACTTACTTCAGGTTATCTTCCTGAGTATGATGAAGAGGAGGATGAACTGAATTATGATGAATCTGCTGGAGATATTCCGATGACTAAAGTCCCTGTAACAGCTACAGGAAGAAAGATCAGAGATACAATCCTTTGGGACACTACAAGTGAAGAAGAGGAAGCATTAGGAGCTCGTCTGACAGTAACCTTGACTGAAGAAGGCCAAGTTGTTGCTATGCAGAAAGGAGGCCGCGAGCATCTGACACAGGAAGAGATCTATCAGATCATGGAAGATGCACAAAATCAGACACAGCAGTTCCGAGAGCTGTTGGAGGAATAAAAAAGTTTCCTCCCACTTTTTCTTTTAAGAGGTAATCAAAAACAATGGGAAGTTCAAAGAGATTCGGCGCACGTTACGGAAACAGGATTAGAAAAAATGTTGATGAAGCAGAATCTAAAGATGAAAACTATGAAAGAATAGCTGCAGGAATTTGGAAAGACAGAGAGACAGGAGAAATAGTTACCGGTGGAGCTTACAAACAAGATACTGGTGCAAACCAGCTAATGAAAAAAGCACTTCAAACAGAAGTCGATGCAGAAGAACTTGAAACAGCTAAAGAAGAGCTAGGAGTTGACGAATAAATGAGCTATGTATGCGTAAAATGCGAAGAAGAAGTAGAACTTGATCCTGTAGACGAAAAAGTAATCTGCCCTAAATGCAGTCACAGAGTACTAATGAAGAAAAGACCAGAGACACCTGACACAGTCAAAGCAATTTAGGTGTCTTTCGGTGAAGGCCTCATTCCAGTTTGACTCAGATAAACCGAGAGAACTGGAGGAAGCAGTAGGCCTAAGTCTAGAAAGTTCAGATAAGGTAAAGTATAACTACAGTTCAGAAGATAATTTTAGAGTTGAGATCGAGACAGATCGTTTGGGGAGTTTGAGAGGAGCCTCCGATTCTGTTTTCAGGTTAGTAAGTCTCTCAGAACGTTTAAGGTGATCAAATAATGGAAGATGCACAACAAGCTATGATGGAAATGCAAGAGGTACAGCAAAATCTACAGCAGGTAGTTCAGCAAAGCCAAGAAACTGAGAATGAATTAAATGGAGTTAGAAAGGCCTTAAATGAATTAGAAGAAAAAGATGAAGGCCAGGTCTACCGTGCTGTCGGAGATTTGATGGTTGCAAGAGACCGTGACTCTCTGCAAGAGGAATTGTCAGAGAAGAAAGAGGATCTCCAGGTACGCCTGAAAAGCTTGGAGAAAAAAGAGGATAAGTTGAGAGAGAAGCTTCAGGAAACTCAGGAAAAGATCACTCAAGGAATGCAGGGATAATCATGAGTGTAGAACAGGTCTCAGATATGATGACTGAGATTGCAGAAAAGGATGCTATTCCTTCTAATGTCTCCGAAATGCTTGAGGAGGCCTCAGAGGAGCTTCAAGATGAAGATAAGGATCTTTCAGTGAGGGTTAATGCAGCCTCATCTATTCTTGATCAGGTTAGTAATGACCCTAATATCAGGCAGCATACGAGGACCGAGATCTGGAATTTAGCATCAAAAGTTGAAAGCTTGGACTAAAAAGCTATAAAAAAACCTGATACGGACTATTACCTAGAGGTAATCAAAAGTGGCACTAGGCTTCCTAAATAAGAAAGATAATAATTCTAAAGAAACTGTAATTGAAGATGATTTCGTAGAGCTGGACGCAAAGACTACAGAGGAAAACAAGAAAGTAGTAGTCAGAGCAGAAACCCTCCGCGAATTTGACGACGTGGAGAAAGTTCAGAACAGGTTAAGGGACAACCAAATAGTCTGGGTGAACATTAAGCCACTAAAACAAAAAGACATGTCCAAGCTCAAAAGAGCTGTCAAGAGACTGAAAAAGACCGTTCGTTCAGTGGATGGAGATATTGCAGGAGTAGATGAAGACTGGATTGTAATTACTCCGAGTTACGCTGAGATTGAGAGAACAGGAGACGAAATCAGCGACAAATAAGTCCTTTCTTTATCACTTATCATTTTTCGTCTGGGAAGTGAAATTCAAAACCTATAGCTTCTGAGGCCTGTTCCATTTTCTCTTCAAGATATTCTATCCTAGATCTGACATCTCCTACACCTAGCCTTACAAATTTCTGAACACAATGTTTACAGTAGACTTTACCGTCCCATCGAATAGCTTTGCCAGGAACCTCGTCCGGTTCCTCGCCTGAGCCAAAGTCTATAACTGTGCCGCATTCTGAACATCTTAAACTGTATACCATACAGAGATATTTGAGTTACTCTGACTTTAACCTTTCGAAAGTATAAGCAATATTCAACAATTTTTCTTCCCCAAAGTGTGGGCCTAGTAGTTGAAGTCCTGTTGGCATTCCATTGCTTTTTCCGTTTGGTACTGATACTTGTGGGATTCCTGCAAGGTTTGGGCCTACAGTCATTGAGTCCATTGCATACATTTCTGCAGGAGTCAAGCTTTCTGCCTCTTCTATCTCTGGCGCAATATTAGGCATTGAAGGAGTAACAAGAACATCGTACTCTTCAAATGCGTTTTTGAATTCTTCTATTATCTTTGTCCTGACTTTAGCAGCTTTAATGTAGTATTGGTCTCTATAACCTGCTTTCCTGATATAGGTTCCAAGCAGGATTCTTCTCTTTACTTCGTCTCCAAACGCTTCGCTTCTGATTTCTGAAAAGTATTCGTTGAAGTCTTCGTATTCTTCTGGATCTTTCTCAAATCCATACCTCATCCCTGACATCTTTGCCAAGTTTGTAGAGGCCTCCGCCATAGCTAAAATATAGTAAGCGGGTAAAGTAACGTCTGCAGATAGTAGCGGAGCATCAAAGTATTCAACGTCTCCAACCTCTTCCAACATTTCAAGTGAGTCTTCAAAGTTTTCCTTAACTCCTTTTTGGACTCCATCAATTTCAGCCATCTGTCGAGGGACTCCTATTTTGAGGTTCTTTCTCTCATTAAGATCTGAGTAGTCAGGTACAGGTTTTTCAGATGTTGTTTGATCTTTTTCATCTTCTCCTGCTATTATTTCTAGGCCTTTGGCTGCTCCAAATACTGTTTTTGCTAGAACCCCTATTTTGTCTAGAGAGTTGGCGTAGTCGACGAGGCCGTTACGAGATACTCGGCCGTAGGTAGGGGTTACTCCCACAACTCCGTTGTATGCCGCAGGGTTTGTTATTGATCCGCCTGTGGATTCTCCTATAGAGATTACAGGGTAATTGAGCGCTGCTACTGCAGCTCCGGCTCCTCCTGAGGAACCTCCAACTACACGAGAATTATCATGCGGATTCTTAGGCGTTTCAAAAGCACAGTTTGTAGAAAAAGTTCCGAAACCAAACTCATCCATGTTAGTCTTCCCAAAGAATTGCGCTCCAGATTCCTTCAACCTTTCAACAACTGTAGCATCGAATACAGGCCTGTAATCTTCAAGCATTCTACTTCCTGCAGAAGTAACTGTTCCTTCAGTACATATAGCATCTTTAACTATAAATGGGATATTTTCCAGCTCTCCTTCATTCTCCTCACCTTGTTCAATTTCTCTCATGAAGTTGAGGCCTGAGTTCTTATCTTTTAGTTCTTCTAAAAATTCTTTGTTCGAATAATTTTCTCTATTCTCTATAAAGTCTTTTACTGTGCCTTCTTCCATGTTAAATTCCTCTAATTTTGAAATTTAAATTATAGTTTTTACGCTGAAGGGCCTTTGAAAAAGCTGTCTTCAACATTTTCTGTGTTTTCAAATGGGTTATCGATAGATTCCTCAACTTTATCTTTACGAGTCTCAGACTTTAGTTCTACAGGATGGAAAGAGGCCTCTGTATCTGAAGTATCGATCTCATCCAGTTTTTCAAACATTTCAAGTATTTCATTAAAGTCCTTTTCCAGGCCTTCTACTTCTTCTTCATCAAGTTTTATTCTTGAGTTTTCTGCGACTTTTCTGATTTCCTCTTTCATAAAGTATAATTAAGATAGAATGTTTTTTAGGTTTGAATACTTCCTAGAATCATCGAGTATGAACAGTTATGAACGGTTCAACAATAAGGTTTATAAAGCGGCGTTGAAAATGTTAGTATAGTAAGAACTACATTTGTTCGCTTGGGCGCGAACGATTCAGATCGAACTTGACTCGCGGGCACGAGATCAGGTTCATGCAAACATATCGAATCGAACTTTGGGCAAAGTTCGAACAAGTATTACGTGTTGAAAGTCTTGGGCAAGACTTCAAGTTATTCTAAGGTAGAATTACCTACGCCGATTTAAAAAGGTTAGGTATATCGATAAACAGGAGAAAAGTATAATGGAATCTATAATCGACAACGCTCAAAATACAGAAAAGACTGAAAATCTAGAAGATGTAAAGGATGCTAAAATTGTAGTTGTAGGCGTTGGAGGAGCTGGAAACAATCAGGTAACACGAATCCAGAATAAGGAAATCGACGGCGCAGAAACAGTAGTAATTAACACAGATAAACAACACCTACAGATGAGCTCAGCCGACAGAAAAATACTAGTCGGAAGAGACTTAACAAAAGGATTAGGAGCAGGAGGACAACCAGAAAAAGGCGCAAGATCTGCAGAAGAAAACCGGGCCGAACTAAGAAACCTATTCAAAGACGCAGACATGGTCTTCCTCACAGCAGGTCTAGGAGGAGGCACAGGAACAGGAGCCTCACCAGTTCTAGCAGAAATAGCTAAAAAAGAAGACTGCATAGTAATCGGAACAGTTACAATGCCTTTCGAAATCGAAGGCGCAAGAATGAGCAAAGCCGAAGAAGGGCTATACAAATTAAGACAACATGTAGACACAGCAATTGTAATCGAAAACGACAAATTACTGAACATCGCAGGCGACATGCCACTAGATCAAGCCTTCGGAGTAGCAGATGAACTAATCACAACAATGATCAAAGGGATCACAGAGACAATCTCCCAGCCAAGCCTAGTTAACCTAGACTATGCAGATGTCCAGGCAATCATGAATGAAGGCGGAGTAGCTGTAGTAGGGTACGGAGAATCAGACACCAACAACAAAGGAAAAGAGGCAATCCACGAAGCACTTTCAAATCCGCTACTTGACGTAGAGTTCGACGGTGCAAACGGAGCACTCCTACACGTAGCTGGAGGCACAGACCTCACACTGAACGAAATAAATGAAGTAGGACAACACGTCAAATCCAAACTTGACAACAACGCCCAAACAATCTGGGGCGCAAGAGTCAAAGACGAACTACAAGGCACACTTCAAGTAATCTCAATCATTACAGGAGTAGAAAGCCCTTACATCCTAGGAGATGTAGAAGAAGAAAAAGAAACCGAAGTTTCAGGCGATGTAAACGACTTAGGCCTGGAAGTGATGAAGTAAAGAAAAAGGTTAGAGGCCTAACGGCCTGTAAAATCTATGCTAGCAGGAAGCCAGAGGGAAAGCCTCAAAGAGCCGGGAAGTATATTAGTTCAAAACCCCTCCCCCCCCTTTCCCGGGACACTGGAGGCCTACCTCAAATTCCTGCAATATAATCTATATTAAGGCAAGGCCCTTTCAACCGCCTCGGTAAAAACCTAAAACCCCTCCCCCCCCCAATTTTTACCGGGCACAGATCTGAAAGGGCCTTCCAACAAACATTTCTTTTACCCTTATTTTCTAGGTCAAAGATTTATTGTTTAGGACTCAAATAACTTTGTATGAAGAAGCTTTACGGCTCAACTGGAGGCACTGTCCTGCTTATTTTAGGTGCTATAGGCCTAACACAAGGTCTTTCAACAGTACTATCTTCTTCATTGATGCTTGTAGGGCTCGGAATAACTTTAATGTATGAAAGAAGAGTGATCAAAGAGAGTTCAACTCCTTTAGAGAAACGAGTTTCAGCTATGGCTCCCGCGATCTCAGAACTAGCAATCATAAGCTCAATAGCATACTTCACAGGATTCTTTGAAGCTTCACTGATTTACCTAGGATTAGTCTTAATTAAGGTCGAATCTCTGAACAACTTGTCCGAGTTCTCAGAAATCAATACCTCAAGGCTTATGGGTCGAATAACAAGAGTACTAATATTGAGTTTAGGTGTTGGAGCAGCCTACATAACCGATTACTTCCTTTTCTACACAATCGTTGCCGCAGGCCTTACCGCAGTTTATGATATATCCGTAATTTTGCATGAGTCTGCCGCAAGTATTTAATTTTTCGTCGCGGTTTCCTTTGTATGAAGGCACCAATCTGTAATGTATGTTTAAAGAGCGATGTTTTATGCAGCAAATGCGAGGAAAAACTTGAAGAAGGTGAAATCTCCGACCTAGATATCAAGGTTTCAAGAGTTCTAAAAGAGCTCAGCAACGAATACGGCTCCCTGAGAGACTCAGAGATAGTAAAGGCCTATGACACAGAGAACGTGGTAGTTATAGTTACAGGCCCTGAAGATGGAGCTAAAGTAGTAGGAAGAAAAGGAGAGATCGTGAAGAAAGTAGCTGAAGAAGTCGGAAAACCGATCAGAGTAGTAGAAAAAGCTGAGAACGACAAGGATATAATCAACGGCCTATTAAGCCCAGGAGAAATCAAATCAGTGAATACGGTATTCAAACCTTCAGGAGAAAGCCAGAAGATTGTAGTCGATGAACAGTTCGAGGACAAAATCAATATGTCCAGAAATGATCTAGAGAAGATAATCCAGGAAATTACTGAGACAGACTACGAACTCGCATTCGAGTAAAAAACCTCATTTTACTTTTTCAATTAATTATTCTCAAATTAAGTATGGCAACGGAAAAAAACAGTAAGAAATTCATAGTAATAATAGATCAAGACAAAATAGAGCCAGAGCTTGCGCGTGAAACAGTAATTAACTACGACCCCCTAAACCGTGCAGGGAAAGAAGGCGGCTTCTACATAGACGAGAACGAAGAACTACATATTAACGATGAAGACGTAATGGAAGCACACAAAATGGCTGTAAACAAATACCCTTACGATGGAGCCATCCAGATGGTTCAGCTAGTTTTCGAAGAAGGAGACCAAGTACATCAGTTTGGGGAAAACGAGTTCAGGCTTTACGGTCTGCCAGCACCAGATGAAGACGCAGTAGTAGGCATCCTGGGAGAAAACGGATTAGGAAAGACCGTTGCCTCCAAAATACTCTCTGGCAAACTGAAACCTAACCTTGGAGAGTATGACAACCCGCCTGAATGGGAAGAAATAAGAGAAAATTTTCGGGGTACAGGCCTTCAAAACCATTTCACTAAATTAGCTAAAGAAAATATTGAGTCAGCGACAAAACCCCAGCAAGTTGAAAGAATACCTGAAGTATTTGATGGAACAGTTGAAGAGTTCCTTACAAGAGATGGAAAAATAGAGAACTTAGATGAGATAGCTGAGAAATTCGAATTAAAGAAGCTGCTCGACAGGCCTGTAGAGAATCTTTCAGGCGGAGAGCTTCAAAGACTAGCGATAGCAGCTACAATCGGAAAAGATGCAGAACTCTATGTTTTCGACGAACCTTCAAGCTTCTTAGACGTAAAGCAGAGACTTAAGACAGGCCACGAAATCAGGAACCTTGATGGGCGTGTATTGGCTATTGAACACGATTTAGCCACTCTCGACCTGATATCCGACAGAATCAATATATTTTACGGAGAAAAAGGGAGCTACGGGATGGTGTCAAACTCTCTATCCAGTAAAAAGGGAATTAACCAATACTTAGACGGGCATATTCCCTCTCAGAATTTGAAGATAAGAAGCGATTCAATCAGCTTTGAGAGAAGCGATGGAGACCGTGGCACCGGCCAGACAGTCCTGACCTTTGACTCAATGAAGAAAGACTTTGGAGAAAACGAGTTCGAGCTGGAAACATCAGGCGGAACACTGAAAGAAGACGAAATAATAGGTATAATTGGAGAAAACGGACTGGGAAAAACAGTCTTCGCCAAGATGCTAGCCGGAGGCCTTGAAAACAGCGAAGGAGAATCACCAGAAGCATCAATAGCCTACAAGACACAGTACATCGAGGCCTCAGATGTAAAAGTAGAAGATGCCTTCCCTGAAGACGCAAACATGAATACTAAGAGGTTCCAGACGCGGATAGAAGAACCTCTAGAACTTAAGCCTCTGTACGAGAGAAAATTAAGTAACCTTTCTGGAGGAGAACTTCAGAGAGTTGCAGTAGCAATGTGCCTTTCAAGAACAGCTGACGCATACTTACTGGATGAGCCTTCTGCTTTCCTAGATGTTGAATCAAGAGTAAAGCTTGGAAAAACCCTGAGACGGTTCTCTAGAAAGGAAGAAAAACCATTGATGGTTATAGACCACGACCTACTACTACTCGACTACATTTCAGACAGAGGAATAGTATTCAAAGGCGAACCCGGAGTAAAAGGTAAAAGCACCAAACCAATGAAGACAAGCGAAGCACTAAACGAATTCCTTGAAGAAGTCGATATGACATTCAGGAAAGATCCAAGCACTGGAAGGCCTAGAGCC
>LKMJ01004324.1_pt1 | contig 13351 bp, 12 predicted proteins | sample 643391 | NCBI WGS metagenome assembly LKMJ01 (sample SAMN04112250, study PRJNA286221) | soda lake metagenome | biome: soda lake; feature: Kulunda Steppe; material: water; isolation source: sample PL-Br10 brine of Picturesque Lake | place: Russia: Kulunda steppe | collected 2010-07
ATAATGGAAACCAAGAGCTCTACGAGCGGCGACTGCAAAAACTCCCTCGTCAATACCGGGTAGCTTACCGCGCTATGCCGCGTCGTATCCAAAATTTTGTGAAAAGCGAATTGTTGAAAGACCGTTTCGAACAGCAAGCATTCAGAGCGTTTTCGAGGACGAACCCGACGGTGTTAAAAACGCTTGCGAGTGGAATTTCAGATCTCGAACACCAACCCGGAGAAATGATGATCTTACTCCGAGGGACTATAGCACGGTACCAACTCGGGGTTGAGACGACACCCAACGACGAGTTGCTCTGCCTTGACGGGTATTTCACACAACGAGCTGAATCGATACTCTGGCGGGAACCTGGTAGAGAATTTTCTCTAGAGGCATACCTCAACGCAATTCCAACGCCGTCACTCCTCATCTACGTCAAGGCACCAGTAGGCACATGCCTTGATCGACAGCGGGACAGGAGAAGGGTTGTGGGGTCACGGCCTTGGGTGGAGGACGTGGAAACGGCACAGACCCACCTTCATGAGTTGTGTGCTAACATCGCGGACGCTCAACGAACGCGGACAACAGTAGTTGAGGTGGAAAACAACGGTAGCGTTGATGAGGCTGTCAAGCGTGTTGAATCTGCCATCCAGAGAGCGCAATCAGCCGATATGCGTGCAACCAACTCGTTCTAGTTTAGTCAAGTTTAGTCATTGTGGCAGGTGTATTCTGTGAACTTGACTTCGGTTTGTGACCTATTCCGACGTGCGTTTGATTGCTTATTAACAAAAATTTTCGCTACTCCATATTCGTCTTTGGCTAAGGGACGGACCAAGTGACTGCGGAGTGTATCGAGGAGAGTCTTTGAGAGGAACGGGGAGGCGCCTATCGTCCACCAAGACGTCCCATCTTCGCGAATCATGCGTCAGCTTACTGTACTGTTTCCCTCCGGGTTCCTCGAACGCCGTTACGAGACAAGAGGCGGAACACGGTCTCGGCCTGATCATATCTCCATACTGGCTGACATTCTGGGGTTCGATCCACCGTGGGGTCAAAAATATCCAGTTTCCTACATCAATCGGCACCGGTCAACAGTAGCTGTTCCGGTAACGATGTCCTGATCTGCCTGCTACTCGATCTTATTTCTGAATATCTTCAAACGATAGTATCTCTTCACACCCGAAATTGGGACACTTCATAGTTCGCTCCTTTTCAAGGACGTTCTCCGCGACGATCGTTCCGCAGTTCACACAAGTGAGTGTCGTAATTTCCATTGTTACAATCGTAGGTTCGAGTCTTCACCGACGACGAGTCGTCGGCCTTCCGGTTTTTTCTCTAACCCGTTCTTGATGTCCGTGCCTTGGCCGATGAGGCTGTCAATGATCTTATCGTGTGTCTTGATCGTCGAATCACCAACCACGACGCTGTTTTCGATGTGTGTGTTCTCGATCGTTGAGTCCGGCCCGATCGAAGTATAGGGACCAATATATGTTCCCCTTTTAATTACTGTGTTCGCGTCTATGGAAACGGGGCCGCGGACGACTGCTCCTGATTCTATCGTGGCCGACTCACGAAGATCGATTTTTCCCGCCGTTTCCGCTCCCTCTTCTATGGTCCCGTCGACTGAACTGTCCAAATTGTTGAGTAACAGACGGTTTGCTGAAACGATATCTTTGGGCTTTCCAGTGTCTTTCCACCAGTCTTCAACGGTGTGTGAATCGATCCGTTCGTTTTTGTCAATTAGCCACTGGAACACGTCCGTGATTTCCAGTTCTCCTCGCCAGGATGGACTTATTTCCTCTATTGCCTCGAACGCCACCGGAGACAGGACATATATGCCAATGATCACCACGTTGCTTTGCGGATCATCGGGTTTTTCGACGATATGGACGACGTTTCCATCATCATCCAGTTCAGCGACTCCGAACTGCTCTGGATTTTCCACCCGTTGGAGGGCGACGCCACCGGCGTAATCGCCCTCTTGGAAGCTTTTGATCAGTGGTTCGATCGGTTGCCTGATTACGTTGTCACCGAGATATATAACGAAATCGTCGTCACCGATGAAATCTCGCGCACACCCGACCGCATGTGCGATACCCAGCGGATCACCTTGAAAAATATATGTTATCTCGACACCGAACTCCGAACCATCTCCGAGAAACTGCTGCACCTCCTTTTGTCCCTTGTTTCCGAGCACGACACCGATTTCAGTGATTCCAGCCTCTTTGAGGTCTTCAATTGCGTACTGGAGCACGGGCTTGTTTGCGACGGGAATGAGCTGTTTTGGGCCCGTATGAGTGATCGGCCTGAGACGACTGCCCGTTCCGCCCGACAATAGAATCCCTTTCATTTTCGATCACCAACGGATCTCTGCAACGCCGGCTTTGTCTTCCGATCAAGACTCGTCGCCCCCTTTGTCGACTTTTTGATTGACTCGGTCCGTTGCTCACTGTCTGGTGACATCCTAACTGAATCTCTTCCTACGTATTCATTACTAGTCGCCGTATAAATGCTGGAACGAACTCATCCGCTCTCGGGATATTTTACGATCGTTTAATATAACTACTCATCAGTAGTTAGGATCTGGCTAAACAACCAGCAGGTAACGCACTATGTCCCCGAAATATGAGTAACGCTTCGCTGTAGGAGAGTGCTGATACTACCGAGTTGTCGCTGTCGAGTTGAAGAGGACACGGAACCGCTGACGCGGTGCCCGGAACGGATGATTCCGCTCGATGTGTCTGTATCGAAACCGGTCGCAGTGGACCTGCTCCAACGATTTCGCTAGCGTGACGGCGATTCCTGTTCTCGCTGCCGTTCCGTCCGATCGGTCAGAAACGGTTGCTATGGCCACTTCCAGTGGTATTTTTGCAAGGATTGCGGCGTGCGTTCAACGATGAAACTGGCACGATCTTCGCTCGTTCGAAGATCGCGCTCTTGTGATCCCTCTCGACGCGGACGCGAGACGTATGGACGCGATAAACAACCCGTTTTTGTTCTCGTGGATCGCGTCACCGAGAACGGTACATCACACCGGCGAAATCCGAAACCACATCGGGGCATCTCCCAAATCACTTCATGCGGTATTTCCGAGCGCTCCAACGCAACGAAAATTTCCCGTAAACCCGAACGAGAAGGGTTCGAAGGGGCGCCATCAAAGCTGCTCTATGAAATCAACAGTTGCTACACAAGAGCGTTTCTCGTATTCGTCCTCCAGAAAAAAGCCCAAGCCGATCCGTTTAGAAACGTTATAACTATTCCCGAATATATAGTCATATAATTAACATGCCATTCGAATTTTCCGATACCGAACTACGTGGTCTAAAAATAATCAAACCCACCGTATTCAAGGACGACAGAGGACAGTTCATGGAGATGTATAAACGAGAGCCATTCACGGAAGCAGGGATCGAGGTGGAGTTCGTACAGGATAATTGCTCCAAGTCGAAGGCGAACGTTCTACGGGGGCTCCACTATCAGCGAGGAGACGCTGCACAAGCAAAGGTCGTCCAGTGTTCTGAGGGCACCATTTTAGATGTCGTCGTGGATCTCAACACCGAATCCGACAGCTTTGGACGATCGAGATCGCTAATTCTCTCCGAACATAACAACAGGATGGTATACGTTCCTCGAGATTATGCACACGGGTTTCTTACGCTGAGCGATACTGCAACGGTTCGATACAAGGTTGACAATGAGTACAGCCCAGACGACGAGGGAGGCATAATCTGGGATGATCCGATGCTGGCAATTGACTGGCCAACTGATGACCCGAAACTGTCCGAGAAGGATACTACTTGGCCGACGCTTGAAGCAGCTATCGAGAGCGATCTGGTATTTTAGCCGAATCAAGGAACGCGGACAATCGACAGGCACGGTGAACGTCTGCGTACACGCCCGTGTGTGTGTGAGGGGCTCGCAGCGTTATTCCGTCGGGCGATAATACTCGATCGTCTCGGTGATCCCCTGTTCGAAGGACCACGATGGTTCCCATCCCATCTCCTCTAGCTTACTTGTGTTTAGTGCATATCGTTGATCATGTCCCGGTCTGTCCTCGACGAACGTGATCTGCTCCCGATCTGCCCCAACGGCATCAACGATGATCTCGGCCACGTTCAGGTTCGTCTTTTCCTCTCCCGTTCCAACGTTATACACTTCTCCAGTCTCACCACTCCGGAGCACGCTGTCCAGTGCTCGGCAGTTGTCCTCCACGTAGATCCACTCCCGAACGTTTGAGCCATCACCGTAAATTGGGAGTGAATCTCCTTGAGCCGCGTTCCGGATGAGTTTGGGGATGAGCTTTTCGTGATGTTGCCTAGGACCGAAATTATTGCAGGTTCGTGTAATTACCACCGGGAGATCATACGTCTCTTGGTAACTTTTCACAAGTAGGTCAGCACCCGCCTTTGTTGCGGCATATGGATTCCGTGGATCGAGCGCGTCCGTTTCCCTGAACTTGCCGTTGAGGATCTCTCCGTAAACCTCATCGGTGGAGACCTGAAGAAATCGATCGATTTCTGCATCAACCGCCACGTCGAGAAGTACCTGGGTGCCCTCTACGTTCGTTTCGACGAACGGCTTTGAGTTTTCGATCGATCTGTCGACATGTGATTCAGCTGCAAAGTTCACGATGAAATCAACCCCTTCAACGAGGTCGGAGACCAACTCGCGGTCACAGATATCGCCTTCAATGAATCGATGACGGGGAGTGTCGAGTGCCTCTTCGAGATTTTCCCGCGATCCGGCGTAAGTCAACGCATCGAGGGTGGTGAGTTGGACGTCGTCGTATGTCTCCAGCATGTAATGGACGAAATTCGAACCGATAAAACCAGCACCACCTGTGACGAGAATGTGCATATCTGACGTGTCTCGGTAAACCATTTTTATATGAGTGGTCTAACTGGCAGAAACGGAGCAACCGGATTCGAATGAGGTGCTTCGTTTAACATGGGTATAACGTCGGGATCATAACGTTGTTGAGACGCGTCCGATGGTGTAGATGACAAACATCGGGACATATGCACAGAATTTACGATACCACGCCCGCGCTCGCACGGTCACGTCGTGTGAGCGCTCCCCACGAAGAGCACTTTCGGTCATCAACCATGTCGCCCATTCCATCGTCAAACCGTACGGTGTGGGCGTGACCGTACGCCGCGTACAGTCAGTGACGAATCATCGGTCGACCGTCGTCACGAAGCTACTCACGGAAGGCGTTCTTATCGTCGTGAATGAGTCCACCAAATCCGCCGCATTCGTTATTCGTATCGTTCGATCTGACCGTTTCCGGTGGTGGTACGTGGGACCCGTCCGTTCGAAGCATGTTCCATCGATCGACCCTCGTCCGGAGATAAGCAGTTGCTCCGCGTTTCGTCGCAGTAACGCTGCCACACCCACATCTTGATTCGGTCAACCGCCTCGAATAGCGGCGATAGCTTCGGAATGTCGTCCGGGTCGAGCTTTGAGCCACGATAAATCACATCCACCATCCCGGCACGATGGACGATCTCACCGTGGTTTCGATCCATCTGATTCAACGTCTACGGCGAGATACGCCGATTCATCGGTGCTATTTTCTAACTATTCATCATGAAACCAACCACCGGTGTTCATATACACGTCTTAACTAAACGAACATACGGCGTACGTATGTCTATGAGCGCTCTTATTTCGGTTGTCATTCCGACGTACTACCGAAACGAGCTTCTCAAAAACGCCATCGATAGCGTGCTGTCTCAGGACTACGAGCCGCTGGAGATCGTCGTCGTTGACGACTCCGGAGAAGGGAACGCCGTACCTGTCCTGGAACGGTACGACGATGTCGAATCGATCATTAGGGAAAAAAACGGCGGATGGGCAGCCGCCTACGAAACGGGGATCAAAGCAACGAGCGGGGAGCACGTTCACCTGCTTGACGACGACGATGTCTTACTCGATGGAAAGATTACGAAGACTGTAGATGTGGTTTTAAATGAGCCAAACACCGGCGTCGGATATACTGGTGTCACGCAGGGGGACGGAAGGCATGCTCCCGATCCAGCGATGTCCGGAAACGTACTTGAGTCCACTTTGCGGTTCGAGACGTTCCCTTGCTATACTAGCTCAATGCTTATCGATCGGGACATACTCATTGACGTGTTACCACTCCCGGATCTCCCGGCCGCAAACGACGTTAATCTCATGATAGAACTATCCAGCAGAACGGAATTCAATTATGTCGACGAAATTCTTGTAAAAAAAGGAGAAGAACGGAACCGAATGTGGTCAGGTTTTGACAAGTTCGATGGAACAAGGCGTGTCGTTGAGATTCAGGACCATCTGTACGATCAGTATCCGGAGATACGCCGGAAAGTGCTTGCGGACGTCTATTATCAAGAAGGGTTTCATAGATTGCGAGACAAATCTTGGACGCCCAAGACTATCGGATGCTTTGCTCGGGCTACCAGACACGCAACTACCACTTCCGATCGGGTCAAATACGGGTCCCTTCTGTTCGCATCGTTGTTCGGGCGGCCGGGGGTCAAGGCTGCGCAACGCGCGAACGATTATTTCTGAGAGCGGTGACATCTCGGTACGACTCGCTAAACGGAACGAATGTAATAGCTGCCGTACCCGAATATCGCCTCATAACGACTTCGTAACTAAGTTCTCGTCCGTGTGATCTCGACAAGAGAATGTTTCACGTTCCGCGACATTTCGCCCACACCCCTCTGAAACTGAGTGATACTGCAGAAGTTCGGTACGAGATCGACGATGACCATGAGCCAAATAAGAGTGGTGGTATGATCCGGAATGACCAAACGTCGGCCATTGGCTGGCCGGTCAAGGATCCGATCCTGTCGGAGAAAAATCCGAATTGGCAAGCATTTGAAACCGCCGCCGAGAGGGACTTGGCGTTCCAAGTATGAGATCGGCGATATCGCTTACACGCGGAAAGGCATCCGAGCTCGCTAGCGCTACGACTAACAAAATCAGGCGGGATGGAGTGCTTAGTTTTCTCAAGGCGTCAGCGGACAACCTGTGTTATTCATCAACAATCATTTCTTTTAAAATTCTATTCGATTCGGTGACCCGTGACGAACTGATCCGGCGGGCAAAGCAGAGCGATCGGTATTGGGAATATGGCTCCGCTGAGAAAGTCGAGATACAGAATCAAGAAACCGGACGCACTCCTGATCTTTTTACCGAACATTCGGGTTTGTACGACGTGGAACGGCCATTCGTTTGTGAGCTGGACGGCGGGTACCTGATCAACTCAACGCACCCGTTCGCATTGACACGCGATAGAGAAGTAATCATGGAGTCGGAGAAACCGACGTACGGTCCCCGAAAAAACGCTACTCAGCCCGATACACCATTCCATAGCCGTATAGAGTATACGGAGGGAGCAAGCAGTCGAATGAGACAGTTATGTCGGGGATACGCTCGGTCACAAGGTTGGTTTCATGAACGAACGCAATTTGAAACGGTATTTCCACTAACGTTCGGAGGAGACAACAGCTATTATCACTGGCTACTGGACAAGCTACCGACAGTTCGAGGACTCAGACGATATGAAGAGGTCACGGGGCGTGAACCAACCGTTGTTGTAGATTCGAATCTACCAGGCTGGATTCAAGAGACGCTCTCTCTCGTCGGTGTCGATAACGTCGTGCCGTTGGACATGCCAGTTGTGAAAGCTGACCGGTTAGTCGTTTCATCATGTCGCGAAAGCGTCCCGAGAAATCAGTTGGTGTATGAACCTTCGAGAGAGGATATCACATGGCTAAATCGTGAAATGAAGTCACGAGCGCCATCCACTTCCACGGAACAGCCTGACCGGATCTACATATCGAGAAAAAACGTTTCGAACCGTGGACGGAATGTGACCAATCAAGAGGAGCTGGAGAGTGTGCTTGAGGAGTTCAACGTTGAAACATGTTCACCGGAAACACTCTCCGTCGCCGAGCAGATCAGACTCTTTGAAAATGCGGATCTGCTCATGGGACCACACGGTGCGGGGTTGACAAACATGATCTTCTCGGAAGATACCTGCGTTATAGAATTACTCAACAAGGAATACCCCACCTTTCAGCACTTATCACAGCTCTGCGGCCATGAGTATCAGTATTTACGATGTGGCGTGGGAGGTGGTCATCGTAGCTCCATCGAAGTAGATACTGCTGATTTGAGAGATACGTTAGCTAGTTTCGATGGGCTAACCACCTCCAGTCCCTGAAACCCGTCCAATCCCAAGCTTTGGTAGGTTGGAATTTCATATCACTTGGCGGTTCCCCGAGTGAAGTTCGACGATCCGACTAAGATGGCGACACGCGACCGGCCTAATCAACTGTCACTACTATTCACTGCCGGAAGAAGGACGGACCCCGGCCAACAGTTTCGGTCTTTCCCTGCATCAGTCAGATCCGCATTTGCTACTACACCGCATCAACCGCACTTCGACAATCCACGCTTGATACGGACGATCGGCCTCGTCGCGGGACGAACTCAAAGGTTCGGTTGAAACCGCCTTGTATCACTTTCAGGCTAAGCTTGACGCCTGGCTCTCAACACCGGCAACCGGTTCGAGAAATCTTAGGTACTGATCCCTACGGACGAGCGACTCATCTTTCGACGGTAAGTGAGCATTACCCTCCTATTACTCTTTACCGTACCCTCCATCGGATGATTCATGTCGTACGGTTCGAGAGCGAAGTCGGAATCGATCGTCTTCCTGAGTGATCTCGGTTGTATCCTGCCGTTTGCCCTCTGGGCGGTCGCTAGTTCCTTCGGTGACTTCGGCGGAGTGCCCGGACGGGGGGCTCTCGGCGTGTTCGCGATGCTCTTCGTCCCGGGGTACGCGTTCGCCGCAGTGCTGTTCCCCGGCGCAAACCGGGGTGGCGGCTTCCTCGATCGAAACATGCGAAGCGGCGGTTTCGGCCGGAACAAGGGCGGCACGGAGCGCAGAGATGGGTCGATCACCGTCGTCGAACGATTGCTTCTCGCCGTCGGTTTGAGCGTCTGTCTCGTTCCGCTGGTCGGACTGGGCTTGAACTACACGCCCGGAGGAATTCAACCGAACGTGCTCGTCGGGACGGTCGGCGTCTTGAGCGTCCTGCTCGTGTTCGTTGCGGCCGTCCGTCGGCTACGGCTCCCGCCCGACGACCGATTCGATCCGCGGGACATCGGGGCCGGGCTGAGCGGTCTCATCCGGAACGAGACCGACAGCTCGGTATCTCCTCTGCACGTCCTGCTCGTCGTCGGGCTCGTCGTCGCCTCGAGCGGGATCGGGTTTGCGGCCGTGACGACGGAGCGCGGCGAACAGTTCACCGAGTTCTACCTTTTGACCGAGGATCCCGAAACTGGTGACCTCGTCGCCGGCGAGTACCCCGACGACGTCGGCGGGGAGTCCGAACCCGTTCACGTCGGAGTGACGAATCACGAGGGCGAGACGCAAGAATACACGGTGGTCGTCCTTCTCCAGTCGTTCGAGGGGGAACGGGAACGAACGGTCCAGCATGAACGGACGTTAGACACTTTTTCGATGACCGTCCAGCCGGGTGAAACTCGGACGGAGCCACACGAGGTCGATACGGACGTAACGGGAAGCGACCATCGAGTGACCTACTTACTGTACACGGATACCCCGCCGTCGGACGAACGCCTCGGAACCGATACCGCGTATCGACATACCCACTTCTGGATCGGCGAGCCTCCTTCGGGGACCGACTGAGTCAGTCGGACGGAGCGCACGACGTTCATGTCGAGACAACGAGCGTTGGCTTCGGCCACGTACTCCGACCACACCCACGGAGAGCTCTAGGGAACGCGATCGACGGCACCTCGATCGTCGAGCGGGATGGTCGGCGACCGCCAGAGCGAACTCACAGGTCGACGTACTGATCTTCCCATTCCCTCCGCGTTTTCAGGCTCTCACGACCTTTCTTCGTGATCCGATAGAGGTTCGTCCGACGGTCGTGTTGCCCCTTTTCGACGTACTCTTTTTTGACGAGCGTGTTGAGGTTCGGATACAGCCGACCGTGAGTGATCTCTCCCATGGGCGCTTGAAGTTCCGCTTTGATTTCCTGACCGGACGGCTCGGAAGCGCCGGCGATCACGTACAGAAGGTCCCGCTGGAAACTGGTGAGGTCAAAGAGCGGTTCGTACATGCCCGCCACGTGTAGCCGAGGTGAGTTTGTTATACATATATAAACGGAGCATGTCGGCCCGGAAGCCACGAATCTCGTCGTTTCAGCCTCGGAGTCCGATATCGGGCGAGAGTCCATCAAACATGAAACGAGGCGGAAAGATCCGGGCGGCAATCGGAGTGTAAACCTCGATATGGACGGGATAACAAACTGGCTGATTTATAACTATTAGTCCAACGGAGAGAATGGGAATGAGAACGGCGAGATGGTCGTTGCCGAAAACCGGGACGATGTCATGAACTCGATGGAGGAATTAACGAAAGATGATGTGTTCGAGGTATTGAGCAGTTCACGAAGACGGCAGATCCTGGCGCACCTCCATCGGCACGATGGGCAGGCCGACCTTCGAAGCTTGGCGCGGGATACCGCGATGGAAGAAACCGGCGGGTCGGTCGAAGATGACGACGTGAAAAGATTCTATATCTCGTTATACCAAACTCACGTTCCGAAACTCGAGGAGGTTGGCTTGGTGCGATACGATAGCGATACGAAAGTCGTTGAATTGACGGATCGCATCAAGGAGGTTGGCCGCATCCTGAACGAAGACGCCACGCCGGACCAACCGTGGCCCCTGTACTATGGGGTACTTGCACTGTTCGGGGTCGGCGTTGCGATCGGACAACTGGTCTGGACTGCCACGCCGGCGGCGAGCGTCATCTTCTCGATGGCCGTGCTCGCGTTGGCAGTATACCAGTACTACGAAACGAAGTTCAAAAGGGGGGAGTACTCGTTTCTCGAACGACTCGCTTCGGACGAGGGCCACGGGAGCGACTAAACATCAGAGCTCGTGGTGAAGTCCGACGATTACCGCGATGCCGACGATGCTAAAAAGCGTCCACCCCGCAGCGGGAATCGAGGAGAGCGCGCCGATACCGAGCGTACCGAGTGAAACGAGAGCGACGACGAATCCGGCGACTGCGGGTATCGCCCGATCCCGATCAGGGGTCTTTCGGTCCGCGCTCTCGTCCGTGTCCATGTACCTCAACAGATCCGTCACGGAGTCCTGTAACTCGATCGTTCCGCGATTCTTGTCGTACTCGACCACTCCCAGCTTGTCCATCTTCGGCAAGTGACACTGGTATAGACCGATATACACCCGTTTACGCTGGTCCGACGAGAGCTGCCGGACGGTCGTGTCGTTTTCCTCCGCCGCAATGTGTTCGGCCACGTCGTTCAGTTCCGCGTCCCCGTCATGTTCGCGCAGGTACTGGACGATCTGCCACCGTCGGCTGTTTTTGAGTAGGTCAAATATTTGCTCCTTCGACAAGCTCGATCCGTTTTGACGAGGTGGATCCCCGATGGATTTCGGATCCGGACCGTCGTCATTCTTCGACCCCTGGTCGGTTTTCTCACGTATTATCACGGCTGATGACCCTGAAGTTCCCGCCTCCATAGTACTGTAAGACTGTCCACACCTTCTTAGATATAAGAACGTAATTGACACGGACCGGCATAAGCTATTGTTAATACGTGTTGGTACGCGATCCGGTGGTCCCGATCGAGTCCGTCGTTCTCGATCTTCAGGAACCGTGTACTCTCCATGGATCCGCTGTTCGTTACCGACAGCGGACAATACTGCAGCTGAACGCCTACGAAGACCACACTCGAATCTGCTCCCGACATAACTCACCGCCAGAGGGTGCCGTACCCTCAACGTATCCGAAAAACTGAACCATCTTGCTGACTCCAGCTAATCAAGAACGTCCTGTAGGTCCGGGTGGTTCCGCAGGTGTTCGCCATGACTTTTGCAGAGACCATTGTTATGGATGTCGTCGCGAAGCTCCTGCCACTGTTTGTGTCTTAGGTAAACTTCTACCGGGACTGTGTCGATACCGAGTATTTTAGCGAGTGCTAATCTATGTCTCCCGTCACTTATTATGTAGGTCCCATCCGGTCCGATACAACCGCGAAGGTGGCTTTCTTCGCGAAACCCGTTCCGTCTCATATCTTCATAAATGCCATCATAGATTTCTAATACCTCGATCGGCGACGCAGCGTTGGGATACTTTCTGTGTAACCGTGAGCTTTCAAAATCATCAGAAATGTAGTCATAATATAGAGTTTCCTGCCAGGATGCACCTTCGCAGTATCGCTTGTGCAGTGAGCGATACTTGATCCCATCATAGATGCTTTCTTTTCGTTTATACCAATCGCCATCCAATACTGTGGAAACATAATCGACACCTTCAGACTCTTTTATTTCTCCAGTTCCATCTATACTATATTCTAACTCCGCAACAGGTAGCTGGTACGTTTTCACTTCACAAACGGTATCGTATTTGATTCCGTTTCGTAACGTGTCATACTTTTTCCATGGAAAATAAAAGAGGAATCTCTTAGTCTCAATAGATAGTTTAATAAATCCTTCCTCTCGAAGGATCTCGGCGGTTCGTCGGGCATAATAGAAGGACATATTTGAGTGAATGAATATGAATGGTATCTCAACTAATAATTTTCGACTTACTCATTTCACGGGCGTTACTGCAGTCTCCAGTAGAAGCAAGGGAATCAGCGCAACGGCTGAATGCTCAGACAGCGTTTCTTCTTGATGAGTGGATCACGTCGATCCGAAATCGTTGAGTATGTGTCAAGCGAGAACTTAGACCGAGAGATGGACGAAGCACAGAAGGCGGACGAGATAGAGTGGTATGCACTGGTCCTGGATGCTTCGCCCCGGGGCTGCAGCAGGTCCGTATACAGTCACTGGTAATCGGTTCTCTACGACCAACATCTGATCAAACGGCACTGGTGAATCGCCATATTGCGGCGGGGTAGGTCGTCAGTTCAAAGGAGTTGAAGCGGGAGACTACCGATGCCTATGTCGAAAATCTCCCGCTTCACTTGCAAGGCGGTGACGTTAGCTAAAAATGCGGCTCTGTAGTTTCGGTACACGGCGGCGGATTTCACGGGTATCGGACGCTCCGGCGAAGGTTGTAGACGGTGACGTTCAGCAGCATTTCACGGAACTCTAGCCACCACCTTCGCGCACGCACGGCGGAGCCGAGCGTGCGCTTGATCGACGAGAAGACGGCTTCTGACATCGATCGTTGGTGGTACCGATCACTGTCCATGCGGACGTTGTGGGCGTGATCGAGTGGGTTCATGATCCGATGTTTGATCAGCGGTCTGATGCGGTTTTCGCGGAGTTCGTCGCGGAAGGCTTTGGCGTCGTAACCACGATC
>LKMJ01004326.1_pt1 | contig 13346 bp, 8 predicted proteins | sample 643391 | NCBI WGS metagenome assembly LKMJ01 (sample SAMN04112250, study PRJNA286221) | soda lake metagenome | biome: soda lake; feature: Kulunda Steppe; material: water; isolation source: sample PL-Br10 brine of Picturesque Lake | place: Russia: Kulunda steppe | collected 2010-07
CACTCTACGAATTGAAACTGTGACCTGGACTCACAATACCTCCCCTACTTGTGACTTGTGTAATGCTCATGATGTACAGGATGAGCAACACGTCCTTTTCCACTGCACCCATCCACACATTGTCTCTCTCCGAAGGACTTATGCTTCCCTTTTTCTTTGCAGGCTAAGCAATGTGTCTGCTTTTCTGGGCCAGGAAAACAATAAGTTATATTTCTTCCTGCATGCACTGATAGTTTTTTATGAGCAGGCTAGCAGTCGCACTCCTTGACTGAAGGCCTTTTTTCTTGTAACCCTTGTAAACTAGGTAGTACCTGCCACCTTGCCCTTGATTTTCTTTCTCAATGGCCCTTTGATTTTCTTTCTCATTGGCACAATAGACTCTGCCATTCAATTTCGGACATTATGGACTATTCTTTGGCTGGCGAAGACAAGCAACAAACCAATCAGCCTAACGACCTGGCTGGCGGTTGATCCCTTAACTTGTTACTTGCCCTTGCGTGCTGTTAAATGCCTCCGAGTGTCCTCCGGTTTTCAGTCTATTCACCAAAAACGTCTGGTGTTCAGACACTATCTTTTTCATGCTATAAGTGCTATCTTAGTTGTGGTTTGGGTTGCAGGCCTTGTAGGCTTCAGCTAAGCTGCCCTCGTTTAGCGGATACAGCTATGTAACCTAACCAGATGTACCTGCCACCAGTTATTTCCGTAGGACCAGTGCTATACTACTGTGACAAGGCTACCCTCGAGGCTTTACTCTCTCAAGAGCAGCTTTTACATGTTTTAGCAAGGGCACTGCTTGCAAGACTTGCCTACGCTGCCAGGCATTCGTCTAGGGCAACATGAGGCGACGAAGCCCTTCTTACTTCATGGCCACAGTTGGCCTCTTGGCCTTGTAGATGGACTTGAACTCGGGGGCAGACGGGCGGATGAGGTTGTACGTCATGGGGAACTTAATCTTGGAGTTGTGGAACTGCAATGGGGCGTTCAGGTGCAAAGTGTTATGGGCATAGCCTGGGCAAGCTTCTAGCCCTACCACTGGAAATCTATTCGTCCAGGAGGCATGCGCAAATAATGGTGCAGCCTCAGTGTGGCAATGAGCCTCCATAGCCAACAATTCCAGTCATCATTCTGCTGTCCAAGTAGGATGGCCAACCTGGTCATTGTGCCTGTGCCTCCATAGGGCAAGCACATGTTAACACCGCTAACTGAAGTAACTGGCAGCGCACGTATAAGGGAGGCTACAGCAAATTGACTGCACGAGCGCGCAGACTTTCATACACATGCATGCACGCATGACCTATCCCCACACTCTTGAGCATACACATGCAAGTCCGTCACAGTCCCATACTCATACCTGCTGGGTGTTATCACGCTTGCAGTCCTTGGGGGCCACAGTGGCAGTCTTGATGATTTGGATGCATGGGTAGCGCACGCGGTGGCGGGCAGACATCTCCTGCGGGGCCACACAGGGGGACAAGACCACACTGTGAGCAGCGTTACAGACACCGTTGTGGACACTCCCAGCATGGGTGGTGTGCTCCTGCAGCTACAAGAACAGCACATCCATGCTGTACTGACGGGCACTGATAAAAAAAACGAATATTTTTGTCCAGTTTAAGGAAAGGAAAAGGCTGACAGGTAGCCCAGGAGGTTACCAGTGCTAATCGTGCTAGATGTGAGGTCACAGAACATGTGTGTGACAACAAACACAAGCCTGGCAGCTTACATGTTGCCTCCTTGACTCAGAGACGACACCTCTTCTATTGATGCAGTTAGTACACTACTCAACATCAACAATGCCTCCAGCGACCTTGGTATGAGCACTGTCGAGAACAGCTTGACATGAGCAACAGGCAGCCTACCTGGTACAGCTGGGAGACAGCGCCGTTCAGGGTGGTGTCGCGGTACTCCTTGTACATGTTGTGGTAGCCCGTGCGCGATTGGTAGCGCACCCAGATGCCAAAGTTCTTGACAGTGGTTGGGCGCTTCTCAAAGATCTGCATGCATGCATGAGGCGCAGGGACTGTGACACAAGAAATCATGCATGGAGGTATACAAGCCTGCATCCATGGCACCTCAGAGATTCCGAGCATGGCTGCACAGTCAAGTGGATGGCCCTCCAGGCTAGATGCAAGCCGGTGTGGCTATCGTCCGTGCAAGGGCAAGGCCTTTTCTATCCCTGATATACTTGAACGGGGTCCATGTGTGCGCGTATGTGGGTGTATGCATGTGTAAGTGTCTTTACCCCTTAACTTGCATTATAACTTGTGTGTGTGTGTGTGTGTGTGTGTGTGTGTGTGTGCGCGCGTGCGCATGTGTGTGTTGTGCACAAGTGCGATTGCGCACATGCACGTGGTTGCGTGCCTGCACATACATGTGCGCGTATGCATGTGTTACCCCCATCCAACATTGAAATATGCGTGTTTGTGGAAGCGCGCCTGTGCCTGAGCGGCCCTGTAGTTACTTCGTTGGAGTGTCCACCTAAAAGCTGATACATGATGCAGCAGATATGAGATGCTTGCATGAAGGCGGGCTGCTAACATCATGCGTACTAGATCTGTTGTGTACTTAGTCAAGTCTATTCAGGTCTTCAGCTCCCTGCACATTTGTCTGCTGCCCGGTATTGGGCACACATGCTGGGTGGCTGGCAATCGGAAGTCATGTATATGGGCGTCATGCTTCCACCCCCGCTGACGCTAAGGATTCGCACATCCCTGGGCAAGAGCGGCTCATACGGGAAGCTTGCGATCTATGAGGCGTCCTGTCTCTGGGCGCGTGCTATGAGATGCGATGCTGGTACGCTGTCGGCTGCGCCTGGGCGCTCGTCTCCCGCGGCAACTCCTCGCGGCACACTGCACTTCCAGGGCCCAGTCATGCTGCTGCAACACTGGAGGGGTCTGAAGGCCCTTGCGCCCCGTACAGCGAGCTGTCCCGCAAGTCCAGGCAAGCCGGGAGAGAGGCAAACTAGTCTCCTGCTTTTGTCAGAAGCATACCTCGTTCACGGACACGATTTGGCCGTTAGCCTTCTTCACTCGGCGCAATTTCCTCAGAAAGTACCTGTGCATAAGTCGGGAGATGGCGAGTTAGCAGGCACGCGTTCGCTAGTGGGAGCATGCAGCCCCCTTGCTCCATTGAGAGCAGCCACAGGGCTTACTCCAACAGCACCACGCAGCATGGCAGCTGGAGAGCAAGGCATGCATGTTTGCACTCACCAGAACTTGCTCTTGGCACGGATGGCATCAGGCGCCCAAACCTTCATGCGGTACACTGTGGGGTTGGGCTCCTGCTCCGTGGGCATGTGGCGCCCCACCACCTGGTACTGGTGGAACTTGAAGATGCCCTGAGAAGCATGCGTGAAAGACCAGCTGAGAGCAGAGTTTTGAAGAGCAGCAGCAATGCGGTGCATGGACGGAAAGTTGGCCGACGCTCACCTCCTGCGTCCGCACCATTTTTAATGCAATCTACTTTAATTCAAGAGGGTATTTCCGGCGTGGCACCCTGCCAATCAGGGGCGATGACCAAAATAATACAAGCCACACCCTGTCTGTTTTCTACACCATTCATTGTAAGAATTTTTTTGTCTGAATAAGTATTTTCTAAATATCGCGATGATATTCTATGGTCAGCACTTCCCGTGTTCAGGAGGAAAGGCAGCAGGCCACGGCCTCCCAACCACCGTAGTGGACACAGAAGTACCTTACGCATACCCCCAGGCTATGGCATGGAGTGAAGCTGTTGAACGTACCCAGGCTGCCTGGGCCACCACTGTGGGACAGGCAATTTCAGCAGTTGCTTGGCTCTCAGGCTTGCACTTGGGGAGTTGCTGGATTTGCCTGAAACTTTGGTAGCTATGTACAGAGGATGTCTTAAGAGCATCTGCATACTCAGATTCTAAAAATTCTGGGGGGTAATGCTGGGCACCTCTCAGGCATGCCTGCTCGGTGCACTCGCGCGTGCGCCTCCAAGGGGGGCCCCATCAGGACCTCTGATGGTCCGCTTGAAACTTTGGTAACAAGGTTATGATAGTGTTTTTAGAACATGTTTTCTGGCGTAGCTTCTTTTCGTTCTAAATAGACTTCAAATGCGTAGCTCTGACTAGGCTTTACTCTGTCACAGAACACGTGTGTCACCGAACGGAACGGTGTAACTTTGTGTTACCTGGACATCGAACGCATGCCTTATGTGACAAGTTATGTCACAGAAATGTGGGCTCGTTTGGCTGGCTTTGGCTTGTGTGGCCAGTCAGTTGGGTGGTTGGGCAGTTGCAATGAATTGGATCAGCCAGGGCAAGGCCCGTTCAACATTGCAACGACAATGTGATTGCATCATGGTAGATATGTTGATAACACGCCGATTTCGGCACAGCTGATCAAGTACTCGTCCGAATGAGCAGCAGACGGCCCGATTCCGCACCGATGCGCCCTTGAGCATTGATGCAAGCGCGCATGCACATGTGCACACCGCGATGTGCACTTCGCACAAATACATACCACACAGACGTGCAGAGTTTGCACTGCAGTACAAAGCTAAGCTGGTTATGAAAACAACATTCCGACGGATGCAAGCACAGCGCTATTGCGATGCAAGGACGGTGCAGCAGGGTGTGATCCCCGCCCATTGCGCGCGCGCCAGTAGCAGAAGTGCAGGCAATGTTAAAGCACTAATTTTTTGCTGCAAATGTGCAGTCTCCTGTGGGGCGTTGCGCAAGTGTGAGGATGGTCACCACCACGGTGTGTAAGCACGCTCTGATCAGTCCGCACACTCCGCGCCCCACTCGCCACGCCCTCGCTTGCCCCCTGCCTGACGCATGCTGACTGCCTGCTTGCTTGAGTTTGTGGACCCGGGCTCCGGCTGGACAGGCAGGCTGCCAGCTGTTTGAGCATGCACAGGAGTGTGCATGCACAGCGTGCATAGCGCGCGGCTCACCACGCGCAAATCACTGCTCTAGTGCCCGTGCTCTAATGCCCGTGCGGGGCATGCAGTCGATGTCCCATCCTATTATCTGCATGGTGTAAGCTGTTGCTGTGTCCTTTGACTTGTCATGGTTGTACCGAGAGGCTTTTCATTGAGCAGCAACCTCCCTCAGCATGACATGACCAGGATGGCCATCAACCCCAACTCATCAACTTGTATGTAGAAGCGGCCGTCCTCTACTGAACCTTAACCTTGAAAGTGTGAACTTGTTTTCCCGCTCTGGCTTCAGGTTGCAGGCTTGTAAGCTCCACCTTTCCCCAGGCCTTATGGCCCCATACAAAAGCCTCCACGTGCAAAGAAAATGGCACATATGATATGAGCGGCATAGTAGCTCCAACCAGCGCGTGTTGGTCTGGCAAAATTTGCATGTGCCCCTTGCAGAGGCGCACCTGCGTTCGCCTGAGCTCCCCACAATGCCAGGTTTCCAGGGACTCCTCGACTATAGGGTGTGAGGGATGATGTGAAGTTATCGCGTTCCACGGCTGAGCATCAGGTCTGGTGTTGGGGTACACAAATGGAAACACAACATGAAGAAGCCACCACATCCAACACTTTGAAACCTTGCAAACTCTGCATTGCCGGGGATACATGAAAGCAACTGCACTGTCTTAGCTTCAAGCAGGGACTCATTCATTTTCCAAATCCTCTAGCATTGCCCTTAGTTCATCATCTTCTTGGGCAACCTGCATACAGGGGGGAAATGAAAGAACAGGATGTCTTTGTCTCGTGCAGTGAGCTCGGTGAAATTTCATTGACAGCCCAAAACGCGCTTTAGGTGTGATCAGTTTTGCAAAAAATACCATCCCATACTACGCAATTAAGAAAATAGACATGATGCTGATGTATAAAACACAGACACAACAAACAAAAGCTTTAACAACTTGGTTTGCATCATTGGTACTGCAGTGCAACTATCCTGCTTGCCCCACCTTCTTGCTTCGCTTTGCCTGGCTGTCCAAACCCACGCAAGCGCTAGGTGTCATGCCATCCCTTGTGCGGGCCTTTGCATCAGCACCTGCAAACAATTCAATTCAATTCAAACAATTCATACAGTCACACAATTTGCAGGTTCAGACTACCGTGCACTTATTTGGTGTATCTTCCCTTCCATAGATGCAATTGGTGGGTGGCTACGTGCCAAGAAAAGGCATGAAGAGTACTGAACGTGAGGAAGATTGGTGGAAGTGTTCTATGCTCTGGAGACAGCTAGTTTGAGTAAACAACAAATGATATGAGTGGGAAGGTTTCCAAATGTTGACCAGGGGGACAGCAAAGGAGTGCCATTATATCCTTTGTCCCCTTGCAATGGGCCTTTGGCTAATATGAAGCAAACTCGTACCGACCCTAAAGCAACCCTATGAACCAAAAACAGTACTTCTGAAGAGGTATTTAGATCTTGTGTACCCACATTTCCCTAAAGAAAAACCTGGATGCATGATGCAAAGCTTCCACTAATTTGCAAGAAAATTGTTTGCTCCTACTAGAAGTTCTAGCCTTCATTGCGTACCTGCTTGAATCAGAATGTCAGCAAAATCAAGAGCGCCGCTAACACCAGCCTTGTTCTGGGCACAAAAGTCTGCAATAAAAGTAGCAAGCATGGGCGTGCAAGGAAAATTGCAGATGCTTTGGAGGCTGGCAGCAGTGCCATGACTGCAGGGTGGAAACAACAGCAGTGAGGTTTTGGTTACCTTACGGCACCATGCTCGATACTTGCGGTCGGGACAAGGCACATCCCTGTTTTAGGATTGGAACTTTAAGAATGGTGCATACTTGATGCCTTGGTGTTTGACCCAAGAGAAACTGCTCTGATCCACTGAGAGATCACGCTTGCACCTAGATTTTGCATTGATACCCCTTCTCCCGCCCAATCACCTTTCGACCCTGCCAAAGGCCACACCTTTGAAAGACCTGTCTGGATGGAGATCTTATGGAAGTCTTCTTGAATATTTTGCACACATTTATATTATTACGATCGATCGTTATCATGCATATTTGCAGGCATCTCGACTTGCAGTTGTCTCTGTCATAAGGCTGTTTTCAATATCACAACTTTTTGTTCAAATTTTGGCCAGTTATGCAGTGCTTGGAAATGATGTGCATGGGAAATGCGATATGGTATTATGGTCGTACAGCAAGCAGCCATAAGTGCAGATTGGGAGAAATCCCCGGGAATTGCAGGACGTCCCCAAGAAGAGCCCCCCCCCCCAACCGTCTTACTAAGCTTTCCAATGCCGCTCCTCATGTTCTGAGCAGCCAGGAGGATTGAGGGCAACTCATGGCCTGTCTGTGAGGCTTTGGAAGGCCTGTTAGGCACAACTGTCCTCAAAGGGTGACAAGAGTCAAATTGCCTGCTGACAGATCCTAACGTTCTGTCACATCCGCTGAAATAAAGCTAGTCTGGTTGTTGGAAAGAGTCTACTGCATGGGAGGATGGTAAGGCAGCCTGCCGACAGCGCGGACGACTGACCCTGCTGGAGAATCATTGAGTACTCATTTCGTTGATGCATTTCCCCTACTCAACCGCAAGGCCAACTAATCCTATACGCTCATCTGGGGTATTGATACGCTTCTTATAATTAGGCCAATCGGTGGGCTGTGCGTAAATGGCGGGGCTTTCCCTATCTCCCCCCTGCAGGCTCTCCCGATGAAAGAAGACCCGATGTACGGGAGTGAGTGCTTGTTTTTTTAGGACAGAGTGTGCCAGATTTGGAGGTGTGTGCGCGAAATGGTGCTTGGTCCACCAACGCCCACCTGCCTGCACCCTGCACCCTGACCCATATGCAGTCCCCCTCCCCGCCTGCTTGGCATTGCAAGATGCAGTAAAAGAGTAGCTTTTTGGTGCACTCCTCAAGACAAAGAATGGTGCAGGGGTTGCAGAGATAAGTTTGCTAATCAAGTGCTGAGAGAGACAGCTAGGCTAACCAAATTCCAGACTAAAAAAAACACACAATTTAGCTAGGCTAACCAAATTCCAGACTAAAAAAACACACACAATTTAGCTAGGCTAACCAAATTCCAGACTAAAAAAAACACACAATTTAGCTGGGCTTACCAAATTCCAGACTTAAAAAAACACACAATTTGTGCAAACTGGTGCAACCACTTACGCAAGGGTGTCCACTGATCCCTTCCAACAAGGTTCACGTCTGCTTTTGCCTTAAGAAGCAGCTGTCCCACCTGCAAGTACAAAGAACTGGCACGCCTGCGCATTGCGATCTCTCCATTTGCGCATCAGTCAGATTGCAAATGCATGATTGCGTTGCCTCAACGACGGATCAGGGAGAGAACTGTGCAACCCTCACTAACAAACATGCAAAGTAATTGGGCAAGTGCAGATCCTGTAGATGGCGGAGCACCAACATGAAGACATGCACTGGCACGTGAAAGCGAGGAATAAAACAACATGTGCAGGCAGGAGAGGCAGGAGCGCGCTCAAGCCCTCCCCAACCGGACGAGGACATGCAGTGTGGCATGCAAATCACAAGCATCCGCCAAACGGTGCCTCCATCTGCGCACCTCCCAAGCACCACTCCAGCATGCAGCCATGAGGGGTGTACAACGCTGCCCGTCTAATACATCCACCTTGGCCCCCCTGTCGATGAGCATTTGGGCGGTAGGTGCTGCGTTGCTTTCCGCTGCCTGCGATGGCAATGTTCAAAGATGCAAGCCAGCAGGCGCACCACACAGACCTGTTCAGACATTGGGAGAGCCAAAATTGTAACAGGTTGCGTATTTCCAAGAAATGGAAAGGCTGCTTGTGTTGCAGCTTACAACCAACTTGCAAACAAGAGGAGGGGTTTCAGTCACAATCTACATGTACACCCTGCAGGAAGCAACAGAAAGAGTTACGAGCGCAATGCACCTGATGAAGGTAGGTTTTGCCATCCTCGCAGGCCAGATTGAGGTCTGCCCCTCCTTCAAAGAGCACTTCTGCCACTTTCACATGCCCATTAGCAAGTGCTAGCCAAGCCGGTGAATTTCCGGAGTCATTCTCAGCATCTTCATCACTCTTTTCCAGTAGCGCTCGCACACACTCTGCATGGCAGTTGCACAGGCAGGGTGCAAGGGTTAACCCAAGCGTAGAGCAACATAAACAGCCAATAATGTTGGGGCAAAACACAGTGCCCAGGAACGTGGGCTTACAGCGTGCATCCTGGATCAAGACAACGCCACAATAGCATTACAGAAACCTCTCTGGTAGCAGACTCCAGTGGCAAAGCTCTTACCCACGTGCCCATTCTCAGCAGCCACATGGAGAGCTGTGTTTTCCTGCAAGCATGATACGCGCAAGGGACGACCTCATCACATAGAGGCAATGGTGCGCATCACTCTCAAATCAATCTCTATGTGAGTTAAATTCATGTTCAGTCCTCTCTGTTCCTTCACACACCTTTGCCAGCTTTAAGCGCACACGGCAACATTCTTGCATACTCACTTCTTCGTCTGTAGCATCAGGGTCAGCGTCACGCTCAAGTAGCAGGCGAATGCAGGCCAGGTGGCCACGCTTGGCACTCGCAATCAAAGCCGTTCCTTCGCGCGACCCCTCTCCCTCGTTGATCTACATGCATCAACAACTGAAAGCCTCCATGAGCATATCACTTCTGATGTTAACCGGGTCATGTTGAGGGTAGTAGCTTGTTGACAAAAGTATGTGCAATGACTAGTCCCATCCCATTGCCCCCCTCACGTCAGCCCCTGAAGCCAGGGCGTCCACTAAACCCTCCTCATCACCCAGCAACGCCGCAGAGACCGGCCATGGAAGTTTTGGAGGCATTTGAGATCAGAAATTAAAAGTCAAAACCTACAGTTTACGTTGTTGCACACCGTTTTTGTTTCATTTGCATAAGTTGACAGGGTTCATTTGCATAAGTTGACAAGAATACGATGATTCATGTCCCTAGTACACCTTAGTGTATCTTGAAAGGTCATGGTATTGGGCTACATCCACAACCTCTTTGCGAGCTACGTCTGCTCTGAACACGGCGATGAAACCTACCGCAGAATTCTTGTGGAGGCTGGGCTGGCGAACACCGGCTTGCAAGGCGAGCCTCTGGCCGTGCCGAGCTTTGAGACGACGTGCCCTTATGCGGATGGCCTGATGTACAAGTAAGACGGCTGGTCTTCGACGCGGTGTGGCTGGTCTAGTTATCATCATGTGGGGCGGTGTGTGGATATCGTGCGTGACATGTTAGTGCACTAGTGCGTGTCCTAATTTCACCGTCCAGCCTCTGGTCACCGTTGCAGCAGGTCCGCCCTGCATTCTCTCAGGCCAGGCCTATGCCAGTTGCATGGGCAAGCGCCCCTTGGTCATGGGATGCGCCTTGCCGCGCAAGTCAGCTGCTAGCACTGCAGAGGATGTGGGGCATGGCACGCTCCAGCCTTGCCCAAAGCTGCACAACTTGGTCCCCTGCAGGATTTGGGATGCAGCAGCAGTTATCTTCAAATGCGATGTTGATACCGTGCTGCGGCAGTACGGTCGCTACTTTATCCAGCATGCGGCTGATATGGTGGGTGCAAGAGAGGTGCTTACATGCGGTGTGTGGCCAGCATACACACACAGGCTTTGGCGCTCACCAGTCCAGGCATCTAGGTGTGCGCATACTGCCATTGCTCCAGGCACAGCACACAGGCTGATGGAGGCTGTCATGCAAGGCACACTCACATGGTGCCTCCCACCGGTCTCTGGGTTCCAGGGTTACAGCAAGCTCCTGGATAACTTCTCCACCTCCTTCGCGGGATTCTTGACCAACCTCAACAACCTTCACCTGCAACTTAGCCTGGGCATGCCGACCTTGGTGACGCCGGACTTCAGGGTTGAGAAGGTAATCAGTCTGCCGCTGTGGGTAGACTGAAGGAATGGCATGTTGGCCTGCACACATGGCGTCTGCCACGGAGCCGTGCCTGTATGCATATTTGAGTGCACATGCGCATGTGAGTACACCAGGTTGGGTGACCTGGCCACGAAAACAAAAAGCCCATGGACATATCACTCCTGCAGGTGACTGGCAGTTCCCTTGAGCTGCACTACCGCAGCAAGAGAAAGAACTTGGGGGCCATGGTCGAAGGAATGGTGCAGGTGCGGCGGTTACGGCCTGCAAACAAGCCAGCGCATCAGGCACTCCTCAGTCATGACCAGGCACTCCGGCAGTAGCCCGCAGCTCCTGACTGTCCTGGAGTTTGCTCAAGCCAGCACATCAAACCCCCACAGGCTTACTCGGCAAGCAGCCTGCAACTTATACCTGGACCTTAGCCAGGCGCTGGAGGGCCATCAGAACTAAGAAGGGGGGGGGGGAACACAACAGGTCCTTGCCAGACAGGGGTGCAGGTTCTCGGGCGCTGGACAGAGGCCTCGACCAAGTTCAAATTAATCCCTTGAACAGTGCATAATGTCATGGGTCTTCTATGTGCAGGCTTTGGCTGAGCGATTTTACGGGGGCCTGCCAATCACTATGACGCTGCTGCGGGGCAGAAAGGACAATACATACGACCATGAGGTGCGAGCGTAAACGTGGAGGGGATGGCTAAAAAAAGTGCAGGGGCGCACAGCAGACCTTGCCCTGCAATTGCATCTGCCTGTGCAACTCCTTTGGATGGTTGAGCAGTGTGAGCCCGTGAGTTGTGGTGTAGAGTGCAGCACATGGTGTGCACCAACAGCATGCAAACCCACAAGTCAGGGTACCACCTTGGCAGCCATATACTGGGCACATGGGCAGCAACCACATGATACAGGTTGTCAGCTTGAAAATGGCCTCTCTTGTTCCTTTCCCTGGCCACCTGGTGCATGGTGAGACTTTCCCTGGCCACCTGGTGCATGGTGAGACTGAGCCTCAAACTACTTTTTGCACAGGTGTGGCACATATCCTTTCCTGAGGATGAGTCTTTCGCAAAGAGTCGAGCTGACTTCAGACGTGCTGCAAACGCTTCATTGTACACAATGGTGCGTGCGCACAGTGCAAGCATACTTTCATGTGCAAGCTGCTATGTAGCTGTTCTAAACATGCCAATACTAGTTTGCACGATTATCTTTGAAAGGTTTTTCCAGAGGTAGGGTTGCCTGTAGTGTCTGTCTTGCCTGGGCACTTATGAATCAGGCTTCTCACAGGCAACCAATACAAAAGCGCTTTCAAATTGCCAGCTGCTGCTGCTGCTGCTGCTGCTGCCGCCACCGTACCATACCTGGTGAGGTTTAAAAGAGCATGTATTTTACTGACATGCTGCTAGGTGATTATGAGCCAAGGTGGCACTTGTGTCATCATTGCCATCCCCTTGATAAACAAAAGAGCAAGCTCTTACGGTGCAATCTCTCTTTATGGAATCCGCCCCTGTTGCCTGAATTGCATGCCATTGTGTGTGTGCAGGATGCTCCCACCTTTTACCGGCTTCACCCTTTCCATTTCTTGATGGATAGGGACTGCAGAGTTGTCCAGGCAAGTATAGAATGTGCAACGCCAAAGCAATTACACACAGAATTCAATTATGAAAAGCACAACTTATTTTCCAGCCGCGGGTGAAGTACCATGGCGGTCGCGGGCATATGCCACCTATTTACACATCTCGCCTCCCAATCCGGATTAGGTTGCGCCTGACGCTGGGAGAATTCGCGGAACCATATGTTTATGTTTGTTGATGAAAAGCAAAATTTGCAAAATATTCGCTCGCTGTTTTCTTCTAGTTCTTGGAAAAGTCCAGGCTCCCCCTCCCAAATTTACGCTTGAGGCCCTTTTTCCTTTATTCATGCTCAGTTTTCTCGATCATTCGGCATAACTTTCTCTGACAAGAGGGAAAATGGCAGGTTGAAGCTTTTCTTTGGTTCAAGATGCATTGCGCAACGCATCAACTGTTTGGGATACCAGCTTTGCTCCAGAGCCAGCTGGTCGTCCCCACCACTAGGTCACCCCTTTGTCAGGCAAACAAGGCCAATTAGGCCTCTCAAGGCACAACTTAGCAGCCACCGCACCGTTTCAGGTCAAACCTGAGCACGCCGTTGGAAAGCTTATATTTTTTCTGGTTATGATGGTGCTCTTGAAGTCGAAATTGGTGCGGTGAGGAAGGCAATTTCAGAAAAAAGGTATGTTAGGTTGGAAGAGTGTGCGCTGTCTCCCATACACAGCCCCAAACTTCGATCTTGACATGCCTGCAGATGTGTTTAAGTACTCCGCACATCCTGTGTGAGTTTGGGCGTGAGAAGCTCTGCCGCTCAGCTGTGCACTCAAAAGAGGCAGATGTTAGGAAACGTTTTGGCCCGCCGCTTTCCACCCACACCTGTTTTATTAGATACCTCTTTTCCCCCCGCAAACCTCAGTCCTTGTCCGGCTTGAAAGCATGCAGAGGTTGCAGAGATATCGCATTTCCTGTATTGGCACCCACATCCGGTC
>LKMJ01004327.1_pt1 | contig 13344 bp, 10 predicted proteins | sample 643391 | NCBI WGS metagenome assembly LKMJ01 (sample SAMN04112250, study PRJNA286221) | soda lake metagenome | biome: soda lake; feature: Kulunda Steppe; material: water; isolation source: sample PL-Br10 brine of Picturesque Lake | place: Russia: Kulunda steppe | collected 2010-07
AATGTTGACGGTCTACAGTCCCACAAAAGGTGTGTGCTACAAGATCGGAGATAATGACATAAGCAGAATATATAGACTGTGTAAGCATCTCGACGGCCTCATTTCCAAGCAAGACAGTTGTAAGAATAAGAGAGACAAGAAGAGATACAAAAAGCCAATCATACGACTTCGAATGAAGATTCGAAACCTCGTAACAGAAGTCCATTGTAAGGCAGTATTCTTTTTTGTCAACCGGTTCGACAACATCATAATACCATCGTTCAACGTGAGTGAGATGGTAAAGAGAGGAAAAAGAAAGATCCGTTCAAAGACTGCAAGACAGATGATCTGTTGGAGGCATTTTGGTTTCCGGCAGAGACTCATCGACACAGCAAAGAGGTATAATGTAAATGTCTTTGTCAGAAGTGAGCACTACAGCTCAAAGACATGTACGCACTGTCAAAACGTCAAATATGACCTTGGGGGTGCAAAGAAATACAAGTGTTCAGTTTGCAGACTCATTGCTGACCGCGATGTTTGTGGGGCAAGGAACATCTTCATGATGAACACCGCATCTGTTTGATCAGATGTTTGAAGCGCCATCTTCTTATGAAGATTGGCATTGCTACGCTGGGCCTGGGAGAAGGTATGATGCGGCCCTTCTCCTTGTAAATCCTTGGACTGCGGAGCAAGACCGTTGCTGGATTACAGACGCCTTTGAGCATTTAGTCACTCAGGCTATGTATGGATGTTGATAGTTTTGTAATGATGCAATTCAGAGATGTTGAGTTTTCTCAAGCATTCTATAGGATTAAAAAAGCGGAAAGCTAGAAAAGAAAATCGATGAAACAAACAAAACAAACAACTAGTAGGCCGATATCCAATCTGACTCATTCTCATTCTCATTCTCATTCTCATTCTGTTGTTCTCCATCGACTCCGCTCATCATCTCATGCTCCAAGAGAACTCTGTCCATTTTGGTGTCTGCTCTCCTGATCATGAAGGATTGCTCCTGGTCGAGTGCGCGTTTCTTGTTATGTATGATATTCAATTCTCTGATCAATCGCCCGATACGACCTTTGTTTTCGCTCGTCTTGAAATCAACTTCTCGAGACAATGTATCCAACCGCAAGAGTGTATATACAGCTAAAGAGGACATAACGATGCTGAGCAGTATAGCAAGGGTAGAGAACCAAAATGTCGGATTCGTATTCATTCTTTACAATGATGGAATAAAAAAAACAGGTTTATCTTTCTTCTTCTTCTACTTCTCCTTCTTCTTGTTTTATCTCATCTGCATATTTAGCCTGCTCGAGATATAATTTCTTCAAGATGAATCCAGGAATGATATTAAATCTACTCTCTTCGTTGAGTAAGGATTTCACGGCCAAGTAGAACGAGACAGTGAGGACGATTGATGTTCTCACATCCCTTGTCGTGAGGAAACACATACAGAACAGAGTGATATATTTGAAGATAGGAAGCGTGAGGATATAGTTTTGAGTGCGCGTGACCTCGCCCATGACATGTCGAGAACCAACATTTATAAGGATGACACATAATCCAATAAAGAGTTTGCTATTTCCGAGGGCGATCGATGCGACCGACAGAGCATTGTCCATATCCAAAGTATATCTCTACTTTACGATGATAAAAAGAATCAGTGATATTCTATTCAATTTTTTTCCTTTCAATTCTATTCTTGGAGAGAGTCTTCCAGAAACTTGCCAAATTCTTGACTGCTCATATTTCCGACTGCCTTTGTCTTGTACTTGTCATTCACATAGACTAAAACTGTCGGAAAGCCATCCACATGAGGCATATATTCTTTAGAGATGTGCTCCCTCTCTACTTTAATTATTTCTGTATCATGTGTAGTGACATTCTGTGCGAAAGATTTGGCCACGAGATCGAATGTATCGTTGAACTTGATGCAATGCGGGCAGGATTTGCTGTACGTGTAGATGATCTGAAACGAGCCCTTGTCACTGAATGTTTCATTCTTTTCCCCATCTTTCCTTACGTACACCGCACTCGCGTTTAAAATGGCGAATAATATGAGAATCACGAGAGCAGCTATGAGTAGAATAACCACAGGTCTCCCCAAAGAGGTGACAATCTTCTGAGATGTTTTCTTGCTCGCCATGTTTATACTATATTGTGAAGATAAATTGTTTCTCTTGTTTTCCGATTTCAGAAACATTCCCTACACACCTACTAAATGTATCAGCTCCGATAAAAAACAGACAATCCACCTCGATATCACTCATAATATCCTTGAACCATGGTGAATTAAAATCATATGAGGAACAGACGATTGTCCTATTGGGTAAGGTGTACAAATCATTCAGTATATCCTCATTTAACAAGATACAAGGGTATGATCTCTGTTGCAATGATTCAAGCACATCCTGTTGAACATATCCAGATCCATCCTGTTGGGAAGATCCAGATCCATCTTGCTGGGAAGATCCATCTTTGCAGACGACTATCGATGTATTAATCGGCATACTTTCAAAGACTAAATCCATCATGACACACATATCTTCTACCGACATGGCTTTTCTAAAAAGGTAGTTGAGATGGAGAACTCACCACTATAGTGCTGTATCATCTTATATACATTTTGTCTAATCGATCCTGAACACACATATACATTTTGTGTCATCGTGAACATTTTATCTCGCACTTTGATAAAGAAGACCATGGACTACATAAAAGAAAGAATAAGAGATAGGGTTAGAGGCGTCAAAAAGAAGATTCGACCATATTATAAACCCTATCACGTACCTCTCGACCACGTACCTTTCCGATGGAAACAACCTAAGAAAACAGATTCATATGCGCAACAATGCAATCGGGTTTTGAATATACAGCACGAAAAGTCTGTGTGCTGGTTCGATCTGTTCCTTGTCATGTTTTTTTCATCGCAACACACGAGGTCTTTATTGAAGGAAAAGTTAAAGGAAAGGTCTATTATAGATTACAATCCGGCAAAAATCTTCATGGCAAAAGGTCAGAGGATACCGGCAAGGTATCAGCTCTATAAGATAGTCGACGATTTACTCTTATCCAATAATGACGCCAGTGTGATTTTAGACAGTGAAGACTATTCGCTCGAAAATATTGAACTTCTCATCAATAGGATCGAGCCTAGGAAAGCTGAGGAGAGCACAAAAAACAATCTGTCTTACGATAGGTATCCGGAGATCCTCGGTCGTCTGCTCAAGATCCTTAAAATCAAATGTGCTTTCATGGTATTCGAGACCACAAAAACGTATGGTGATATTGGCTTCATAAGGCCTTTGATCCTCCCCCTAACCCGTAACCAGAAGATAGAGGATAATAAAACAAATGTGAAGCACATTACTGACATTCAAAATGACCTGATCAGGAACAAGATCGACATCGTCTTTCTCGATAATATGGTCAACACTTATCCTGTCCCGTCTGAGCGTTCGGCCTTATTTGATCAGCTGAATAACTTGTACTATGAAAAACAAGACCTGAAGCAAATCCAATTGAACTTATCCAGTAGGGAGATACAGATATTTGATCATGTCTATTTCTCAGACTCCGTTTTCTTGACTCCGATGAATCCGATGAATCCGATGACGAAGAATGACGGGAATTGTAAGGGAGAGGAGCTTGTTGGCATAACATGTAACGGTAAACCATATATCTACAATGGAAGGGTGAAAAAACTAACAAATGAATTCATCTCTCCTTCTGATAAAGATAAATTGGGAAGAAGAGCATTCACGTGCGAGCTTCAGGAGTACGACTGGCATGATAGGAAAAATAAGATTTCATATGCCCTTCCTACAGATAAATGTAAACTAAAAGTCCGTGTCCAGCGTGAAATCGAAAACCTGGTAAATGAGCTAGAAAAGACTGAATATGAATACTTCAATCAGGACTTGGATGAGAATCAGAGATTAAATAAATATGAGAAGCTGAACAATTTGCAGAATGAGATCAAAGAAAAGACGAAGAAATCAAAGATGATAAAAACAAAAAACCTCTTTGAATCTTTGAATTATGTTTTTATAAACTCAAAGTATGTCGAGAATGAGAATGAGAATGAGGAGGAGAAAGAGAAAGAGGAGAAAGAGGAGAAAGAGGAGAAACAGGGAATAAAGAATCCGATTTCATATATTTCACAACCACAACCTAATCTTCAAAATAATAAGCGAGAGCAAGGACAGGGACAATTGCAAGGACCGGGACAATTGCAAGGACAGGGACAAAAACAAGGACAAAAACAGGATATACCCTACGATGCAGAAGACATTGAAAAGTACAATCGTCTCACTTGGAGGGGGAATAACAAAACCAGAATATTGACATCCTCAAATTGGTCAGCATTCAAGGAAAATCTCTATTACGGAACGGAAAATAAAAAGTTCGATCCCGAGACTTTCAAAAAAAGTATGCTTATCGGATCTCCCAAACTGACTAACCTTATGTACACAATCAAAGAGCAGGACAAGAGGGATCTGGAGAAGTTTGGAAAGACATTCAAGCATGTGATTTACACGGGCTTGTCTTCCCAATATGGTGTGAAATTGATTTGTGGGGCATTCGTTGCCTACGACTATAAACTTGCCTTTAAATCAGCGCGCAAGAAATACGGAGAAAATGTACTTCAGATGATCAAGCTCAAACCAGACGCTAGCCATGTCGGGCTTTTGACAAAATCGGTCATTTTTGGTAAACACATGTCTGAAGACCTTATCCGAAAGATATTAAAGATATTCAACGATCCGGTCGAGAACTTATATGGTGACAAGATGCGCTTCTTGATAATCGATAGGAATTTCAAAGAAGGCATCGATCTAAATGATGTGAAGTACATGCATCTATTCGAGCCCTTGACCCATAATGATGAGCGTCAAGTCATAGGGAGGGCCACGCGTCTCTGTGGTCAAAAGAATCTTCCCTTTATAAACGAAAACAATCTAGGATGGCCTCTTTATGTAAAGATATACGATACATGGCTTCCATCGCGATTGAGAACAAAGAAAATCCAGACTATGAATGACCTTTATTTACATAACACACGAGATTTTTCAAACATGATGTCCTCACAGGCTTTCGAAAAGGCGTGTCATGAAGCTTCTGTAGATTTCTACCTGAACGACTCGATTCATAATATCTTCACCAAAAGAACTTCGAATGCGCCACAAAATGGTGGAAGCATTGGGAGGAAAACGAGAAGCAATCCGCTCAAGTGGGAGATTATCGATGAATACACGTTAATCTTCTTATTGTTCACGATGGATGTTTACATTTCCTTGTTTTCGTGGACAGTGAACCCTGAGAAATTCAGATTAGAGACAGCGATAAGTACGATTATGTCAGACGTTCAAAGTCCTTACTATAAATGGGTACAAAAGAATGAAGTGCATCTTAGGAAAGACAGTACCAATGATGGTCTATTGAAATACAGTTTGAAATTGACACGTATACAGTCTCTGGTGGAAAACAATTATGACAACATCATGAGAAATATCGATATGTTTTACAAATCTATAGATTCCAAAAATAGCGAACTTCGCTCTATAGTCAGTGACATGAAGGTACATGTTGATACGATCGTACACGATATTCAAAATGATCCGAGCAGACCTTTTAATGACCGATCCAATAATGTGATGAGCGATATACAATTCAGGTCAGAGAGTATGAGCGGAAGAAATAGTACAAACGACCGATCTTACAAGACCGATCATTCTCATTCTGATTCTCATTCTCATTCTCAAAAGAATGTTTCGAAAGAATTCGACCTCATGGATGGTTCACAATCGAGGTCAGAAGTCATAAAATATAGGAAACAGTTTGTGCAACCATCGGCATTCTTTATAGACAAACCACTCGACCAATTCGAGGATCAAAATAGGTATAGACAGATTCAGAAATTCGTATTCCACAATTTCAAGAAGTTCCGATGGACAGACATGCAGTGGAGGAATATGTGTACCGCAGAGCAGAACAATCTCAAAGTATGGGATGAGGATGACGACATGTTCAAGGAATTCTTTGAGAGAGATGAAAAGATAAGGAGACGTCTTCAGAATAGGAAGATGGTTCAATTTAATCCCACCCAGAACTTTGTCCGTCACTATTTCACACCTAATTGTGGACAGAAGAGCATATTGCTCTATCACAGTGTCGGGACCGGAAAGTGCCACACGTTGGATACACCTATTCTGATGTACGATTCGAGTATCAAGATGGTCCAAGATATAAAAGTGGGAGATCAGTTGATGAGTGATACAGGTTCACCTCGAAATGTCCTTTCCTTGGCCCGTGGTAAAGGCAAGCTGTACAAAGTTCATCAGCATGGGATTGAGTCATATGGTGTGAACGAAGATCATATCATGTGTTTAAAAGCACAGGATGGTTTGACACTCCGAGAAATGAAGGACTTTGTGAGAGATGATGGCATCATCGAAATAGAGGTCAAAGTATTCTTGCACCTCCGTGAATCATTGAGAACCAAGCTTTATGGTTATAAATTTGAGGATATGAAGAATGAGAATGAGAATGAGAATGAGAATGAGAAAGAAAAGGCGACTATCACGATCGAGCCTATCGGTCATGGTGATTATTTTGGATTCACACTCGATGGAAATAACAGGTATCTGCTAGGAGATCGCACGGTGACTCATAACACATGCACGGCAATAGCAACAGCGACCACAAGCTTTACGCCAAAAGGTTTTTCGATCTTGTGGGTGACACGAAGATCCCTCAAATCGGACCTGCAAAAGAACCTATATACCAAAGTCTGTCACTTGACGATACAGCAGCTAATCATGGAGGGAAAGATTCAACTTTTGGATATCCGGGCGGACACGACGAATCAAAAGATAAAGGAAATCATCAAAAAGACATTTTTATTGACCCTGAGCTATAAGGAGTTTGAAAATGCGGTCACAAACGTCCAACAAGCGAGTAATCGAAATGTCCTGATCGCAAGGAATGGAAATGCAGATGTTTTGAGAAATACTCTGGTCATCATTGATGAGGCACACAATCTTTATGGTATGGAAGATGAAGCACCTGCAAATGAGAAACTAAACATGAAGAAGATCGAAGCGGTCGTCAACAATTCTTATGAAGTATCAAAAGATAGGTCTGTTCGATTTATGTTCTTGACGGGGACGCCATTCACGAAAGATCCGATGGAGCTCGTTAAACTCTTAAAACTTGGGAATCCATCCATGAACATCCCAACGAGTAGCACAGTCTTTAAATCTCAATTTATCGATAAATCAAGTGGAAACTTTACAATCGAGGGGAAAAAGAGGTTTATGAATCAAATAGCCGGACAGATAAGTTATCTCGATCGAACTCATGATCGAAGACAATTCGCTCATCCGATCATCGATAAGGTGTTTGTCAATGCCAGCAAAGCCGTCGAGAATAAACCGCTCGGAATATCTAGCCAGGAAGAGGTGTTGTATGAAAGCCTAAAAAAGTTTGAATGGAGAAAGAGGACATGAGAAACATGAGAAGGACATGAAAGAACGTAAGAGGAACAAAAAAGAATATAAATGAAATTATATTTTCTATGTCTTACATAGGTATCTTCGATATTGATATCGGTCGCAAACCATGGAAAATAAAGAAGAGACTCTCTTTCAGATCCGTTTTCACGAATTTCTGAGCAGGAGACAATTCGTTCCCCCGCTCCCGAGCGATTCTAAGGTATATATAAAAACCCTATCCCTTCTAGATAAAGAATCATGCTTTCATGAGGATTCGAAGGATATGAGGGACTTTAAAGAGAAGAAAGATGTCCGGGTATTTATGGACACGAAGGACACGAGAGACATAAGGGACACGAGGGACATAAGGGACACAAGAGACATAAAGGACCCAAGGGACCCGAATAACTCGGGAACGCGTGTATTCTCGATGAAGGGTCATCACGGGAGTTATGCTCGAGACACGCATACTTATTCTTCCTCTTCTAGAAACGTGAATGGCAACTCGTGTCTTCCCCACAACGACACAAGACATCAACAAGAAACCAAAGGCAGATGGAACAACCCTTCTAACTATGCTCCGGGAGGTGTGCATAAAAGCTACGGGAGTCGGTTTTCTCATTCGGTAGAGAGTAAGTACAGGGACTCGAGTAGTACAGGGAATCTAGTGTCCACACAATCGAGCAGGTATTTTCTGAACGGGTTCAAGGCGAATCCAAATAGGAATGGGAATTCTCATGGGATGAAGGAAAGGAAAAAGGTTGGTAGCGAGAATTCTCTGAATCGATCGATTATTGCACTACTGAACAAAGTGTCATGTCAGAATTTAAAAACGATCAAGGGAAGAATCATCGAGATGTGCATCAATGAGGAGAATACCGAGCAAGTGGTCAAATTTGTTATTCGCAAGATGCATACAGATTACTCTTTCATGAATCTTTACGTGGATATACTGCATAACATTCCAGAGGAGTTTACTCACATCACAAAGAGATGTTGTCTGACACTGATCGCGAATTTCCTGTTGACTCTACCAGAGACCATCGACCGAATCACCCAAAATATCGTGGGGGAAAACAATCTCTCAAACTTTATCAAGGCGAAGAAGGAGATATATGACATGAATAAGGCAATCTGTGTTCTCATCCTGCGTTCCTTCATCGAGATGAAGCCTCTCTTGTACCTCTCTAATGTGAAGCATCTCTTTGACCAGATCAATACCGATTCATGCTCAGAAATTTATGATATATTCATACACATAATGTACGACTTTTTCGTGATAAACGCCTCGATCGAAGTGAGAGATGAAGCTAAACCGATGGTTTCGATGCTGCTCGAAGATAAGTCTGCGAATAAGGACTTGTGTAGCAAAAGGACAGATTTCAAATGGAATGATCTGCTGGATATTATACAATATGGGACATCGGTATAGTTGTGTTGAGAGGTGGTGAAAAAGCAAGAAACAAGAAACAAGAAACAAGAGAAATCCACCTTTCACCTCTTTTTTTCATCATTCAGTGATCTCGCCACTGAATAAGGAAGACATGCACAGATTGAAAGAACTGTTTGCATAAATGTCGCAGATTTGATGACGATCATTATCGCGCGACTTCTTCGTTATTTTCTCTTCTTCTTGTGGCATTCCATTTTTCTCTTCTATCTGACATATCCTGGCCTTTGCACTTTCGTACCCCTTGAGATAGTACTTCTCGAGATTCCTCTCTCCGCCCGTAAGTTTGAGTGTATTCATGTCGACGTCAAACATCTCTTCCTTACTCTCGTCTATTTCAATCAATGTGATATGATCGAGCAGCTCATTTTTATCGTTGATGAGATCGAGCATCGAGTCGAGGATCAAACGCATGTAAGGTATGAGATGCAACGGTCCTTTTGGCTGATATTTCTTGTTTTTGATAGAGATTCCCAATGTATCTTTGAGGATATAATTCTTGACATAGTCGATCGGGAAATTATTGTATAAAGCTGCGTCGACGAAGATATATCCGTTTATCTCGACGGGAGTGAAAATAAATGGTATGGTGATACTCGCACGCACGGCTTTAATGACACATACGTCCGGTGTGTTATCCACGGAAAAAAATGTCGAGCAACCTTTCGTTATATTTGATGCACAGACGACGAGATTATTCCCGCTCTTCTTGCAGAGATCGAGGAAGGAAATCGACCGCATACCCCATTTAGAATGCAAACAATTTTGCAGGTGACGCGTTATCTCATCTCCAGAGTCGACACCGAGAGATTGGTTCAGATTGAGTATACAATCGATGTTCAGTGGTTTTTTGACGTAGGAATTATAAATATCGAGACATATCAAGTAGATACTATCACTCGAGAACCCCAGGACGGCAAGGAAACATACGATCGAACCTGCCGAAGATCCAACAAAAGTCTTGATTTTGTTCAAATACTGCTTTTCTTCCAGTAATCGGATGACTCCGATGAATGAAAAGCCTTTGATTGCGCCACCCGAGAGGACAAGGTTCGTGAACATATGGCAAATGAGAACAAGGAAAAGATGAAATAAGGAAACAATGAAAAAAGGAAAAAGGAGAAAAGGTCAAAGACAGAAAATACGCGCTTTATTCAGAACAATATAAATAATAATAAAAAGAAGACGTTGAAAAAGAATGGCATTGACGACCCACAAAAAGACACGGAACAATCAGAAACAAAAAGATGGAAATAATGTCGTTCAACAGCATGTCATGAAAAATGCGCGTGATGTGTCTCAGATAATCATTGCCAAGAAGAACAAGTTTATGGAATGTTTCGAAAAGGTCATCGAGATCTGTCAGGTGCAAATTACGAGAGCAGCAGAGAATAATTTCACTCACTGTATTTTCGAAGTACCAACATTTATATTGGGTTATCCGATATATGATATCAATGAATGCATCGTTTACGTTCTGAAACGTCTCAAAGAGAATGATTACCAAGTCTCATATTTCTTCCCAAACATAATTTACATCATGTGGCCTGTGGAGGAAGAACAACTTGATCATCAGTACAAACAACTTTTGAATATCTTGAACAATAATTCGATGATGCAGAATTCAAGCCCACTTTTCTTCAATCAAAGGATAGGAGGTGTAGGAAATACAGGAAATACAGGAAATACAGGAAATACAAGAAATGAGTTCCTTCCGCATTATGGTTTTGGGCATGGCCATCGATTTCAGGATCACACGTTTTCAGACCCACCAGAGTATGCTCCAAAATCTTTTCCAGCAGTAGGAGAGAAGAAAACAAAAGGTTCAAAGCCTCTTCATCACGTGCAAAATATGCATCATCCAAAAAGTGTGAATACTCCAAGTGTGAATGATGGGATTAAAAGTCTGAATCTGAACAGGAGTCTAAATCAGAGCCAGAATCAGCACGATAAATTTAATTTTATTATGGATTGGGGGGATGATATAAAGACAGAAAAAATAAAATGTGACATCGATGACACAAATTGTACTAATAATTTACAAACGAATGTTATGAATAACACACATGATACAAAAAATACTAATGACAACAGCAAAAATATAATTGATAACAAGAACAAGAAAGAATCATATCCACCTCTCCCAGTTCCTCGATCTACATTTCTTCCCCCATTGAACACAGAAAGCACAGTAAACATTGTCGATGAGAAACCTCAATTTTATCCGGAACAAGAACAAGAACAAGAAAGAAAAGACGATGTGAAAAGGGCATCGAGTTTGTTCGAAGACTTCAGGGAAGACATCAGAGAAGACTTAAGATGTGCAAGTGATGCAGGTGATAAAAAGAAAACTGAAATTGCATACATAAAGGAAACAAAGGAAACAAAAGATCACATGGTTTCGAAGCAATCGAGAAAAAAAAAAGAAAAAAAACCTGTCTCAGAGTATACAACGAACAAAAAGTTTGTTCTCGATCTCAGTCTAGAATGAACTATCTTCATATTTGTCTTTATATCTGCTTGATGAATAAGCTACCAATGTATAGAATCTGTTCTAATCCAAAGATGAGAATAATCCCAGATAATAGGTATAAGAATGCATCAAAAAGGGATTCTTGAAAATCATTACGATTCTTAGTGGGTTTTTCTGATTTCCTCGATTTCCTCGATTTCCTCGATTTCCTCGATTTTCTCTGCTCACCAAATACACTGTTTTCATCATCTTCTTCTCCATAAAATCTACTATTTATATCATTCTCATTCTCATTCTCATTCTCATTTTCCATTTCAATTTCTTCCTCATAGCTCATACCTTCTTCATCTTTATCCTCTATAGCCTCATCATAGATGCCTTCTTCGTCCTCGGCGCCCTCGGCGTCTTCAGCATATTCTTCTTCTTCCTCTTCCTCTTCCTCTTCATCTTCTTCTTCTCCTTCTGTTTCCTCAAATATGTCTTCGAGAATAGGTGGTGGCATTTGTTTCGCTCTTTTTTTGGACATTTCTACATTTTTAGACTTTGAACAAGACATTCTATTTCCTGCTATATGATTACTGTCATTGTGAAAAATGCTCGGCTCACGAGATTGCATTTGCTTATAAGCTTGGGGGTATGATTGATAAGTATTACAAGTACTCCTCTCTCTTGGTATGCCTGTTTCTTTTTCTACAGGATATGCGGAAGCAAATTCTCCATCTATGAGTCCTTGCACAGGGAGATTTCTATCAAATGGAATATTTGGCATGATGCCTGGAAATTCCTCGACATCATATGTGTCTAGATATTGTGGAAAGTTTTTACTTCCATTTTCTCCTTCTCTTTCTTTTTCTTCTAGATATGTGTCGACCACAGAGCAAGCATATCTGTCACTGTGCTTCATATTTAATAATTCACATGTAACATCTTCTTTTCTCTGTTGATTCTGATTCTTTTTTTTGCTTCCTTTCTTTACCTTATTTTTCATTATTTTCTGTCTTTCCCTCTCTCCTCCCAATTGTTTCTGGGTTGATAGACTTGGATTTGGTAATAATTCATCCAATGATGCATACTCAAGTGTCATTTCTCGAACACTACCTATATGGTACATGGATAAAAAAAACACAGTTTGTAAACAATTGTCAACTCTTCTCTTTGATATTCTCTTTGTCTTAGATATTCATTTCTCTAATCATTTCTTTCACGGTGATTAATGATCGAGATAATGTCTTCTCCAAGTCGACGAGCTTGCGTGATACTTTTGCAGAATTATTGTTACTTGAACTCTGGGGTAATATTGTACTCTGAGATGAGAAAGGACGTTTCACTTTATTCATAACTTCATTCATATTATCATCCTCTTCCCCTACCCGGAGGAGTGATGTTTCTTCTTCCTCTTCCTCTTCTTCTTCCTCTTCCTCTTTCTGACGGTTTTCAGCAGCGGTCTCTCGTCCCTTTCTTGAGTTTTCTTCGCCAGTTTCCGAGCCTGGGAACTCTTCGGGCGGACCACGAGCTGTGGCCGTTCCAGCAGCTGCCGTCCCAGCAAAAATAAGTAGTCCAGTCGTTTTGAGAACTGAGCGACGTTTTAGTGGGTTCGGTTTGACGTTATTACGATTGTTTCGTTCTACCACGGAAAACATATCGTCGATTATATATTTATATTAGTATTGTTATTTGAGCATTTCTACGGAATGATTTATTACTCTTTCAACTACTTTTACGATACCTCCACACATTCATATTTGTTATAGAACATAAATGGGCTTTTGAATCACACAGTCTTGGCTCAGCTACATCTTGCTGGGCGCGATGTGTAGACATCCACACCCAATTCTCGCGAGACTGTCCATTGTCAGAACCAGTACTAAACCAAAGCATTGAACGCCTGAGCAACCTCACACCAGATAATGGCTGATTCGGACTCCGAAGACTCACCTGCCGTCCGT
>LKMJ01004328.1_pt1 | contig 13344 bp, 8 predicted proteins | sample 643391 | NCBI WGS metagenome assembly LKMJ01 (sample SAMN04112250, study PRJNA286221) | soda lake metagenome | biome: soda lake; feature: Kulunda Steppe; material: water; isolation source: sample PL-Br10 brine of Picturesque Lake | place: Russia: Kulunda steppe | collected 2010-07
CCGTTGCATCGCGTACCCCGGCCAGTCGCCATTGACCTCGTTGCAGAAGGCCATGCCAACTGTCGGGTGACAGGCGTAGCCGAACAGCAGCGCCTTGGTCGTCCCGTCTGCGGTATCCGCAGTCAAGACGGGGAGGTCGTGATCGACCGGGCCATCGGGCGTTGGATCGAATCCGATCCCGTCTTCGGTCGGTCGGCGGCGGTTCATCGCGATCGCTAGTTTCGCGTGATAGTAAGAGAGTGATGCGGGTTCGAGGTCGTCAAGTGCGGCTCCGATCACTTCGAGGAGTTTCTGGTCGACGAACTCGCGATAGCTGGCGACGAGATCGTCGTCCCGATCGTAGTCTTCTTCCAATCCTTCTTCGTGGACATCGTAATCGGGCCCGTAGTGAGTGTGACTCGGGTTGATGATCAGAGATTCGGGTTCCAGGCCCCACCGCGATGCACACTCCGCCTCGAGGAACGAACGCTGGGTTTCGAAGACGAATAACAGTTCGTATGAAAGGAACACGAGCCGTCGACCCGTCCGGTCCTCGAATGCGACCGCCCGTGCGTAGATATCGTTTTCGACGCCGTCCATGTGTCCGTCGCGGGCGCCAAACCCGATGAGTCGGTGCGGTTCGTCCGGATCGGGCGTGATGGTCGTCGTCGCGGTCCCGATCTGCCACTCCAGCGGGTCAGCCTCGGTCGTTCCCCCGTCACTGCGACGTGTGCGGTTCTCGCCAGCCGTGGTGAAACGGCCGCCCCCGTCGGGTCGATTCGTGTCTCGAGCGTTCAGCATGCTATCGACCGTCTGGCGGCGCGAGTAATAAACTTACGGACGCAGGGGTCACTGCTCAGCTTAGTGTTTGAAGGGGCGAGACGGTGGAACTCGTGATATCAATGCCGGAACTCAGCCGTCCTCGACTGCCATGGGCACGTGTTTTGTACGGAGGCCGCGGCCAACGGTACAGCATCGAACTGTCTTTCAAGAAATAAAACGCCTAACTTAAAATACGAAAATCGGTTCAAGAGCACCGATCCAGAATACGACCGAAAATTGGTTGCAGTGTTTCACGTACTGTTCGAATCTGCTAATATAAACGACGTCAGTGAGGCGAGCGTAAACTCTTTGTCTGAGTTTCGAAAGAATTATGCATGGATATTGGCGAGGTAAACCAACGTTGTTCTCCAAAACTGGTCTCCCTCAAGACCTTTAACGTCGATGTGACGCCCGAAATCGGCGATCCGATCGCGTACGGTGAGGCAGTCGGGATCGACGATCCGCTGTATGCTCGTGGACTCGTCCTGTCCGCCAACGCTCTTCCAATCGTCATCGTCTCCGTCGATTGGATTGGGATCGCCAACGCCGGTAACGATAACTGGCGGGAACGGCTGGCCGACGCCGCCGGAACGACGCCAGAGCGCGTTGCTGTTCACACTGTCCACCAGCATCAAACGCCATGGTTTGACTCCGACGCGATTGGAATAGTGCGTGCCCACGGCGCCCTCACGTACCGAATCAATCCCGTATACGCCGAGGAGACGATCGAACGGGTCGCCGATGCTGTGGCCGACGCAACCTCGAATCTCGAGCCGGTAACACACGTGCACACCGGGGTCGCTGAGGTCGAGAACGTCGCGTCCAACCGTCAGTTGATCTACGAAAACGGCGAAATCGCACACGTCCGATTCAGCTCCGAACCGCAACGTCGGTGGCGCGACGCCCCGGAGGGGCTGATTGATCCGGAAGTGACAATCGTAGGCTTCTGGCGGGAGGATGAGGCGGTGGCAGCACTGAGTTACTATGCGTGCCATCCTCAGAGTTACTATCGAGACGAGCGAGTAACCTGCGATTTCCCCGGAATAGCTCGCAGAATCGCTGAGGAGGAACTTGAGGTCCCGTTAATCCACTTCTGTGGCGCCGCTGGAAACGTCACCCCCGGCAAATACAACGACGGATCGCCGGAAAATCGTACAGAACTCGCCTGTCGACTCACCGATGGAATTACTCGAGCATGGTCGAGTGGGTCGAAGTCCCAGATCAACGCTGACGAGGTGAACTGGGAGTCGACACGGGTGGAACTCCCACCCTCACCCGATCACAAGGTCGATTCGCTAGCCGCGGATCTCGCGGACGAGCCGAGCTATCGAACCGCTCGAAAACTAGCCTGGTTGGTCCGTTGCGAACGCGGGCACGCGATCCCGATTACCTGCTTGCGCCTGGGAGAAGCGATCGTGCTCCATATGCCGGGTGAACTCTTCGTCGAGTACCAGTTGGCAGCAAAACGGTTTCGGCCGGATCGGACGGTCGCGATGGCTGCCTACGGCGATCTCGGCCCAATGTACATCGGCACGCGGGACGCGTATCCGATGGGTGGATACGAGGTCGAGAAGGGATCGCTCGTCGCTCCCAACGCCGAATCAACGCTCGTAGATGCGATGCGTGAATTGCTGAACGCGGAAGATACTGACCTCACACCGTCGGACATCACGGCCGAAAAAGTACGACTCGAGCGTGAAGAGTCGTGATACCCTCGTCGTACGTCAGGGTGGCGTGGAAGAGAACAGCTCGCGGTTGCCCTACACACAGGTCGCCGGATAACATTCTCACCGTCGATGGGTAACAGCGGACGAATCGATCATCGGCCCCACCGTACGAGTGCAGGGGAACGGATCAGAACTGACGGGCAAGGTGATTATACGGATTCGCCTTCAGATTCAGAATCGGCCTCGAAGTCGATCATCGGTTTGATGACGCCGTCGGACTTCTCGTACAAGAGTTCGAACGCGTCGGTGATTTCGTCGAAGTGAAACTTGTGAGTTGTCATCCTAGTCGGGTCGACGCGTTCGTTCTCAAGCATCGTCAACAGTCGGTTTAGACGCAACCGTCCACCGGGACAAAGCGTCGAGACGATGTCTTTCTCTGCCATCCCAACACCCCAGCCTTCGCGAGGAATGTGGGTGAATTTCGACCCGTGGCCGTGAAATCCAACGTTCGAGATGGTTCCGCCAGGCGTGGTGGCCTCGACGGCCTGCGTGAGCGTTTCGTTCGATCCGACGGCTTCGATTGCCGCGTCGACACCAACGTCGGCGGTCAGCGTCATGATTCGATCGACGACATCCTCTTCACGGAAGTTGACAACATGATCGGCACCATATTCCTTGGCGAGTTCGACGCGTGCGTCGGACGCCTCAATCCCGATGATCTTTCCCGCTCCCTGGAGCACCGCCCCTCTCGTCGCCATCAGGCCGATCGGTCCCTGCCCGAACACTGCGACAGTCCCTCCCATCGGAACATTTGCGTTCTCGACAGCCGCGAATCCAGTGCTCATTACGTCAGTCGCATAAACTGCCTCGTGATCGGTTACGTCCACCGGAATGTGCGCTAGATTTCCGTCGGCATCGTTCACGTGGACGAATTCGGAGAACGCCCCCTGCTTCGTGTGTGCGAACTTCAACCCACCCAGCGCGCCATTGGTCTGGGAGGGATGACCGTTCTGTGCTGCTAAAGAATTCCACTCAGGCGTGACGGCGCCGACAGCAACCCTATCGCCGGGTTCGAAGAATCTGACTTCTTCACCTACTTCATCGACGATACCAACAATTTCGTGGCCAAGCGTCAGGTTCTTTCGCCGACCCAGTGCGCCTCGGACGACTTCGCAATCCCATGTACACAGCAGGCCCTTGGTTGGCTTCACGATCGCGTCCAGTGGGCCCAGCTCGGGACGCTCTTTTTCTACTACGGATGTCTGTCCAATTTTGTCCATCACGAATGCGTTCATTGACATTGTCCAGCCTATGGGGCCCGTCCTGTATAAATGCACCCACGGATGATAGCGCCATAGTTCACGTTAGGCAATTCCAGAGGTATGCGTAGTTTGCAGCAACGTTTCCAGCAGTTTCTGGACCAATATCGTTAAATCAATTTCTAAACTGGGTGGTGCGTCATTATATCACTTCTACTTCGTGGAATCGATAGACTCGGATTGATTTCGACGTTTTTCACTCACTTGACCAGGGAGTACAACCATTGGACAGCATCGGATTCCCTCCCTCAAAGGGGAAGATCTCTCTTCGGTGGCGAGGCAGGGTATAGTCAGCGAAAGTATCGCTGAATCTCTCACCAGGGAGGATAGGAGTGACGGCTGGTTGACACAGCCAGTAGGTACTCATCGAGGGCACCTACGAACCGTAACCATCCCAACTCAGCGGTGCGGTGGCCCGGGAATCCTCGCGTTCAGCGTAGGGAGGGTATCAACCTTCGTACTCGTCTTCGGTCTTCGCCGAGAGTGCGCCGATTTGTGGAAGGACGTACGTCCACGGCATTAGTCCTGCTAACGGATCCTGGCCGTAGTCGTCCGGGTAGTCCCACCTTTCGGTCATGTACCAACCGTAGACACCCGAGGAGCCGGGCAATTTCGGCACGGTCTGGTTGAACGCCCAGGAAAGTTCCTGGCTGATCTCCTCGATCCGGGCCTCGTCGTCCGTTCTGGTCAGTTCGTGGTACAACTCAAGCGGATCGATCTCGACCCGGTCGTCACTATCGGGTTCGCCGATCGGGGGGACCTGGAGGCCAGGTTCACCATAGGGTTCCTGGAGGTAGTACGAGAACGGGTCTTCCATGTCGTCGCCACTATCATAGCGAATCCAAGTGTTCTCCCAGCCTTCAGTGCCGATTCCGAACCCGATGAAACCCCGGGAGAGTTCGTACTCGAGGTTTGGAATCGTCTGTCCGAAGAAGGTTGTCCCTTCGACGACCTCAACGGTGGACTCGATGCCGAACTCCGAGAGATTGTCGGCGGCGTACTCCATGCCGTCAATCTGCCACTGGACCGTCGACGGTGCCGCCCACGGCACTTCGAACAACTCGTCGTTGGGCGTGTACCATTGGCCCCCCTCTTCCGTGAAACCAGCGTCCTCAAGGAGTTCTCTCGCGAGATCATGATCCTGCTCGTAAGTCGTCAATTGGTCAAGGAAGTCGTCAGAGACTATGTCGAGCATCGGGGGAGACATCCCGGAGAAGTGGTCTCGCCGGTCTATGATGCCAAACTCTCCCGAGTACTGATGGCTGATCCCCTCGAAGTCGAGAATGTGTGCGAACGCCTTACGGACCCGCTGGTCTCGCCAGAGGTCGGCGTACTCCCCGTTGACGACATTGAACACAAACGCGTCAGTCCAACCCGACGTGATTGGGTTGTAATCGCCGTACTCGGGAAACTGGTTCAGGTCTGTCTCGCTGTCGATTTCGAAACCCGACCCCCCGTCGATGTCCCCGGTGATACCCGCTTGCTGGAGCGCCTGCCGGTCGCTGTAGAAGTTGACCTGCAGGGTTTCGAAGTTGAGTTCGTCGGGAAACGCCGAGAGGTCGAGCCCGTAGTTCTCCTCGAGGTTCTCCTGGACCGCCGGCCACGGATAGTCGTCGTACGTGGAGTACCGGATTCCCTGCGTGTCGATCTCTTCCAGTTGGAACGGACCGTTCGCGTACGGCTCCGGATCGCGGATCGTCTCCTCGCTTAGTTCGGCTTGGATTTCGGTGATTTCGTCGTCGCTCCCGGCGTCTTCGAAGCGATCGAGGTACTCGCCGTAGAGTTCCTCATGGTGGAGGAAGTTTCCGCCGTGTTCGGACCCACCGACGATATACTTCTCAATCAACTCGGGATTGTACCGTTCGTCGAGCTCGACCCGGAGCCGGTACTCGTCTTCGGCATAGATGTCCTCGGGATCGTCGACGTACGGCTCCAAATCGAGTCGAGCATTACCCGTCGGCCCTTGGTAGAACTGGAGACGAAGCGTCCGGACGTAGTCCTCGGCGGTCACTGGATCGCCGTTGTGCCAGGTTAGTCCTTCGAGGACGGTTATCGATACTTCGCCACCGTCGACCGACCAGTCTGCGAGGCCTATCGGGTAGTACTCACGGTGTGTGCGCGAGTCGATAATCGTTCTGGTGAACAACGGGTTGATGAGCTCCCAGTCCGCACCGAGCGTGAGATTGTGCGGGTTAAACTGAACGTCTTCCTGAGAGCCAAGGAACGTCGTCGTGAACTCGTTGGTCACGACCGATCCCGTATCACCCTCGTCCCCTGGCTCCGCTTCGTCGTCGCCGGTACCCAGACACCCTGCGACGAGGCTCGTTGCTCCGACCCCAAATGCCGCCAGGGCCTCTCGTCGACGGAACTTGCGCCCTGTTCTCTTACTCGGATCTCGCTGAAATTTCTTCATAGTCTCTCTTTAGATGTTTTGGCCATATTATTCAAAGTAACTAATTATTGCATATTCTAAACGTTGTAATTAATGAAGCTGTGTAAATTATTGGTGTTTTTCTGTGTATATGTCGACCAAGTATTATCGGTCTTCGGTAGTGTATCGGAATGCGTTGACGGGGGACTCAATTGATGAAGCCATGAATCGATGCACCAGTTAGATCTAAACGGAATGCAGCGCGAGTTCCCCGCCCCACCGCGGGCGGGGGTGAAGCGCGTACGCTCCGTTGTACAATCCATATATTCAACTCACTGTAGAACCATATTTACAGTACGGGAGCCACGTTATCTGTCTCACAAAATACCCCAAGGTTGCGCCGGACTGTGTCGGGCGGTGGTGAAGCCGCCGACCTCTACGGACACACCACCCACGGCGGCAACAGGTGACCCCTGTTGCGGTGGGATTCACGGTGTGTTCGGGTGGTACTGCTCGCACACGAGCCTCACGGCAAGTGCGGAGGGAATTAAATTCGCCTGCCGCCGTTAGGCTCCCCGTTGGGAGAGGCTAAACGGTGAAGCCCCCCGCCACCGTGCGCGGGGTACTTCACTGGCTGGAGAAACCGCTGCGTAAGGCCAAATGGTTCCGAGATTCGTTTGGATAGGCCGTGAAAGTTCTCCAACTAGGGTTGGCGCCACGGCCAAAGACAATCAACTTGTTTTGTATGGGCTCCATCTTCGAGACTTATTCGTCATAGTGAAGGACGGTTGGTTGCTGATGATCCATGGATTGGTCAGTTGATAACTCGTCCGTCTAGGCCACTCCCAACGTGGGAGAGATCGGCTACCGCCTCATTCACCGGCCACACTCCCCGTCATAATTTGCACCTCCCTCAGCTAACACCGCTCGAAGCGACGGTGCTCGTTCTGGATAACCGAGCAAACGTATTCGTCCTCGTCTCCGCCAACCTGCTCAACGGATAGCGGATTTTAACTTGAGCGATGAGGCGAACGTTTGAGCGTAGCGGTATCGATCTATACGAACTCTTACCGGCGACGACGTACACCCACGCAGGGTCGTGCGTTCAGGGAGTTCGGGCGCTCGCCAACGCCGAGTCCTCCGACGACGGCGCCGTAGAACGGGCGCCGTTCAGTCTTGATAAGGTAGAGGTGACGGTCCCGGTGAAACGTACCCCACCGGTAACGGCGATGTGCGAGCATACCGAGGAGGTAGCGACGACGCTCCCAACGCCAGAGGAGGCCGACGACGAAACCGGCTATGCGAAGGTAAACCTAGGACAAGCGCTACGCGGAGGAATAGCTCGCCATTGCGAAGTGGGATGCCATCTGTCTGCAGAATTATTCCTCGTACGTCGAAGTTGGCGACATTAGACTGCTTGAAATGCCCGGCGAAATAACCGTTAGACACGGACTGGAGTGGAAAGCGAACACTCGCGACTCGAGCTTGTGCCGATCAGATACGTCGACGATTGCGTTGGCTACCTGCCAACGCTCGCCAACCTTGAGAACATCGGCTACGAAGTGCGGACGATGAAGGTCGACCCAGACGCGATTGCCGAATTTCGAGCGACGGCGCTCGCTGGTTACCGAGGGGCCTCCCGAGGTAAACGCGTTCGCTCGCCCATTTCGAGGTGAGTCGGAAATGTGTCAGAAACAGCCCTCAATCCGTAGAGTGAACCGGCGAAGAGTAGGCGAGACCGTCCTCGCCGTGACAGAGGAACGATAACCGGGTTTCGGCGTGCGTGAGCGAACCGATCGGGTCGCTCGTCATGCTGTGTTTGTAGACGATCCACTCGACACCCCCCGTTCGAGCGGTTTCAATGGCTCCCTCGACGTCGAGTTCGCCGGCGCCGAGTTCGACGTTTACCGTGGCAGTCCCGTCTGCAACCGAATCGGTGAGGTGAATCAGCGGTGTTCGGTCGGAGTATTGTGAGATGAGGGCCTGTGGATCGATCCCGGCGTACTGGACCAGTCCGGTGTCGATTTCAAATTCGATCGCTGGGCCGGTCGCTGCAGCAAGTACGTCGAACGCGGTTTCTTCACCGAGTTTTTCGAATTCGAATACCTCATTGTGATACAGGAATTCGAAGCCGTCGTTGTCAAGTTGATCCGCGATGGTATCCAGCCGTTCAGCGAAGCGTTCGAGACGTTCAACGTCAGCGAAGGCATCTCGGTGGCGGCCGGATTCGATCAACCGGGTGCAACCGATCGTCTCGTATGCGTCAACGATGTCGTCGTACTCACGTTCGAGTTGGTCTAACGATAGGTGTGCACCAACCGGTTCGAGGGAGGCACGATCGAGTGCCTCAGCGACTTCGATCGGACGCTCGCCGTTCAATCCAGCAAACTCGACGCCCTCGAGTGAGGTAGATCCCACTCGAGCAATCGTCTCGGGCAGATCTTCGGGAAGAGACTCCAATGTTTGTAGTTGTATTGCGGTTCGAACCATTCTCTTGTTCACTTTCCAGACGGTCACACCTTATATAGGTATTGCGCCAGGTTACTGAGATTACTGACGGCCATCTAACAATATCCGGCCGAATTAAACAGATATTCGAACTGGCCGGGTCAACCATACGTCACTGAAACACGTGCTCAGGTACGTACATTTGACCTTTTTCACCTCGAAATTATATGGCCACAGGGACTACGAGCAGTGAGCAATTGCTTGATCACAACCGTCGGATACGATCGACAGCGAATCAACTAAGTCAGTGCATGACAGCCTATCAACGAAGACGAGTCGAGACAGCCAAATCGAGACAGCCAAACCTATGACATCGAATCCAACCGTCGTATTCACCGACGTCGAATCGACCACGATCGAAGAGCGATCCGTCCCCGAACCAGGTCCGGAGCAGGTGCTCATCCGATCCGACCGAACCCTCGTGAGCACTGGCACCGAATTGACGATGCTGTCTGGAGATGTTCCGACAGGGTCGAAGTGGGATCAGCATATCTCGTACCCGTTTACACCCGGGTACAATAACATCGGCACGGTCGTCGAGGTCGGCGCCGACGTCAAGGCGGTGGCCGAAGGACAGCGCGTCGCAACCTACGGTTCGCACGCCTCGTACGTCTGCACCGGTGAGGATGCCTGTCGACCGATCCCAAACGGTGTAAGCGCGGACGAAGCCGTCTTCTTTACGATCGCCGAAATCGTGATGAACGGCGTTCGACGAAGTTCGCTCACCTGGGGTGAGTCGGCCGTCGTCTACGGTCTCGGGCTCTTGGGCCAGTTGGCCGTCCGGATCTGTCACGCTGCCGGTGCGCGTCCCGTCGTCGGGGTGGACGTCGCTGACTCAAGACTCAAGTATCTTCCCGACGGATCCGGCGTCGTGGGCGTCAATCCACTCGAGGACGACCCCGAGACGGCCGTCAGGGAGGCGACCGGCGGGTCCCTCGCCGACGTCGTATTCGAACTCACCGGTAATCCCGACGTGATCACCGACGAGTTCGATGTCTTGCGCAATCAGGGGCGATTCGTCGTCCTGAGCAGTCCTCGCGGGGAAACGCCCTTCGACTTCCACGACTACTGTAACTCGGGAAGTTACTCGATCATCGGGGCACACAACGCCTCACATCCCTCGGTCGCCACACCGGACAATCCGTGGACACAACATCGTCATGCCGAGCTTTTTTTCGACTTCGTCGACGACGGAACGTTCGAGGTCGCCTCGCTGGTGAGTCACACCGAGCCCTACGAGGAAGCACCGCGCCTCTACGATGAACTCCTCGAAGATCGGTCCAACGCAATGGGCGTCGTCCTCGAGTGGTGAGTCTCCTCGCTATTCGGGACTTCTCACGTTCCATATGTGGTCGAGCACCGTTTGGACGGGGCCCGACTGGAGCCGTTTACACTGTTTTTGCGGTCCAGAAAAGCTAGAAACACAATGCCGACGATCAGTACTCGACGTCGACCGGTTCACCGCGTTCGGCTGACTCGTAGGCGGCTTCCACGACGGCGACCGCTTCGACTCCTTCCGACCCGGTAATTTCGGGCGGTCGACCCTCCCGAACGGCCTCGACGAAATCCGCAATGAGGCCGCCGTTCGGATCGGTACCCCAGTAGAGTGACTGAACGCCATCCCCGTCGGTGCGATCGTCCGTGTATTTGAGCTTCTGGGCGAAACAATCTACGTCGACGGTCGCCTCAGTTCCGACGAGGCTGACGGTCGCGTCCCCCCAGAAGTCCCAGCTATCCGGTCGGCTCCAAGAGCCGTCGAGCGAGAACTGCGTCCCGTCGGTGAGTTCCATCGAGAGCAGGTTGACGTCCTCGACCGGCAGGTCATGGAACCGTGTTCCGGTTTCGGCGTACACCTCGGCGACCCGTTCACCGGTGAGCCAGTGAACCAGGTCGACGATGTGTACCGAGTGATCCATTACCGCGCCGCCCCCAGCGGCGTCGGGATCGGTAAACCAGCTCCCCGGCATTTTGCCACGGTTCGTTCCGGCGATTGAGTGTACGCTGCCGACCATCCCATCTTCAAGTGCCTCCTTCGCCTTGCGGGCGGGGAGGCTGAAGCGCAGCGGCATCGCGACGCCGAGCCTGACGCCAGCGCTGGCACAGGCGTCGACGATCGCTCGAGCGTCGTCCGACTCGGCGGCGAGTGGTTTCTCCGAGAGAACGTGTGCGCCAGCTTCTGCGGCGCGTTCGGCCCAGTCCCGGTGGTTGGCGTTCGTCGAACAAATGATGACGCCGTCAGCTCGCTTGAGGATTGCGTCCGCGTCCAGGTAGTCGACGTCGTGGGACTCGGCGAACTCGCGTCCCCGTTCGTCGTCCGTGTCCGCAACGCCGACGAGTTCGGCCCCCTCGAGCGAGGCCAGTTGACCGGCGTATGCACCGGCGTGGAGGTGTGCTGCCGAGAGGATGCCGATTCGTACCGTTTCAGAAGTCACGCGGTCGCTCATGCGACCACCTCCTCAAGCGCGACCGGACGTCCCGTTTCTGCGGATCGGTTCGCCGCGATGGAGAGTCTGAGCGTCTCGATCGCGTCCCTCACGGTAACTGGTGGCTCCGATCCAGTACGCACGCTCTCGAGAAACGCCTCGAGCTGGCGCTGATAGCCACCAGGGTCGACCGGGTTGGCGGACTCGGTCCCGTCTCCGGTTCGCGTGTTGACGGCCGGCTGGCCGCCGTCGAACTCGATTAGGCCGTCGTCACCCGCGAGTTCGAGCGAGTGACTGAGGTCCTGACCAGGGGGCAGTCCCCACGATCCCTCGACGTAGCCGACTGCGCCGTTCGCGAACCGAAGGGTAACGTGACCATGTTCGGCGGTGTCCCAGAGCGTCCGTCTGGCGAATACCCGTTCGACATCGCCGATGGTCCATCGAAGAAAGTCGAGGTCGTGAATCGCGAGGTCAACCAGCACGCCGCCGCTGAGATCGCGGTCGGCGTACCAGTTCTCGCTGCCCCACGACGGAAATGGCGACAAACGGCGGGCGCGGGCGACGCCGGGGTCGCCGATGTCGCCTCCCTTCACGACATCGCGAGCCTGGGCGTACTGCGGGAAAAACCGCAGCACGTGACCGACCATCAGCGTGATGTTCGCATCCGCGACTGCGTCTTCGATGGCGGTGGCGTCATCGAGGTTCCCGGCGATCGGTTTCTCACAGAAGATGTCGACACCGCGCTCCGCGGCAGTTTCGACGACCGGTCGGTGTGTGGGGGTCGGCGAACAGACGTCGACGACATCGACGTTTGCGCCGTCGAGCAGGGACTCAGTCGTCGAGAATGCGTCGGCGTCGAGTTCGCGTTCCGAAATGAAGTCCTCAGCGTTGTTCGGGGAGGCGACCGCGACGACGTCCGCCTCGTCGATACTGTCGTAGGCGCCGGCGTGGGTTTCAGCCATGAATCCACTACCGATGATGCCGATACGTACCATGTGACATACATCGGACGAAGGGGTAAAAACTGTGCCGACGTCTCGTTCTCGGCTTACCACAACGCTCGCATCCGAACCGTCGCGACGAAGAACTCCCGGTCTTCGCACTCGAAATCTAGTGCGAAGAGAACCCCGACGTAAACCACTAAGTCAAGGAGTCCACCTATTAGGAGGTGCGTCGATCCGGACAGGTAGACGCCGAATCCGTAAGCGACGGTGGCCGTGCCAACTCCGGCTATGGACCTCCCGAAGGCAAACGTGTACGGAAACAGACCCTCGAGGTACAGATATCAACGAGTCGCTCGAGGCTTCGGAACGTGCCGGTGATGATCGACCACCGTCTCGAACACGAGAAGGACGGCGAACAATCGTAACGTGCCGACGAGAAGCGGATCGTCGAGGGTGTATCGAGTGATCGCTGGGGGCGAGGACGAACAATCCGGCGGCGACGGCGAGGATCGCGCCAAATGAGGTGGCCTAAGCGGGCCCGAGCTTGATTCGTTGCTTTTGCTCGTTGTCCTCGTACTGGGGGACGAATTTGAGTATCGAATTAGTCGATCGAGGTTCGTAAAGACGAGCGTAAATAATCACGAGGGTGTGTGGGCGTACACGTAGACCTCATATAGACCCGTCCCGAGCGCTCGGGTCAACAGGTAGTTGAGAATCAACTCGAGGACGTCCAACAGAATCCTTCCGATGATGAACGGCGACACGCCTCGGGAAATCGGCTGCAGCGACAGCAACGGTATATTTCTCTTCTCATCGGTTTTCATCGGGTAGGTCTCAGAATATAGCCCGGCTACAAATAGGTTTCAGGCCGACCAGGCGGACCTTGCTCGCCGGGATCAGTTCCCGTTCACTCGAGGTAGTCGACGGTAGTCTCGTGAAGGCGCGTGAAGCCCTCTGCATAGGTCGCGCCGGCCTGTCGACCAAGCGTATGGGCATCGGCGCGCATGCTCTCGACGAAGTCGCTGAACTCCGCATCGATTCCACCGTGTTCCTCGAGCCACGCGATCTGGGACTCGTGTTCGAGCGCGGCTTCCTCTTTCGTTTCCTGGTGGTCGGTCACGTCCACGATGACCGTCGGATCGAACGAGGACGTCGGTTTTCCGAAGTAGTAGACGTTCCTCGGATCGCACGGTGGGTGTTCGCTCTCGAGTAGCGGGAGGGAGACCATATAGTAGGCGTCGGTCACCAGCCGCGAGGTCGCGCGGTGGTCGGGGTGCATATCGTCAGCGAAGTGCGTGAGGACGATGTCCG
>LKMJ01004329.1_pt1 | contig 13343 bp, 10 predicted proteins | sample 643391 | NCBI WGS metagenome assembly LKMJ01 (sample SAMN04112250, study PRJNA286221) | soda lake metagenome | biome: soda lake; feature: Kulunda Steppe; material: water; isolation source: sample PL-Br10 brine of Picturesque Lake | place: Russia: Kulunda steppe | collected 2010-07
CCGTCCACGACGCCGACGGAAACCTCCTCGTCCCCGGCATCGTCGACGCCCACATCCACAACCGCGAGCCAGGCCTCGAGTACAAGGAAGACTGGGAGAGCGCGACGCGGGCCGCGGCGGCCGGCGGCGTCACCACCGTCGTCGGGATGCCCAACACCGATCCGGTGATCGATCGACCCGAACACCTCCGGCTCAAGTTCGATCGCGGCGAGGAGAGCGCCCACGTCGACTTTCAAAGTTTCGCGGTCGTCACCTCCGATAACCTGGATCGGATACCGGATCTCGATGCGTCCGGGGCCCTCGGATTCAAGATCTTTCTCGGATCGACCGTCGGCGACGTTCCTCCGCCAAACGACGGCGAGGTACTCGAGGCGATGAAACGGATTCGCGAGACGGGCAAACGACTGGGATTCCACGAGGAAAACGACGAGATCATCTCCTACTACGAAGCACAGTTCAAAGCAGAAGGAAAGAACGATCCGATCCACCACTCTCACTCCCGGCCCGTCGTCGCCGAACGCGAGGCGATCGAACGGACGATCACCTTCGCCGAGGAGACCGGCGCGAAGATTCACATGTACCACGTCTCCTCTGGTTCCGGGGCGGAAGCCGTCGCTCGCGGGAAGGGCCGCGGCGTGGACGTCACCGCGGAGACGACGCCACACTACCTCTGGTTCACCGAGGAGGTTATGCGAAAGAAGGGGAACGTCGCCCGGATCCAACCACCCATTCGGGACGCGAGTGAACGGGCGAAACTCTGGGAGGTCGGCATCGAGGGCGGCGCGATCGACAGCATCGCGACCGATCACGCACCGCATACCGACGAGGAGAAAGGGACCGACGATCCTTTCGGCAACACCTGGGAGTCGACTTCCGGCTTCGTCGGACTCGAGACCGAAGTGCCGGTCATGCTCACGTTCGTCGACGAGGGTCGACTCTCGCTCGAACGATGGGTGCATTTACACTCACGGCGTCCGGCCCAGATCTGGGGGATGTATCCCCAGAAAGGCTCGCTCAAGGTGGGAACCGACGCCGACTTTACGATCGTCGATCCCGACTACGAGTGGACGCTCGAGGACCGCCAGGACCTGCACTCGAAGAGCCGCGTGACGCCCTTCGAGGGCGAAATGTTCACCGGCAAAACCGTGACGACCGTCGTCCGCGGCGAGGTCGTCTACCACGACGGAGAGGTACTCGGAGAGTCGGGATACGGGACGCGAGTTAGGACGTGAACAAGGACGCGAATTGGGACGTGAACAAAGATGCGTCGACTAGATTCGACGCGCTGATCGAACACGACATGCCGACAGAATACGACATGCCGACAGAATACGACATACCGACTGAACACGACACGCCGACTGAACACGATCCGCATCTAAAAGGACGTGGCGACTGACCACGACGCGCCGACAGTCCACTCCGTGAAGACGGGGGACGAGGCGTCGCCGGACCATCGCACGCCATCCGACGCTTTAACTATCGTCCGCGGATAGGATCCGGTAATGACCCTACGCGTGACGAACACGTTGACGGGCGAAACGGAGCCGTTCGAGCCACAGGATCCCGATGACGTTCTCCTCTACTACTGTGGCCTGACGGTTTCAGATCCGCCCCACCTCGGCCACGCCCGATCGTGGGTACACGTGGACGTGATGCACCGTTGGCTCGAGCACCTCGGTTACGGCGTGCGTCACGTCGAGAACTTCACCGACGTGAACGAGAAAATCGTCGCCCGGGTCGGACAGGACGACCTGGGGGAGAGCGAACCGGAGGTCGCCTCGACGTTCATCGGTGAAACGATCGATGCGATGCGTTCGCTCAACCTGCTCAGGGCGGAGGTCTATCCACGTGTGTCCGAGCACGTCCCAGAAATTATCGACCTGATCGAGACGCTGGTCGAGAAGAACTACGCCTACGAATCGAACGGGTCGGTCTACTTCGACGTGACGACCTTCGAGGAGTACGGCAAACTGTCGAACCAGGATCTCGAGGAGATCGAATCCCAGGGCGACCCGGACGAACGCTCCGAGAAGCGCCATCCCGCCGATTTCGCGCTCTGGAAGGCCGGAGGCGTCTCGCCTGAAGCCGTCGAGGAACACAGCAAGGGAGCAACGTGGGAGCGACCCCCGACGGGGCAGACCTGGGGCTCCCCCTGGGGGGACGGTCGGCCCGGCTGGCACGTCGAGTGCTCGGCGATGAGCATGACCCACCTCGGGGAAACCCTCGACGTTCACGTCGGGGGCCGGGACCTCGTCTTTCCCCACCACGAAAACGAGATCGCCCAGTCGGAGGCCGCAACCGGTAAACCGTTTGCCACTTACTGGCTGCACTGCGAATTGTTCCAGATGGACGACGAGAAGATGTCCTCCAGCCTCGGGAACTTCGTCACCGTTTCCGAGGCCATCGACCGGTGGGGAACGAACGTCCTCCGGATCTTCCTCACTGCTGGGTCGTACAACAGCAAACAGCTCTACAGCGACGAAACGATCGCCGAAGCGGAGGAACGCTGGGAACGGCTCGAACGCGCCTACGAGGCCGGCGTCGACGCCCTCGATTCCCCTGCGGCGGGAACGAAGGTCGAGGACGAAACGCTCAGGGTGCGAGTCGAGGAAGCCCGTGTCGCGTTCGCCGACGCGATGAACGACGACTTCAACACGCGGGAAGCCCAGTCGGCGCTGTTCGACGTCGCCGGCGCGATCAACAGCCACGCAGCCGGCGACGAGTACGACTACCGGGGCCTGCGGAGGGCGATAGAAACCCTAGAGGAACTGGGTAGCGTACTGGGGTTATCGTTCGTTGGGGACACTACGGGCGCCGCATCTCTCGCCGGAGACGTCATCGATCTCGTACTCGATGTCAGGGAGCGAGAACGAGAAGCGGGCAACTACGACCGCGCGGACGAGTTGCGCGACCGACTCGAAGCGCTCGGCATCGAGGTCCAGGACACCGAAGACGGTCCCGCCTACCGACTGCAATCTGAGAACTGATCGACGGCCAGACCTGTCTCCCTACAACTATAGAAATTAGATCAATTCAGTCGGCTATTTGTGTTAATGAGTCGTTCGCCACCGAACGCCTCATCGATACTCACTCTCCTGTCACAGCGACTCACAGAGCGCCCACACGTCCGTCGTCGGCTCGAGTCGATGTGGCTCGTTACCACGATCAGTGAGAACGCCGGCATGGTAGAGCATACTTTTGAGCTGAAACACGGTGGGTGCGTGAAAGACCGAACCGTCTTCGAGTGCGTCCGACTGCAATTTGCCGTCCGGGTCGAGAACTCGTCTCCGAGCCTCTTCGGTGCCTCGAACGAACAGTTCGATCGTGAACGACGGTCGTAAGACGTGTAGATACTCGACGAGTGTAACCAGTGAGGGTTCCGCGACGCCGTCGTCGTGCAAACCCTGGAGTGAGTCGATCAACAACTGCGTCGCTGGATACGAATACAGTACCTGTCGGGCAAGCAGCCCCCATCGTGGCGCACAATCGACGAACCGCTGTCTGGAACGATACCACGTTTCGAACTCCTCTAACGCTGCGTCGACGGAACCGTATTCGCGTATTGCAAACCTGACGACCTCTCGTCCGAGACCAGTGAGTCTGGGACCTGTGGGGTTCTCGTCGACCAATCCAAGAAACGCGGCACCCTTACGGGCGTCGTCGGTTGCGCCGACGACCCGATACTCTTCGAGAAGTCTCTCGGTCGAACCGTTCGCGTAGAGCGCTAACGGATAACCCAGATAGTTCTTCGGGTGGTTGAGCCCGAATGACTGATCGGCGACACCCTGGGCACTTGCCTGGAATCGAATTGCACTCGCTTCGGTCGTCGTTCGATTGCCGACGACTCGAGGCGTTTCCAGGGGTTCGACGGTTCCCTCCCCGTCGACGCCCAGTATCCCAACGTTGAGTTCCCGTGCGAGGACTCGATCGGATTCCGACACGGCAGATTCTGGAACGGCGACGAACGCGACGTTCGCCTCGTTCAATCGATCGTATGCCTGTACGATTCCACGTCCCGTATCGACGCCTCCCGCCGTCGTCTGTCCTTTCGCTTCCACGGCTATCAGCGGGGGAGTGGATCCCTGTCGTTCGATCGCGAGAAACTCGGGGTCGAGGCCACGTACGCCGAGCAGGTCCGGATGTCCACCGCCGATCTGGACCCGGTTGAACGGTGCGAGCTGGTCTCGTATCCACGGGTCGATCGGCTCGCCAGCCAGCCACTGATCCCTGGAAAACTGCGTATCTGTGACGACGTACCCATCGCCGTCCGACGGAAAGAGCCGACGCTTGGTGTGGGCCAGGACGAGCGGTTCTGCGAGCGATCCAGCTGTCGCGGACATCGACTACCTCGTAATCCCACTGGAACGATATTAATCAATCGGCACTGGTGGCACTTCTCCTGAACTGGCTGCGGTGAAAGGAATTTGGGTGGGTAGACATTCGATGGTAGCAGTAACCGTCGGGAGATAACGGTTCTCTCTACCAACTCGTCTCCATCTCATCTGAGACCGGCGTGCCCGACCCTGTTGTTTATATAAAAGTACGTGTCTCGTCAAAAGATACCGAAAGCACAATATGAGTTAAATATGTCAGTATGTGGTTCGTGGCATCGCCGGTTCATTTCTTGAAACGATTGCTTGAACAATAAACATAAAGTATCAGCTATAACCTGTCCGAAGTCTCTCGATCAACCAGTGGCGATTATAGCATTTATTAGCCCGAATACGGGACTGGCAGCTAATCACTATAAATCATCGCATTACGAACAAGATAGATCTAAAAGCGGCATTTTCCAGCTCCTGGTTCACTCAAGTGACAACCCACTGTACACAAATCACATATGTTTAAATAATATCAATATATTAGATCACTATACGGCGCGAACCGTGATTGATAACCACAGTCACGTGTGGCGGCGTCGGGTCGGGAGAACGACTGTCCGGACGTAGCGGACGTCGATTCGGAAAACAACACATGGTGATCACATGAGTCAAGAACGTAATCAAGGAGCACTAGAAAAGTTCACGAGTGAATTGGACTACGTGATATTCGGCGTTGGGGTCGTCGTCGCAGCACTCGCAGTTGGCGCTTTCGTCTTCAGAGAGGAAGCTGCAAGCGAATTGATGTGGGATATCAATACCGTTCTGTGGGAGGACCTGGGATGGGCGTATCTGCTCATCATGTTCGTTCTCGTCATTTTCGTCATATTCCTCATACTTAGCCCGTGGGGGAACATCAAGCTCGGGGACGAAGATACCGAACCCGAGTTTACGTTCCTTTCGTACTTCGTGATGCTTTATTCGGCGGCGATCGCGGCGGGGATCGTCTTTTGGGGTCCCACCGAAGGAGTCGTCTTCTTCGGCGATCCTTTCGAGCAAGGTATCGGAATGTTCGGAACAGGTATGGGCGAAGAGCAGTCCGCCGTCGCCGCTATCCAGTACACCTTCTTCCACTGGGGTATTTCGGCGTGGTCGGCGTACGTGGTAATGGCGATTCCGATAGCCTATCTGGCGTACCGCTACGACGCTCCGCTACGCATATCGACCGTAATCGCCCCGTGGGTCGGATTCGATAACCTCGATAGTTTCTGGGCAAAGCTCATCGACATCATCGCCGTGTTCGCGACGATTGGCGGCGTCGCGACGACGCTCGGACTCGTCGGATCGCAGTTCCTGGTCGGATTGGAGTACAATTACGGAATCGAACTCGGGGACATGGGGACCGTCATCGCGATCACGTTCCTCACGGTGGCATTCACGATTTCCGTCGCAGCGGGTATCAAGAAAGGAATCCGTCGCGTATCGTACTTCAACATGGCGCTGTTCGTGGCGATGTTGATTGCCGTTTTCCTCCTCGGCCCAACCCGGTACATCATGATGACCGGGACCGAAGCGCTCGGGAACTACATCAACCAGTTCATTACCATGAGCTTCTACACCGAGTCCTCGTCAGCCGAGGCCACCGGTTTCGTCGGTGGTTGGACGGTGTTCTACTGGGCGTGGTGGTTTTCGTGGGCCCCCTTCGTCGGTCTGTTCATCGCCCGAATTTCGAAGGGTCGGACCGTCCGTCAGGTTGCATTTACGGGGGTCTTTGCTGCCACCGGCGTGACGATCCCGTGGTTCGCCACGATGGGTGGCACGGCGATCTACATGGAGATGAATGATATTGCACCGATCCTCGTAACGTACGAGGAATTCGGATTCAACGAGGCAGTTGTCGGGTATCCGATGTTCGAAGCCCTGACGTTTGGGGCATTGTTCATGACGCTGTTCCTCGTGCTAATCACGACGTTCTTCATCACGTCGGCTGACTCGTCGACGCTCGCACTCGGTATGCTCACTACCGGTGGTGCGGAGAGTCCGTCGACGATCAACCGCGTCATCTGGGGTGGTCTCATCGGTCTTCTGGCGTCCATCCTGATGGTCGTCGGCGGTGTCGACGCACTTCAGGCGGCCGCAATCATCACCGGTGGGCCCTTCGGTATCATCCTGCTTGTCGCGGTCGCGGCGATGATTTCGTTGTTCGGACGGAGACATCCGATCTTCCTCCAGGAAGAAGAGGAAGGGCTCCCTTCCGCCGTCGATCAGTTCGCACAGGACGACGACTGAAGTCGACAACCGTATTTTACATTTCTCGAGGGTATAACCGACTGGGATAGAATATCGGTTCCTGCTCGATCGAACTCGGTAGCGTATCGGTTCCGCTGGGCTGGGCGACTTGCGCTAAAAAATCGAGTCTGTGTTATCCTCACCTCAGCTTCGGTCGTCGAACCGTCAGAACGGGGACGTTCGCCGTTCGAACGACTTTTTCCGTCACGTTTCCGAGTAGGAACTCCTCGATGCCGCTTCGGCCGCGGGTACCCATGGCGATCGCGTCCAACCCTTCCTCGTCGGCGTACTCGACGATCGTCTCGTATACTTTACCCTTTCTGACGTCCTGGGTACACTCGACTCCCGCCTCTTCGGCCATTTCGGCGATCCGTCCTGTGATTTCTTCACCGTATTTGGTCAACTCCTCTACCTCCTCGGCTTGGCGCATCGAATCGGAGGGTAATCCCGTCACCCTCGATTCGACCACGTACAGCGCGTGGACAGACGCCCCGAGCTGTTCCGCCAGGCCGATCCCGTGTTTGGCTGCAGCCTCGGCCTCTTCACTCCCGTCCGTCGGAATTAAAATCGTGTCGTACATCGGTATGGTCACCTCGAATTGAAATGACTATCTGGAATTATAAAAATAGTATGGTGAAGCTGTTAATACCTTCAGGTGGACAGACTGGAGACTCAACGGATTGGTGACCTCGCTGACGGGCAAATCACGTCACGATACTACGTTTGGTAGAAATATATTCCGTCTGGGATTTGAACTATCTGCAGACGGTTTCGCGCGCTCCGTTCGCGAACGTGCGTCTTCCGTAATTCAAATCCAGGCTCGCATTTGCTGCTCACGGTTTGTTCGCAGCAAAATGCTCCGTCTGGGATTTGAACCCAGGTCATCGGCTCGAAAGGCCGAAATGATTGGCCGGACTACACCAACGGAGCGTACACACGACTCCCGCGTGGCGGGAAGGCCGCGTCATCCTCTCGTTACCGGGGGCTAGTAAAAAGCGTTCCGTTCCGTCCCGGGGATGTTATCAGCTGACAGTCGACGTTCGGTAACGGTCACTTCACCGGTTACTCAACGTTTTTCCTTCTCCGGAGAGAGGCTCTCCACATGAAATACGTCCGGTTCAGAGATCCGTCCGGCGCAGTACGACGGGGGCAATTCGAGGACGGTGTCGTTTACTTCGGCGGCGAAACGTTCGATTTCGATTCAGTCGACGTACTTCCTCCGTGTGAGCCATCGAAAATCGTCTGTATCGGGAGGAACTACGCGGATCACGCCGCTGAGATGGACTCAGACGTCCCTGATCGAGCGTTGCTGTTCCTGAAACCTCCAAATACCCTCGCCGGCCACGGCGACACGATCACACTCCCGGCCGAGAAAGATCGGATCGATTACGAGGCCGAACTTGGGGTCGTCATCGGCGACCAGTGTCGAAACGTTCCCGAATCCGAAGCGATGGACGTCGTCGCCGGGTTCACGTGTGTCGACGACCTCTCGAACCGCGACGACCAGCGCCAGGAGCAAAACTGGGTCCGGGGGAAGGCCTTCGACGGGGCCTGTCCGATCGGTCCGGTTCTCGCTACGCCGGAAGAGGTCCCCGCGAACGCAGCCGTCCGCTCGCGCGTGAACGGCGAACTGAAACAGGACGGGTCACGCAGTCAGCTCATCTTTTCGGTTCCCGAATTGATCGCGGAGATCACGACGTATCTCACCCTCGAACCTGGCGATGTGATCGCGACGGGCACGCCCGAGGGGGTCGGTCCGCTCGAAGACGGTGACGCGGTCGAAGTCGAAGTGGAGGGTGTGGGCACGCTCGAACACAAAGTTCGAATACCGTAGTAATTAGATACGGATATCGGACCAAAGGAAATATCGTTCCGTTCCCGACCGGTGACCGTCGATGGACCGACCGTTTCTGAACGTCGACATCGCGGGACTACCCTTCCACTACCCTTTTCGACCGTCGCCGCGAACGGTGGGACATGACCGTCCGATACGGAGCGGTTCTCGTCGACTGGCTTGGGTACGCGACCGTTCGACTCCAGGGAGAGACGGGCGTCGTCGTCTACGTGGATCCGGGGCGGTACGGCGTCCTCGAAGACTACAACGTCCGAGACAGCGACCTGGTGTTGATCACTCACGGCGATCACTACGATCCCGACGGTATCCGCCGTGTCGCCCACGACGATGCCATCGTCGTCGTCCACGAGGCGGTCGACGCGTCGACGATCGATCGGGTGGACGAACAACCCGAGGACCTCCCGTTCCAGGTAGAACGGGTGGTCGAGGACGAGAGTTTCGTCCTCGGCCCACTCGACCTGTTTACGACCCCGATGTACAACGAACCCGACGGCCCGCACACCCGTGATGACGGAACGCCCTATCATCCCCCCGGGGAAGGGTGTGGCTACGTCGTCACGCTCGATGGCGTCAGCGCTTTCTGGCCCGGCGACACGGACGCACTCGAATACCACGAGGAGCTGGCCGTCGACCTGCTGTTGCCACCGATCGGCGGAAGTTTCACGATGGACCGCCACGAGGCGGCGATGCTCGCAGAGCGAATGGAGCCTGGACTCGTCCTCCCCGTCCACTACAATACATTCGAGGCGCTCGAAACGGACGAGGAAGCATTCGTGGTCGACGTCGCCAAACGAGCCATTCCCGTCGTTCTCGACGACCCGAACGGGGAGTAGCGTCTTCGATTCGTTGGCGGTTTCATCCGCTAGCGAACTGACCATTGAAGTTAGATGTAGTCTGTAGCCCCAGTAGGGGCCAAATGTGGCTATCAGTGGATAATTCTGTACGTATAAGTGGCTGGCACGGAAATCCGACGAATCAACGATGAGGGGGACCGGCGATGGAGAACTTGTGAGGGTACCGAACGAGAGATTACACCGACTTTTCGGGGATACGTGAACATGGCAACGAAATCGCCCGACGTGGCGGAGAGTCCGACAACAGACCTCACCTATCCTGCGACGGGTTGGGTGGGATTTTTCAAGAACCACTTCGGCCCGTCGATGCTGTGGGCGCTGATCGGCATCGGCGCGAGTCACCTCGTGCTCGCCCCGACCATCGGCGGGCACTTCGGCCTGTTCGCCATCTGGATGTTCGGGCTGATCTACCTCGCGAAGTACGGCGCGTGGGAACTCGGCATCCGGTACAATTACGGCGTCGGGGGCAACCCCGTCGAAGCGTACGGCGACCTCCCCGGACCCAAAAACTGGATGCAGTGGTTTACGGTCCTCGTGTTCACGGTCGGCTACGCCGGAATTACTGCCGCGGTGGGGATGGGCACTGCCGCGTTCGTCTCCGCGCTGACGGGGCTCGCGTTCACCCAGTCGTTCGTTCTCCTGATCGGAATCGCAGGCCTTCTGGTCTTTTTCACCAGGTACTCCTTGCTCGAGAAGATTCTCGTCGGGTTCACGGTCGCGCTTGGGTTGCTGCTCGTCCTGGGTGTGTTGGTCGGGCCTCCACCCTCCGACGTGGCTGTCCAGACGACGTTCACCGTACCCGATCTCACGGGGCCGCTGTTCGTCGGACTGTTCGCCGCCGCGGCCGGATTCACCCCGACGGGATTCAGCACCAGCGTCCTCATCGGCAGCTGGAGCATGGCCAAGGGAGAAGGCGCGGGTGAACTCCGCGAGCGAGGCCTGGATCCGAACGACGAGGCCTACCACGACTACATCCGAGAATGGATCGAGACCGGCCGACGCGATTTCAACCTCGGGTACGCGTTCAGCTTTCTCCTGATCGTCACGATGGTCGTCCTCGCAGCCAACGTCCTCTATCCGAATCCGCCGGAGGACGACAACATGGCGCTCGTGATCGGCGGCATTTTGGGCGACTCCTTCGGCGCCTGGTCGTTCTACGCGATGGCACTCGGCGCGTTCGCCGCACTCTACTCGACGGTAATTACCCTCCTCGACGGTTCGGCGCGAGCGGTGGGCGACGTCCTGCCGATGGCCCTCGATAACGACGACCTGGACAGCGAGGTAATCCGGAAGTTCGTCGTCGTGGGAGTCGTCGTCGTCAGCAGCGCGATCGTCGTAGCGTTCGGCGCGGTACCCGTGACGTTCCTCGTCTGGATCGCGGCGATTCTCGCGATCACGGAGATTCTCTTCTATCCCGCTAACTGGTACGTCGTGAGAGAACACCTCCCCGAACCATTCCAGCCGTCGACGACGTGGACCGTCTACTACGTGCTCAGCCTTATCGCGGTGCTGGTGTTCGGTTTGATGGGAGCAGCCTCGGAGTTCGGGTACGTCTGATACTCCATCGGTTGTGACGAAAGCGTTAGTGTGTTCGTCGGCGTGGCTTTCGTATGGTCGTTGACCGACGACGGCGGTCCACCGGCCGATACTGCGCGAACTGCGGGACGAAACTCGCCTCGTCGATGAACTACTGTCCGAACTGTGGGGCGGCTCGCGACCGATCGACAGCATATACGTCGATCTCCAACACTCAGTCCGTTACCGACCGAGATGTCGTCGAATACCGGATCTCGAAGGCGATCGAAGAAGGATGGGAACTCGAACACGATTTCGGCGATCACGCCGTCCTCGTCCGCCGGTCGTTCGGAAACGTCAGGAATCACATCCTCGTCGCGGTTTTGACCATCTGGTGGACCATGGGTATCGGAAACGCCCTGTACGCGGGATACTGTTATTTCGCCCACGCGGATCGAGCCATCGTCCGGGCGAGTCACGTCGAGGGCGAAACCGAACCGCGATCACCGGATTCGCCGTTGTTAGGCTTTCTCACGACGATCCTGTTTCTGTTAGTCGCTGCCGTTTTCAGTACCCTCGCTGTGACAGCCGTAGACGCCTCGCTCCCGTTCGCTGCCCTCCTGTTCGGACTCGCACTCGTCGCTGCCGGAATGGGACTCAGCGTATTCCCGCCGATAACCCGTCGGCTGGACGGCCGTCATTCCATTACGACCAACGGCCGATCGTACACCGTCGAGGAGCGCGTCGTCTACGAAACCGAAACGCCGTGTTCGAGCTGTTACGGCTCTGTCGGCCGGGGCGTCGAGCGAACGTACCGAAACGAGTTCGTCATCCTGGGAGTTCCGCTCACTTCGAACGGCGGAACCAACGTATACTGCCAGGTGTGTGCAAATGCAGAACTCGATCGACGGCCGACCGGAGCGACCGAGACGACCAATCGCGTCGACACGGATTTCGATGTAAAGTCGAAAGCTGATCCTGAGTACGAAGGCGAGTGACCAGCTCTCAGGACATGACACTTCTTTTCCTCCAACGAGCCCTTCCAGCGTCTCGACGTGGGGCTTCCTGCGCTCCAACGCGATGCATCTGGCGTCAGAATCCGACGCATCCCGCGTCAGGACGCGATGCATCCCACGTCAGAACGGCAAATAGTATCGATTTTCCGGATCGACTGAAAGCAGAGATATTCCCGGCAGGTTACCCGATCGATTAGCCCGTCTGTCTGCACAGGAGCGATCGAGAACAACTCCTTATTCGGTCACAGAATATCCATCTCAGTCAATCTTTCGGGTAGGTACGTATCCGTCACGAAGTCGAGTCCGCGGGCGGCGAGTGCCTGCTGTTCTGCCTTCTTCTCGAGTTCGAGCTGTAACTCGATCTGTTCCGTCCAGTACTCCGTCTGGAAGCGAGGATCGGTGAGCTCGCTCTCGAGGGCGTTCACGTCCGAATCCGTCAACGGATCGGTCGGCAGTTCGTACTCGACGATGTCTGCAGGCTGAATACCGATGAACTCCGCCTCGGGAGTAGCGAGGAACTCGGAGAGGTGGGCGGATTTGATCGACCCGTAGGCGACCGATCCGTAGATTCGATACGACCACGGGTCGGCGTCCGTAAAGACCGTCACCGGTAAGCCGAGTTCGTCGTGCAGTCGTTTGGTTATCCGCCTGGTTGCCCTGGCGGGCTGCCCCTTGAGGTGGACCACGATCGCTCCGTAGTCGTCGTCGAAGCCGTTCTCGATGAGCCGATCGCGCATACCGCCGGTCTCCACGCAGAGGATGAACTCCGCGTCGTGGTCGAGAAACTCGATCGTGTCCGGGTTGTTCGGAATCTGGTAGCCACCTTCACCAACGTCCTCCTGACAGTGGATTTCGCGATCACCACGGCGTGTCTGTTCGCGGAGATGGAGGGGTCCCAGAATCGTCGCTCCTGACTCTTCGGGCCGCATGTGGAAGTCCTCGCGGGTCACCTTCGAGACGATTTCGAGGTCCTCGATGAGCTGGTTCGACTCGTCCTGATCGGAAAACTGTGCTTCCTCGTTGTCCCAGGACTCGGAGAGGTAGTATAACTCACGCAGGGTCGATGAACGGTCCTGTTCGAGCTGGTTCGCCAGGAATTCGATCGTATAGATTGCTTTGAGGAGCTTCCTCGCTCCTCGAACCGAATTCGCCGACCGTGTCGAGGTTCGATCGCCGTACACCCACACGTCCATCTCCTCGTCGTATTCGATGTTACTCTTCGTCCTCGTCGGGATCGACATGTGCGGAATCTCGCCGAGTTCGAACTGATCGTAAAACTGCGCGGCGAGGTCGATCAACCGTTCGCGTGCTTGCTGGTCTGAATCTGCGCTCATTGGTCTGTCACCGTGAGTTTCTCCGCGTCTACTCCTTTTACGTCGAGGTCGAACGCCGCATCAGCCGACACGTCGTACTCGAGGATGGCGGTGTCGCCGCTTCCGACATCCGTCTCCCAGGAGATGAACCACTCGCCGTCCATCTCGACGACGGTCGC
>LKMJ01004330.1_pt1 | contig 13341 bp, 11 predicted proteins | sample 643391 | NCBI WGS metagenome assembly LKMJ01 (sample SAMN04112250, study PRJNA286221) | soda lake metagenome | biome: soda lake; feature: Kulunda Steppe; material: water; isolation source: sample PL-Br10 brine of Picturesque Lake | place: Russia: Kulunda steppe | collected 2010-07
AACCCGGATCGACTCCGGGCGCATCGATCGCAACCGTGCCAGGGAGCGGTTGGTAACCAAGTAAGCGTTTAAAAAATTACGACTACACAATCATGTCTCAACAAATCGACTCACGTGTACCGACGATCGATCGCCGCCGAGTACTGCAGGGGATGGCTGCCGCTGGTGTCGTCAGCGTTGCTGGCTGCCTGGGTGGTGACGATGACGAAGATGAGCTAGACGTCGATCGAGCCCTCCAGCGGAACGAAATCAACCTCGACGAGATCCAGGAGGGTGGGCGACTCGAGTTTGCGATTCCGCGAGCCGATATTTCAGATTACGATCAGGCCGAGAGTACGGCAGCCGAAGATACGGTCGTGTTCGATGCGGTGTACGACGGACTGCTGACGACGGACTCCGACGCCGCCTCAGAGGTCTGGATGGCAACAGAGTACGAGGTCGAGGAAGCGAACGACGTCGACGTGACCGATTATGCGGAGTATATGACCGAGATCGAACCTGCTGCGGTCGAAGACGGGGTTGTAGCCGACTACGGCCTCGAGGACCCCAACAACCTCGTCCTGATGGAACACCCCGACGACCTGCCGGCAGAGGAGGGCGAAACGATTCGAGTCCTGACCCGCGACGAAGCAGCGGATGCAGTCGCCGATGGCGTCTTCGGTGTGCGTGCCGTGGGCCGTCTCCACGAGGGAATCGAGTTCCACAACGGCGAGGAACTCACCGCCGAGAACATCGTTCGGTCCTACGATCGGTACGTCGGCTCCAGCAACGAGGGGCAGATCTTCGACAGCTTCCTCCACGCCGAAGCGCCCGAGGGTGACGACGGCTACGCGTTCGAACTCTACGCACAGGATGCCGACGCCGCGGCGTTCCTCGAACTGCCGTCGGTGATTTTCCCCTCCGATCACTTCGACGTCCCGGCCGGCGATCTGGACCCCCGCGACGACGAGGATATGGTCCCGATCGGAACGGGTCCCTACGAGATCGCGGATTTCGAGGAGGGCCAGCAGTTGCTGCTCGAGCGGACTGACAACTACTGGCTCGAAGAGGTCGGCCTCGAGAACATTCCATGGTACGACGGACCGGCTGAGTTCCCGGAGGCACCCGTCATCGACGAGATTAACATCCGGTTCGTCGACGACAGTGCCGCACGGAGCAACGCGTTAGAAGACGGCGACGTCGACATTGCCTACGAACTGCCTTCCGAGGCACGAAACAACTTCCACAGGTCCGACGATTTCGTCGTCTCCGCGACGGAAGCACTCGGGTTCAAGTTCATGCAGTTCCCGACGGACGACACCGACCCCGGTGGGGTGTTCGCCGAGCGAGCGGCCCGGCAGGCTGTCAGTGCGCTTATCCCCCGACAGCAGATCGTCGACCTCGTCGAACAGGGGTGGGGTGATCCCGCACAGGCACCATTCCCCGCTGCTGCCGCCGATCTGGCGACGGCAGGCGACTACGAGGACCTCTTCGACGAGGACTGGGCCTACCCCATCGAACCCGACCACGACGCGGCCGAGTCGCTGCTCGACGATGCAGGCATCGAGACGCCGGTCGAGGTCGTCATCGAAACCAACGCCGACGACGACGAACGTATCGACAAGATGGAACTCGTCGTCGACGAACTGAACCGGACCGACCTGTTCGATGCCGAACTGGAGACGCCGGCCGCACTCGGTGACTGGGTCGTGGAACTGTACAGCGAGGATGCGCGCACGGACAGCGCCGAACGCAACGCCCCGGCGGTCATCGGTCTGGCCGGAACGCCCGATCCACACGGGTTCATCGAGGCCATCACCGATCCAGACAACTACAACGGCTGCTGTAACTTCTTCCACGCACCAGGCGTGTTGCCCGACGAGTTTATCGAACAGCTGCGTGGCTGCCGATTCGGTGTCGACGTTGCCGAAGACCCTGACGCGCGACGGGCGGCCTACGACGAATTCTGGCCGGAGTATGTCGACATGATGGCAAACACGATCGTCGACTACTCACTGAACACTGGAACGACGAACGCCGAGGTCGTCGGATTCAACGTCCATCCACAGACCCAGGCGATACTGAGTTACGCCCTGCACAACCCGGCAGACCAACAGCTCATCTACCTGGACCGGTAGCACCGTCCGAATACCCCCTCTATAGAGGGACAGTTTCATACGAATGAGTCTTCAAAAATTTATACTCAAGCGAGTACTCACTTCGATCCCGGTACTGTTCGGTGTATCGATCGTTACGTTCAGCCTCATGCATGTGGCTCCTGGCGACGTCGTCGATCAGATGGTCGCCGCGAATCCGAACGTCACCTCTGCGGATGCCGTCCGACTCCGCCAGCAGTTCGGGCTCAACGATCCGATCTGGGTGCAGTATGTAGATTGGATGCGCGGTGTGTTGACCGGCGATTTCGGCGAAGTGTTTTCGTCCAGCCGTGACGCCCAGGCGATCGTCTGGGCCCGTCTTCCCGAGACGCTGATTCTCGGCGCCTTCGGCTGGGTGTTTGCGATACTGATCGCCGTTCCCGGTGGAATCTACGCCGCGGTCAACAAGGACCAACTCGGCGACGACATCAGCCGCTTTGCCGCGCTCTCGGGAATTTCGATTCCGAACTTCTGGCTTGGACTAATGCTGATGGCCATCTTCGCCGTCCAGTTAGATCTGTTTCCGACGCTCGATCCCCAGACCGGACTGCTCTCTCGGGAGATGCTCTGGTGGCTGATCCTTCCCGGGGTGACGATCGGAACCGCGTCCGCAGCGAACATGATGCGGATCATGCGGACGTCGATGGCCGAAGAGATGAACAAGGAGTACGTGACCGCCGCTCGCGCGAAGGGACTTCCGGAGCGGACCGTCGTTTTGAAACACGTGTTGCGCAACTCCCTGATCTCGGTGACGACCGTCGCGGCGTTCCTGACGGCGAGTCTGGTCTCCGGGTCGGTCGTCGTCGAGGTCGTGTTTTCCTGGCCCGGCCTCGGACGGGAGTTCATCCAGGCGATCCAGGCGCGGGAGATGAATCTGATCATGATCATTACGCTCCTGACTGCGGTCGTGATCATCATCGCCAACCTGCTCGCTGATATCGTCTACGCACTGCTCGATCCACGAATCAGGGACGAATACTAACATGTCTACACAACGAGGACGAATACGGATATCGGGGTTCGATACCCAGGGTGTCGAAGACCGCCAGTCGGAAGTGGTCCACGAATCGGAAGCAGTCGAACAGGTGAGTCTGTTACGGCGGATCGCCCGCCGACTCACCACCGATCGACTGGCACTGATCGGGATGGCAGTTGTCGTTTTACTCACGTTCACTGCCCTGTTTGCACGGCCGATCACGGTGAGCGGGGTTACTGTCCAACCCTTCTCGCTTGCACCGTACGATCCGACGGCGACGGCCGTCGGAGGGCGCCACGATGCGCCGTCGCTCGACCATCCGATGGGCACGAACCGCCAGGGGCAGGACGTCCTGTCTCGGGTGATGGTCGGTGGCCGATACAGTATCTCGATCGGATTCGTGGTGACGGCGATCGCCGCGACCGTTGGCGTGATCTACGGCAGTATCTCCGGGTACTTCGGCGGCTGGGTCGATAGCGTGTTGATGCGCTTTCTCGATCTCGTCTTCGCGTTCCCGGGACTGGTGCTAGCGTTGATCCTGGTCGCGCTCTTTGGCGGCGGATTCTGGCCGCTGGTCGGCGCGTTCGCACTCGTCGGCTGGGCGGCGTACGCCCGGATCATTCGCGGTGAAATCCTGAAAGTCAAACAAAACGAGTACGTGCTGGCTGCGAAAGCCCTCGGGGCACGGGATCGGACCGTCGTCTCCCGACACATTATCCCGAACGCGATCGCCCCGGTCATCGTCCAGGCCACCCTCAGCATCGGGACTGTCGTAATCGGCGTCGCCGCACTCGGATTTCTCGGCCTTGGGTTCGACCAGGGGACGCCCGAGTGGGGAACGGACCTCGATGCCGAGCGGGATACCCTGGCGACGGGTGCCGGTGGCTCCTGGCACTGGTGGGCGACCGTCTTCCCAGGCGTCATGATCTTCCTGTTCGTCATGTCGATGAACATGATCGGCGACGTGATCAACGATGCACTCGATACGCAAGTCGACGACGTCGGCGGAGGTGGTGGCTAGTGGCACTCCTCGAGATCGACGACCTGACAGTCAAATTCTACACCGCAGAAGGGGTCGTCACCGCGGTCGATCGCCTCTCCTATACGGTCGATCGGGGCGAGAAGTTCGGCGTCGTCGGCGAAAGCGGTGCTGGGAAGAGCGTTACTGCACTCTCCCTGCTCCGGCTCATCGAGAGTCCCGGCGAGATCGAACGCGGCTCGATCCGGTTTTGTAACCCGGAGACGGTCGAGGAGTTCGAACAGTCGTATGCCGACCACGCCGTCGACATCTCCGAAATCGAGACGGACTACGACCCCCGCGAGGTCGCAACAGCCCTCGCGGATCGCGGTGTCTCGGGGGCGGACCTGACCGGGGATCCCCAGCACGAAGACAGCGACGTCAGCCGACTGCTGTCTTCCGGTGAGGTTGGTGCTCGCGACCTTATCGATCGCGGGTACGGCCCGGAACTCGGCCTGATCGACGAGGACGATTTCATCGTCCACGATGGCGACGACCACTACATCGAACTACTGCGGGCACCGGAGGCGGCCGTTCGGCGGCTCCGGGGGAACAATCTCGCGATGATCTTCCAGGACGCCCAGACGGCGCTGAACCCGGTCTACACGATCGGCGAACAGATCGCCGAAGCGATCCGTCATCATCTCGATTACGGCAAGACGGAGGCAAAAGAGCGGACCGTGCAACTGCTCGATACGGTCGGGATTCCGGACGCCGAGAATCGCTACTCGGACTTCCCACACGAGTTCTCCGGCGGGATGCAACAGCGCGTGGTGATCGCGATGGCCTTATCCTGTGATCCCGACGTCCTCATCGCCGACGAGCCGACGACGGCACTCGACGTGACGACCGAGGCGAAGATTCTGGAACTGCTGGAAGAGCTCACTGACGAGTTCGACACCGCCGTCCAGCTCATCACACACGATCTGGGCGTCGTCGCGGAACTCTGCGATCGTGTCATGGTCATGTACGCGGGCCAGGCTGTCGAGCGGGCCCCGGTCAAAGAGCTGTACTACGATCCGAAACACCCCTATACGGTCGGGCTGATGAGCTCGATCCCCCGCATCGGGGACAAGCGGGAGACGTTACAGACCATTCCGGGAACGATGCCGGACCTGATCGACGTTCCATCGGGGTGTCGGTTCCACCCCCGGTGTCCGTACGCCGAAGAGAGCTGCAAACGAACAGCGCCACGAATGGTCTCGTTCGACGAGGAGTCGATCGATCGATCGGCGCGCTGTCTCGAGTATACGGGCGAACTCGAGGAGGGGCTCACCTACACCGTCAGCGTCGACGGTGCTACTCCGGAGGCGTCGCGTCCAGACGATCGCATTTCGGGTGAACAACATGAGTGATCGCGAAGAACCGATCCTGCGGGTGGAAAACCTGACGAAGTACTATCAGTCGGACAGCGGGTTTATCGACAACCTGCTCGGGCGGTATCGCCTGGTGAAGGCCACCGACGGCGTCGATTTCGAGCTATATCCCGGGGAGACCCTGGGTGTCGTCGGCGAGAGTGGCTGTGGGAAGACGACGCTCGGTCGGTCCCTGTTGCGGCTGGTCGAACCGACCGAGGGATCGGTTACGTACACCAAACAGCGAGACGACGGGACGACCGAGGAGATCGAACTCACCGAACTCTCGAGTTCCGGGCTCCGGGATATCCGCACGGACCTGCAGTACATCTTTCAGGATCCGTTCTCGAGTCTGAATCCGCGGCTTACCGTCGGCGATATCATCGGCGAACCGCTCGACATCCACAATATCGCGACGGGAGCCAAACGGGAGCAGCGAGTGAAAGAACTGCTCGATATCGTCGGACTCAATCCGAGCCATGCCTACCGGTATCCCCACGAGTTCTCGGGTGGGCAGCGACAGCGCATCGGTATCGCTCGCGCGCTCGCCGTCGACCCGGAGGTCATCGTCTGTGACGAACCGGTGAGCGCACTCGACGTCTCCGTCCAGGCACAGATTCTCAACTTGCTGGACGAACTCCAGGACGAGTTCGATCTCTCGTATATCTTCATCGCTCACGACCTGAGTGTCGTCGAGCACATCTCTGATCGGATCGCCGTCATGTACCTGGGTGAGTTCGCCGAGGTCGGGACGACCGAAGACGTGTTCGCCGCCCCCTCACATCCGTACACGGAGGCGCTCCTGTCGGCGATTCCCGAACCGGATCCGCTCTGGGAGGGCGAGAAGATCCTGCTGAAAGGACAGGTTCCCTCACCGCTCGACCCACCCACCGGCTGTCGGTTCCACACCCGCTGTCCCCACGTCATTCCACCGGCGGAGTTCGACGTCGAGCAGTCGACGTGGCGTTCGCTGCTGGATTTCAAACTGCGCATGGCCGACAGCGAGTCGATCGAAGAGCTGGGGACGATCACCGACGACGCGGCGGCAGACGAGATCGCGGAGCTGTCGCGGCCGGAACTGGACACCCTGATTCGCGACGAGTTCGAGATTCCATCGCGGGTGTCCGATCCGGCCGCAGAGGGGCTCTTCGCGGACGCGATCGATGTGTTGCACGATCAGGGCCTCGATGGGGCCCTCGAGGAGCTCGACGAGCGGTTCGTCTCGCCGTGTGAGACGACCAAGCCGACACCCGTCCCGGTTTCCGAGACACACGAGATCGCGTGTCTCCTCTACGAGGATGACGACCGAACCCCGGTCGCCGAGCGGGGGCGAGAGGGGACGGCTGCCGACGACTGATCGGCTGCCCGCGAGGTGTCCATCCTCGGAACAGTTTAGTCGATCTGTTCCCCTATTCCTGGTAATGCGTCGGATCTACGAGTCGGATGCGCTCTCCCGTGAGGAGGACGACCATTTCTCGCCGAACCGCAAATCGGAGACCGAGCGCCCCCAGGCGATGCGATCGGTCAACGGCTCGGCCTGGAGCAAGCGACTGGTGCCACACGGTCTCCGCCGGCGTGCGATCTCGGTTCGCGTGTCGACACCGTCGACAGTGTTCGAGCCGGAGGCGACGGTTCCATTTACCGTGACGATAAAAAACGCGTTACCGATTCCGATCACGATCGAGACGCAGTCACCGGTGTTGTGGACGTGGTCGGTCGACGATCTTCAGGAGGCCTCACAGATCGACCCGAGCGAGCCCCCGGATCGAACGGGCGAGTTCCACTTCGATCGCGGGGAGCGGGTCCAGTTTCGGAAACAGTGGTCCGGGCTGTTCCGGGTGTCCGATCGGGAGTGGGAACCGGCCCAACCGGGCGAGTATACGATCGGTGCCGCGATCAACGTCGCGGACCCCAAAGCGGCTGCACTGGCCGACGAGACGACGATCGAGATCGTCGACGCCGATCGCTGACGGAGGGAACCGCACTCAGCCGTCACCCCGATCGAGCCACGTCTCGTGGAGGTCGACCCAGACGACGCCGCCGGGAGCATCCACAGCGTCCCGAAACAGGACTGTACTGATTCGGCCCGTCGTCTCTGCCGGCGTCTCCTGCCACTCCTCGTAGCGCACCGTCGCGTACTCGCCGATCGATTCGATCGATTCGACGTTCCGGATCTCGATATCGAACTCGCCAGGGTCGTACTGGCCGTAGGTATCACGAACGCCCGCCAGAACGGCCGTCCGTTCGTGTCGATTCCCATCGGGTGTCACCATCTCGAAGGGAGGGCCGATCGCTTGCTCCATCCGTTCGAACTCGGTCTCGGGAATCCGGGCCGTATACCAGTCGACAAAAAACGCGTGCAGGGTCTCGATCTCGTCGCGACAGGTCGACAGCGAGGGCATACGACGGCTTGGGCCGATCGGGTAAAAAATCGATCGCAGCCGAGACGACGCGGTCAGGTCGTCTCTTCGGTACTGTCGCCGTCCGTATTCGTCTCCTCGTTACCGTCCTCACACAGCGTCGTCTCATCATTACGATCGTCGCCCAAATGAATCACCGCCCGTGACTCGTCGATTCGCTCGATATCGCCGTCGAGATACGACGCCAGCCGATCGAGAAAGCCCGGTTCGGCCGCGTCGGCGTCGGTCCTGACCAGCGTGATCCGATCGTGTTTGGTCGCGTCGTAGTCGCCCTGCATCACGATCGAAAACAGCTCTTGAGGAGTAACGGGATCGCCCGCGTCCAGTCGACTGGCGATCCCCGACAGCGAGGATTCGACGGTTGTTTCGACATCGAAGGTGACGTCGACGGCGACCTGTTCGTTCCGATCGGTCGCGGCGAGATACTCCTCGGAACCCCGGACGCCGGGAACGAGGATGTCTTCGAAGCCGGTGCTGTAGCGTTCCGTTCCGAGATAGACGAACGCGATCATCGCCCGGAGCCCGTCCCGGAACGCCTCGTCGGTCGCCGTCCGTTCGAAGAGCTGTTTGCGATCTTTTTCGGGGAGGGTGTGCAACAACAGATCGAAATCGAGCGCAGCCTCGTAAACTCGACGCCGGATCCGCGCTTCGGCGTTTCGCTTCGACTGTTCGTGACTGAACGTCCGTTCGCCGAGCAGATAGGCCCGATCGGCCGGACTGAGAACGCCGCGATCGCGGTCGTGGTCGGTGTTCATAATCAGAAATGGATTATACAAAACCCGTTTCTATCCAAAGCGATATAAATTACCCGATCGTGCATTCGCGTATGACCGCGATCTGTGGCTCGAGTGGCAAATGAGTGGGGGGATTGCCGGCCGGTACGCGAACGCGATCGTCTCGCACAGTCGGCTCGTCGTCGTCTGTGTCCTCATCGTGACGGCCGTCGTCGCTGCCGGCGCAGCGATCGGCGAGAGCGAGGACGGGGGGATCGGCCAGTTCGACGTGGACTCGGAGGAGACGCGAGCGTTCGACGAGATTCAGGAAACCTACGGGACCGACGACGCGATCGTCGCCCAACTGGTCGTCCGTGATGAAGGCGGTGACGTCCTGACGCGTGACTCGTTGCTCGACGGACTCGAACTCCAACAGGAGATCCGCGAGGACGAGGAGTTGAACGCGACGGTCGACGACCAGGGGATCGTGGCACTCGAGAACATCGTCGCGACGGCTGCGGTGTTCCAGGACCGCCAGGCCAACGCGGAGGGGCCACCGGATACGAGCGAGCCGACGCTCGACGAGCAGATCGAGGCGATCGACGATCGATCCGACGAGGAGGTTGAGGAGCTGCTCGCAGACGTGCTCGATCCCGACGCCGACCAGGGTGGCGAAGACGCCTCCGAGTTCCTCCCAACCGACTACGAGCCAGGCTCGACGACTGCTGATGCCAGGATTGCGTTCATCTTCCAGGTCGACGACAGCGGCCCAGACGAGGACCCCCAGGCCGCCTACGACGCCCAGGTCGCGATCGCACAACTGGTTGACGAGCGGTTCGAGGACGCCTTTGTCTTCGGACAGGGAATCTCCGACGAGGCGTCCTCGAACGCTGTCGGCGACAGTTTCGCGATCATCACACCCGTCGCGCTCGTGCTCGTCCTGTTCGCCCTTGGGACGGCCTACCGCGACGTCGTCGACGTGCTGGTTGGAATCACTGGGATCGCGGTCGTGATGGCCTGGCTCGGCGGGATCATGGGCTGGCTCGAGATTCCGATGAGCCAGTTGCTGATCGCCGTTCCGTTCCTGTTGATCGGGCTCTCGATCGACTACTCGTTGCACGTCATCATGCGTGCCCGCGAGGCCCGGGCGGGACTCTTGGATGGTGATAAAGCGGAATCGGAGGCACGCGAACTGGCGGCAACCGACGGCGGCGACGAACCTGACGAAAACGGCGAGACTGGCGACACCGATCGCCCCAGCGACGATCGCACCAGCCGAACCGTCCGGGGCGGGATGGCACTCGGACTCACGGGTGTCGTGCTCGCGCTGGCGGCGGCGACGTTCTCGACTGGCATCGGCTTCCTCTCGAACGTCGTCAGCCCGCTGCCGGCGATCCGGGACTTCGCGATCCTCTCTGCGGGCGGGATCTTCGCGACGTTCGTCGCCTTCGCAATCCTGGTTCCGGCACTGAAAGTCGAGGTCGACGACCTGCTCGAAAACCGGTTCGGGATCGATCGGCGGAAACAGCCGTTCGGAACGGGAACCGGGATCGTCAACCGGGTGCTTTCGGGCGGTGCTGCGTTCGTCCGTCGCGTGCCAGTTGTCGTCGTCTTCGTCGCACTCATGCTGGCGATCGCCGGTGCCTACGGCGCGACGGGGATCGATACGGAGTTCAACGAGGCCGATTTCCTGCCCGAGGACGCCCCCGAATGGGCGAAATCGCTCCCCGGCCCGCTCGCCGCGGGGACGTACACAATCAGCGACGACGCCGCCTACCTCGGAGACAACTTCCAGCAACGCGGAGCGGGCAGCCAGACCCAGGTCCTGATACGCGAGGACATCACCGACCCACAGGCACTCGTCGCAATCGAGGCGGCGACGACTGACGCCGACGGCGAAACGATCGTCACCCGATCGGGTGGTGGGGCCGCGATCGAGAGCCCGGTGACCGTGATTCAGCAGGTGGCCGCCGAAAACGAGTCCGTCGCCACAGCGCTCGACGAACGCGACACGACGGGGAACGACCTGCCCGACGAAGACGTCGCGGGGCTGTACGACGAACTGTACGACGCCGACGAGGAGGCCGCCTCCGAAGTCATCTACCGAACCGATGCCGACGGAGAGACCAGCTACGAGTCGACCCGGATGCTCGTCAGCGTTCAGGGTGACGCGTCCGCACAGGACGTCGCCGAGGACACCCGATCGATCGCCACGCAAGTCGAGTCCGACTCGGAGGGGGTCGTGACGGCCGTTGCAGCGGGCGGCCCGGTCACGACTGCGGTCATTCAGGACGCCTTGCTCGAGACGCTGGTGCAGGCGTTTGCGGTGACGCTGGTCGTCATCCTCGCGTTCCTGACCGTCCTCTACTGGACGCGGTACCGATCGCTTTCTCTCGGTGCGGTTACGCTCGCACCGGTCGTCGCCGCACTCGCCTGGTTGCTCGGAGCGATGGCGCTGCTCGATCTCCCTTTCAACAGCGAGACGGCCGTCATCACCAGCCTCGCGATCGGGCTAGGCGTCGACTACAGCATCCACGTCGGCGAGCGGTTCATGGACGAACGCGATCGGCGGGCGTCGTTGGAGGAGTCGCTTACGGCGACAGTCACCGGGACCGGCGGCGCGCTCTTTGGCAGCGCGTTGACCACCGCGGCCGGCTTCGGCGTGCTCGCACTCGCCTTGGCCCCACCGCTCCAGCGGTTTGGCATCGTGACGGGAATGAGCATCATCTTCGCCTTCGTCGCCTGTCTGACGGTGTTACCGTGTCTGCTCGTCTTGCGGGAACGCCTGCTCGACCGGCGGGCTGCCGGGTGACGATCGGGTTCACAGACGATCGTCGTCAAGTGACGATCGATTGTGCGGACGATCGCCAGCTGCCGATCGGTCCCTGGACGATCGAGAAGTGTTATATAAATTGCGGGGGTCGACTGGCGGGGTGCCAACCGATTGTCTATTTTAACGGTCGTTCGGTCCAATGTCTCTCATATGACGACGACACTCACCAGACGCCGACTGCTCGGGGGCTGTGGGGCCGCCGGGCTGGCTGCTCTGGCCGGCTGTAGCGGAGCGACGCCCCTCGTCGGGCGGCGAACTGAATCGAGCGAGACGATCGACCCAGAGGACAGCGAGTTGCTGTCCGTCGACGTCAGCGTGGGCGACGTCGCGATCGACGGTGACGATCGGGATGTCATCGATATTGATATCGTCAAACAGTCGAGTTCGATCCGGACCGATCTCGAGAACCTGCACTTCGAGCACGGCCGCGACGACGAGCGACTCGAACTCCGATCGGTCTGGGAGGGCAGCGAAGGCTTCTTCCGGAGTCGACCGTCGATGGATCTCGATATCGCGATGCCTCGCGCCCTCGCAATCGATCGGATCGACACCAGTACTGGACGGGTCACGGTCCGCAACATCGAGGGCGAGATGACGCTCGATACGACGACGGGTCGGGTCACCGCCGAGAACGTCGACGGCTCCATCGTGGCTGATACGACCACCGGTCGCGTCGTCATTGAGGACGTCACCGGCACCGTCAGCGCCGATTCGACCACCGGACGGATCGACGTTCGTGACGTCGGTCAGATCGGCGACCTCTCGGCGACGACCGGCCGCATCTCGACGGACGTGCCGGCGATCGACGGCGACACGTCGATCTCGACCTCGACGGGGCGGGTTTCCGCGTCGATCGATCCGGATCTCGACGCCGAACTGGTCGTCGAAACGAACACCGGAGGGATCAGCGTCGACGGACTCGATCTCGAGGAGGGTGTCAGAGAAGACGATCGCGTGACCGGAACCCTGGGTGAGGGCGGTCCGACGCTCCGGATCGAGACGAGTACCGGGCGAATCAGTCTCGATCGACTGGCGTGAGCGATTGGAGTGGACGGTGATCGGTGTGTGCCAACGCACGCAACGTGCGTAGGTCTGCCAGGTTGCATGGTACACCAGGGATAAAGACCGATACGTGGTATCCCAAGGCGGCCATATTTACTTGTCTCGAACACGACGTTGGAACAACAGATGGCCGTCATCGCACACCTCCGGGTCCCAGCCGAGTCGTTTGAACTCGGCCGGATCCTCGAACTCGAAACCGACGGGACGATCGAACTCGAGAACATGGTCCCGCTTGGCGAAAAGGCCGTCCCGTTCTTTTCGGTGAGCGATGCGGTCCGAAAATCGTTCGAAGCGAACGTCGATGACCACCCATCGGTCGATCGGATCGTGGAGGTTACGAGACACGACGGTGATCGACTCTACTCCCTGGACTGGAACGTCGCTCGTGACGTGTTCTTTCAGGGGATCGTCGAGCTGGACGGACAGCTGTTGAGTGCGTCCGGGACATCCACCAAATGGGAGTTCGAGATTCGGTTTCCGACCCACCAGGCACTCGGTGAGTTTCAAGAATACTGCGAGAACGCAGACATCTCCCTCGAAGTCGGACGCATCTATAACCCCGTCCGTCCGGGGACCGGCATGTGGTACGGCGTGACAGAGCCACAGCGTGAAACGCTGATACGCGCTGTACAGGGTGGGTACTATTCGATCCCGCGGGAACTGTCCACGCAAGACCTGGCCGACGAACTCGGGGTCTCCGATCAGGCCGTCACAGAGCGACTGCGTCGCGCGATCGAGACACTCAGTAAAAATACGCTCGTTGCGATGGAAGCCAGACAGCAAGCGGAGGTCGAGCCGACTCGAGAATCCGAATCAGGCCGGTAATCCG
>LKMJ01004331.1_pt1 | contig 13340 bp, 12 predicted proteins | sample 643391 | NCBI WGS metagenome assembly LKMJ01 (sample SAMN04112250, study PRJNA286221) | soda lake metagenome | biome: soda lake; feature: Kulunda Steppe; material: water; isolation source: sample PL-Br10 brine of Picturesque Lake | place: Russia: Kulunda steppe | collected 2010-07
CTCCGCCGGAGAACCCGGTGACGACGTCACGTTCGATATCGATGCGACACAGCTCGACGGCGACGTCGAGCACGCAGTCGCCCTCTACAATGCCGATGACTTCGACGGCAGCTCGATGACGTTCGTCGTCGATGGAGAACTCACTACTGACCTCTCTGCGGAGAACGTGACGATCGAACATTCGATCGAGAACCTAAACGGCGTCCAGACGATCGACGACGATCTCGAGTTCTTCGACCAGCAGATCGAGCAGCGATCGTCCACGGGGATGACGCTGCTCAGTGATGTCGTCACCTTCCTCGCCGATGAATCCGGATTTGACGAACCGGGAACTGACGCGACCGACGACGAGACGCTCGACAGTTCGTCCGTCATAGCTGTCGCGGACGCAGACACCGAGCTCACGGTCGAAACCTACGACAACTGGACCGAAGGCGACTACCAGTGGATCCACCTCGCCGTGGGCTCTTCGAGCGATCAGTTCCAGAGTAATGAAGGTACAGTTTCGATCGAGACAACTCCGCCCGACGGCGACCCAACCGGTCCCAGCCCCCCCAGTGACGACCCAACCGATCCCGATCCGATCGAGCCAACCCCATCAGCAGTGATTTCGATCGATCCCGATCCTGCAGTGGTCGGTGAGAACGTGACGTTCTCCGGTGTGGAGTCGACCGATGAGGACGGAGACATCGTCAGCTACGAGTGGTTGATCGACAACGAGACGTACAAAGGTGAGAACGTGACGAAAGCCTTCGACACGGCAGGCACCTACGACGTCGAACTTACCGTTACCAACAGCGACGGTGCATCCGATACGGCGACGGACACGATAACTGTCGAGGACGCTCCCGATGACGTCCCAGATGACGATGACGAGGTTGCCCCAGATGATGACGAGGTCGCCCCAGATGACGATGACGAGGTTGCTCCAGATGACGATCCCGATGACGCGGACGACGACGGCATCCCTGGCTTTGGATTGACCGCTGCAGTTGTCGCGTTCCTCTCGATCGCGCTGCTCGCAATTCGGCGACAGCCCTGACCACGGGCGATATGAACCCCTTTTCGGTCGCCACTTGACGTCTCACGGGACGATCGTTTTGGCACCCGAAACTGCACGTTGGCTGGCACTGCCGATCGGTGACACTCGTGGCGATTGCAGCGTACGTTTCGAAAGGGAGTGGGCGAGGAGGCGGGCCGACGAGGAGACGGGTGTGCTCGATCCCGGGAACGAGCACTGCGAGTCCGGAGCGACGCGCAATGCCGGTCGGACGTGAAAAGCGTCTCTTCCGGCGTCTATTGTAACGGATGGGGACAATAAAAAGTCAGCGGTCGGGACACCATCCTGGGACGGCTACAGTCGCCGATCGCGAAGCGCGGGAAACTCCTCGCGAACCGACGCGACTGCGCCGGGATCGATATCCGCCACGACGAGTGCCGGATCGTCACCACTCGATGCGATCGAGACACCCCACGGATCGTAGACGGTCGATCGGCCGAGTAGCGTCGCGTCATCGAACTCGCCGCTGCCGTTGATCGTCGCGACGAACGACTGGTTTTCGATCGCGCGGGCCCGAGAGAGCGTCTCCCAGTGTTCGATCCGTGGATACGGCCAGGCGCTTGGCACGAGGACGAGATCGACGCCGGCCTCGACGAGTTCTCTGTAGAGTTCTGGGAAGCGGAGATCATAACAGGTAGTGACGCCGACCGTGAACGGGCCGATCGAGGCGGTCTCGAGGCGCTCGCCGGGGATGAGCAACCTCGCTTCCGCGGAGTCGTAGCCAAAGAGGTGGTGTTTCCGGTAGACGAGCTGTAACTCGCCGTGGCCATCGAACAGCGCCGCGGTGTTTGCAAACCCCTCCTCGGCCGGCGTCGGGACCGATTCGGTCGCCCCGAGATCTTCGACAATCGAGCCTGCAAGCACCGCGATGCCATGATCGGCGGCCGCCTCGCTGAGGCTGGTGAAACTCTCCCCTTCGAACGGTTCTGCGGTCCGGCCGTACTGCTCGAACGCAAAGTAGCCGACGGTAAACAGCTCCGGCAGGGCAACGAGGTCCGCGCCGCGAGCGGCTGCCTTCGAGACTGCAGCCAGCGCTCGGTCGAGGTTCGCGTCGACGTCGCCGGCCTCGATTTCCAGTTGGGCGAGTGCGATCGTGGCCGTTTCGTCTGTCGGTGCCGTCATCGGGAGTTGAATTCGCGTTCGAGTTCCTGACGAAGGTTCTCCAGTTCGCCGTCGAGGTTACGCTTGAAGAACTTCTCGACGCCCGGCAGTTTTCCGTCGACGACGAACTCGTTTTCCAGCCGGGTGCCGGCGTCGGTCTCGACGATCCGGTGTGTGCCGGTGACCGTCATTACTTTCGAACGGCCGGTAAACTTGACGTACTCCGGCGGCCGCCGATCGACGTCTTCGGTGTCGACGGAGACCGTCTTCCGGACGAGCGGGATTGGCAACTCGACGTGCCAGGTGGCCTTGTGTCCTGCTGAATCTCTGACGGTGTAGTCGGTGACAACACTGATCGCCCGGGCGCGGTTCTCCGGCTCTGAGATGAACGCCCAGACCTGATCGGGTGCTGCCGACAGCTCGAACGACCGCTCGACCCGTACAGTCATGTTTCTACGTCGGTGAGTCACCGATAAAAATGCCGTGGCCTGCCCCTCCGGGACCGACTGATCTGGACGCAGTTCGTCTGCCAGGTCGATCAACTAACTGTTACTTTCCAGGTCGTCGATCTGGCTCGCCCCCACTTTTCGATGTCGACCTCGTCGGATTTCTCCGAGAGGTGTGGCAGCCGTACACCTACCTGTTTCGACGAAAGTCCGATCGCGTCCGCGATGTTCTTCGCCCGGAAGTACTGCTCACCTCGGGCGGCACTCTCGCGGAGATACGAGAGGATTCGTCGCTCTTCGTCGGAGTAGTCCGTCATCGTCACCGGGTACTTGGTCGTCGTCGGTCTTAACTTTTAACGGCCGTTTGTGCTCTCGAAACCGGCAACAAGAGCCAGTTTCCAGTCGGACGGACAGTGTCGCCGATCGACGACCGCGTCTTGGCCGATCAGCGTGGCGCGACGCGCCACGAGCAGTCGGGCGTCGCCCGACGACGGCAGTACTTGATGACACTACTCCGTATCAGTCCGTCGTGTGTGTCAGTCCCAGTAGAGGTGGATCGCGACGATTGCGAACGAGCTAAAGAGCACGGCGCCGGCGAACCCCCAGGCGGCTTCGAGATCCGGTGCACCGACCAACATCAGTGCCGCACCGGCAACTGCAACCGCACTCAATGCAAGTGCGAGTCCAACACCCTTGTCCGTCGACGACTCCGATTGCGTGGCCATAGCCGAAATTTCGGGTCGGCGCTCTTAATTGTACTCGTTCTCCCTCGGGCGAACGCGAATGGGCCTGTCCTGGGAGAACCCGATCGGTGTGTCCCGCCGATCGGGCACAGAACGCCGTTGAGATGCCCAGTTTAGATGCAGCGCCGATCGATTACGTGATCGTCGTGTACTCGGACTCCTCGTTCAACGCGAGGTTGGCCGCGATCTCTGCGTTTCGCATCGCGTACTGGGCCGTCTGCTGGAGGCTGACGAGCACTTCACGGACCCGAAGCAAGTCCTCGTTCGACATCTCGGGCAGCTCGTCGAGGATTTCGCGCTCCCGATCGGAGATCTCGTGGAACAGGTCACGGACTTCGTTTGACTTGTCGTAGTCGCGTTCGACGGCCGCCTCGACGCCTTTGGAGGTGATCTCGCCGACCAGTTCGTTGAGCTCGCGAATCTCACGCATCACCGAACTATCGACGTTGAGGCTGTGGCTCTCGGTTTCGATGACGATATCGCCGATATCTTCCGCGTTGTCGGCAGTGAGCTCCAGGTTCTTCGCGATCGATCGGTAGCCGATCAGCGGGAAGCCGCTGTTGAGACCGACCGCCCGGGCGAGATTTGGGTTCTGGTAGGCCGTAAAGATCAGTCGCAACAGGAGCACGAAGATCTTGTTAGCCTGCCGTTCCCGGTTGAGTGCCCGCTGTGCGAGATCGGGGTTTCCGTGTGCGAGCGCTTTGATAGACTCACTGCGCATCGTCTGTCCCGTCCGCTCGAGGCGTTCGAGCAGGTTATCGAGTGTGAAGTCCTCCGGATCGACCGAACACCGGATCGAGATACTCTCGGGGGTCTCTTCGATGACACCGAGTCCCATCAGCTGGGTTTCGGCCTGGTAGACTGCGTTGATGGTCGTCGACTCGAGTGCCCCATCTTCACACTCGACACGAATAACGCGCCGTCCCAGCACGTACTGGGCGACGATCGCCCGTTCGACGGCGGCAGCGTCTAGATCGTCCGAGTGAATCACTGCCTCCGTCTCCTCGGAACTCGCCGATTCGGGCATGACTGTTAGCGTCCCCTTTCCACTGGTCCGAAGCGACACCTCGTCGCCCTTTTCGACGGCGTGTTCGGATGCCCACTCTGCAGGGAGGGTCATTGCGAGCGTCGATGGACCGAGTCGTTGCACTTTCCGCGTTTCCATGCCCCACCGTATGGATGACGAGACCTTAATCCTGACTATATGCTCATTATGTCTACGTCCGATAGTAATATCGTTGTTTTTAGATGGGCAATATCGGCAACCCTTATATATTGGGTGAACAGTAATGTTTGTCCCCATGATGACGACCCACAATCAGGTGTGAGACGGCGAGAAGCAGCCACGAAGCCGCTGATCGCAGGCGAGAGTGGGGCCACCGGTTGGCCGACGACACCGACCGCCGACAGGCCGTTTCAACTACGCCTTCAGTACCGAATCTCGAATCCGTTTTGTCCCTGTGGCTCCTCGAACTCGACGGTAACGTCCTCGACACTTGCTGCCCGGCTTCCCTCGTGACAGAACTCGATCATCGATTCGACGGCGTCTTCCGGCCCCTCGAAAACCGCCTCCACGCGGCCGTCATCCAGATTTTTGACCCAGCCGTCGACGCCGTGCTCGCGGGCCGTCTCGCGAGTCGTCGCCCGGTAGTAGACGCCCTGTACCCTTCCCGATACGAACACGTGTGCGCGGGTTCGATCTGACATATCCGGGGCAACGACTGCAATCGGCAAAAACCCTGGTCGTTCGGCCCCGCTCACTCACCGGTCCGGAGGTGATGGAACACGTACGTCTGGGCGTAGCCCGCGTACTCGCCACCGAACTGCTCACGGATGGCTGCCGACGTGGCCGCATACGAGCCCCGATCGCAGTCGGGATAGTACTCCTCGATTGCCGATCGGATCCACGTATCGAGCGGGACGGCCTCGTCGAACCCAAGCGAAAATAACAGGATACAGTCGGCGACCTTCTCGCCCACGCCGACGAACTGGGTCAGATACGCTCGGGCGGCTTCGTACTCTAAGTCACGTGCCGCGTCGGGATTGGCCTCGCCGTTGGCGACCATCTCGGCGGTTCGCACGACGTATGGGGCCCGATACCCAAGGCCGAGCTCGCGAAGCTCCGCCTCGGTCGCGGCCGCAAGCTGGTCTGGCGTCGGAAAGGCGTGATAGGTCGTCCCGTCGACGGCGATCGCATCGCCGTACTCCCGGGAAAGCGTCGAGACCATCCCGTGGATCCGACTGACCCGCATCTGTGCCGAACAGATAAACGAGACGAGCGTTCCGAAGGATGGATCCTGGACGAGACGCATTCCGCGGTGGGCGTCGTAGGCTTCCTGCAACAGGGAGTCTTCGGGGGCAGCCTCGGCAATCGCGTCGAGGTCGTCGTCGAGGCGGAGCAGTCTCCGGACGATCGGCGCCGCGTCGGTCGTCGACTCCCAGTCGAGTCGGCCATCTCGCTGTCGGACGCGGATCACTTCTCCCTCGACGACGGTCGTATACCACGCCTCAGGTGCCGGCTCGCCGCCGTACATCTCGCCGTCCGATCGCCGCCAGAGGTAGCTCTGTCCGCTTTCGAGCGTTCGGTACAGGTCGAGTCCACCCGCGAGATCGGCGACTGGAAGGGCACCCGTCTGCATTCCGTCGAGAGTTCGTGAGCGGAGGCTTGGACCTTTCGAAGCGGGCAGCTGTCGCCCGCGTGGCCGACGTGATCCGGGCGTTTGTCGCATCTTCGACCCACCCGATCGCCCGCCATCGCTGTGATCGGGCGACGAGAGCGGCGGACGGACAGAGCGGTGGGTGCGTGAGGCGAACCTTCATACTGCATGCCACACAATATCTGTGTATGAACTGCAGGGTCGTCGTCGAAGCTGCGGTGCCGGTATTCGACGTTGAGACGGAAGACGAGGCGATCCGGATTGCCATCTCGAAGACCGGTGAGATGCTAAACCCTGACCTGAACTACGTCGAGATCAACATGGGAGAACGAACCTCGCCATCGGGGGAGGAGCTCCCACCTGCGTTTATCGCCGCAGACGAGGCGCTCGTCGCGCTCGAACTCGAGATGACCGTGTTCAACGTCGAACGTGAGGAACACGCCTCACGCATCGCACGCAAGGAGATCGGACAGCGCCTCGAGAACATTCCGCTCGAAGTGATGGTCGTCGATGTACTGGAAGACGAGGACGATGCTGACGACGAGTCGACGGCAGACGACGCGGATGAGACAGGGGACGATGCGGGCGAGACAGGGGACGACGCCGACAGCACCGACGCGGAGTCCGACGACGATGACGAGATCCTGCCGGAGTTCGAGGATCTCGTCGAGTAACCGAGTGCTTCTTCTCGGAGTGAGCGCGTTTCAGTTCGATTTGGCTCTTTTCATTCCGGTCGTGCCATCCCCATGAACGAGCCGGCGGCGACGACGTGGTGGGACCGTCGGCTTCGAGACTGGGGTCAGGCAGTCGACGCTTGGGACCAGTTCGTCAATGAACAGTACCGATCGGCAGGCAGAGAGCGCAGTGGTCAACAGTACCGATCGGCAGGCGGAGAGGAAAGACAAAACGCGGTTTCGTCTGCCGACAGCGATAGAAGACTCTCGGTGACTCTGTTCGGTCGGGAGGAACAACGGTAGACTCAGTCTGCGGTTGGAGCGACGGCTTCGTGCTCTTCCTCTCGCATGTTCATTGTGATTCCTCCTGCAAGCGCAAATACAGCCGCTTTGTGATCTGTCTTCGACTTATGAATCGATGTCGGCCGGATACCGCGTGACTCGTATTCCGTAAGGTCGATCTGACAATTATCCCACGCTGCACACTGGTTGGATACCTCCGCGAGAAGGCCGTGAAGGTGAATGAGCTCCTGTTTCTTCATAACCATCCAATGCTATCCACTGCAGGGTTATATTATTATCTTGAGTCTCGTTAACACGCAACCCGTGTCTGATAGCTGGTATGTCAGCACTCAGGATCGAACGAATGGAGTGCCTACGCCGTCTGAAACGGTCTCCGCTCACGTAGAGCCAGTTTGTAGGAGCTGGTTACGCCGCATAATCACCGCTTTCTCTGCAGTTTCTGACATCGTTCGATCGGAGAGGAAACCTGTCGCTACCACGGGAATGAAAACTTCCACAGAACAGACAGCGGTTAGCCGAGTTGTTTCAGCGTCCGAAGATCGCGATCGGTCCGCATGAACTCCGAGGTTCGACGCGAAGCATGACAGTTCGGACAATGAAACAGCTCGGTGGACGTCGGGAGATCGTCCGGTAACGTCTGCCAATCTTTGGCACACTCGGGACACAGCAGTTGAATCGTCGTCTGGTCCATGTTACACATGTTCACACGAGACGACAAAAGCTTTGTTGGCACCTGACCAGCTCGAAACACACCAGCGACAGATGGCAGCCGACGCGGATCAGGCCGGTGCTGCAGTGTCCGACGCTTCGAGTAGCTCCTTGTACCGGTTTCGGATCGTCACTTCGGAGATGCTTGCGACTTCGCTGACGTCGTTTTGGGTGACCTTCTCGTTTGTCAGCAAGGCTGCGGCGTAGACCGCTGCCGCGGCGAGGCCGACCGGCGACTTGCCGCTGTGGACGCCTTTCTGTCGTGCCGATTCGAGCAGTTCGCGGGCCATCCGTTCGGTCTCGTCGGAAAGATCGAGATCGCTGACGAACCGCGGAACGTACTGTTCCGGATCCGCTGGCTTGACCTCCAGCCCGAGTTCACGGATGATGTACCGGTAGGTGCGGGTCAGCTCCATCTTGTCGACGCGGCTGACGGCTGCGATCTCGTCTAGGCTGCGTGGTGTGCCCGCCTGTCGGGCTGCGGCGTACAGCGACGCCGTCGCGACGCCCTCGATCGATCGGCCGGGGAGGAGATCCTCCTCGAGTGCACGGCGGTAGATGACGCTTGCCGTCTCGCGGACGTTCTCCGGGAGGCCGAGTGCACTCGCCATCCGATCGATTTCGCCCAGCGCCTGTTTGAGGTTTCGCTCTTTGGAGTCACGCGTGCGAAAGCGCTCGTTCCAGGTGCGAAGCCGCTGCATCTTCTGGCGCTGACGGCTCGACAGCGCCCGGCCGTAGGCGTCTTTGTCCTGCCAGCCGATGTTCGTCGAGAGCCCCTGGTCGTGCATCATGTTGGTCGTCGGGGCACCGACTCGGGACTTCTTGTCCTTTTCTGCGGCGTCGAAGGCTCGCCACTCGGGACCGCGGTCGATCTCGTCCTCTTCGACGACGAGACCACAGTCCTGACAGACCGTCTCGGCGTGTTCGGCGTCGGAGACGACGCGACCGCCACACTCCGGGCAGTGCTCTTGCTCGTCCGTCCGCGCTGTCGTTTCTTCTTGTTCCTGTTCCTGTTCGTCCGCATAAGTCCTGATTGTCGTATCTGTCATGGTGTATCTGGGTGGGTACGTCGGGCTCCCGGGTGGGGTATCCAGAAGAAACCCGGTCGCCTCGGCTAACTCATTGTTAGGCCGGAAAGCTTATAACGCTTTCGCCTACGTTATAAATCAATCGGTGTAAATGTTATATATGTTTTGGTTATATGGTGACTAATCATGATAAATTCGGCGCTCGTGAGGTCGGCCGACTCATCGACCGTCGCGATCACCGACCGCCCAGTTACCACAGGCGATCGGCGGGGGAGAGCACAGCACTTCACAGCAGACGATGGCGGGAGCCGATCGGTCTCTCCTCGACGGCTACCTGTCGCGGGCCCCTCACTCGGCTCGGCTCTCGTCGACGGTAAACAGGTGGCCGTCAGTCGGTACGTCGAACAGACCGACCCGTGCACCGGCATCGAGCCAGGCGTGGCCGTAGGAAAACGATGCTAACGCGTTGACGAGATCGTCGTTGTCACGGAAGTGGGTCCCATCGGAGAGATACGACGCTGCCATCTCCTGGCAATCCGCCGCTGCGGCGGCCATCGGCGTCCCCGCGGGCGGTGCGATCGTCGCCGCCTCGAGTGCGTCGGCGAGCAACTGGCCGTAGCGATCGGTCTTCTCTTCGAGATCTGCAGCCATGCGTGCCTGCTGGTGGCTCTCCCACGTAAGTGCATCGTCCGAACAGCGGACCGCGGGTGGACGCCGATCGCACAGACCGTTCAAACCTGTCCTCCCCTCGCTCGGTCAGCTGTCCAGCAACATGCAGTGGCTCCGCTCGCAATCAAGCGGTTGCTGAGAACGCAAGCTGTTTAGGCCGCGTTTCCCAATACGTGGGCATGAGCGACCAGCCACGCGTCGAGATTTATACCAAAGCAGACTGCACATATTGTGAGAAGACAGAAGCCCTCTTCGACAGCAAAGACGTCGAGTACGAAACGTACGACGTAACCGACGACGACAGCCGTCTCGAGGAGTTGGCCGATCGGGCAGACGGCCAGGAGACGACACCGCACGTGTTCATCGACGACGAACCCATCGGCGGCTGGGAGGAGACGAACGCACTCGAAGAAACGGGCGACCTCGACGCAAAACTCGGGCTCACCGACGACGGCGACGTGATCGAACACCGACCGCTACTCATCGCCGGCACGGGGATCGCCGGACTCAGCGCCGCAATCTACGCCGGCCGATCGAACAACGAGCCACTCCTGATCGAGGGCGACGAACCCGGCGGCCAGCTGACGCTGACGACCGACGTCGCAAACTACCCCGGCTTTCCCGAGGGGATCAGCGGTCCCGAGCTGATCAACAACATGAAAGCGCAGGCGAGCAAGTTCGGCGCTGACCTGATCAACGGGATCGTCGACAGCGTCGACGCGGACAGCCGCCCGTTCCGCGTCGAGTTGACTAACGGCGACGTCTACACCGCCGACGCCGTCATCGCCGCTTCGGGTGCGAGCGCGCGAACACTTGGGATCCCCGGCGAGGACGAGCTGATGGGGTATGGCCTCTCTACGTGTGCGACCTGTGACGGCGCGTTCTTCCGTGGGGAAGACATGCTCGTCGTCGGCGGCGGCGACGCCGCGATGGAGGAGGCCACGTTCCTCACCAAATTCGCCGACACCGTCTACATCGCCCACCGGCGCGAGGAGTTCCGCGCCGAGGACTACTGGATCGATCGCGTCCACGAAAAAGTCGAGGACGGCGACATCGAGATCATGAAAAACACCGAGGTCATCGAACTCCACGGCTCCCAGGAGGAGGGCGTCGACTACGTCACCCTCGTCGAGAACGAGAAGGGCCATCCGACCGATCGACTCGACGACCCCGAAACGAACGAGTTCGAGTTCGACGTCGGTGCCGTCTTCTTTGCGATCGGCCACACGCCAAACACCGACTACCTCGCGGGAACCGGCGTCGAACTGGACGACGAGGGCTACCTCCGGACCCAGGGTGGCGACGGTGGCGGCCAGACCGAAACTGACGTGGCCGGGATCTTCGGTGCCGGCGACGTCGTCGACTTCCACTACCAGCAGGCCGTCACCGCCGCCGGCATGGGGAGCAAAGCCGCGATCGATGCCGACGAGTATCTCGAGGATCTCGACCGGGCCAGTTCGACCGGCGAGGCCGAAGTCGCCGCCGCAGACGACTAGTCAACGCGTTCGCCCAGGCGTCCTCGACACGCGAGCCCGACCGCTTCGATTCGACGACCGATCGCCGCTATCAGTTCGGAGACCGATCGATCCCGCTCTTGTAACCCGAGTGTCCACTGTCCTCCACTCCGATCGGGGCCGCCGTGGAGGTCCGTTCAGACGGTCTGTTGTACCGATGTACCGGTGCAACCACAGGACTGCTCGCGGTTGCACCGGAAACGACGTACAACGGCCCGTATCAGTACCGACTGTCCGATAGTCAGTACAGCACTGGGACTCCTGGCCGGTTCACCATCGGATCCCGGTTGATCGGTCTTTTCTCAGTTGGCACACCGAGAGCAGTATTCTCATCAGCCCGATCGGATAGCAAGCGCCATTCGAGCGGTCACACCAGTCGACCCTGTGACGTCTGCTCGATACCCCTCGCGCCGATCGAAGCTACTGTTGACCGTCAGTATCGCGTTCGATAGCCAGTCGTCTACCGGTGGCGATCGGATACGGTACTGTCGATCGACAGGCAGCACAGCCGCTGTCGGATCGATCGTCAATAAAAGAAACCGCAGGTAACCGGTGTGGATGCCGGCTAAGTCGCCTTAGTTCTGGCGTCGCAGGGCCAGCATGGCGGCTGCGAGCAGGGCGACAGCGGCGACAGCAGCGCCGAAGCCAGGCGTGCCGTCGTCGTCAGCGTCTTCCTCCGTCACTTCGTCGTCATCGGCTTCGTCGTCAGCGTCTTCGTCCGTCACTTCGTCGTCAGCGTCTTCGTCCGTCATTTCGTCGTCGTCATCAGTCGCTTCGGAGACGGTCAGAGTCCCGCTGGACTCGACGTCATCGTCAACGTTCAGTTCCCACTCGTAGTCTCCAGCTTCTGCGTCGTCAACGCTGAAGGACCAGGAGTCGGAGTCGCCGCCTTCGAGTTCAACGTCGCCTTCGAGTTGCGTCTCGTCAGCGAAGATGAATTCGTAGGAGGAGTCAGACGTCTCGTCGCCGAGGTTCTCAGCGGAGACGGTCACGTCGATGTCGTCACCCTCTTCGGGTGCTGCAGGATCGACGTCAACGTCCCAGGTGAGGTCTGCGGGTTGAGCGTCATCGTCAATGACGATTCCGGGGACATCGTCGATCGTCGAGCCACCCTTACGGATGCTCGAGTGGAATTCCTGTTCGACGTTTGCGTCACTGAAGTCGTGCGTGGCGCTCCACTCACCATCCGAGTCGATCTCGATGTCAGAGGACTTCAGGAACGGATTGTCACCGGTTGCGCGGTTACGGTTGGTGATTTCCGTGTGTGGTGCGATGTTAGTCTCACCGGTGATGGTGACGTCCTCGACGTTCTCGACTTCGAGTTCGTCATCATCGTTCAGACCGTTCCAGGTTGCTTCACGGTCCTCGAAGGTGATGTCTGCTGTCTCCATGTAGCTATCGGATCCACCGATGTATGGGAAGCCGTTACTGTTCCCTGCACGGTAGGAGAACCGATCTGCGGAGCTGTCGGCGGTCGAGTCACCGTCGATCTCGAGTTCGGCTGTGAACTCGTCACCGTCAGCGAGGTCACGGTCGAGATCGAGGTCACTGCTGCTGGTGTCGATGACAAAGTAGAACGAGCCTGCATCATTGTCTGCGTAGATTGCAGCGTCGTCGGTGTCATCGTAATCGTCAGGGTCAATCACCATCGCATCGATGTTCCCCTGAACGTTCTCTTGGATGATTTCGAGCGTCGTTCCGTTGAGCGCATCGAAGTTGTCGGGAGCGATCGGTTCGAGATCGTCGTCGTGGAAGTTCACCTCACTGTTGTCGCCACCGTAGAGCTCACCGTAGATGCCCGAGAGCTCTCCTTTGACGACCATGCGGTCGTCGAGTGCGACGTTGTGTCGCTCGGTGAGGTGTTCTTCGAGTTCGTCGTAGTCGTCGGAGTCAGCATCGTCTGCTGGTGCGACGTGGGCGGAGACGTCGTCAAGCCCAGGCTGAGTCAGCGTGAGCGTCGCAACGTCGTTCTCGTCGTCAGCTTCGAATTCGCCATCATCAACGACGAAGACGCCGCTGTTACTACTAACCAGATCGTAGCTGTCTGCCTGGAGCGGTCGGGTCAGCTGCGAGATGCCGAGATCTTCGTCGGGACTGTCAGTTCCGTAGACAATTTCGCTCAGGTTCGCAGCGCCGGTTGGCTCAGAACTGTTCGCGATCTGTTCGTCGTCACCGTCGACGAACTCGATTCCGCTGGAACCGTCGACGATCGTGTCATACGAGACACGGTCAACCGAGTCGTCCTCAGACTCGAAGACGGGGTAGTCGTCAGCATCGTATTCAGCGTACTCGTTCTGATCCTCAAGCAGACCCGCGTAGCGGGTGTTCATCGTGAACGTGACTTCGCCGTTTTCATCTTCATCCTCGATGTGGAGGATGTCGAGATAGTTCACAGACTCGTCGCCGATGGCGATGTAGCCGTCGGTGGTATCTTCGA
>LKMJ01004332.1_pt1 | contig 13340 bp, 23 predicted proteins | sample 643391 | NCBI WGS metagenome assembly LKMJ01 (sample SAMN04112250, study PRJNA286221) | soda lake metagenome | biome: soda lake; feature: Kulunda Steppe; material: water; isolation source: sample PL-Br10 brine of Picturesque Lake | place: Russia: Kulunda steppe | collected 2010-07
GTGTGTGTGTGTGTGTGTGTGTGTGTGTGTGTGTGTGTGTGTGTGTGTGTGTGTGTGTGTGTGTGTGTGTGTGTGTGTGTGTGTGTGTGTGTGTGTGCGCGTGTGCGTGCTTGCGCGCGTGCAAGCTGTGTATGTGTGTTTGCATTTGCAAGTGTGCTGTGCTGTGCTATACTGTCGTGCTTCCTGTCATGGGGAGGGCATCATGGCGACGCTTGCACATTTGCGCCGTGCTGCAGGACTGGGAGGTGGTGTCTGTGGAAATGGCCACATGGCGCATCAGCCTGCTGTGTCCCCCGCGGGGCATGGACAAGCCAGTGGAGCAGGCGCTCATGGCAATCATGGTGCGTGTGCAAGTGCGCGCAGACACGCACGTGTTTGCATGCGCCAGGACAAGGGTGAGCGCACACGGCCTGGCTCAGCATTTCGCAAGAGCATGCAAGTGCGTTGCCCCTGTTATCCTTCTACCGCCCATGTTTGGGCCTCCTTCGCCTGTTCCCATGAGAAATTGCCTGCTCCCTGCAAGTGAGCGCTTTGTGGCTGCGCATGGTGGCTGTTGCGCTGCCTGCCACGCGCAGCCAGCTGCTTCATCAATCCCTCAGGCAGGGCCGCCAACCTACCATCCACCTCTCCCTCTCCAATCGTGGCAAGTCCACCATCAACTACCACCATCCCCTTCTTAAAGCATGGCTAACCATCCCACTCTGTGCACGCAGGGCCGGCAGCCTACCATCTACTTCTCTAAGTACGGCAAGGAGTACCTGCAGGCGCTGCCGCTAAAGCCCAGGGTCCTGGTGGATGCCAAGGGCCGCATGCTCAAGTACAAGGTGCGAGAGGCGTGTAGGGCGCTTGTGCCACTATGTGCGTGTGTGCGCGGACATGTGTTGTGTGCGCATTTGTGTGTATATTTGCGTGTGTGCATGCGTGCCCAAGCACATGGGTGGGGCTGCAGGTGCCGCCGCTGTAGCGCAGGGTGCTGGAGAATGCTGAAGGCAGCATGCTCTACACACATGCACACATGCGTGCGCATATTTACGCGCGCACACATACATATACTTGCACACACACATACACATGCACTCTTGCGCGCTTGGCTTGTGGCACGCAGAAGACGCCTGTGCGCATGGACCCCGCAAAGCCCATCATCGGCCTGGACACGCACCCCAGCGAGCTGCAGCTGTTGGTGCTGCACGTGGATGGCGTGCTGCGTGGCTACCAGCCAGCAGGCAGCACGATCAGCATGACCCTCATGTACAATGTGCAGAGTGAGTGCTGCTGCTGCTGCTGCTGCTGAGCGCTGTGGAAGTGAAGCAGCATTCAGGCGCCGACCTGACCAGGCCAGACCGTGCACGCTTGCTTACGTACGTTCCTACATGCGCGTGCGAGGCGTGGTGCACATGTGTTTTGTGTGGGCAACACCAGCCAAGGACAACACAAGCAGGCAATGCGCGTGTGTGTGTCTCACTAGAACCGGGTTGCCTGCCCCCGTGTGCTGTTGCATGCAGTCCAAGAGCCCAGCAAGGGCCTGCCTGAGCCGTGCCCCTTCGAAGTGCACCCCCACCCTAACTGGGTGCCTGGGGGCGCCATCATCATCCAGGTGCGTGGAAAAGTGTGTGTGTGCGCGCGAGAGAGAGTACAGGCAAGTGCGTGGGTTAGTTTGTCATGTCTGTGTCCGTGTGTGTGTCTCTGTGAGTTGTGTATGGTTGCCACCAGAACATAGAAGGTGCAAGAGGATGTGATTTCATGTCCCCATGTGCTCATGCGCATGCGCACACTTGGGTGCAGGCACCCGCTTGCATGCACTCACACTCCCCCCCTTCCTGGCCTCACATACGCATGCACACGCAGACGCATGAGCATGAGCAGACACGATGCTCATGCACAACTGCGTGCATGTAGGCAACGTGGGCACGCGAGCGCGCTCAGGCATGCGCGCATGTGCATGCTTACACATGCACCCGTGCATTGCCGTATGCAAACGCATACTTGCCCGCACTTGCACCTGTACATGCCCACACATGCACCCATGCATGCCCTTTCCTGCACAATCACTTGCCCCACATGATCCCCCGTGCATTCCCGCACACACACTTGCCCCGCATGTGCCCCTCTGGATGTGCAGGCCTCCAAGTCCTGCCACGTGAGCGTGCTGGAGACTGTGGGCTCGGGCCCGCTGGCCGCACCGTCGTTCCTGCTGCGCAGCCAGCTCACCAACTGGTCCAACATCCTAGGCATGGGCTACAACAGGGTGCGTGGGCATGGGTGCGGGCGTGGGCGCGGGCGTGGGTGTGAGCTGCATGCAGCAGGGCTGTGTGGGCGTTTGCGCTGGTGTGGGCGCGGGCGTGGGCTGCTGCACTTCAGGGTGGGGGGGCTTGGGTGCTGGCGTGGGCGTGGGGTTGATTATGGGCGGCGGCAGCAAGAAACGCTGCAGTGCTCCATCCATAGCAGTCCCTGGCATGGCCCCATTGCGTGTGTGTGTGTGTGTGTGTGTGCTGCCAGAATTGCAGCGCTCACAGGGGTGTGGGCGAGCAAAGTGCTGCCGAGCTGCTTTTTTGGGGGGTGGGGGGGTTGAGCTGTGGTTGCCCTGTTGGATGCTGATGCCATGGAAAGTATGCATGTGTGGCCCATGGTCAGGAATGAGGTTCGTCAGTGGTCATTCTTGAGTGTCATACTCAGCGCGCGCATATGCATGCGCGTGCTGCTGCTGCTGTTTCTAATGGCAGACATGAGTGCTTGCAATGGGGCAAGCGTGCTTACATGCAGGCAGACAGTTCGCTTGCGTGCAGGCAGATGTGTGTGCTTGCATGCAGTCAGACTGCGTGCTAACATGCATGCAGAAAAATTGCTTGTATGTAGGCAAGCGTGCTTGTATGCTTATTCATGCCTACGCTCAAGCGGCAGTACGCTTGCATGCAGGCAAGCGTGCCTGCACACCCCACACGCTTGTAACACACAAGTCCTCTTCGTCTCTAGCCCACGTCAACACCTGTCGCCATCATGAGGCTTTGCCTGACAATCTGAACACGATTCACCAGCAAGCAATGATTCTCCATCGTGCAGCTGCACCACACTGCAGCAAGCACCGTGCGCATGACTGCGTGCCTGCACACAACCGCCTGCACGCACGCGCGTGCCCTCTGTTTGCCACATATGCATTGCATGCGGCCACGCAGTCACGTGCCGCGTGTGCACATGCATTTTTGCGCGCGCAGACCATGAGCCAGGTGTTCGCGTTTGGCTTCAACCAGGCGGGCGTGCTGCGCAGCGCGTCTTGGCGGTTGTCCACAGGACCCCGCGAGTCTTCGACCATGTCACTGTTCCTGGAGCGGGTGCGCGCCAGCCCCTGTGTGCATGCAATGGGCCTTGCTCTCCCCTCCTCCTCCTCCTCCTCCCCCTCCCCCTCCTCCCCCTCTTCCTCTTCATCCTCCTCCTTCTTCCCCCTCCAGCCCATCATGGCCACCCTGATGCTGCTCCCCCCCCCCTCTCCCTCCTCCCCTTCTTTCTCTCTTGCTACTTTGCTGTGCTCAAGCCATCCTTTTGGGCAACGAGTATGTCCACTCCCAGCATTGCATCAAAGGGGTGTCATGCATGCTGACCACGTACTAGCTCAAGCAGGCAGGTGTACGTTCCCATGTGCTGACAGCCCTTACATTGCCACAGGACCTGCATTCGCGGACTGCCCAGCGCTGCGCACGTTTTGTACATGAGCATCCAGGATGAGTTGTGGTTTTGATCGTGCAAATGCTTCAGTAGCAGCGCTGGAGGGCACCCTGGGAGCCTGTGAATGAAATGGCCGGGGCATGCGCGTACACACAGACACAAGCTCACAAACTCAATACACACAATACACACACACTATCAACTCACACAAGTGCGCGCGGCCGCCCCCTGCCCCTGCTCCATGCAGGTGTACCCCTTCAACCTCACACCGCTCATCGAGGGCGCCCAAAAGCACGGCACTGACGGCACGGCCCAGCCGGCGGCGGCGGCGGAGGACGAGGATGGCGGGGACGTGCCCGAGTACGATGTGATGACGTCGCTTTGGGCGCCCAGCCCTGCATGGGCAACGGCAGGGACCATCACGTCGCCCCTGTCAGGTGAGCAGGCCTGTGCGCGGGCTGCCAGGGGGCTTGCGTTAATGCTGCTGCAGCTACAGCATGGAAAGCCCCGCAGCCGCCAGCGCTGCGGCTGCCACTGCTCCTGCTTGCACTGCTGCTTGCACTGCTGCTTGCACTGCTGCTGCTGCTGCTGCTGCTGCTGCTGCTGCTAGCGTTGCAGCTGCTCCTGCCCATGCTACCACTGCTCCTGCTGGCGCTGCAGCTGCTGTTGCCAGGCTGGGCCGTTGCCATGTGGCTGGTGGGGAGTGTTTGAAGGCTGCCAGCACGAGCACATGGTGCTACCGTCAAGCAGGCACGGTGCATGCTCGGCACTACCGCCCTTGCTGCCCTCGCCCCAAGCTTGCCAGGCTCAACCAGCATGCGTTTTGTGCGTGCGCTGAGCAGCGCTCTGGCTTGCCTTCAAGGCCCTGGCTTGTAGGGCTCAGGCACATGCCTGCCCTCTATGAACACAAGACTTGCAGCCACAGCAAATGCGGTACTCCCATCCTTGCAGACGCGCACCTGGGGCCGCGCATCGTACGCATGCTTGTGCACCCTGTGCTGGGCACAGTGGCCGTGCAGCTGGCGCGTTCCACGCTGCTGGAGGCCACACCCGCACTGCAGGCACAGTTGCAGTGCGAGCTGACGGTGCAGGAGCTGGCCCTGGCAAGGTGAGTGAGCACTTGTGCATGCGCGTACGCGTGTGTGCATGTAGATGTGTAGACTTGTGTATGTGCGTGCTTGGTCATGGATGTGTGCTTATTGTGGGCGTGGTGCGTGCAGCACTGGTGAGGAGCGTGTGCATGCGCGCCTGTGTTTGCAAGGAGGGCACCTATGTGCACATGGGAGTGCATGCAAGCGTGTGTACTTGAGCCCATGCCAATTGAGTACTCGGCTTTTGGAAAAAAAGGAGGACCAGGGGAAAGGAATGGATGCCTTCCCCTCGTGCTTGCTGGTCAAGGGTGCATCCAGCTGCGGGGCATACTCCTCTGCCTGAGCACCTTTTGAGGTCATGCTGTGTTGCCAGTCACTCAGTGAGGGACCTGGCAGTCACTCAGTGAAAACTTGCCAGTCACTCAGTGAGAACTTGGCAGCCAATCAGTGAGAAGTAGGCAGCCACTCAGTGAGAACTTGGCTGTCACTCCAGGGGGACCTGGCCGCTGTGCTGTCAGTCCCGCGGCTCTGCAGCATTTTTTGCAGTGCGTGGCGAGCACTGCGCGCGTTCCCCTTCCCTCCAATCCTCGCCTGTGCGGCGCACAGGCTGCTTGCTTGTGGACAACGCCAGCCTGGAGCAGATAATGAGCCGGGCTTGTTGACGAAGCGAGCAGCCCCGCGCAGCCGCCGCCAGGGGGCTGGCGTGCCCCTGACGCAGCACCAAGCGCCTGCGCGTGCTCACCTCAAGTGACCCCTGCCCCGCCTTTGTGCATGTGCAGGCGAACAGCGTCAGTGCCCCTGCTGTGTCCTATCAACTTTGACTCTCACCTCATGGGCTGGCATGGCAGCAACATCGCCATCCAGCACACGCCCCTTTACGCGTGGTGGCCGGCCCCCGGATTTGGCACCCGCCTGCAGCTGCCGGGCTTTGTCTTCTACCTCGGTGAGAGGCGTGCGCCCGCGCGCATGCGGCTTCCATGCAAGCACATGCAGCCGTCGTGTTTGGGTGGAGGGGCTGTAGCCGTGCCCGCTGCAGTTGTGCTGCAGGCTGCGTGGGCTGCGAGTCAGGCCCGCAACGGCAGGGCTGGGACAGGACAAGACTACGTGGACTTGGATGTATGTTCACTGAGATCCTCCGCAATTTGAACAAGAGGGGCTTAGCTCTGAAGCTTGCACCAGCCCAGCATGCTGCATCAGGCTGCGCTCACAGCAAGGAGTAAAGGGGGGCCTCACTGCAGAAAGCAGGACGCACCGCCCGATGGCAGTGTGATTATTCCTGAAGTGCAGGTGTGCTGAATTCCCTTTAACCCTCGTCGTTGTGCACGCTCGCTTGGACACGTGCCTCTACGCGAGCCTTTGCTCTTTCACACTCAGGCTGCCCCACCGGCCCCACCTTCGCACCTGCAGGCCAAGATGCGTGCCTGTGCAAGTTCTCTGCGGCCACGCGAGAGGGCGAGCCGCTGCTGGCGCTGCCGTCCGCGACCGCACACGGCCTCGCCCGCCACCCCCGCACCATCATCCAGAGCAAGCAAGGGGCGCTCATGATATTCTTCGAGGTGCGTGGTGCGGCGCGTATACGTGTGTGTACGCTGTCCTTTAAGGTGCGTTGCGTGTGGCGTGTGCAAGCTTGCATGTGTGAATGCACGATCTCCTGCGAGGAGCGCTTCATGGCGTGTACTGGCTCAAGTGTATGCGCACGCTCATGCACCCTTTGGCACTTTTGGGTGCTCTGACTGAACTTTGGCGCGTACAGGTTTCTGGGGTTAATTACCCAGGCCAAGCGTGTGTGCACGCATGCAGGCCAGTGGCCTTCTGCAGCTGAGACGGATAGTATCAGTGTCAGATGTTAACAGTGCTACTGCACGCATGCTGTGTGCGTTACCATGCACTTGTCCCTCCCTGCCCAAATCCCATTTGCTTCCCTTGTTGGTCACGCTTGCCGGCAGACCTGCATGCGGCAGCCCCCCCACCCCTTTCCAATGCATGCGCGCATGGCCACAGCACACAGCAGCCTCCCACCCTCCCCTTTGGCTGTGGCACCGTCAGAAGGCCGGTGTTCCCCTTTGAAGCATCCAGCGCCCCTGCGGGGATAGCGCGCTTTGTGCACGTGCCTGCTGCCCTCGCGCTGGGCCCCCCCCTTGAGGCCCGAGATGGGTTCAGCTTGAGGCCTAGGGGGAGTGGGACCAGCCGCTGCGTGGATATTAGTCCGGAGCGATGGCTGCAGCTGGTGTACGCTGTGCACTCAAAGTCAGCAATGACTTATTGTTGCCACTGGCATCCGCTGTGTGTTATTAGTCAGCAAGGAACAATTGTTGCCACTGGCATCCGCTGTGTGTTATTAGTCAGCAAGGATCAATTGTTGCAACTGACGTCTGCTGCGTGTTACAACTCAGCAAGGAACAATTGTTGCAACTGACATCTGCTGCGCGTTACAAGTCAGCAAGGGACAATTGTTGCAACTGGTATCTGCTGCGCGTTACAAGTCAGCAAGGAACAATTGTTGCAACTGGCATCTGCTGCGCGTTACAAGTCAGCAAGGAACAATTGTTGCAACTGGCATCTGCTGCGTGTTACAAGTCAGCCAGGGACATTTACTGCAACTGGCATCTGCTGCGTGTTACAAGTCAGCCAGGGAGAATTATTGCAACTGGCATCTGCTGTGTGTTTCAAGTCAGCAAAGGACAGTGTTGCACCTGACACCCACTGTGGGAGGCACTCATGTCAGTGTGAGACATTCGCACTTGTACCCAGTGTGATGCATTCGCACCCAGGGTGCTGCACTTGCACCCAGTGTGTAAAACTTTACACACACTGTGAAGTGTTGCATTTGCGCTCCTTCATGCGCAGCTGCCTCCCCAAGGCCAAGATGGCCAGCAGGCACGAAGCACGCAGGACCAGTGGCAGTGGACGCTGATGCAGCCAGACGCATTTGAGGAGTCGGCCACACCCGTGGTGTGGTTCAAACCAGGTGCGCAGGACCTCAGCAGCGGGCATGGCGCAAGCCAGGTGCTTGTGGCTCTTGCAGGGGGAATATGGCGTTAGCCAGGTGCGCAGGACCTCAGCAGCGGGCATGGCGCAAGCCAGGCGCACGTGGCTTGCTTGAAATATTTTACTAGGATTGTACGCCCAAAATGACGAAGGCTATCTGCTAACACACGAACAAAAAGCTGCGTACTTGTTGGATGTGAGTCACGTGCCAAATTATCCATTGGATTATTTGGCACATGACCCACATCCAACAAGTAAAATAACTCATTTGACTCGTTCTGTAATATCGTGATCGAATACGCTTTTGCAGCAGGGGGTTCGGCGCAAGCCACAGGTGCATGTGGCTCCCGTAGGGGGTGCGGTTCAAGTCAGGTCTCCCTTGTGGTCAGGGTCATCAATGCTGCTGCTTCTGCTGTAGCAAAGACGGGCACACATCCATGCATACCCGCACACACAGGCACAGGCACACCTAGACCGTGCATGTCCGCCTTGTCATGCACGCACTCTGATGCGTGTGTGTGTGTGTGCGCACTGCAGGCAAGTACGGCGCCTTCATCGGCCACAAGGACGCGTTCTTCGCGGTGATTGAGGCCACTGGCACGCTGGGCGCGGTGTTCCACACCGCCAGCACCAACCACGCCAACGCGGTGCCGCTGTACACCTTCAACCTGGAGGGCTGCTCCCTCGCCGGCTGCGCCATGCCCCTATTCAGCGGCCCGCCGAGCGCGTTCCAGGTGCGCGCTGCACACGTTTTTGTTGCACTCACCTGTAGCACACTCACCTGTAGCATATGCGCTCACCTGAACCCCTACAAACACGCGGCATTCCAGTTGTGCGACACTTCAGTTGTGCGCTGCGCACGCACGCATGCACGCATGCGCTGCACATTCCCCCCCCCGGCCGCAGATCAGGTTTGCACCTTGCACTTGCATGCGCGTGGGCTGCATGTACCCCCCTCGAGCTGCTCTGTCAGGGATGCACGCCTGCGGGCACGCGCACCAAGCAAGCCCGCTCCTTTCCTGTGTGGAGCGTGCGCCCCTGTCCGCCTCACGATGTTGGATCTCAATACCTGCATGCCTGAACATCTCCTGTGCAGAGTCTCAGTGCCTGCATACCTGAACACCACAGCTGTGCCGTCTGGGCTTCAGTGCATCGCCAACATCCGAGGTGGTGGTCAGCACTTGCTTGTGATGCTTGGCTCGTGCCGGCTGCGCTCGTTGCACAGGAGTTGCAGGCGTACGAGAAGCGGCAGACCGCCTGCGTGGGCGCGATCATGTGGCAGACGCCCAAGGGCCACCTTGTGGCAGCGACGCTGCCCGCGGTGCAGGGCATGCCTGATGAGGCTGATGAGGATGACCTGGCCGAGGCAAGTCTAAGGGGAGGGGGGGAGGAAGGGGGAGGCAGGTTCCGGGCCCAGGCAGGTGATGAGGGGACAGGTGCAGGGCGTGCTCAAGGAAGACAGCGCAATCAGCGCAGCAGTGCCATGTGGGGCTTCAGGGGTGGGGAGGCGCCACGCAGTGAGAGGCTATGCAGTGAGAGGCTATGCAGTGAGAGGCCACGCAGTAAGAGGCCACGCAGTGAGAGGCTATGCAGTGAGAGGCCACGCAGTGAGAGGCTATGCAGTGAGAGGCTATGCAGTGAGAGGCCACGCAGTAAGAGGCCACGCAGTGAGAGGCTATGCAGTGAGAGGCTAGAGAGAGCAAACTTGGGCGTGCTGGGATGAGGGTGCGCACCCCCTCATCTGGCTGGGGTCCTGCTTGTCCACACTTGCCTCCGCCTCACACAAGCGTGTAGTCCAGCGCCAAAGGCGGGCGAGGCGAGCAGGGGAGGAGGACGTCTCCGCGTGTGCATCCAGGCAGTAAAAGCAGATGCGCACACGTTCACGAGTCCTCTTGCACAGGAGGCCCAAACCAGGGCTAGGGCCTGCGGCGGCAGAGGTGAGGCGCGGAGCACCAGCGGTGCACCGGTGCGTGCGTGCAGGGCGGCTGCCTGTGTGCGCACGCAAGTGTGCAGGAGCCCTGGGCAGAAGCGTGAATGCGCTTGGTGTGGGCGTGCGTGTTGGTGCAGGCGGAGGAGTTTGAAAAGGCGGAGCGGCTGAAGGAGCTGGGCGGCGGGGCGCCTGGGGGTCCACAGCCCAGCCAAGGTGTCGACGATGACGATGACGATGAAGACGACGACAGTGACAGCGAGGACAGCAGCGAGGAGGAGACGGATGAAGAGGTAGGTCGTGGGGCGCGCGGGGTTTTATGGCCAGATAAGGACTAATGAGGAGTAAGAGGTGGAAGGGTGTGTGTGTCACGTACAGGAGGAGACGGACGAGGAGTGATGCGGTTGAGCACAGGGCTACAGTTGTGCTCATTCTATGTGGGGGATGCACCCAAATCTGTGGATGGCCTGCTGCAGCCCCCCCCCCCGAGGATGTGCTGTGCGGTGACGTGTGTGATTGGGTTCCTGCTGACTGGGCCACGTCTGTTCCCAGGCGCGCTGCCTGCCGATAGGGCTGAGACACAGCATGGCAGGGGCTTGGGAGCGGCTGTGCGCCGGCGGCAGGGCCTGCCTCCGCTGTGGGGAAGCCCAGGCCTGCGGCACATCCCCCCTGGGTCTACACAAAGACGCACACACACACACGGCGCATACCCCCTCGCTCTTCCCCCACCCCCTTCCCTCCTCATTGCTTGCCGGCCCCTGCGGCCCCCTATTGAATGGATTTCCTCTTGTTGAGCTCTTTGTTCTTCAGCCCCCCCTCCCCCCAACCCCACCCATATTCCTGAGCTGCAGCAGGGCGCCAGCCGCTCACGCGCGTGTGCTGTGTGCTGCGCAGGCAGCTGCGGCGCTGGCAGCCAAGCGCAGGGACGATGGCCTGGTGTCGGGTGACGACTCATCTTCGGAGGACGAGGCGCTGCTGGCTGCGCGCAAGCGTGCAGAGGAGGTGAGGGTGGCTGGAGTGGCGAGCAAGGTGTGGTTCTGCCCCCCCCCCCTGTCCTGACTAATGCTTGCGGGTGCAATGCGCAGCATGCACCAGTGCAGTAGAAGGGAAGGCTTGCCATCTGCTCGTATGGTTCCCTGTAAGCCTCCTTTGTGTCTTGCAGCCTTTGTTGTATGCTTGCCTGTTTCTGGATGCCTGCCCATGTGCAAGCACCATCCCTTTTGCATGCCGCTGCGCGTCCCCTCTTGCATGCCGCGAAACACGTGCAAATGCGCGCGTGCATTGAAAGCTGCTGCCCTGCCTCAGCCCTTGCTTATCACAAGGCTTGCCGCGCGCACGCGCTGCGCACCACGCTGCCCATGCACATGCCGCCCACACGCACATGCCGCCCACACGCACATGCCGCCCACGCACATGCCGCCCGCACGCACATGCCGCCCACGCACGCTGCCCATGCACATGCAGCGCGCGCTGCAGCGCAAGCGCGAGCGCCGGCGGCAGCGCGCCAAGAAGCAGGGCCCCCAGCCGGTGGCGCTGCTGGAGGGCGCGCACTATGGCAACGCCACGAGCCACAAGGGCGGCCTCGCACTGCAGCCTGGGGAGGTGGTGTTGCAGGTGCGTGGCTTCCTCTTGTGTGTAGGTGTGTATGAGTGTGTGTGTGTGTGTGTTTGTGTGCATGCTTGTGTGACTGTGCGTGTATGTACGTATGTATGCATATATATGCATGTGTATGCACACATGGGTGTGTGCACGCACACATGTGCGGGAGCACTCGTGCATACGCACACGTGTGTATAATGTGTGTGTATAATGTGGTTTCTTATGCCTGCTTTGCGTCCTGAAGCACCTGACAGCTGTCCGGCGCGTGAGCACGCAGGTAAGGCTCCAGAGCAAATGGAGCATAACCCAAACCCTCATTCGGTCTTGAAGGTGGGCAGGGTAAGAGGCCCTGCCGCCCAACCTGCCTGAGTGAGGGCCTGCTGGCCTCCCCTGCATATTGCGCCAGGCCCACAGCCAACCCCTTGCCGTGCCTGTGCACGCACGCTTGCAGGTGGCGTGGCAGTCACTGGTGCTGGCGCCCACCGGCAAGAAGGCGCGGCCCCCCAGCATGGGGGCCGTGCTCACCAACCAGCGCGTGCTGCTCATCACAAGTGGGTTGGCTCAGAAATAATGTGCTGGTCACAAGTGGGTTGGCTGAGAGAGAAACGCAGTGACAGAGAGGAAGGAGGGGCGCTCATGGTCACAAGAAGGTGGATGGCTGGCCATCAGGGGGCTCCCTGCTGCTGCTGGTCGCCTGTGCGCGCACAGCGGTCGTATGCCGCCTTCAGCTCAATGTGCGCCCAGAGGAAGGCATTACTTGTCTGCGAGAGTATCCCCAGCAAGGCATGTGCAGCAATTGTCAGGGTTGCTAGCCTGTCCACTCGTCACGCATCACCGCGCGTGAACTAAAGGGGAATGCATTGCTTGAAGTTCAGTATACGTGTGTACTGTAGTCTTGGGAGTAGCACCTCTGTCTGTGCTTCTGGACAAACACTTCCAGAAACACGCCCAGAGGAGCTGAGCACCCAGATTCTCGTCCTCCTGCTTATGCTGCCAGCTGTCTGCTCAGCCCTTGCCCATCCCCTGCCTTGCAATCCTCTGCTTCATCTGCTGCCCACCACCCAGTGTTGCTAAAAAAATCCATTTTGTACTCTCCTTGTGATCCTGCGGTGCCTGCAGCGTGCACGTCCCGCCCCCACCCCTGTGGCCACCTTTTGGCCGTCACGTCCCCGCCACACTCCCTGCACCCTGCTCCGCGCTCCTTCCCGTGCAGGCCTGCTGCGCCTGCATGCCGCCGTGGACGTATCCTGTTCCTGCGGGGCGGCCGTGCCGCAGCCAGTGACGTCAATGCTGTGGGTTGGACCGGCGCTGCTGGTACTCACCGCTGATGGGCGGGTGGTGCAGGTGCGTGTAGGGCGATGAAGAGGTGCTTGAGGGGGGGGGTGTCCGGGTGTTGATGAAAGGCGGGGGAGGCGCACGCACCTCTGTGTGCGTGCATGCGTGCGTGCGCGTGTATGTGCATGTGTCGTGTGTGCACTCCATTCCTTGAGCTGCTTGCATCCCATGCTGGTGCACCCATTCCTCAGTCTGCCTCGCTTCTGAAGGCTGAGTCACAAAAACTGTCCTTCTGCTACCAGCCCACCTGCCAGCCTCGTTGCTGGACCTTACTTCGTTCTAACCCATAACATCCATCTCAAAATGCACGCCGTCTGTCCTTCTTGCCCAGGAGCAGAGCATGCATGTCATTGAGCACTGCCCTTTTATCAATAAATCTCCCAAGATCACCCCTCTGCACACAAACTCATCTTCCACATCACAGGCAGGCCTCCTGATCACTCCCGACAGCCTGATCACGAAAATATATCCCTGCTCTGCCCAGCACATCTTCCCATCTTTAGTGCCGACGCTGCTACTTCGTCCCATTACCTGCCCTGCACTGCATTGTCACATTATTTGTGCCACTGCAGCGCTGCTACTTCGTCCCATTACCTGTCCCATTACCTGCCCTGCACTGCATTGTCACATTATGAGTGCCACTGCAGCGCTGCTACTTCGTCCCATTACCTGTCCCTTTGCCTGCCCTGCACTGCATTGTCACATTATGAGTGCCACTGCAGCGCTGCTACTTCGTCCCATTA